>OMLO01004739.1_pt1:0-10000 | contig 11388 bp, 11 predicted proteins | sample 1674811 | NCBI WGS metagenome assembly OMLO01 (sample SAMN06265003, study PRJEB25207) | coral metagenome | isolation source: Coral host | place: Mexico:La Bocana,Puerto Morelos, Mexico | collected 2008-11-13 | reverse complement strand
AATAACAACATTTTCAGTAACATTGATTTGCAACTAAATAGGAAAAGCACAGCTTGTAACTTCAGTTTTTGGACTGACTGACTGATTGACTGACTTACTGGCAAAGAGAGGGATGTCAAGAACTGGGTTCAGGAGTTCTTCTTGATGCATGACATACCGACTCTATGTCAAACCTGTGTATTTGGTTGGTTAGTGGGTTTTAAGGGTGGTTGCATTGCCTCAGTTTTCTCTCCAAATCCAAAGGCATTTTATTCAACCCAACAGATTACTGATGGAATTTTTGCATATGTATCAAGATTGCCCATTTGTGTCGCAGTGCGGCAATGAAGGTTGGTTTGTTCCAATGACATGTTGCTTCTGTATCGTTTGACATGTTGTCACTTCGGCAGGAGAAAAATGTGGTCGAGTATGGGATGAAAACATGGCTTGGCAACTTCAAGGCGATCGAAAAAAAGTTGACAGATTATGCAAAAGCCCTCAAAAGCCTCGTGGTGCAGGGCAAGACTCTGACTTCCAAATACAAGATACTCTTTGCAAATGGGGAGGTGCCATACAAGTCGCTTTTCGAAGATTTGGGGCCAGCAACATTCGATCGATGTATGGTCACTTGTTCAGAAGCCCTTCTTCTCAGGGCCCTTGGAAGTTCAAATGCAGTTGCAGAAGTAAGGCAGCAGCTGACCCGTATGCAAGATATGCAGGTAAAGCCTGTGAACAACGTTCTTCTGGCTCATGCGAACAAAGTAGTTACATCACAGCGTTGAGCAAAGATCCTGAAACATGTGAAGTGTGCCTGGAAAGAAAATGAAGTATCAAGGGTTTATATAGTTTATATCTTGAATTTTAAGCTACAATTTCAACAATAATAACTCCAATCTAGATTCTACAGTTTCAAGGAACTTTGCTGACGTGGACATGACATGTCCTTGCGAACTGAGTGGCAGGGTAATCTTGTCAGTTTTGTGTGTGTGCACTGCGGACCACGAACTCATTCCTATCAGATCATGCCAGTTTGAAGCCCTTATGACCCAGGTGACCCATGCATCTTTACAGACACAATGTTGCCAGACATCACTGAACCTGTAGATTCACTGTAGATATGGGAAGGGGTCTGGTGAAATGTCACTGAGTGACAGCTTAAAGATCAGTAAGCTCAATATCACCCAGCTGTGTTTCGTAAATCCAATTGGTAAAAAAACATTTAGAATCTAGAATCTACAACATATTTTTGGCAAGCAACATGCCAACCAATACGTATCCAATGTAAATTCTCCTGATAAAACATGAACAATTGCAAGAATCAAGAATTTCACAAAACTTTGAGAACACCTGAAATTCCTATTCTTTACAAATTTGTCAGAAAACGTGTGTATCTTGGATTATCGTGGCAACTTTGTTGGTTTTTGGATCCCCATAGCACCATGAACCACATGCATCCCATCGTAGTCGCAGTTAGTTTTTTGTAAACCTAAAACCACCCAGGCACCAACTTGTAACTTGATTTTCATGGAGTCGATGCCATCAATAGAAATATGAATATCGGATATCGATACTTGAAAGCATTGCAACATGACAATGACTGGAGCCTTTCAGATGGACTTTCTGAGAATGGGTCGATTCTGAGTCTTGGGGTGGAGTTCAAGTCAGGGCAACAAGCTCTATTTAGATTGTGAGTATGCCAGTGCCGGAGTGGTTGCATAGACTCAGCCATGCCCAATCCGCATCCAATCCAACATTGAAGATTCAGTTTCACCTGCACTTGAAGCATCCAAATCATCTCTAAACTTTAAACTAATAACTCGTTTTTAAACACTCTGGAATCCTTTTGGAATTTTTTGGTTGCCTAGTGGCGTTGGCTTTGAAGCAACCCAGCCGTGTGGTGGTGCAGTGTCAACTGATGATGACAAGAGTAGAGGAATGAAAACAGGCAGTGGTCAGCTGTCGTAGGAGCGCCCACCAAAACCTCTTGCATTTTGGAACAGTTACACTATAAGACATTGATACTTGATACTTTCATGAAGCTCTCAGGAGCGATAGGGGTGACACAAAAAACGATGACTTTTGATACACATGTTTGCCTGATTTTTTACGACGCATTAAATCCTCAGAAATGATGTGGGACAAACAAAAACCGATGATCATTTCAGCCACGTCCTTTCGTGGAGGAATATATAATAGGTTGAGTCCATTGCTCATATGTTAATTTCATGGTGATGTTGAGACGGTTCCTTTTACAATTACAGAGTCTTTGAGCCCTCAATTCAATTGCTGTCCTCTTGCAATGTAATTTTGAAACATGCGAAGGACGATGTTGTTGTTGATATTGATGTTCGAAGAGTTGTTCAGCATATCATTTCAATTCTGAACTCTACATCGTATTTTGTACATCTTGAATCCTGAGGTGAATCGTGGATGGGGCCGTTGTGATTTTTTTGCGGTTTTCATCTTTCACATCATTGAGCACATCCTTTTGTGTAGATTTGATTAGATCAGAGCAAACCCAAGGCCCAAACCGGCTTGACTTCCCTTGGAGCACTTGTCGCTTGTTCTTGTTACTTGCTGGTTTTTGCCGCCGGGACAATTCAATGGTGGTGAGGGCCACCAACAAAGGCACTGCGGCACAGAGACAGAGACTCAGACATTCATTGACAATGAAATTGTCCAAGTTCATTGGTCGTTCATCATTTGTCAGTGATTCATCTTAATCAAACACCCAATCTCGTTGATTATGTCATGTCAATCCAAACATCTAGCTAGCTGAACTGCAGTTCTGTTTCATTTCTGGGTGGACAAATAGAAAATAGAGGTGGTCTTGAGAAAACGACCAACCTTTGTACCATGGACTCTTGAAATGGAGGTTCGGTTTGGAATTGGAATTCGGGTGCAACTTCAGCGGAAGGTGCCAAGTGGCCTGTGGTTATGGTCAGTCTGGATGCTGTGCAGCTGTGCCTTTTCGGCTTTTATGCTTTCTTCACATTGACATCCATAAAGATTATCCGATTATCCAGAAGTACACAGCTTTGTATGCTTTGTTTCCCACATGACATTTGGTCAACTCAGGAACATTTTCATGAGAGAGAAGATTATACAACCGATAAGACATCAAAATCTTGACCTCTGATAAGATTTGGCTTGTTGATTTGGTGGCTGCGATTTGATTATGACCGGTGGCCTTTAGGAGGGTTCATTGCCTTGCCAGGGGTGCCATTTCTCTGAGAGCATCAGCATGCAGTGACTGGTTCTGCCAGGCTTTCAAAGACATTGTTTCTTCCGAACTGACAATCTGCTATGGTGGCGACAATCTCCTCGTATCTTTCCACGCCATAAGTGGGTTGGAAGTCTTGACTATTTTGCCGCCTTCAATCGTTGCATGGATTGCTGCACAGCTCCATGGCCACATCTTGGTGCCAATCATGGGGCATGCCCCAGGTCCCTCTGAGCTTGTGATCTGGCCCTGAAGTACATTCTTCTCGATGCTGAGTTCTGACAATTACTTTCTGGCAGACAACTTGTCACCTGAGACTCTAAGAGTGATCTGAACACTGTTTGTTTTCTGCTAAGAGTTTTTTCTTTGAGCTTATAGTAATTATATAGTGAATGTTCCTGTTTCATGCTTCCTATATCCGAAATGGTTGATGCCAATATCTTTATGATGTATTTCAAATCCGTAGTGCGCAAGTCTGCAAAGGCCAGCCAGGTCCCAGGTGCAACTAAGTTGGATCTCTTTGTGACATGCTTATGTAGTGGTTGGTTGTCAGCTTTTGGACAACATTTTGCTGTGGCCATAGTCATGGGTTGACGGTTGGTGGTCATGCACACATAGATAGATAGAAAGAAAGATAGAAATAGAAAGATTCATACACACATACATACATACATACATGCATACATACTTACGTACGAATAAGTATTATACATATGTGTATATGAATTGTAATGTAATATACATACGTAATGTACATGCTACATACATACGTACATACGTACATAAGTACATACGGTACATACGTACATACGTACCTGGACCTATACATACGTACATATGTACATACGTACATACATACATACATACATACATACATACAACCATACATACATACATACATACATACATACATACATACATACATGCATGCATACATACATACATACATACATACATACGTAACTATGTACATACATACAGTACAGTAGAGTACAGTACAGTACCATACATACATACATACATACATACATACATACATACATACATACACACACACATACATACATACATACATACATACATACATACATACGTACATCTATGCCTACAAACTAATACAAACGTTCATACATTATGTTTTCACATTGCATTGCATTACTTTGGCATGCATTTGTGCATATATAGAGTATATATACATTTATGCCAGCGTGTAAGCATACGTAGACAGAGACAAACAGACAAACAATCATAGACATGTACAGGTATCCAGGCGCATGCATGCAAACATACAGGATGAGCGTGTTTCTGTTACATATGACATGCGCGTCTCTGTAGGGTACAAACTTACCCGTGTACAAGCCTGCCTACTTTCTGTATGAGCACTTACATACACACAGCATGAGGTTTAAGTTTAAGGGTGTATGCAATCAAGCTTAGATACTCGACTCATACAGTCATACAGATACAACATTTGCTTTGATGCATCAAGCATTCCGTTTTAGGAACTTCCACTTACGTGATTTATCTATGATAGATGACACTTGTTATGCATGGCATTGCATGACCTTGCAATTGAACAGAATTTTGAATTTTCGCCCTAGATGCATATGAGCATACCTACCTACCTAGCTCCCTACATAAATAGAAACATAGATACATAGATAAAAATACAGTACATAATATATATATATATATATATTTGCATACATTACATTCCATTACATTAAATACATACATCCACCGACCATACATACCTACACACACATACATATTCACATACATGTTTTCGTGCATACATAAGCTGTTGTGCCAGTGGAATATTTCCACATTGTGTTTGAGAATGGACGCATGCCTGAATGCTAGACTTGTTGTGAGAGTGTGCGTGATCCAACGGGTCGACAGAACTTCCCATTGGGCCATTGAACGCGTGGAGAGGAGCTGCTGGTGTCAAACGTTGGGCAAAATGGCACAACTTGTGACTTGTGGAAGTTGGCAAAGCATCACACTGCCTGTTCACAGCAAAAGAAATTGAAAGTGCTGAGGTAAAGATTGCTCATGTTTTTATATAAATGGAAAAGATTGATCATGTTTGACCCTTTTGGTATTCGTTTTCAATGTTTTTGGCCATGAATTTGCGTCATCAAAGCACCGAGCATTGAAGCAGTGGCAATGCATGCGGAGAGCATTTGCAAATAGCACTGTTCGCCATTGGAACCAGACTTAGAACCATACAGAACTTGAATCTGAATCAAAATTCCAGCTGGCTGGGCTTTTGAATTGCATCATCCGTAGTCACTTGATAGGACCGATGGCAAAAACACATGGTCATGAGTTCGAAGAGATCCCCATTGAGGACATCTTTGATGAAGACTTCTACCACCTTCAGATGGCAGATAAAGAGTTGCAGGAAGCCATAGACAAAAAGGCCAAAACGGACAGGTCCAGGCATGATTGCTATGGCAAGGCCTATGACAAGGGCTACTACTTCAAGGACTATGGCCATGAAAAACAGAATGGCAAGGTCTTTGAAAAGTCCTACAACAATGGCTTTGACAAGGGCCATGGCCATGGCATCGTCCATGGAAAGCGCAATAAAAGTGGCCATAACAACAGCAAGCGCAACATTGCTAAGACTATGACTTGGCCTAAGACTAAGAGATGCCAGGGCAATAAGACCAAGACTAAGAGGGGCCAGGGCATTCAGACGAAGAAGAAGACAATGACAAAGACGAAGAGGGGCCATGACAATGATGGCCATGGCCATGAAATGTCCAACAATGGCTTTGACAATGGCTTTGACAAGGGCTATGGCTATGACGGCTATGACGGCTATGACAATCACAGCTATGGCAGCAATGGCAACAATGCCTACCACAACAAGGTCTATGAAAAGTCTCACGACAATGGCTTTGGCGGCTTTGACAAGGGCTACAGCAAAGGCTATGACAATGACAGCTACAGCTACAGCTATGGTCATGAAAAGGGCAATGAGAACGACAAGGACAGCTATGGCCTTGAAAAGTCCTACGACAATGGCTTTGACGAGGGCTATGGCAATGGCAATGACAGCTACAGCTATGGCCACGAAAAGAGCAATGAGAAGGTCTATGACTTTGACAAGGACAGCTATGGCCATGAAAAGTCCTACGACAATGGCTTTGACAAGGCCTTTGACGAGGGCTATGACTATGAGAATGGCCTTGCAGACATGGACTACAACAATGCCTATGACTATAGCAACAATGAAGACAAGGACTGCAACAAGGATTTGCAGAATGGTGGCATGTGCAATGAAGAAGGCTGTGGCTATGATGGCTACGGCTATGACAAGCCTTACTTCAGCAATGACTTTCATGGCGATGCTGATACCTCCTGGGCCTTTGGTGAAGCCTTGGCCATGGCCTTTAGCTATGGCTATGGCTACGGCTATGTGGATAGCAGTGAAGTCTCCAGTGATGTTGTCCCACAAGCACAACTTCCACAAGCGGTTCCACCATGTGTTGTTCCACAAGTTCCACAAGTGATTCCGCCACGGCCTCGGAAGACTCCCAAACTGATCCCTCCCAAAGGCAAATGGGCACTTGCAGCAGCAAAGGCAAAAAAGAAACCGGCACCAAAGCCAACGCCATCATCCAGATTTTCCTGATTTTTCTTGCTGGTGGCAGATACACTTAAAGTTTTTCTATGGACCAATGGATCGCACAAACATGTGTTGGTCAAGGTCATTTATCACAAACAAGTGAACAAGTGTTTTGGCCAAGGGGTCAAGACACAAGTGAAGCTAAGCTGGAAAAACAGCAGGAAGTAATATCAAAATTAAGATTTTCATATGTTAATACAATTACAAATATATGATTATATGTTTAAGATTTGGGTATTGCCATATTGTGCTTTTCTTAAGTTATCATATGGTAACTCCTTATCTAGGACTGAGGAGGATGCGGACGTTTCCTTTTTGAACTTAGACATATCCTCATGATTGTATTGTCATGATGAGTTTGGATATATAGAACAGGTTCATTTTGCCATTGCCATTGCCATAGCCTCATGTTTGTATGTTTCCATGGTGATAGCCACACATTTGTACTGTGAAGGTGATATGTATCACCTTTGCTTTATCATGGTATTATGTTTGTATTGTGAAAGTGCTCTCAGTTGGCATCACCAATTGTTTTCGTTTGGTTTCACATGTGCCATGTATGTATTGATACTTATATGAAACTTGAACAAAGATATGCGCATATACATGCGGGTTTTTTTAGTGATCAATCACCTCAAAAAAAATCGAAGAGTCAAACGACCTTGGATTGTACAATTCGGAACTTGCTGTGCTTGCACTTGCAAGGATTATGTGTGCAGACAGTCACTGCCAAAATGGCACTGCCAGTTTGGCTCAAGCCTGCTTGCTTGCGATAGCAAAATTCTGAAAATAGTTCAAATATATATTGAACATATACATGTCTATTTTCCAATATATAAATATACTGACTATATATATATATATATATACATATACAGTATTGTTGCCTACGTATATGTTTATCTCATGGTCATGGTATATATTTATTTTAATCATGAACTATGTCTATAAAATGTTCCATGTTTATACATATCGAGGTTTTTCAGATTGTATTCAATGTGACAATGTGCTTGCTCTTAGAAAACGTTGGCAGTTATTATTTTTTTGGAGCACATGTTGATGATGATCAACAAGAAGAAAAATCAGATTCAACTTCGTTCCTGTCTCTCAACTTGTACTACTTGTTGTTGTTGTTGTTGTTGTTGTTGTGAAAAAATCATCCTAGAAAACCAACAACATGATGCAGGCATTGAGTTGAGAAACCACAGGAACAAAAAAACGCTCTCACTATGTAGTATGTGTTGAACAAACACGTTAGTAATTGCGAAATGTACTTAGGTACCAGGGGCTGCTCCATGAACACAAACAAGTCAAGCCAGTTAAAACCAAAGTGAACCATGTTTCGAATCCATGAATGACCCTTTGCGCATGGGCACTTTGAAACATTTGAAGGGTTAGGGTCACGTTGTCATTGAGCCACATCAATGAGGTTCATCGGGTCATCGTGACGCATCACTGCAGATTTTGAAAGTCTAGAGATTGTGAAAGCGTTCCAATTGAATGATGCCATCACAGCCAGGTACTGTCATCTGACCGTGGTTGGTTGAAGAGTTTGCATCAGTCAAAAATGGCGAAGCCACCTTTGACAATTTGCGTTTCATTTCTGATTGTGATGATGAGTTGAAGCCTCATCAGATTGTTAAGGCGGCGCAGGGACAGTCATCTCAACCTACTGTTGAAGAGCCAAGCCCAAACAATTGCACGGTGAAGTGATGTGATTTGGATGGTTTCAAGACTGCTGTACATGTAGATAAAGCCAGAGTATCATCCCAACGATATCGGTGATATCATTCCCCTGATACCATCCATCTTTTCAGTGTTTTGCTCCTTTTCTCGATTCTTGCTGAGCAGTGCAATGGGAGGGTCATTTCACCATTCACCGTGTACCTTTGTCCGAAGTGGGATGGAAAAAGGGTTGAGAAGGCTTGTAAAAACGACTTGGATAAATGAGGTTTGAACGATTCAGAGAAGATTAGCATAAACACAGACACACACTATATATATATATATACACACACTTCAGTTAAAAGCGGAATTGGAGAAGTGGAGAGAAGAAGAAAGAGAAGAAAAAAAAGATAAAAGGGGCACTGATGGAGGGAGCGAATGGGTTTAGGATAAGCACACCTCCATCAGTGGTACCCATATGATTTTATCATTAGTTTTTCATTAGGATTTTAGACCTGTGGGTATAATTAGCACAGATGGTTATACTTGGTTTTAAGAGATGCTGTGCTAATTTACCTAAACAACCTTCCCCAAACTGGGCGGGCAACCCCTCCCTCTTTAGGGAGCAAACAGTGTTGATAAAGTTGTTGTATACAAGTATATTGTTCAAAAACAACCCATCACTTCCCCATAAGTGGTGGGCAATTGGTTGGGGTATATGAAAACGGGCGGGGGAAAACGACGATGACAACGACAATGACAACGACGACGACGAGGATGACGACAATTATGATGATGATGATGATGATGATGTTGATGATGATGATGATGATGATGACACCGATGATGACCAACAATAAATGAGATAAGGACGACAACCCATTACCCAGGCCCATGCCAAAAATGCCCCGACAGTTCTATTTGAATACCTTTTCAACAACCATCGGGGCATTAACCAGCGATAGAGTAAGCCGTGCTATGAATGGTCAAAAACAAGAGTCAGAGGTGGATGAAGACATCTTTGATGAAATGCTTCAAGAGCTTCATCAAAGTAATCCAGTAATCCCACAACATTCCAACACCAAAGCATCCAATGGAACTTTGGGCTTGATGTCTTGCAGCTTGCAAGGGTCATTGAACGGATTATTTTCACCTTTGCACTTTGGCAAAGTTGGCTGAACTTCTTAGAACTTTGGGAACTAGCACCTTTGCTTGTTGCTTGAGCTCACCTTTGCCTATGGGACTTTGGGGTGGCTGTTGGATGTGGCCTGTATTTGGGCTTCCCTTTTGCCCTTTTCACTTTTGCCAGGGAACCTCGACTGTTTTGGCTCTTGCACTTTTGCTTGGACTTTGTTTTGGCTCTTGCACTTTTGCTTGGACTTTGTTTTTGCTCTTGCACTTTTGCTTGGACTTTGTTTTTGCTCTTGCACTTTTGCTTGGACTTTGTTTTTGCTCTTGCACTTTTGCTTGGACTTTGTTTTTGCTCTTGCACT
>OMLO01004737.1_pt1 | contig 11389 bp, 6 predicted proteins | sample 1674811 | NCBI WGS metagenome assembly OMLO01 (sample SAMN06265003, study PRJEB25207) | coral metagenome | isolation source: Coral host | place: Mexico:La Bocana,Puerto Morelos, Mexico | collected 2008-11-13 | reverse complement strand
GCAGAATTTTACTGGCTTCGTGTAATGACGCTGCTTCTTCAGTACAAGACAGTTAACGCTTCTTTTGTGATTTTCAGGCATTGATTTTAAAATAAGGACAATAGAATTAGATGGAAAGAAGATAAAGCTTCAGATATGGTGAGTGAAATTTCTCATTGCCCATTTACACATGTATATGAGCTATTTAGATCATTTGTCAACTCTACACCCCTGAATCTGGTTTTTGTTGTCGTTGTTGACCCAATGCACTGCTCCTTTCCTTATTAGGCTGCTAATCCCGAATTCAATGTTACCTGTAGCGCTTTGATTTAACTCGAACGTTTAGTTGCATTCTTTGGTTTAATTCAAAATCTGGAGATGTCTGAAGGATGAGACTTAAGTGTAGGCATTAGTAATTTGCCTAAACAAGCATTTTATTGATTTTGTGGATGTTGTCAATTCGCTAAGTAACTCAACTCCATTCCCAGGTTTCACCGACCTGCTGTAAACGTAGTGTTTTCCCGATCTATTTTTCTCTAACTAAGAAAATCTGTGAGAGTGTACCTAAAGAAGCATCACAGAACTTGTAAAAATTAATAGGCTTGAGACTTGTATCTTCATTTTTCAAGGCATTATTCCTGTCATGAATTTATTGCATTTGATAATAATAAATAAGCTAGACATAATTATTAGATACATGAATTAATCTTTTAAAGACCTCTTTAAGCACTTACATAGATTCATTGCCTCTGTCAAGCTAGTATGGTGGCAACATCTTCTAAAGATAATTTTTGAAAATGATGGGGAATAGGCATGTGATTGTCACTGCTGTAATTACATTGCTTTATCATGTGACAGAAAGGTTGTCAAAATGAGACAGCTGCCAGTGAAAATCACTCTCTGCTACTTTTTGATCTCAGCCAACTATTCTTCTGGGTTTCTCTGAATAAAATAAATAAATAAAAATATATAGTATTTAGAGAGGAAGTCAGAGAACCCAGAGAAGAAACCTTGGAGCAAGGCGAGAACTAACAGCAAACTCAACCCACATGTGGCACTGGGCTGAAATCATTTCCAGGCCATGTTGGTGGGAAGCATCCCTGGGCCCCCTTCTATATCATTGGAAAAGATTACAAAATAAGCCACCTACTTCAAGAGATACTTTTGCGACAACCCTGCATGACCACTTTTGGTCAGTCCACTTATGATTATTAGACAAAATGACATTGAAAGAGATACTTTGATTGATTATTCAATGTGCAAAGATAGCCGTGACAAATATTCCTGGGTTTGTGGATTTGTCAGTTAGATTAACTTCATCCATTGCTTGGCTGGTGGGCAAATGACATTTTAGTATGGCTTTGGGCTTTTAAAGAGGCTCCAGTTTGCTAAAAGACAACTGCAAAAGTCCTTTTTCTTTACACCATGTTTATTGTCTTTTGTCATTAACTGTCCTTGATAGAAAAGGTAGCATAAACCACAAATGACACAACCAAAGGGAATTAAGGAGACTGAATTAATGTGCCTTCTTATATAAATTATGTAGGAGGTGCAGTAACCTCATGCTTGGTACTCTTGACTCCAGCGCAAAAGCTCTGCTTGGAGCCATGGTCAGCGACATTGTGATTGTTTGGGCTAAAGATACTAAGATACTAAACTCGCACAGTACATTTCTTCAAAATACTCATGATAGTTTATAATTAAGCATTTGCATTTGGCTTACAGCCAACTTTAATTTCCACCCAAAGGTAAAAATGGGTAATGGCATACTTAATGCTGGGGGATACCCTGTGATGGACTAGCATCCCATCCAGAGGGAGGAGTAGAAATACTCCTATCACTTCATGCTACTGAAGCATGATAAGCTCCAGCTGGATGAGCCACTTAATATAAATTATTCATCACCTTATCTCAGTGGCATTAACTGATCACAGCTCAGTGTTGATCTTGTTAAACTCTAGCGCATTAAGGGGTGATACTAATTGAGGTCACGTACACGTTGTCTCAAGATCACTCTGATCTACATTAATTAACGGTTAAAACTGGTTCCATTGATGTGACATTGGAGTTAACTTCTGAGCTTGTTGGTTATTATGGGTGTTCTTGGCTTTCAGGGACACAGCTGGCCAGGAAAGGTTCCGAACCATCACAACTGCTTACTACCGTGGTGCAATGGTAATGTAGACTTTTGTTATTGTCAGTTAAAAGATTATTGGTTAAAGAATGTTGATTTACTTTGTCTATTATAACTAGGGAATCATGCTTGTGTACGACATCACAAACGATAAATCCTTCGAGAATATCAAGAACTGGATCAGAAATATTGAAGAGGTAAGCACTTCGGATTTTATCATGCATTTAGATTTTAGCTAAGAGATTTAGAACTGTGAAATAAGATGCACATAGGTACAGACATTTGTAAAATGACTGAGTTTGAGTCAAATGTTGATGCTGATATAGCTTTGGGAATTTACCTAGACTCAATGGCAGTGTCCATGTCCGTTTTGACAATTGATTGTTTTTTGATTGGTCGTTCAGCATGCATCATCTGATGTGGAGAAAATGGTGCTGGGGAACAAGTGCGACATGGAGGACAGAAGATTAGTGTCAAAAGAGAGAGGAACACAGGTAGATAAATTTACACGTGGCTTACGCTGAAGTTTTTTTAATTTTGGATGGTTTGTGTGGCATTGTCGAAATCAAGGGATGAAGTTGGGTGTGTGCTTAAGAAAAAAGCTAGGTTTTGTTCTTTGAACTTTCCTGTGCTTACAGGTAAGATATGGCTGAGTATCCTTGATGAGCCATACACACATGTACATGTTACAGGTGAACTTGCCGTTTCTTGTTACCCAAGGCAATGGGTGACTCAAAACCTGATGACAGCCCTAGTAATCCATGCTGTTAATCGTAAAGCAGTGTTCTTCAGTAATTTGTAAAATCTTGAATTGAACTTGAATTTTCACCTTTAAACGAAGAAAGCAGCATCGTGTTTTCCTTGTCTGTCCATTTCTTTTAAAGTGTTAGCTTAACAGTGACCTTGCATTGTACATGTACATGTACTTCGTGCACTACCATATTAATTTAGCTCTAAATAACAAGTGTTAAATTAAATTTTAGTGTAATGTAGACCATCTGCATTATAACTGTTTGCCTGCATTTCTTTTTTTGTCTCCTTTGCTACAGTTGGCAACAGAATATGGAATTAAATTCATGGAGACAAGTGCAAAATCTAGTGTCAATGTAGAAGAGGTTAGTGACTGTGATAGGCCATAGTGTATAATATATGTTGTAGGTCACTTAAATTAGAGTAACCTTTATGAATAGTACATTATTGAACTCATCAACAATAGGTAATCTTGAGCATTAGTGCCTTGAGGTGGGAGGAGCCGATTAACATTTAGTGCAAAAAGAAGGTATCCATGGCAACCCTGCGAGTGACCACCACCAGGCACCATCACACTGAATTCTTAAAGTGCACCTAACCCCCAAATTTTATTCACTAAAACAAATCCACTTACTGTTTAAACTAATGCGGCGAAAAAATTTTTGAATTTGGTTGAATCCTCAGTTTTCTATGGCCCGCCAAAGTCGTGCTCGGGATGTTTCACGACCACGTTTTAGAGAGTCTGGGTCGAACAAGGTTGTGACGTCTACCCAGGAACCGAATAGAACAGCCCTCAGTACTTTCTCTTTGTTTTCTTTGGACGTCGTACTGTAGAATACCCGCTTTTGGTATATTTTAGCTCCAAAACGCTCAAATTTTCGCTAAAAGATCAAGATGTCTTCCTCCTCGGAGTCAGAGATGTGTTTTGATTCAGATGACTCCAATATAAACTTCACACTTGCAGCGCGCTGCAGTTTGAGAAGCGCGCAATTCTTCAAGCGATGAAGACAATTTATTTGCTGACGAGCCGCTTGCAGATGAAGCTTGGACGGCCAGGTACGAGCAGGAATTGATAGCCTACGTGTAGCCTACACGTAGGCTAAGGAATTGAAGGCAATGAGAAGCTTGAAATAAAGCTTCATGGCTGGCTCGACAGCCTAGTAGCTGTTAGTGAATGGTAAGCTGTTATGTTGATTTATTTGACTCTGTTTGACTCAATACCAATTTTGCGTACCTCTTGAATGTTCTTGTTCGATATTTTAAAAGGTGCTTGTGTGGAAACTGTGCAGTCAACAGTGTACAAAACATCAGCGAGTGTTATTGCTGTCAAGAGCTGGAAGGTTGTGTAGAGTCTATGAGTAGCGAACTTGTTCTGCAAGATCTTGCCACGGACAAGCTTAAATTAGAGTGTATCACGGCGCACCCTGGCTTTAACTCAGTTTGCTTGCAGAAATGGAGCCTCCGATAAATACCGAAGTGTAAAATGGGGTTGACAAGCCTACACAACTTCTACGGTTTGTGACATTTGTACATTTGCCGTTCTCTGCTCGGTCACTCGACCTTTTTTGTCGCTTCACTCGTGTTTGTGAAGGGCTCTTCATGTTGTGTTATAAGGAGGAATTTTAAGTTAGACTATGTTATGGCAAAGTTCTACAGGTCATAGGTCTACATGATTTTCTGCTGTTATCTGCATGTCGCTGCGTGCAGTTTGACACCTCTCTAGCTCAGCTTCTTGTGCAACTTCCGGTGAGGAATCTTCTACATTTTCAATACTTTCAGAACAACTAACCCGTGATACTGCTTGTATTGTCGCCTATATTGTCTGTTTGAGAAGGAAAAACAAAATAAATGCATACTCTGATTTTCAATCGGTGCTTTAAGTTAACAAGAAAAGTTTACAGTGAAATAAGATGTCAAATCATCTCACCTTTCTCTTGTTGCGCTCTGACTGTGGTGGTTCGATCTCTTTTCCCACAGCATGAATTGTTGGAAAGGTAGCGCCCCAAAGTCGTCTCTATTTAGACAGGGGATATAAGGTGTGCTTGGCCCAGGCAAACTTGCAAACAAACGTTGAAAATCTTCTGGCTTGAAGTGCACTGAACAGATGGCCAAGTTCTTCGAAGGCTCCCACTTCGCTGTCTTTTGCTTTACAAAGTCCACCACTTTTTTCGTCTTTTTTTCGCTTGTGGCTGATCATCACTAAAATATAGGATAGAGTGAAGCACTATTCCATTTTCTAAGTCTGGGGTGTTGCTACAACTGCCTGCAAGACACCTCAGCATTGTACCTGTAAAATCTTCACAAGCAACACAGCCAGTACTGACAGTGAAATGACTAGCGGCAAAACATGTTTCGTTCCTGGGTAGACGTGAGAACTGCTGCTGGACCCATTCCTCCCAGAACTCAGTTGTGAAACAAAATGGCACCGATTTACGGCGATTTTCGCGTTTTTGGCAGGCCATAAAATATTGAGGACTCAACCAAATTCAAAACTTTTTTCACCAAATTAGTTTTAACAGTGAGTGGATTCGTTTTAGCGGAAAAAAAATTTGGGGGTTAGGTGCACTTTAAGTGGAGCTACATGATACCTTCGCAGGTGTCCTTCAGAAAAAAATTTGTACGTGTGTACAGCTAGTTAGTTAGAAGTTAGAAGCTGGTGAACAGAAAATAACAGTGTTATTCTGCCGAATTAATTGGGTATCAAACGCAACCATTCCTGCACAGTATCAATCAACGAGCATCAATCTATAAAAGTGTGTTCCTGTTTTCTTATTGGCTATCTTTTTATAGACACGCGGGAATTTCACAGTCACATTCTCCTTTTTGAAGTTCAGCGTGCCGTGGAAATGTGGAAACTAAAAAAATAAGCGGACGAAAAAGGCCAAACACACAAAGTCTCTTCGAAGTTCTCTTCATCACTTCCTTAGGTTGATCATGTCATGAACCTTTGCCACTCTCGGCCAAACTTTTCTTCTTGTCATTGCAACTCAGCTTTGCTCTTCTTCTTGGGGCCTAGATTGGACTTTTTCACCGTCCATCAACGTTTCTCTGCTTTTTTAACACATTTCATGATTTTGACATGAGTAACACACGACAAACAGCCTGTGAGAGGTCGAAGTGCAATCACATGTAAACCAAAAATGCTAATAAAAACACATAAAAAGAGCTCCTGGATGAGGCCTCTTCGTGGGAAAAGTTCACCGGTTCGCCGGTTCAGCAACTAACTGTTATATTAACTTTTGTTAAAAAAAAACTTTTGTTGACCTTTTGTTTAGTCAAAAAAAATTTTTGACAAAAGTCACCCTCTGAAGGTATTGTGTAACCTTAAAGGGGGGGGGTGGAGTGGGCTAAAAGGGTTACAAAGGAGCATTGCAAGCAAGCTTAGAGCAAAACAAATGGCTGAACTATAGTGGACATACGTAAGTAAGCAACTGGCTCAATGAATCATGGGGTACCCCAGCTAAACTTGTACCGCTGACCCAGGCCACCATTGTCTTGAGGTTTAACTTTGCCTAAATAACATATAGCCCCATTAAACTGTTTGTATCTGCAGGCATTTTTCACCCTTGCAAGAGATATAAAACTAAAAATGGACAAGAAGCTGGTAAGTCTGTCTTCCAAAATCAATTTTCAAAACCAAGATCAGTTAATAGTAAGTGAAATGATGCAATTTCTGATGAACATGTTTGTTTACACCACGTTTCATCAAAGGTTATGGTTTGCAATCAAACTTTATTCAACATTCTATGCATGAGAAGTCATGATACATTGAAGTTTGACTCAAAGATACTAGTTTGGTATATTGTATGTGACCTTTGGCATTACTTTTATCAACTTGCTCTGTGATTTTCCGTATTATTATTGTTATAATTATAATTATTATTATCATTATCATTATCATTATCATTATTATTATTATTGTCATTTTCATTCATTCCTATTATTTTCCTTTTCATTATTTTAATTTTTTAGGAACAATCAAGTCCCCAAGCAGCAGCAACAATCCATGTCACACAACAACCTAAACAAAATAGAGGGTTTTTTCGCTGCTCGTTATTGTAGAATATTAATCTTTAGAATTATTTGTGCAAGTATATTCTGCAAGTGTGCAAGTATATTCGTCAAAATGTACTTGACAGCAGGGCTTTTCTTGCTTGCATCAATGAATACATGTAAGACAAGCTGTATTTAAACTGATGGGTCAAGGTGGTTGAAATGTGAAGTTTTCATGAAAGAAGGCCATCTGACTGGGAGGTTACATGATCACTACCACAAGAGGAGGGTGGCTGTAAAGCAGGCTTGTAACATGAAGTACTATTTACAGTCCATCTTAATCTGTTCCAGTCTTGTCTTTCCAGTTTTTTTTACGGCTTAAAAATGCCCAAGTTATGCCTCAGTGAACTTTTGGTTTGAGATGACTTGTGATTTGAAGATCATATTTTAGTTTTGTTTGTTGCTAGAAATGTTAACAAACAGATTGATGCACGAGACCTTTTAAATCAGATTTGGCATATTGAACATTGAGTTGCAGAGTTCAATAACAGACTTATGATTCATTGTGCTGTTTCCTAAGAAACATCAATGAAAAGCATTTAATTCCTACTTAGTGAGGTTTTCAATTGAGTGTTGTAAAACTAAAACCCAAGTAATAGACCAATTTCAATGTATTAAAATTCAGCCTAAGACAATAGACCTCAGCAGGAGGCTCTGGGGAATAGCTACAGAGTTTGTGGGGTTTATTCCCCAGAGCCTCATGCTGAGTTCTGTAGTTTAAGGCTGAATTTTAATATATCTAAACTGGTCAATTGCTTGATTACTTTTGACACTCCATTGGAAACCCCTTTAATTACAAATTATTAAACATTCATTATATTTTTATAACAAAGCAAAAGTGCATGTAGGTTAGACAGGAATGTAAGGCATGATCAGAGAGGTAATGGAGAATCATACAGATTGTTTATATAATAGATGTCCAGGAGAAATGCGCTGATCCCAGCCCAAGCAAGACAAACAGCGCACAGTTGCTATTGACCCATTAGCTTATGTATGTGTCTGAGTAGCAAAGAAACTGCTATTGACAGGAAATACATGTTTTAGACATTTTTCAAATGGATAAGAACAACAGTTTACCATCCAGAAACATGAAATCTCATGAGTTGTGGATTGGAAGTTTTTTATTATTAATATTTGTGGGCTTGAAAGCCCACTTAAACTTACAGTACAAATTAAAAATGAAAATTGTATGTAGTAGAAGTAGCAATGCCAGAGATGATCCAACCTATTATATAACTGAGAAAATTACTTAATTGTGATTGGCTGAGAACAGGACATTTATCATTAATTTTTAATTTGAACTGCAATGCAATTTGTGATTTTCCCAGTCATGTAATACAATGTACATGTGTGTGAGTAAAAGTATGAAGGCTCAAGTAATCAAGGATTTACACTACACCAGCCTTTAGGCTGGAAATTTGAAAATTCGCTACACCAGCCTTTATTCTATTGTAGTGTAAATCCTTAATTGCAGTTGCATTTATACGTCCAACTTAACAATTACCTAAAATTTTGGGAAAGTACAGCAGTGCTTGAAATGTATGTATTAATTTCTAAAAACTGTAACATTTCTTTTATTCCTCTTCCCATGAACAGAGAGATTCTTCTTTATCTTGGATGTTTACCAAAATGAGAGTTAACCTCTTTACTGCACTGTTTGATTTTTTCTTTTGTCAATTTTTGTTGCAAACTTCTTACTTCTGATTGGCTATCTGTAGGCGTGATTTTAGCCCTAATAGGACATATCGTGGTTGTAATCGGATATTGTAGGTGTCTTGTGTAATTGCTCAGTGCATCTCATTTTGTGCATCCTGTATTTTGAACATTATTATACTTAAATCAGTTCCTCTCATCCTCTCAATCTTGATGAAAAACTAAATCAAATGTTACATTTTTTGTTTATGAAGATATGGTTATCAAATTTTGTTATAGTTTGCCTTTGTGTCATGCTATTCTGTCCACATTTATCACTTGTCAGATTACAAACCCAGCCGAAAGTTAGTGAAATACTGTACATTTGTACATTGGCATTGATGTATGTGTAATTTATCATCTTCTGAAACTTGTGCATTAGAATAGGAAAAACCATTGCTTATCAGAGCCAATTTAGCTGTCATGTGTTTGCCATTTTCAAAATTAAATCTATAAGCCATTTCAGTGGCTTAGATAATTATTATACTTATATTTAACATTTATATTATGGCTTCAAAATTTCTATCATGTGATAGTTGACAAGGGTGCAGCCCAAGTCAAAGATCATGTACCTTGAAATCGAGACCATAGTCTACCTGTTTTCGTATAAATCCACTGTTGTTCACAGCTTTATCTACCGGTTAATCATCATTACAGACACTTTTAAACTCAAAGAATCTGCCATCCACAGCATAGCCAATTGGATTCTTACATGCATGATAGAATGGTGGTGAATTTTGCTAACTATGCATAGAAACCTACCTTAATTTACCAATTCAGAGAAAAATCCAGCAGTTCAGTAAAAAGGTTCTTACCCCTTTGGAAAAGGTGAAGAAGAAACTCGGTGTTATGCATGTTTTGTCTCGCTCCATTTACACAAAGCTACTGACTGCTAGAGATGAATAGATTTTTTTATCCGAGTGGTAATGTCTTTGCTTGAATTAGTTTTCTTAAAAATTGTGATGTATGATGAGTTATAAAATGGACTAGCCTTTGATTACAGAGCTACTAAGAAATATTATATTGTTTGGTATAAACCCGTTCTTTATGAAACAGATATCAACATCAATTTATTGCCCTTTTTTCACACTATTTAGGCATATGTAACCCAAACAATTATTTTAAGGGTAACTTTATATGTACAACTCTTTGCCTGCCAAGATTCATTTTTTGCCTAACAAAGATTCTATTCTACAACCTTAAAGAGTTGATATTATCTGCCTAAAAGATGTCTTTCCATCAGGATGCCATTCTTTGTTTGTTACTGACAAGATTTTGTTCATGATCATTTGGCTTGAATCTTAATGGGGCTAAGCTGTGACATAAAATCTTAGCCAGTTATATTGTTACAGCAATACAGCTATGTAGAAAACTAAAAGATCTAAATTTTTTGTGTTTTAATGGTATCCACACTAAAGAGGTAGTGTTTTTGGTAGTTTGGTATGTCAAAGTATGGCAACCAAATTGTTTTCCCAAGTATAAGTGATAGATAATATGTATTGCTTATTTTTCTGAACTTCAAGTAAGTTTGTTTAAGAAGTAACAAAACAAAATGTTACCACAGGTAACAAAATGTTAACCTGCTTAAGCTCTTGTCAGTAGTTGAATGATGTGGGCATGCTGATCCTTCTATAATCTACTGTTAGATTTCTTATGGCAAATTCAATCCTGTATACTTACAAGTACAAATTAGTGTTCTGGTGGCCTCCAAGATAGAGTTCTGTGCTCCCTGGGGGAGGGTCTGGTCCTCATTACAGTGTTAGCAATAATTGAGAAAAATTGCATTATTAAATGTTAGCTAAGAAAAAAAGATCATTACAGAAGGAGATATTCTTGATCCTCTCCTTTGTACCAATAATAAAGTTATAAAAATTTTTAATAAGATGTCTGTTTAACATTTGTCTGATTCCTGGAGAAAATATGCTGATTTTTCCCTTCACCTTCTGCTACCCCCAGTCCAACAGTATAATCTATTGCACGTATTGTAACTAAAAAGGTCACTTCCGAGTTGCTTTTTATCTCTGTTTTAATGAGGTTTGATACACACAACCTTTCATATGGAAAATAATAGTTTGTTTTGCATGACGATAAACTTGCAAGAGAAACTAATTTCCCTTGGAAAGGTTGTGTACCAAAACCCGTTCTGAAGTAGGGAAGGCAACTCTATAATTACTTATTGTCATGTTCTGGGGCGAGTCGAACCCCCTAAATTAAAAAAACAAACAAAAACAAAACAAAATGAAACATACCGCTGACTTAGGGTGTTAAATGCCGGAACGGAAAATCCCATTTCCGAGGACCTCAAATTTAGAACTTTTTATGCCAGAGGTTGCCCTCGAACCGCCTTAGGCAGTCCATATCTTGAACTTCTAAAATCCTTTATCCGCCCCGGACGTTTGTTTTTTGAAATCACTAAATAACTATTGACATAATATAAATTGGCGTCTTCACAACCAAGTGTGTGTATTTTTCATTTTGTGCTCGCACACTCAAAGTCTTAAACCCAGAGAAGATGTCCTCTTGTATTCAATATCACCCGGTTAAAACGGTGAAGGCGTGTACTAGTTTAAACGCTGTATCTAAATGCCCGGCAGCCGGGCACGGTCTTAAATAGACTAAATGCCCGGCAATCGGAAACTTTCACTGACTTTTTACTAAAAGCTTCTTTCAAGCTTCTTAAGAGTATTAAATGTTTCTTTGGCAATGTCAAGCGATCCTAAAAATTATTTTGTTTTTTTAGTTGACCAAATAGCGTAGTTTAAAACAGAATTTGGTGCCAAC
>OMLO01004736.1_pt1 | contig 11391 bp, 14 predicted proteins | sample 1674811 | NCBI WGS metagenome assembly OMLO01 (sample SAMN06265003, study PRJEB25207) | coral metagenome | isolation source: Coral host | place: Mexico:La Bocana,Puerto Morelos, Mexico | collected 2008-11-13 | reverse complement strand
AAATATAAATGTATAAATAAATATATATATATATATAACTCCGTTCTTGGTTTTCGGTCCCCCACTAGCTTGTATTTTGGAATTTGGACTTTATCAATTGTTGCCAAGGTTTTGGCCTGCAGATTTCTATCTATTATTTGTGTGCTTATATATCATGTAAATATATGCCTGAATCCTGAAACATCCAAAAATTTCTGGTCGAAGACTGTTTCTGTTTCACTTCTGGTCGTTTCAAAAAACCAAGATTTCTTGAAAATTCATGGTCATGTTCAAACTTGTAATCTCACACCTTTTCCATCTTTTTCCTCTTTTGCTAGCTTGTTTGCAACTGCCACAAAATAGCGATTGAAGATTTTCTTCCCATGACGGCGAGCATTAACTCTTCGAGACAGCCTCGACACATGACCGACAAAGTCTTCACTCATAAATGTGGCTTCAGCCACAGGGTTGACCACACAGCTAGGGTCCTTTTTGAACTCTTGTAGCATTCGGAGTACAATGTGGCACATCATATGCAGCTTTGGCTTCAACTTGAAGAGGCAAAGGTTCTGTGCATGGCAAATTCTTGCCAACTGAACGTAGCAATGTAAAAATTCTTGGCCAGCGTAAATTGTTTGCCATGCATCTTCTTCAGACATCCAGTAGGAGGATGAAAACAGTAAACGCATGGCATGGTTTATTGCCATACTTGCCTGCAATATGAGCTTTGGTATCCCATGTGCTAAGTCTCCATAATTTGTCACGACATGTTCGATGAATTTCGTCACTACTGCAGTATCAAGACCTTTTGACCAATGTCCCGTTGGGAAGCTTTTGCTGCTTTCATATCCCAACATGTCAAAGGTGAACTTGCTGAAGTTGACCCTCTCATGCCCTTCAATCAAAAACTTTCGGAATAGATCATTTACAGTGTCAAGACCCAAAGCAATCCTCGATTCTTTGAATGTAATCCTGCAAAAATAGATCAATGAACTGGCGCAAAAATCTTTTCCAACACCAGAGTGCAGGATGTGAAACAGATCTGGTTTGTAAAATGATGCAGGGTCTTCCTGGTCAATCATCAAATGAGCCAACAATGGCCCTGGGGTATCCCATGGCAAGGGGTTGTTGCGGCCAATTGTTTGCAGCCATTTCGCTTCAGAAACATTCACATCTTCAAATGGTTGATCGTCAGATTTCCCAGCCCCACATAGCCAACATACACCTTTGCACTTTGCTTTCGATTGATGAGATTTTTTCACATTGGAGAAGCTACGATTGTGAAAACCAGCCTCTCGCAAAAAAGGAGCATCACCAGTAAGCCCAAGAATTACAATTCTCCATTTAGTGCCATCGATCTCTACTCCAGGATTGTAAAGTTCAGCCAACTGTTGCCCCCATTGGTCAATCAAAGAGTTGAAGCGACCCCGATTGTTCTTATAGAACTCAGCCTTCATAGCAGTAAACAGGAATCTATGAGTAAAGGAATGCCCAAGCAGATTTACTCCTGGATCAAACGCCTCGTCGATGTCAGAGTCTGAATCGTGATGTTTCCGCTTCATCCCGCCACTTGGTTGCAAACTGACGGTTTTTTTGGCTGTTCCCCGCCCCAAACAATTGAACATAGATAGAATTAAGATAGGATCCTTTTTGTAAGTGCGGCCACCATCCCCATGTAAATAAAAAGGTAGAAGTCGAGACCAATTTTCTTCTCCCTGACAAATTTCATGTGTGGGGTTCACAATTCGCCATTTTCGCCAAAATTCATTCAAGGCATCTTTAGCCTGTGAAATTGGTACCCCAAGCACCCTGTTGAGATGACCTTCGTCCGCAAAAGCTTTGAATAAGTGTTCTGGCCGGATACAGGGGTACTCAAAGTCATCAAGTTTGAGCGTTGTTATTGGAACTTTCAGTGCTAATCCACAATCCCTAAGTGTTTCAAATAACTGCTCATCAGGATCCTCCACCCGGGCCCTCGCAATTCGTCGCAGCCACGGGCAAGTATCACATTTTGAGGCTGCCTTAGCCTCCTCAACGCAATCGCACGCAGGAGCCTTGGATGGCAATAAAATCAGGCTAATGGGGAATTTTTCAATGATTCATGACGTCTTTCTAGATCCCAAGTGGTGCAGAGTTTTCATATAAGATCAAGAAACTCCCTTGCTATAGATTTTGGCAATGTGGGCCACTGTGTCACTCAACTCATGGGCGCTGCCTGGCAAATTGAGGTTTCAGGTAGTTTTTGAACCCTCGACTATCGCATGGTTCGTTTCAAGATTCTGGATTTTAACATCTATATGCTGCAGAGTTTTTTTGATAAGTATTTCATCAACTCATGCGGCATGTGCAGCATGGAAACTAACCCAGCGAAGGCATGATTTTTTCAGACCACAGGAATCCCCAATGCAACTCCAGGCTCCTATAGGAAAAGTGTGCGCACGCGCACATTCCTCATCCCGGACTGCACACCCCTAGAAACGGACGAGTTACGCAGTTGGCAACTCCAGCGAGACAAATCTAAGAAATTCAGCCGACATGTGCAACCTAATGTGCAACGTACCACTCACTCCTTCTTCATTGGTTGACGTTTCGCCTTTGAGACAAAGTGCCTCATCAATTGACCCGTGCAGCAAAAACAGGCATGATTCGTATACTATAAAAACCGCCGCGCTTTAAGGTGCATGCTTAGCACTTGCTTCGCAAGCTGTGGCCTTGCTCATCCTTGGTCGAAGCGTTTTCTCTCCAGGGATCTTGGCTGGAACAAACTCGGAAATTGCCATAGCGCTATGAAAGCTTTTCAGCGATAATATATATTAATCGTTTGATGCAACCAGGTCTCGCCCTGGTCATTTTCTGGAATTCTTCTTCCACCTTCTTGCTGAGCCTTATATAGCAGGTGTCATGTAAAACTACTGTAGCCAGACTTAAAGACATGCCTTCATGCCTTCTAGACTCATTGAACTCATGGTATACTAAGCTTTTAACGTCTCAGAGAAACCAGTGGTGGCTCCTTCTGCCTGCAGCTCTGACATGCCCTCATAGCTCTGTTCAATCTGGTTGACAATCTCATCCAGCTTTGCCAAGGTCCTCGCATGGGCAGAGATGAACTGAGAGTTGTCAAAGCTGAAAGCCAGAGAGGTCGTGGCACAGGGAGGGTTACTTGGCTGTTGCTGCTGCCAAGTCGCGCTTTGCAAGATGAATCCCTGGTAGCCAAGTCGCGGATCTTATCACCGATATTGCTAAGGCTATTCTTGGCCTTCAATCCATTCTTCAGGTACATGTTGAGTTTAGACTTCACCTAGGCATGCAAATTTGCAACCGCGACAGTTAAGCTATATAAAGCTCCTGAATCCCACACAATAGGCTAGTAACTCGAATGACAACCTTCGATATTCTAAACTGAAACGCTACCTAGCAACTCCAAGTCTAGAGTCTCCCTCAAGGGCTATCTTGCTATCAGCAGCACCAAGCTCCGGGAAGCCCCCAGTTGAAAAATCAAATTGATCATCAGCAAAATCTTCAGGGGCTGCTTCTTGTTCATGAGTATGCGATCGTGATAAAGATTGCAAATCTTCACGAGACAATTTCCCAGAAGTTCTCACATTCACCCAGTACTCCAAGGTGTCATCATCATATTCGCAAATCCTGCGTGCACATGTAAATGAAATATGCATGCATGCAAGTGTTGATGCACTACAAAAAGGGACCGCCTCACCAAGTTCTTGCCGCAGGCCCACTTCTTGATCTTCTCGATTCGATCCCTTAGAGTGAAGATAGGAAGGAAAGTAAATCTTTCTATACGTTGGAAATTTAGTTTCATATGATCGATATGCAGCTGAAGCTCTCCCCATACCCCAACTCAGATTTCATATCTTCCTCGGAATAAAATCCTCCATGTACTTCGATCTTTTTGCTCTTCGTTGTTACACTCAAGACTTCAATCCGCTGGATGAAGATGGCCTTAGCCAAAAGCGTATATTAAGTGCAATTCGGCTTTATATAAATAAGTGCATGTATCGAAACTAATTCGGATCCGATATGTCGACAACACGTTTTCAGAAAACAAAACTTGAAACTGAAAGACAGTCAGTCAACCTTGACCCCACCACTCTTGCACCACATAGTAAAAAGCTTCTGCCTTCCTTGAGGACTATTCCACATTTCCGAAATATCGCTTGGAACATCGCATTTACCCGAAGTTGGCTTTGGAAGAACCGCTCGCTTTACCTTATCCTTTTCATACCGGCTTAGCGTTGCAACATGCAACACAACTGGCACTTCCTCATCTTCCACAGCCGCCTCAGGTTCCTGGCCTACCTCCGTTGCTTTTGCAGGAGATTTTGCTGCTGGCGCCCCTTTTGGCACATCAGCCTTGGAAAGGGTGGAGGTAGAAAAAGAAGGATCAAGCTAGTCTTGGAAATGTGAACTGGTAAGACATGCAATGTAACTTTAAAAATATGAGTCGCATTCACTCCATCTTCTTTCGATGCATCTTCTTTGCCACCATTAGGAATTTCGGATTTCTTCAGTTGACTTTCCAAGAGCTCAATTTTTTGTGACTGGTCATCCACAAGCTTCTGAAGAGCCGCAAGCTGTTCCTTACTTACAACATAAAGTGGCACAAGTGTTTCAAAAAATGTTAGGACAACAAACAGACTCATCGATCAATCCTAGCTTCGGAATCGACAACCGGAGTGCTGGATGTATAGTAAGGGGTTGGCGCAAACAATTGTTCTTGAAGACCATGACTCTCAACATCCATTTCTGTTGGGAAAACACTCTCACCATCACCTGCCTTGCTCACAGCATCAAATTCAACAGATAGTTGACGGGCTGTATCCCGAGACGGCCCTGCTGCCTTTGGCTCAGGTGCTTGAGAAGGAGTTGGAGCGGTCAAGCGTGCCAGCTTGGCATTGGTGTTTTCCAAAGCTGCTGAAGCTCGCTTGCATGGTGGGCCGGTTGGGGTGGCAGCAGGATCAGGTCTATGAGCTGCAGTAGATGGTCTTGGAAGTCCTTCAATCAAAGTCCTTGGGCGAAGTGGAACCGAGGCTTTCACAGCCGTAGGCTTAGAAGGGTCAGCAGCCTTTGTTTGGATCTCCAAGTACGGGCTGACTGCCTGCATGAGTCAAAAGGTGTTAGTTGAGTTTACATACATCAAGAATTCAATGTCTACCACTGGTAGCTATACATAGTTTCCGTCAAGTGTCGCTAGAATCATTCATGCATGGATCTTATCTTGCATAATATAGCCCCAATCCAAAGGTCACACCCACTTAGAAGGAAAACCTCTTTATCATGGCCCATAGCAATATAAGAGGAAATACTCGACTGTTAAAGAGAATCCATGGGCCTGGGCTGGTGGTACTTCTGCTTGCTTTGCAGAATAATGGAGGGTTGCAGCCGAAGGTTTACTCTGCAGGACTCCATCTGGGGACGTAGGCGAAGAAGCAGCTTCCACCATCGATGTAAGCACCTAGGGGCTATAGGGGTATCCCAATTTAAAGTATGGATCGAGATCACCAAATCGAATTATGTTATGATAAATTTTCAAGAAATAGTGGTGTTGCCTCCTGAAGCTTTTGTAGCTCTTCTGGGTCATCTGGAAGTTCACTCTTGATTGCCTGCAAGCAATCCTTGTCCATTGCCTGGATGCCAGACAGCAAGGATGATGCTGACCAACCATTGCGAAGAACTGGGCGATTCGACATTAGGCCTGCAGCCGGGGCGAGCATGGACCGAAAACGACACCATCCTCATATCAAAAAAAACCGCAAAATGCCCGAAAACAATGGTAAAATTCGTGAATTTTGGAAGTGGTCGTTTCCGCGGATAGAAGTGATTGTTTCTCATATGAAAGTGGATGTTGCTCATATAAAAGTGATTGTTTCGAAAAATCAAATTTCGTACGAATCTCGTCAAAACTCATGCGAGACTTTTTCGAAGCAGTTTCGAATGTTTTGCATGATGTATTCGAACATATTTCGAGCAGTTTTCGAACATTCATGATACATGCTTTTCAAAACAGTTTCGAATGTTTGGGCTCATCAAACTAGTCTCGAAAAGGGCCTTCAGGATGACCAGGATGTTGATGACAAGCTTGAACAACTTAGGCTGTGACAAGATCAAAAACAAATTATGTGCCGGGATAATACGTTCTAGCTGCATTTGCAAAAGCGATCGAGATAAGATTGCATCTTTTTTTCGTATCATATGATAGCGTCATATAATTTAAATGTGAGACGGTATCAGCCACTCCCATTGCTTTGGGACACAAAGCCCTCTAGCACCTAGCAGGTAATGCACTAAATCTGGCATGCCCGCATCTTGCCACAGATCCGGTCCCAACCCCTCAGACAACTGCCACAGGGAAGTCAAGTCAGCAGCAGCATCAGATTGCTTTGGCGGTTCAGGCCGGGCATCAACTATCTGGGGAAGCATTTTGACCATCTTCATAGCAAACTTTTTGGTATATGTCCTAGGCCAAGTTGACAATATATACGGATCACTCGGAACAAAATTTCAGCAATATCAACTAAGCATGGGTCTGTGTGGAACGTAGTTGTCGTGAACCATGGTAGCGCTGTTTTCCACTTCGGTCGATGTATTTCACAGTGGTTGCAAAATCCGGATTATGCCTCTTCAAATCTTCACGTACTTTCTTAGTAAGCTTCCCCATCCAAAAGTGCTTGATATACGGACTATTGCTCCACACCGACGTACGTTTTGGGCTCTTGCTGCCGTAGAAGCACATCCAAAAATTGCACCTGTAAACCTGGGCCCCAGAATCAATTCAAGTTTATTTATATTGCACATGCATATCCAATATGCAAGTATGGCAAATGCTAAGATCTGCACATGGAATTTTTCACATAGCCATTGCATACGTGGATGTCGAAAAAGAAGACTGGATGATGGTTGCTCTATGCACCAAAACCCAAACAATGCCATCACTAGAAGACATGTTAGTGCCTCCCTTGATGCCATCCCATTTCCATCCACCACACATTTCAGGTTTTGGTTCCCACAAGGGTCAAAAAAAGACCTGAGAGTAGTTGCTCGACATATGCTGACCCATGTGCTGCATTTGACACCTTTCCAGCATACAAATCCATCGATTGATCCCCGAAGGATAGACACAATATGGGTCCTTAGCTATATTCTTTACGAAGATCACATGCATGCATGAATTGCAATAAATTGAATATTTCACATTTAAAACCTGAGGTGGCGTCAAGAAGCCTGCAGGTGTTAGGATGTCCATGCCACGTGTGTGAAGATCGATATCCAATCGTGCACTTGGAAAATCAGATTCCCGCATGGATCTGGTCATTTGCGACTCCCCCGCATAGTGCTCTATGAAGATAAGCCCCTAGTCAGGGAGATCATGAAACAAACATATCATAAACCAGCCACTGACAATTAATGAATGATTTGGCATGCCTCATTCAGCTCGATGTGCTTATTCCACATCAGGAGCATGACCGACAAGACAAAGATCTATCCAGGCAAGGAAGGAAATCAAAAGAAACTTTTTGGAAATGCTAATCACATATGCATGGATTAAGCCAGCCTTGGGGGCACCATGTTTGAGCAGTTGCACTGCAACTTTCTCGGGCTTTCGATACATCACTGCACTGCCCTTTTGTCAGTGTTGAGTGTAAAAACCGGCTGCGTGGGAAATTCTAAAAGCCAGCAGCCACAATATTATAAAAGCAATCTTGCACCACCACCACTTTATCCACCCATCGGTGCAGGCCTTCACTCTCTGAAAGATGTTCCTCAAAGCACTCGAGGGCAGCAGCGCTCATTTGTACCTGGACCGCAGTGGGGCTAAGTGATGTGGGGCTAAGTGATCGACGGATAGAAAGTGAACCCAGACCCAATGGTTTTCGCCGGCGTTTTTTTTCACCACAAAGGGATTGAAGTCTTCTTGGCAGGGAGACGCAAACTAGCCTAAAAGGACACCAAGCTGAGCCGATATCAGGTACTATCGGGTGCACTTCATTACAAAACCCCGGTCCTATGAAATAAGCATATATGCATCAAAGAAGTTCACACCCTTGAAATCTGACACTTATGCTAGCTGGCATTCCAATTTGGGATGCGCTCCGAAACTGCACTACTAACCCTCACAAAATCTGATGTGACGATCAAGCGTTGCTTGACTTCCATGGAGCCGCTTCAGCTGCTTTTCTCGGCCAGGAATTTTTTGCCAGCCGATGTAAATAGGGTTCCTTTGCGAGTTTTCATGGCAGGTGAAAAACCCAAGGCGCAATTTCATATTTTTTATTTACGCCTGGTAAAGCTATTTATCCAAACAAACCCTGTGTTATTCGAAGCTTAGTTTCTGTCAACAGCCGTCCGCAAAAACTCATGAGCAAGCTCTTTGGTGATAACCTCTACGTCCCCACCCTTCTCTTCCATGGCTTCTCCACAGTACTTCCACCATTGCTCCTTTAGGGTATAAATCGGACCCGAAAACAAAATTTCCATGCAAAGCAGGTAAACAGAACATAAAACAATTGCCAGCCTTTGATTCTGGAGAAGCTTGAAACTAACTTTAATACGATCGGATAATACAAAATTTCCATCGAAGAAAACAAGTGAGTTCGTAGCAAAAGCAGTCTTTGGACAATCGATCCTCAACCACAGCATGGTAAGCCACCTTTTCGAAGATACATGATTGGTAAATGTCTCGGGAATTGATCCATCTCTCTGGCCTACGTGCAGGTTTGTACCTCCTCGCGAAAGTTGCTTTCTCTCCTTTTGGTTCGTCTTCTTGTTCTTGTTTCCTCTTGCTAGACTTAGGCTTAGGAGGGTCAACTTCGTCATCATCGTCCTGTTGCCTTCCCTTTCCCTTTGCCTTTGATTTTCCTTTCGCTTTCGCCTTCGCCTTTGCACGTCCTTTCGCTTTCGCTTTCGCCTTTCCCTTCGCCTTCGCCTTACCTTTAGCTGATGGCCTCTTAATTGGTGGTGGTTCATCTGATTCTTCTTCTTCTTCGTCTTCTTGTTCGATGTCTTCCTCTACTTCTTCATCCTCCTCACTTTCATGCATGGCCTCACCATCCTTTTCCGGAGCCTTTACCGGAGCCTTTCCACTGATCTCAGAGTCAGGCAGTTGTGCCTTCTTCGCCCTTGCCTTCGCAAGAGCAAGCTGCTGCTCACGAAGGAACACTTCGACTGAAGCTTCAGGACCAACCTGCCGAAGGGAGTGGACATTTGATGGAGTACATGCAAGCTAGAAATTTCATACATGCATTTTCGAGCAGAATTCGTATATTTTTTGAACAGCATCGAGCATCAACAAAGTTTTGAAAAGCCTCCTGAATATCTTTTTCATTGGCGTGAAGTGCTTCAGCCAAAGATTGACCAAGTTGGGGCTTTGAGGCACCAGCACCTGTTCCAGGCTGACTCTTATAAAAATCAAGGGTTAATTAATGTCAGACTCGGGCGCTCGAAATTTCGCATTGGAGCTCAATTAAATGGCGCAGGTCTTTACCATGCTTTTGAGGGCCATGCATGCTAAAACGATTTCGATACCGAAATATTTTTCACAAAGGTTTTTCGAACATTTCGGATTAAGCGCCTGTGACCCCCGAGGGGGCCACATTCGCAACCTTTGCTTCGTTCTGAGGTGCATCCTTCTGGTCAGGTTGAGCCACTGGATCTGCAGGTGCTGCAGATTGGTCGCTGTTCCTAGGTGAATTAAGATCGGATGGGTGGAACCGTGGAATGGACTCTTTATTCGATATCGTACCAAAAAACAAAAGATGGAATTTTCAACAATTATAAAAATGTACGCGTTCATAAAAACATCTAGTGACACTTGTTTGCTTTTGGCCGCAACAACGTGAAGCAGTTGAAGCAATTGTTCACGATCCATTGTTGGTGAAGATGATGCAGGTGGTGAAGGAACTGCCGGGCTAGTCTCTAAATCAATGACGGGGCTGTGTGGATCAAAATAACCATCTGGGGGCTGAGACTCAGGGTTTGCTGCACGCCATCGTTCATTCATATCGACTCCGGGGGACTCTGCCACTTCAACCACGTCCTCCACCTTTTCCGCCGACATTTGTTCAGCCAAGGCTGCTAGCTCAAGCCAAGACTGGGACTGCTGCTCTTCCAGCAAAGAATTGCTGCGGGAAAGGGTTTCGCGGATAGTAAAGTCACTTTCGGTTTCATCACCACTTTGTTCATCATCTTTAAAGAGATATGGGGACCGACCATCCTTGGTTAAAATAGTTGAACACCGTATCTAATATAACATATATTGTTGGCCATCATGCGATTCAAAAATTCAAAAAACGTGCATGGAACATGATTTACCGCCAAGGATCTTGTAAAGCTTGTTGGTAGGCTTTGGATAAATCCAGCACAAGGTCTTTGACTTTCAAATCCTTTCATGTTTGAACATGACTAAAAGCACAACACTATGTGAAATTGATATGGCGCTTTGTTTTTTCTATATATAGTTAAATCATGTATGATCATATAAAGGAAAAGGTACCATTTAAAGGCAAGTTACACGGGGCATTTCCCAACGTGACCATTTACGTCTCACCACCGTGAGCATTTTTTTAATTGCTTCTGCAACCACATTGACTGTCAGGGTCATTTTATCAGTGGCGGTGTCAACCTCCATAGACTCATAGTATCCCCTGATAGCTGGCTTGATGTACGCAAGCCTCTTTGTCATGATTACACCTGTTTCACTCATGTGGCGGGTGAATCCTTTTAGAAGAGCATAGTTGCACCTGATGTTTTGGAGCGTAGGATGGATCACCCCAGTGCCTCGTTCACTAACAACAATCTTCTCCTTCTTGATTGCTCTTGCCCGGATATCCCGCACAGTCTCCCAAGACTTCAGGCATGCTTCCACGAAAGAGAAATCATTGGGATTCATATTTAAAGTGGGAAGCCAAAAGGCTGCAGAAAAGGTATACTATATGGGATTTGGAAGAATTTACTTATCCTTTCCTACACAGACAGAAGCCGGCCAAACCCCCATCCCGGAGGGCACGGTTCCAAAACTGACAGCCCAGGTTGTACATCACCTGGCAGATGCGACTCAAACCGCGAACGGGTGAAAAAAAATTGTCATCGTGCTAAATCTAATTTTGAAAAACTCAAAGTAAACTTGTCTCGGTAAATCATACCCATCCGTAGTACAAACAATGACACCATGTGGCACCTTCAGCAGGTTTTGGAGCCCACCATTGCCATGTTGGGATCAAATGCTATAGCTTCTAGTGTATATAGTGCAGTTAAAGGGAATGAGATTTGCCTGCAGGGTTATAAGCCCCCAAGCATCCCCTCTAATAAATGTTGGGAAATTCTGGAAATTTACATCCACAGTGTCCTCTTCCAGTTAAAGCCAATGATAGCTGCAGCGATTCCTGATTCATGCGAACG
>OMLO01004734.1_pt1 | contig 11392 bp, 6 predicted proteins | sample 1674811 | NCBI WGS metagenome assembly OMLO01 (sample SAMN06265003, study PRJEB25207) | coral metagenome | isolation source: Coral host | place: Mexico:La Bocana,Puerto Morelos, Mexico | collected 2008-11-13 | reverse complement strand
GGAACAACACCACTGCAATAAACTGGCTGTACCTGAGGCGAAGGAATTCACTACAGCTGATGCGAAATCCTCACGTGTCCGAAACTTTTCAATATTTGCTTGACTGTATGTCAACAGATACACACTTCTTACAGCATTCCTATCCATACTTGCAGTTTGGTCACATTGTTGTGGTTGTTCTGAGTCAGAATCATCAGTTTCATAATGTCTCACAAGATCCATGTTGATTTAGACGCTCGAGGTTGCGAGACACTTACATTCGCATATTCAATTGGATTTTCTGTCACTGACCACGTGAGAGCGTGATCGCGCAAAATTCCTTCTATTTTTTGTTTTTAAATATCATCCTATCAATAACTACACCTAAATTTAGGGAAATGGGTTTTGCATACTTTCCTATTGTCAATGGCATAACCTAACTTCGCAATTTTGCATAAAAGCGAATTTCCCAAAAATACAATCCCGGTCAAAAGGGTTGAGACACTTTCAAGAAAATGACATTTTTTATATCATACCTCTTCATAAATACAATTTTTGCAAACCCCTTCCCCCCAAAACAACGTTGTGGGCTAGGATTTTTAATTTCTGGTCTGTCAGCACCTCGAATAAAGCAACTTTGCAATGGTGGGGTGCGGGGAGGGTCTAAAAAAAGTATAAAAACGCAACGTAGTGAAAACTAGTCATTAGACGTACAAAAATATGCAATGTCTCAACGAGTTTTGACCGGGATTGTAGTCACATTGTTAGTTCATAATATACCCGCAGAAGGTGAAGAATGCAAATGAGTATATGAAAGATCATGTATCATGTATCATGTATTTTTCCTGCATTAACAGTGGCAAATTTGTGTCCCTCTTAGATGTTTAGGCAAATGGCCATTCATAGTTAGCTGTGGTTATATACTAGAGCCATGCGCTAATTTTAAAATTCTGCAATGGGGTATTTATTTTCACTCAGGTTCGAAAAAGTGCTATGGAAACTCACAGCAACTGTTTTTTGTCCGAAAATAGGCGCACACCCTCAGTTTTGGGAGAAGCCCCCCTAGTGAAAACTCCTTTGGCTTTTAGTCAAAGTAGTTAAAAAAAATCAAGTGCCTGCAAGTAAGTGAGATCACATAGAATCAGCAGCATCCATTAGTGATGAAATGAAGAATTGAAATGAAGAAGCTTGTGTTTTTGAGTCATCAATGCCCTGCTGGGAGTATGGAATCCTTTTCTCTTTGTACTACATGCATGCATTAATGTACAGTGATAAGGTTTCAGAAGGAACAAATTACTCTACAGTAAGTCAATTAAAATGGTACAGTTCTCAAATTTTGTTATAAAACCTAACAGTAAAAGGTCATGACGTTTTGACCTCTCTGAGGTTAAGTGCGAGTAAAATATAAGAACTAGACGCCCACAGGCGTTTACTCAGGCTACTCTTAATGATATAGTGTAGTAATTTGTGTAAAAAGTACTACTGAAACAGGTAGAGTTACTAATGGGAAGAAAACCCAACCACGACTAGGGTTAAAGCTGTCATCATGCAATTTCGTAATTGCCGGTTGTGAATAATTCTACTTGTGTTTATTTTTGTCTGCTGGCATTATAGCTTTCACTATTAAATTTCATAGTCAGTCTCAGGGCCATTTAAAAGTGTGGATAATTCTGTCTGCATTAAAATTGATTGTCTGGTTAACTGAGACAAACTTGAATACAACTGATTTACAATATTCATTATTGACACCAGATGATTAGCAGAATTGATTCCTTGTTTGTTATTGTAATTCAAAGGGCATAAACTCATTGTAACACATTGTTGTCCTGAACTTGTCCAAATACCAACTCATTAGCTTGGCTATATGGTGCCGTTATTGTTTTGCTAGGGTCAATGCACACTGGAGTAAGACCAGGGTTTATTACAAGAAAACACTGATAAATACCAACTTGCTCTATACTTCAATTTAATTATCCTTTGATATATACTTACAGAACAATTCAACAAATACTTCTTCTCATGTTGTGCAAATTTATTTAATATTACTCTCTTCGTATGAAGCTTACAATCATTCTTTGTAACTGTTCTAACCTTCATATAACGATGTAGCCAAGAGGACTTCGGTATGCTTAGATGAATACACTCATAAACAAATTCTGTTAGTTTCCTTCCCCTCTTCTGAGATGTTTCAGAGTAGCTTCTGGTATTCTACTGGGTTCTCGATCACGTCTAAATACACGATTGTGTTAACATGTGCAGGTTTCGCTTGATATTTCTCGATAGAAGGTTCAACCGTAAAGGATTGCTCGTAAATTGATCTCTTGCGGACTGATCCGTTCCCAAAACGCTCCACAAGTTTTAGTGTGGGTCTACCGCGAACGGTGTGTGACTTTGTGTGTATATTGAGCGTAATAGCCATTGAATTGCTTTCGCTTACATCAAGGGAGGAATTGTCCACAAAGGAAGTGATTGCTTGGTCAAGTTGTGCATCGCCTCGTTTTCGTGCACGTCTCAATTGCATGCATTACGTCAGCATATATAATCGTGACATGACTATAGATAGATAGCTAGATAGATAGATAGACAACTAGGAGACCTCAGCCGGAAGATCAATGTAGACATCAGCCCTGTGTACACGAGTTGGAAAATCAAAGATGAGATTAAAGTCAGGGAAGACAAGCCACACCCTTTGTGAATCAGCAATGCGTAGTGTATAACTTTCAGTGTACATGCTGACACCTTCACCAACAAATTGAAGAGCACAAGGGATCAACCATTGGAGCAACACGATGTGGCCCTAGATGACAATGCACAGTTTTTTAAAATCTTAAAAAAGTGCCAGAGCAAGTCTGATTGCCTCATGTTTGAAATATTTTTTATCAAAGAACTGAAACCAACTCTAAACAAACAATGCCATTCCATCCACGCAAAATTATTTGTTTAGGTTCGTTTTTAATTACTTCAATTGTTTTCGCATCTTTTTAAAGTCTTTTTAAGTCTTTTTAACTTCACGAATATATTTTTGTCACTTATTTTTACATATTTACATATTTTATCGCTTTTCACGTTCGTGACATTTTTGCCTGTTTTAATATTGCAATATATTTAATATGCTAATTCTTATATTTTACTTGCACTTGAAAATGACCTCGGAGAGGTCGAAATGTTGTGACCTTTTAGCGTTAAGTTTTATAACAAAATCAATATCTAAGAAATCACTCATCAACAGTTCTCAAATTTAGTTAATTATTGTGCAGTAACCAATTTTCCATTTTTTTACCTTCACTTTTATATGAACATAGATTTTGAACAATATAATTTGGTAAGGACAGTGCAGTGTGAGGCCGATTTGATAGATTGGATGATTGTACATGTGTATGCTTGGTCATTTTGCAGTTATTTTGTAACAAGTCCTTTCAAGCATGAATAAATTTGCACTTTCCTCAGCGTACTTATATCAATGTATATTTTTAGATATCAGGTGTATGGCCATGATCACCAAACTTTGATCTTAACATATACAGATTGATTTTGATGCTTTAAGCTCATACAGTGTGTATAAAATTTAATATGAAGTGCAGTTTATCTTTAATGAACCATGTTCAGGAAATAATAGAATGTAATACACTTCAAAAAAAAAAAAGAAAAAGAAAAAAGGTTAGTGTGTGGCTGTTCTCTTTTTGGCCTTTTGGCTTGCAGGAAATAAATTCATAATTACTGACAGTGAAATTCTCAATAGACTAAGAAACGTTGGGGCCATCTTTAGAAGTATACATTTAGAATTAAGTCTTAAATTTGTTCATAGATTTTTTTACATGTAGAACTAATTGCATAATATACTTTACATTAGAAAGTTCTGCATCTCTTACATTGAACTCTGGAAGAGAAGGCAGGTGCAGCATATTCCTAGCTTATTTTTCAGGAGAGCTCAGCTGTTGTTTTTTGTTTTCTTGTGATGAATCATTAATGGGTAGAAACTCCTGCTGTGCATGCAAATTTTCTCTGCCAGTAGATAAAGTAATCAAATATTATCATGTTGATGGAAGAAAAAAAACTTTTGGTCCACACAGGTAGTTACAACAGGAAAAATATAGATAGGAACATCAGTATTTTTACTGTTTTTACAGTTGTATACTACTATCATTTACATAATGTTTTAAGCTTTGTAAATTTACATTATGACATAACTCAATCTTTGTGTGGTACATTTTTCATTGGGATTGTGTTTTGTACAATTAAACAATGTTATGTTTTGTAATTGAAAGGAACCCAACTAATAAAATAAGGAAAATCAATTTCCAATCAATTTCAATATAAATTAAGCAAGTTCTGATGTAATTTATCATATTATTGAAAAATTGTTTGATTGGGTACTTATACAAATTCAGAAAAAATACATGACTAATAATTATTACTGTTAAACATATATATGACAGCTTAGCTACAGTATATAGAGTTTTATTATTTTTTTTATGAAGAATAGTTGTGCTCTGTGGATGTTATAAGAAGTACCGGTAGTCAGTTTCAATGAAATCATAATTTGTTTTGAAGAAAAAATAAGTAAAACATGTACCGGTACTCTGCTTTCCAAATTTTCAATTACGGTGTTTGTAATCAATTTTCCATTTGTTGATTAATAAGTTGTAGAAAACCACTTCCATAAGAACAGTGATTTGATTATATATTTGCTGGTAAGGTTGCCTGCAGGTGGTCAGTCATGATTTATTGCTTTTTAAACTCATTAATGAGAAACTATTAACAAAATTAAGTAATTTTTTGAGGAAAATTCCCTCATTTGGTCATATGCACCTTCGTAACTTTCACTTACAGCTATTGAAGGACTTCATATATTGTATGTGGGCCCTTTAGGGTGATAGTGTAAGCAATAAGAATATTAAAATCAACTGATTTTGCACATTTAGAATTGCAAATTAAGCTCTCAAGAATTACTTGAATTATACAATTAATTATTTTATTGGAATTGATCACTGACAGCTTTTAGTGAAAGCATTGAATGCCTAAAATCATTTGCACTGGCTGACAGAAGCGCTTGGAAATTTGAATGAGTGTGCATTTGAATTCTTAGCCTATTATTTTTCAGTAAATGATTTCCTTCTGGACATCATGCCTGTGAGTCACAAATAAAAAAATATTACCACTCTAACTTGCCCATTACTGCTTGACTGTCTCAAAAAACTGACATGAACTCATCATAGGGATCTGTATATCTATATATAGGAGCCTTTGATTAATCATTTTTCTTTCTGTTCCCAAGTTTAATCTTGCAAAATCTTGAAAACTCACCCAAAAAAGCTGCTTCATTACTTGTACAAAGAACTTTCATTACATTGTCACCAAAAAAGGTTCAAAACATGTATGTTAAGTGTTCATGGTTTTAGTGCCCATACTGAATTTCATTGATTCCCTTAATTAAGGGTTGGTAATTCTTAAGGAAACTTCATGGTATCTGAAAATAAAATTCTTTTGTCTTGTATGCGCATCTGGCAGGTTTACAGGGGCCCTTTTAGGGTTAGGTTGGACAAGAAATTGATTTTACAACAATCTTTGATTTAATAGTAATATAGTAATAAATAGGAATTGAAATGACAATGAATGAGAACTGAAGATTTGTTTAATATAAAATGTGACTTCAAATTACATGTTCTTGCCAGTGGTTTGCAATGCTGAACCTTGGTATTATTAGTTATAAATCTCCTGTTAGAGATTTCCATATGAAGGTGAAAAAATAAAATAGAATTTGTTTACACCATTGTTGCAGTTGGTACAAAATTTTATTGTTATACATTGTAATTCTCTGCAGATGTAAAGAAAGGAAAGATGATTGAAGCAGTTAACTTCATTGTGGTTGATCATCAAGTCATAACTTCAAATTTCCAAAATAGTTGAAAGGCAACAACGAACAAAAATGAGTAATGATCCATGATTGTGTAAATAGTTAGGGAGGCCTTTTATGTTGCTTTCCAAAGAAACTTTTTACTCCAGTGAGTGGAATTAAGAGGGAAAATTGCTGCACTTATTTGCCAAATTTATAACATCTGGATCAACCATAGCATAAAATTAGTGGCAACAGCTATGGAAACCATACTAGAAAGTAGTCAATTTTATTTATAGAGCAGATGTCAGATGATAATAATATAGCCGTGAAAATGTGCCTTTAAGAAGATACTAAGATAGATTTTTCAATAAGTTAAGAAATGTTTAATTAATGCAGTTGTTTTTGTCAGATGAGAACACAAAATAGACAGTTGAGCTAGAGATGAAATAAAACAGTCTTGATTGTTGAATTAAAATACCTGAGAATTTTCAACTCTATGTACTTAAGCTAATCCCATTACTTTCAATCAACCAATCAATTTAAAACGTTTTAATAGCCTTACTGGCAAACTCCTGCTCTATATACTTGAAGTTAGTGACATTTAATAAGCTGAGAAATAGTTAAAAATGAGTTTAACTGCCTAGCTTGTTTAAATGTCTGAGAAACTCCTGCCCTGTGGAGTTAAAATGTTCACAGCTATTGTGAAATCAGCCAGGATGTTTCTATCAGATCAGAACTATTTATCATATGATTGTTCATTTTCATTGTTCAGTAATTGACAGTAAACATTGAGAATTACCTTTGTTGTGTATTAAATTGCTTTTGATCAGTCAATGGATAAAATTCTGATGGTGCATTTTTTAAATTTGTAACAAATGCTTATGTTGAAGTATGTAGATTGGAAACATGCATAAACTTCTTTTTTTCAAATTATTGAGAATGTATACGTTTACCAAAGAATAGTTGTTGTAAGGCTTATGGTACTTTGCGAAATGAAACGAAACGAAATGGTACTTTGCGAAATGGTGCTTTGCGTTTCGTTTTCCAGGTGTCTGTTTGAGAGATCTGTGTTTTGCTGATTAAAAGAGCTGCTTACCGTTTACTGTGTTTTGCAGATACTTAAAAACTTTGCTCCGAAAATACATGTAAGTCAGAAATTGGGTTAACCAAGAACACATGAGTGTATCTGTGTAATTTAATGCTGTCCGCATTTCCATTTATTCCTGCGCATGCATTACTTTCCTTATTAATAAAAAAGTGTTGACTGCATGCAGTGCTGTATTTGAGGTGAATTTTTTAAGTTTTATCTTCTTCATTTGGTGCATTTAGATCCTCCGCGAATTATAACACAGCTACCTGTGGAGTTAACATGGAATGAAGGTGACTCCAAAGAACTTACTTGTAGTACTGATGGAAAACCCAAGCCAAGGGTGACATGGAAAAGAGATGACAGTATTGTAATGCAGGCACGGCAGGTTGCAAAGTTAGTTTTTCTGTCTGTTACTTACAAGGAGGCTGGTCTCTACAAATGTCTAGCAGAGAATGCTGGTGGAAGGAAACAAAAGCAAGTCCAAGTCAATGTCTTATGTAAGTTTATGAATGAATATTTTTAAAATATTTAAGTCATGTTTTTAAAACTCTCAGACATCCCAAGTTATTATGTTATCAGCCATGCAGTAGTGTGAGCAAACGTTTGCATGATGTCTTAGTCTGCATAATTTTAATATTGTCTTCAGCACAATTATTGTGAAATATGTATATCACACACAGTGTTAAAGGTATCATGGTAGGTGAATCTTTATGAAAAATGCAAAAAATCTTGTTTTTGCTCATGTTCAAACTAAGGAGACTGAGATAAATATTTTGGAAAAAGAATGGTAAGAAACCCTTTTACTTTTTAAGATAAAGAGAAAACCTATTTCTGAATCTGTCACCTCTACTTAAATTTCACCGCTGGTTGTCACGTGTATTGCAAATTGTGGTGTGACATTTCATTTCAACGAACATGCGAACTTGATCCAGTTGTCTTTATCGCTAGTTAGCTTTTGTTCTTGATAGGCTTAGGTTTTGCCCTTCTTAATGTCCGGATGAAAATGTAAGAATAGTTCTTGTCTATTTACAACTTTGAAGAAGCAGAAGAAGCGAAAATCTGGAATCCATGAATTCAGTGTGGAAAAAGCAAGATCTTTGGCTTTTATGAGTGACTGTGAGTTGTAATGCAACCAAGACTAATGATTATTTGAGGACACTAGTCCTGCCGATGATGAAGCCGTAGAACAACCTGCAACAAGTGCTAGTTGCACAAAAATATTGCTAGAGAACATTGACTTGTGAGGTCCGCTTGCTAGCCCGCTTGCTTGTTCCACTTCGAGATTTCCTCTTTTTGGCTTCTCTAGGCATGCTTTTAATAAAAGTCTGGAGAATGAAGAGGTCTAAAGTTGAGCAACATAATATTTTACCAACAAAATCTTCTGCATGAAAGAGATCACTGCAGTTTACATACAAACCCTTTTAAAACTCTGGTACTTTGCCCTTTGAACGATAACACTGTGACTGGTTTTTGCACCACAATTGTAGACATCTGTTTAAGTTGTCATAAGCCATTGTTGTTGTAAACTGAACTGTGCCATCATCTGTCAATGCGTCATCTAATCTTACTTCATGCAGGGATTTTGAACACATAATCATGGAAATGTTATAAAATGTTTTTTGTCTTTTTCTCGATAAAGAAAACTGCATATGAGGGTGAACATTTTAAGTTTGTTTACGCACGTCTTCCGACAGAATTAGCTGAAAAGCGGTAGCCATGCTCGAGGATACTTTGTTGGAAAAAGTGTGTCGGGCTTGGTTCAATTTCGCTTCTGTTTCAAAGTTATGGCCTTTTTTGTAGAAAGTGGGTACTCCAGGGCACTTGATTCTTCAGGACTGGGCAGAGCTTAGCTTAATTGGTATGTTAGTATCTTTAACAATTATTGCATCAAACGGGTCTGAACAATCTTTTTGAGTGACTTAATGTTGGTAGCAATTAAGACAGCCACTGACATGGGTCCCTTTCCTTTCAATTAGCATCTTGAACCAGTTGCAAGGAATAGGTCCTTTGTACCTAGGCCATCATGTGAACTATGTATACTTTTCCAAATATTATTGGCTATAGCTTACTAAAGAATGACAGAAATGGAAAAAGCATGTCGAAAATATCAAAAAATAAGAAAATATCAAAATGGACCTAGCATTAAAGAATGAGATTTTATGAGCATGTGAATTCTTCAAAAAATAAGAAGATCTAGCTGTATCAAAAAATTTTGGAATTTTCTGTAGAAAATTCGAGCTTTTATATAACCTTATGTTTTAATGTCAGGGGCCTCAAACGTGGCCTTTTTGGTATTTTCATTATTTTTAAGGAAAACATTTGGTCATGTTACCCCAGCTGCAAAGGGCGCTAATGGTTTAGTTTGGCCATTGCAAGCTTAATTATTTTAATTTGAACTGCATTTCTCTTTGATTAAATTTAGGTGTATTCTAATACCCTAACTGATTTTACAGGGACTAGTACCTGTAGTGTTGAACCGCAAAAGTAAGCCACAAAAGGCAGCCACAAAGGCGAAAGACAACAACACACACAGTGCATGTTTCAACACTTTCTTCCCGCGCTCATACTCTCCCGGATGTATACTTTTACATGTACAACCGCTGTCCTAATACACTACCGTACCCACCATCTAATCATATTTTTTTTTTAGTCCATGAATATTAAATTGGAGCAAAACATACACTTTAGCTGGTCGGTTTGGTGAGGTTTTCTGGCCACTGCTCCCATGTTGAAAGGTTTTATGCAATTTTGTTGTTTAATTGCAGATTCACCCAAGGAAACCAATATTACAACAGATGCTCCCCAAGACACAGTTAGTGATGGAAGTCTTATAACTATTACCTGTAAAGCTCATGGAAATCCTTCCCCCAGGTACAAATTTTTCCTTGAGAACAAACCCATAAATGATAGAAAGGCTGAAAGATCAGGTATTCTGAAGTTGACTGCTATGAGCTTTTCTCAGAGTGGAATATACAGCTGCAGACCTGAAAATGACAAAGGAAAAGGACCAAGGAAAGATCTAACAGTCTATGTTCGACGTAAGTAGAAATATTCTGTAATGAACTTTAACTGTAGAAGCACTGAGGTGTTTTTCAGTTAGATCAGCTAGCTAGATGGACAGACATATGCATCCTGTGCATGATCATGACGATGATTTAATATTAAAGTTCTGGATACATAGCCCTGAGCTGTTATGTTATAATACTTTGTCATTTTGATGATTAACTTCTTTCAAAATTATAACAGTTGGATTTTTTTCACTGTGTTAGACTCACCTACGATAAAACGTTTTCCGGAGGACCAAATTGTTGATGAAAATGGACAAGTGACTGTGCAATGTGAAGCTGAAGGCTACCCTCCACCTAAGATCACTTGGATTAAACTACTTGGGAATCAGAAGGTTCAAGAAGGAAATTCTATGTATATTCGAGATGTTCAGCGGTCTGACCAGGGTCGATACAGATGCGTAGCAAGTAATGGGTTTGGACAGGATGATACTGCAGAGTTTAAAATAAATGTGTATTGTGAGTAATACTAATGTTTTTACATGCTACCTAGCACTTCTCCCAGCATATATTGTAACATTGACAGATTAATATTGCTCTAATCTGTATGTAGCTGTTAAATGAAACAGTTTGCTTGCTTGCATTTCATCTTACACACTAACAAACATTTATACTTAACCTCTTCGCTCTTCTGCAGGTGTTAATAACCTGAGGAGGTAAATTGGCCATTCCAGCATGATTCCTTAGTTTGTGTACTGAGGGTCACTGCACATTATTGCTATATATTAATTTTATTCCAGATGTTAGTATTTGTTGTGCAGGCAAAAATGATACATTCAAGTAACCCTAAGAGGAAACAAAACTTGTTCAAGATTTGAACACATTTAACCACTGAACATTCATTAGTTCAAATGGCTTAGATAGGAAAGATGTGATTTTCGTCATAATATCACAATCATGCTTGAAGGGAGTTTGAAACTATTGCTACCTCACAATAGACAAGAAGTCTGTGTGAAAAGAAAGATATTGAAAGATGAATTATTCAACATGACACAAGTGTGGGACAAAGAATCAAACCACCCATGACCACCCAAACACATGGTGGGCGCTCTATCCTCTGAGCTACGAGAACTTATGGAGAGTAAGGTCATTTAACTGAGTTCACATGTGACAGGCGTCCTGCAGCATTTGACAAAGAAATATCTAAGTTCCCAACAGGAATCGAACCCATGACCTCCCGAGCACACGGCAGGCGCTCTATCCACTGAGCTACGAGAACTCATGGAGAGCAAGGTCATTTAACTGAGTTAATATGTGACAGGCTGAGATGATAATGGAACCTTCTAATGCCTTCAGTCTCACACTTCAGTTGGTTGGTTACAGGGGATTGGAAAAGAGTAGTTTGCCATGGGTACTGAAATTTTTATAGCTGTTGTTTGCTATTTTAAATCTCTCTTTTTGTTCCACAGACAGTCATTAAGT
>OMLO01004733.1_pt1 | contig 11393 bp, 3 predicted proteins | sample 1674811 | NCBI WGS metagenome assembly OMLO01 (sample SAMN06265003, study PRJEB25207) | coral metagenome | isolation source: Coral host | place: Mexico:La Bocana,Puerto Morelos, Mexico | collected 2008-11-13 | reverse complement strand
TTGAAGCCAGAAAAGTGAAAAGGATTATCTATTCATTCGACATCTTTCAGTTCTGTAGACAGCGTTGCTGACATGTTGGAATTTTCTTTCTTGTTTATTTTTTTCAGTGCACCACAGTCCGTGGGACGACATGTATTGATGACAGCGACTGCGCATGCCTGAACCAAGACAACTCACCACTGATTTGTAACTACTTCCTAAAGTGCAAAGAGGAAAGCTTCTGGGACATGATCTGGAGAAAGCTACCAGTAAGTTAGATTCTATAAGCTACAACAGAAAGAAACCGGTCAAAAAATCATTATCATTTTTTGAATGCTGTCTTGCCAGAGAGTTTATGGAACGCATAAAATTTTAACGGACTTTTTTGGCCAGAAATAGCTGGAACGTTTAGCGTGAACTTACAAAGCGACGTTTAAGTAGGTAGAATTCTGCACAAATGACTTCTTCTTGTACTTGGCTAATACCCTTCGTTTGTTTCTTGTTTGAATTCGTGCTTCACAAAATGACCTCAATTCTCAATGTTGCATTGTGTACACTGCTCTTACAAACTGTTCTCACTACAACATATATAGAAATGAACCAATATCCGCTTCATGTCAACAACCTTGCGTCCTATCTGTCCACGAGTCCCATGAAGGGGCTTGTCGGTCCATACATCCCGACTGACCTGTGTGCCGACGTTGATGAACGAAACTATTGTCATCATAATTCAGCCATTTTTTTTTAATTTCTATTTTTATCTCTGCATTCTACTTTGTTTTCATACAGAAAAAAACACATTGAAAGAAGCTGGACAGTCCAAGTGCTGCAAAATTTGTTTCTCACGCTTTAAGTACTTTTGTTTTGCAGTGTCGTCATGTTTACAAATCCGCTTGTATGGTGGAAGACGATTGTCAGTGCAGTGAAGCACCGTTAACTTGTGAAAACAACGAATGTGTCAAGGCAAAATTTGCGCGCGCCCAGCTGGACAGTTTTTAAATGCACTGTCGTAAATTTCTTATATATTGGAATAAAAGAGAGCTGGTTGATAACGTCTGAGTACTAAGTATGTATTACTACGATAATTTAAGAAGACGTCACTATCATCTTGTGACCGAAGCATTTTGGAACGATGAATTATAACCTAAATATAGATTACTTCATAAAAAGTGCTTGGTACGGATTTTTATTCACGAGTTGCAAAACTTTGGTAAACTCACTCGTTCGTTTTCCAAAGTTTTGCAACTCGTGAATAAAAATCCGTACCAAGCACTTTCTATGCTGTAATTTTTTCACATGTGAAGAAAGCTATACGCGACGCTGATTGGACGTATCGCTTTCTTCACATGTGAAATATAAATATAGAATTCTATTTGCTACGATTATCGCATAAAATTCTCTCTATATATGTAATAATATCAAATACCAACTACCTATAAACGTCTTTATAAGGCTTGAGAATATAATTTTAAACTGCATGCCGTGGTGTATCCGTCATTCTGATAAAGAGACAACAGTTTTGTTCAAGTTATTAAATCGTCTAGGATTTAGTATAGAATGGCTAACTCTTTTTGTCACTTTCCCGCCTAAATTCAAATTCAGTCCTTATGGGGAACCGTGACAAATTTTCTACAGGCTAAGTCAGATATAAAATGAGTAAGGCACCCAAGCTATCTAACAAGGAACTGCCAGTGTTTATTTGACATTTCTATTAACGCCGTTCTGATGAGCGATTGAAGGTTCAGTGTCCGGGTGATATATCATGTTTTAGTCATTATGAGCCTTTTAGGTAAAGGTAAAGTTTGCATGCGAGCCCAGTGGCCCATCAGGCCGGACCTTATCCCAGTTTCACTGAGTAACATGAAGCGATTAGGAGTATTTCTACTCCCCCCTGAATGGGATGCCAGCAAATCGCATACATCCTAGACATCCTGACGAAAATCAAATTTGACGAACGATAATAATACAGTTTTATCATGTAATCTTCTTCACAAACCTAGTTGTTCCATTTTGCTCCACAGAAACTTTTAACAAATTTATATTAACAATTGATGGAATTTGGCATTAGAATACGGAGATAACGAAATAAAACCAACTTTTGATAATCAGACAACTTAAAAACCTTTCAAAAGCTTGTTTTGAAAGTACTGGAATAGCTGATACAAGTCATTTTTGTTTTGTCCGTCTATCCACACCATCTCTAACACCACACTATCACGTGACAAGTCATCAGCAATCTCTGCACCAGACCCTACTCGCACTGTAAACGACAAGAGAGGTCTGGAAACGTTCTCGTCCCGCTGTATGTCGTTGCCATCGGAAGCCGAAGGGCGTTCTTGTGAATACAACAATTCCGTTGTGTGTGCATCAGAACTTGTAAGCGTTTCCGCGTCAAAGTTTGTCTTTTCTTTGTTGTCATCCTCTATCTGTGTTTCCGTGTCGGTGGAGATCTCTTCCATACGGCGTATCGCAGCTTCATCTACATTGCCAGGCGGACAGTCACCTGTGTTAACGTACTGGACACCTTGCCTTAGATTCTCCCTTCGTTTTCTCCTCTGATGTGCCCAGGTTATCTCGGAAGCACGACAGTGAAGAGCAAATATTCCTCTGGACCTATCGGCTTCCTCCTGTTCCTTCACAGTAACCTGGGATGAGAGTAAAAACCACTTAAAATTTGCGGCTTAAAACAGGAATGTTCTCGAGTTAGCGGAAATACCACTTTTGTTAGCCTGGGTAGCGTTTTCGGTTAGTAAGTAAGCGCTGGCTTGTGAATGGTAAGCTCTTTATTAGGCCGCAATTCCTGTATTAAGCTGCACGCCTGGAAGTCTAGAGTGTTTTCTGGCTGTTTTTTAGCAATGACATTTGCTGATGAAATCTGAGCTATAAAAAGAACATTCATTTGAAAACAGCGCGGATCAACTGTTATCCCTATAAGCCAGACCAGACCTGAAGCCAGACATAAATCAAATTTAGCTCGCTAGAATGGTCAATCAGCTTCACCCAGGCCCTTCACGGCCATTACACGCCCGAGTTCCTGAGAGCGGGGTGTTTTCTTAGTTTTATCCATGTCGATAGACTGGATAACGTTACACACTGATCACATAAATCTACCGAGTGGATATAATCATCCCCTGAATTGTACTATGAGTTAGATAGCGCTATCCATCCTTTCGAAAACCAGAGCTTAAAAGATTAGAGATTAAATACTCGTGTTACGTGTTGCACTACCGTCTCTGGGCACATATTAAAGTTTCGCGCGCCATTCGGTCCGCGTTCTTGCTGTTGTTGCTATTGTTCTAGTCTGTCCAAAGACGGGTGTTTTGTGAGTTTTTTTCCTTCCAGCGCGAGGAACGCGGAGGCGACTACAAGAGCCCTCTAATGTTTACTTTCTCCGGTCCCACGCCTTGGGTTTTGGCTGGCGTTCATATTGTGTGCGCTCTCGATGAAGGAGGGACCGAAACAAATTCCCTTTCAAACCCAAGAGAAAATAGAGCGTATGACGTCAGACTATTGTTCTTATTTTTGTTTCACTTTCGCTTTTGACGACAAAAACGAACTTTCTCAAAAGAGAATTGAAACAAGATAACAGTTGCAATACACGAAGGCATTAATAATTTCGGTATTACAAAGGTCAACGTGCCATTTTATCTTTATTTCACAAAAGAAAATAGCAAATACAGTTGTTACCTTTAACTCGTTCAGTATCTCCCTGACGTGATTTCCTATCGCTGTAATTTTGTCTGACATCTCGGCCCTCTTCTTACAACCTGCGCGTGAAGCTGCGACTTCATCAGGGATGACGAAGTGTAGAGGCTTTGCCTTTTTCGTTCGTTTACGGCGCTTTGAAGGAGAGTCCTGGTGGAAACCATATGCAGGACTTTAAAATGAACTTAGTGATATAAACTGATCATTTTCTTCCGCGGACGAAATTCGATCCTGACAACTAGGCATAACAAAAAGTCTTTTTGAAAGCGAGAATGAGACTCGTGAAATATGAAACAAAATACTGATTAGAGATTTTCAAACTACCTGCAGGACTAAAAGGAGTCCGTCATTTTCTCTGCTATAATATGAGTCTTCCCAGCGAGTTTTAATAGCATTTGGAAGACTTGCTTTAGCACCCAGGGGGAGAAACTCCTACGTGAAAAAGTCTGGTAGGCTTGTCATCTCGCGTAGGGAAGTTAATAGCGGATTCTGGTCTTACTTAGCGCGATGAGGACGAATGCTACTACATTGTATTTATGCCGTCAAAGAATCTCTTATGGTTGCAAAAAAAACGCTCTGATTTCCATTTTAAACAGTATCATTTGGGAGTCAAATTAAGTTCAAGTCACGCCCAGATTGGTCGATTCGGATTTTCCGACGAGCATCCCCGAGTTTTAACATAAGATTCCACTTGGGCTTTTGCACTCGGGGTTGCGATTGCACTTCTGTAATATTCTTTAGTTTCAGATCAAAAAATAACCACCTCGAATCGATAGAACGATGAGAAACCCTCACTTGAGTTAATTTAATATGCAGTGTACTCTAATGTCAGCTTGCAGTTTCGCTTCAGTGTATTCAAAGACTTCAATGTCCCCTCTTCGCATTGTGTTTCGTATCTTTATGTTATCACAGTTTTGACAACCTCCTTATGCACCATTAACATGAATTAACATGAATTTGAGACATAAATGCGTTATAAATAGGAGCCCGTCTTTTAAACACAGCAGGCCTTCCCCCTTTCAACGCCGTAGAATAGTTTAGTAGCGACCACAACAAATAAGGCTTGTTTTTGATACTTTAAATAAGGTAACTGGAGCACAGTACAATTGTGTTCAGGCCAGTGCGGATTTGTGGCTACGCCCACAAATGTTTATCAACACAATCTTTTATCTCACCTTAACTGCGACATCAGGTAGGAAAGACCAAGCCACGCCCCAACGCATGGTATGACCCTGACAAAACTCTGTAGTTGTTACACACTTGATCTAAAAAGACAAAACAATATATATCAAATATCTAATCTGACTTTACTGATAATAAAAATGGCATCGACCAGGCTTCTGTACAATTCTGCATCCTTCACAGACTATTGTTTGAGTAAAGACACAAACGTTTCTCCCCAACAAGTGAAAGACTGTCCTAGCTAAAATCATAGGTTTCATTCTCGGGTCCAGACAAATTGAGTGGCTGCAAGAGAGATTTTTCTGCCTGGTGTGACCATCTAAAGGTCACCACTTCTTTCAGTTGAACGGATTAGCAAGGCATTGCCCACTACAAACATTCATTCAACATCTTTGTCTTTTTTTGTACAAAGTAGCATTTGTGGCAATGTTGACAAATACTCATAGAGGTAGAAATTTATACTGAAGCAGTGCAACCAAGCTGAAAGCAAATGGCACTACTTGTCCCTTGTAGAACTACAAATTCACTTGTGTCAGATGTGACATTTTTCTAACATGTGGGGCTTTCTTGACTTATAGAGCTTCATTAAATATCAACACCTGAAGCTATTTTTGGTCATTCAAATTAATAACTGAATCCATGAAAACAACAATCACCATCATTTTCACGAACAACAGCAGTACCATCATTATAAACATTGTCATCATTATTGTCGTTATTATAGCCTAGGAAAACACAATTGATTTATTGTACTCTTCTAAAGTTTTTTTTTTTTTTTTTTTTTTTTTGTAAAGTTAATGTTTATACCTACATCATTTTCTGTGAGAAAAGCCAGTACAGGAGCTAGACTTGATTTCTTTCCCAGCATTGTAGTATACCAGCTACAATAAATTACAATAGCGTAAGACATACATGTAAAACATGTACTAGATCTCTTTTATTCACATTAACATGTAAGCCGCATTGAAGACAATATAAAGTGTCTCTGTTTTCAAGCACAACAAAGCCTATTCCATGACACATGCAGCCACAGGCAGCCCAGCAGACACTACAAGTAAATCACAGTGGCATTTTATAAAAAGACCAAAGTTTTGATAACAGCAAGTAATTTAAATAGACAATGAGCGGATATTTACTCAAATATACCCCTTGCACTAGTCAATTTGTCTGTATTATACTGTCATGACATACTCTTGTTGTTTAAGAACACTTGGAAAAAGTTGAAAAATATTAACACACACCAAGGTGCATATTTCCTTGGGACTTCCACATCAAAGATCTGTCAAGGCTTTTTTAATTCCATACCATGCGGCCAATGGCCAGCCAATCACTCCATGTCTCTTTCTCTCATTGCTCCGCTCTTCTTCATATTATGTTAACACTGGGAAAACTTGGGCTCAAATGGATTGCACAACTTAGATGTGTGTTATCGGCCAGGTACATTATTCAATATGAGGTATAAAGAGAAGTGAAGAAGTTATCGCGTTTATGTGTCAGAACCAGCCAATATAAAAATGAACACAGCTAAAAACCAAAAACTCCAATCACACACTGGTATACTGCAACTTTTAATTAAAGGCCACACCCAAGATCTACCCCCTAACCCACTCTGAATGTACTCTAGCTCACATGCAGCTCGAATTTCTTAATTCCTCTTGTGTTGTTTAATTTCTATTTTCTTACAACACTTACATTTAAATACAGGGCATTAGCTTTTTATTTATCAAATTATGCACTCTGAATATCCATGCTCTAACCATATGGGGCCCCTCTGTAAATAACTGATGGGGCGAGTGGATAAAACTCTAAGTGACTTTTGGAAAATATTGAGGTAGTCAGCATTGAAATACCTCCTAGCAACTTACTCAGTTTACTCTTCATTATTGTCTACAAAGAACTAGTTGTAATTACTAATTACTAGTTCCATTGAGATAACGACTAAAACCAGAGTAAACTATGAAAATTGTTGGTAGGTATTTTAATTCTGTCTACTTCAAAATTTTCCAAAAGTCACTTATGACTAAATCCCAAGCACCCACTGCCAAGAACCATCAATAAGGACGTAGGTTTATGCAAACTGTACCTGATCTGCTCCTTCAGAAATAGACTGTCTTTGATAATCCCTTTGACAAATTCCACTTCACCTCCTCCTGTAACCGTTTCAGTTTCTATTCCAGTACACACCCCACTCGGCTGAGGACGTTTGTCACTGCGTGTGACACCATGAGAAGCCTCAAATTCACCGACAAAGAATGGTGGATTGCACATACAGAAATCAAACTCTGTGGTGTCTTCGCCTTCAAGTGGTACTTTGAGAAAACTGTCACAAGCAACCTCTTTCACTGGAATGATTGATAAAGCCATGTATCAGCAGTTTGACTGTGATGTATTTTTCACAACTATTTAACTAAACCGAGGGAAAAACAATAGGGACTTCCAATCAGCTTCCTTTGTTTCGAAGTATGGATGCTTTGACTTGGACCATGTTGTTTATAGCCAAATTACCGGTAAGCTAACCTACAATTAGCTAGAATTTTGATTGAGTTTTCTAACTTTTTGGTGAGGTTTTATGTTTATATTTTTTGTCAGCCTTTAGTCTTTAATTTGAATAATCTCAAACTTACATACCTGTTCATGTAGGTAGTGTATAACATTTTTATACAAGAACAATAATCGTTATTGTATAAAAATGTTTTGCACTATTAATTATTAATACTTGGTTAACCTTAAAGCCTGGATTAGACTTAACTGGCTTTAGAACAACCTGGCCCTGACATACAATATACCTTCATAGTCTGGGATTAGACTCAATAAATTCCAAAATCCCACATGAAGTGTATCTGTGAGTGGTTTCAATTAACTAAATATAAATGTAGCTAGCAACCATTGAGACTCAACACAGTTTTGCAGTGCTTCGTAATCAGCATGGAACATTTTGGTTCAAATCTCAGACATACCAACTCTCCTTGAATATTCTCTCCCAGTTTATGAGTCTGTCAAAATATTATACAGACAGAAATTCTCCCAGCCTCCTGTATGGGTCACCAAATCCCCTAGCCTCCCACGCAGATGTTCTTAGGCTTGTCAAGCCTAAGAATGTCTGCGTGGGAGGCTACATATCCCCTGGATTTGAAGGAAGGAAAGTGCTTAACCTACATTTTTGACACTTATTAGGGCCAATTTTTTACATTTTTGTGGAAATATTTTGGAACATAGTTATATGATACATTGTTGTGGTTAAAATTGGCAAGGCGTTAATTTTTACAACATTTTTTTAGGTTGAGAAGGTAAAAATTGGGCTGGATTTCAATGTTTTTTGGTTAGCTTCTCTGAAACTGTTTATTTAAATGGAAATTAAATGAGAACTCTAACTGTAACAAGGCCTGAAAAGGAGCAATGGGACATTAAATGAAATACTTGCAACAAACAAGACTCTTTTGACATGAATTTTCATGGCACATAAACTGAAATTCAGACAAGTGGAAAGGGATCATCTTTCTGGCAGGAACTCAAAATCGAGGCTTATTTTCTCAGAGAAAATAGGACAAATGCCTTTTAGAAGTTTGTCTGGACCCATGTAAAGAAAGAAACAAAAGGCAAAATAACAATAAAATTATAACACTGACATTCACCTTACCACTTATGTTACTTTCTAGGCCATTACATTTTACATTTTCTTTTGCATAAGAAGCAGATGAGTCATCCACCTCAGTTGCCAAGAAATGCCAGTCATTGAGTTTAGCTCCCAGCAGAGGATAAATACAGGATGCTCCTGAGCCTAATAGCAATAAAAAAATTTACACGACTAAAGTTTGTTTTATACTCATTCATTATGAGCAACTTGATTTGACGTAATTACAAAATGTTTATGGTGGATGACAACATAATTCATTACTAATTTGCCATATCTAGTTACAGACCTGATGTGGCCTCATTTTGTTGGCCACATTGAGGTATGGTACATTGTAAATATGTATTACAGCCTTATTCAAACACTTCAGCACAATCAGGCTCACTTGGTCTTGCCATGAAGCTGAGATTGATTAGTGATGTTTCATTCATTCATTTGAAGAGTTGTACAGAGAGGGGGGGAGTCTCTGACACAGTTCAGTAGAGGATCATGGATATAAAGGGATATAAAAAATTTTATTTTCCCAAATCACAAAAATAAGCAAGTAAGATACTATTTTAATATGGTTAATAAATGGAATTTACCGTAGTTAACGACTAGGAGCTAGTCTGGTCAGTAGCATTTTTTGTAGGCGGTTGTTAGTGTCTTGGCCGTCTGTTAGCGTCTGTTTATAGCGTTTTGAAGCATTTTGATACAGTTTATGACCAGGAGTCAGGTCAGTAGCGTTTATGTAGCTTTTGGTAGTGTCTTGGCCATCTGTTAGCGTTTGTTTAGCATTTGGTGCATTCTGTAGCATTTGATACAGTTTTTGACCAGGAGTCTGGTCAGTAGTGTTTATGTAAGCGTTTTTGATAGTGTCTTGGCCATCTGTTAGCGTTTGTTTAGTGCTTGGTGTGTCCTGTAGCGTTTGCAGCAGTCGTATGGTTGTTAGAACCCTGGGGTTGAGATTGTCCAGCAGTATTCTGGGTTAGTATGTGCGTTGTCGTCCCATGTCGTTGCAGGGTGATCATTTCAGCTCTGTTATTGTGGCATTCTGGATTCTATTATAGTTTAGCGGTTCTCCCCTATCCCTCCCTTTCCCCACTCTTTTTTGAAATATATATATATATTTTTTCCCACTGAGCCATTTGGCTTGTGTGTGACGGGTGCCTGTTGGGGGCCTGGTGCAGGGGGCTCCTGGCTTGGTTGCGGGTTGGGCAGGCCAGTCAGGTGTTCTAGCGCCTTGGGGATGTGACTGCGGTAGCAGCCCCTGGGCTTCATAGGCACCTTCCCTCCACTAGTGAGTGACTTGGGTGTTAAATAAGCTTTTCTTTCACTAGAAAGAGTGCTTGAGGAAGGCAAAACCATGAAAGGCTTAGTCAATGCTCCTTATTGCAAATTATATACCTAAGTCACTCTCAACAGATTACTCTAACCATTTAGAGGTCTCAAAATCACAGAGAAGAGACTGCTAAAATCACAATATTGGTTGATAATTAAAGTCCTTCTCTGGTCATACAAAACATTCAGGTTACAGATCCTGAAAAATAATTTCCTAAATGTACTTTTCACAGACAGTAAAATCAGCTAATCACACAACATAAGAATACCACTGTATGACCCTCATTGAAAGTAACAGTCACTAGGCTGCAAAATGACTACAAAAGCACTTGTTGGATATAATAATATCCAATAAGCATGAGTGCAATGAACATTCCCAAGAATAGAAATCTAAAAAAGTAAAAAAAAAAAAAAACAAGGAAAATGACCTCCCCCCACCCCACAAAATTACACACACATTGAACGTTACACAACACACATTCACCATTACACCACATACATTTACCATTACGGCTAAGCCAATAAAATCTCTTGATTCACATTATCATGTATAAGAAGATTGAGTGGCAGTTAAGATTCAGAATTCAAGTGATGTATATAGAACAGTACAGGAAAACAGCTTGACAAATACTTCATCAGTACTAACATGATTGGTTTATCCAATCTGAATGAATGAGCCGAAAATAACTTGATTGTCCTCTACATCCATATAGAAATTCAAATACAGAACAGACTACAGAACATTTAGGACCTGTTTACATGGAGGGAGGGTGCCCCGGCTAACTGAGCTACTGTACCCTGGGAGGGCTAACTTCTCATAATTATGTTTCTTTAGAAAACGCATTGAAGCATTTACATGCTAGACAGGGTAGCCCACCTACCCGTGGTACCCTGTCTACTTGTCCAGGCCACCCGGCCAGGCGGGATAGCTTTTACCATGTAAATGTTTTGTGCTGGGATATCCCGGCTAGCCAAGGTGAGATAAACTGTGAAAACATAGCAGCGCGAGGTGAATTTTTTCGTAGTTACTATTTGGCAGTGTTATCTGCCGAACAGATTGACAGTCAATCTGAAGAGATCAATGTAATAGATTAGTCTCAGGCAGAGAACAGGCCCGTGCATGTGCAAGAAGCTGAAATAAGATGTCAAATAACCAGTGTTAGTCGGCCATTTTGTTTGTTGTGCTTAGCGGCCGCTCAAAAGGTAGCCCACGAAGCCCACTCACGGTCCCGGTTAGACGAGTTGCATGTAAAGACGGGCTATGTGCCAACCCTTCTAGCCGGGTAACCCGGTTAGCCGGGGCACCCTCCCTCCATGTAAACAGGCCCTTAGTCCTTACCAATATCAAAGCCACGGACTATAGCGTGACGTTGAGTATCAGGAAGACAGGCCAGCAGATCCTCAATCCATAAGATGTAATTAAGACGAAGAGGAACAGTGGGTATAAGTCGATCCAAGGGAATGCTGAGTTTGAGGCCAAAGTCGCTTTCTAGCAAAGCACAAGTCAAAGCCCGGAGTGCTTCTGGGTCTTTGAAGTTCAAAGTGAATCGTCCAGGCTTAGTTTCCTTGGCAAACT
>OMLO01004732.1_pt1 | contig 11394 bp, 7 predicted proteins | sample 1674811 | NCBI WGS metagenome assembly OMLO01 (sample SAMN06265003, study PRJEB25207) | coral metagenome | isolation source: Coral host | place: Mexico:La Bocana,Puerto Morelos, Mexico | collected 2008-11-13 | reverse complement strand
TTTTTTTTTCAAGCAGAAGACGGCATACGAGATTCAAGTGTGACTGGAGTTCAGACGTGTGCTCTTCCGATCTGTGTTGAATGCATGTCCACTATATTTACAAGCTGTATGACTAAAAACGACCATGGTTGGTGATGGCTTTAGCCTTTTCACTGTCGAAATCAAAGTGCTTCGATCTCCCGCACCGTCGAAAATCAAATCTGCAGGACTGGTGCCCAAAGCAGCCACCACTGCACCCCATGGCCCTCGGTTTGTGACTTGATCCAATGCATCTTGATTGGTTGAAACTCGGACCACTGTATAACTAAAAGTATCAGCCACACTTTTCACAGTAGCTGTCGTCTCTTCACCTGCCAAGCATAGAATCCGAGGTGCAGGAGCCACTAGCAAATCAATGAGACCTTCAGCAGAACAAATGACACCATCTGCTCCGGCACGTCGACATCTGGAGGCGACATTCTTGTTCTCACAAGCTGTCCAACTAAAAACTGCTACTAAAGGAGGAGGTTCAAGTTGCTTCGCAGCTAAAATGAGACTACTTTCGCTTCTACCTCTTCCATCAAAAAGCATATCTATACCTTTTCGTGTACCAAGTGCTGCCACTACAGCCATCCAAGGTCCTTTGGCAATTTGTATCATAGCATCTTCCAAAGTTGTCACAGCTGTTACGGACAAGTCATAGTTTTGTGCAACTTGCCGCACTGTTGCAGTGGTTTCTCCACCTGCCATACATAGAATGCCTGCCCTGCCTGAGGCTGCCAAACCTCTGGAAGGGGCATGGCTTGCACCGGCACCCATGCTGACTACCAAAGTGAGGGCGATTGTGATTGTGATGGTCCTGGATAAACCGAAATGAATACCGTTTAAAGAATGGTGACTGTGATGTCATAGGTGCAAATGATTGGAATGTCTTATACATGTGCATCTAGTGATTCATTGGAAACACCACCTGCCCCTTTTTTGTGGAGTTTGATGACCTTCCGCAAGCTTTGCAGTTGTCCCTCCAACCAAGATCTTATAAACGGCAAGTCGGGTTTGTGCGTCGCCTTCATGAAAGATTCAAATTCACCCCTATTTCTATGGTTTTTCAAGCTCAATCTCAAGAAGTGCACCACTCAAAAGCGCATCACAGAACCATCAAGCCATGCAAAGGGAGACCCGAATCGCTTCATCACATTGAACAAAGACCTGCATTCACAAAACACACCTGCAAAATCACATGTGCTTCCCAGTCACCAGTCCTCAACTGATTCTCTAGCAACCAATCAACCGGCGTTTTTGGACTCCAAGACCCTGACAGCTGCACCCTCAGCAATGATGCAAGGCCTATCACCCAAGAATTTGCAGCAGGGCAAAAGTGCACCAATTTTCAGAGTTGTTTTGATGGCTCTCCGCCTGGCTGCAAAGAGTAGCTGGACTTCATGTAGAATGTCACCCTGGCCTCTGCATGAAGGAGGGGATCGCATGTTACCCTAATGTCAAGCTAAAACCGCAGGTACACCACCAGTACGATTGCTACTGTTACCACAAGCACTCTAACAAGGCAAAAGTACAAGAGAATAATCATCACTTATATATCATTTGTAGTATGACGACGAGTGGGAGAAGGATCAAGGATAAGTAGGACGACCACCAATCTAAGTACCACCGGGGCCCTCCTACTGGTATAGCTAGCGGTGGAGCTCAGGTAGAACCAGGAACTGGGAGCGTGCAACCATATCTATGCAACATGTATATATAGAGACAATGCTTTACATGGCGAGAGAAAAGGTCAGTAATGTACATGCATTTCCGCAACTCCTTCATTTTCACTCTACACAACTCAGCAAAGTATGAGGGACTGTCCCTTCATGTTGCCACCAAAAAGGCGAAGCACCAGGCCAAATGGCAAAGTAAAAAGTGCCATTCTGATGCCACAAGGAAAATTTGGTGGCAGACAATCCACTCTATGCTGGGCCGCCACTTAAAGTGCGAGCAACACCGGATAGGCTTAGCCAAGTGACTGAAGTGCAACGTTGAAAAATGAAGCTGAGGATCGAATTCTGCGTTTTGTACGATCAGGTAAGGTGGTCAACAAACTCTCGGCAGCTAATTCCTGGATATATGATTCAAGTGTCGTGATAGACACCAAACGCATCTTCCACATGATCTCAGAAACGGCCATACCTCTTTGGTAAGCCATTATCGCAGCTCCACCACGGATGCCAGAAGGAGTAGGCCTCAAATGTAGAGGCAAACCCAATGCCGTAAGTAGTCGGTTCCATCTGTCACGGAACACCGCTGCCGAGCCAGGGAAAAGTGGCAAAAAATCATCCAGCTGACTAAAGATGCATTCAAGAGCTCTGATGGCAGGAGGGGATTCAACTCTGAGGTGCTGTACTCGCCCTTTTCCTCGCCGTAATGTCTTGGGACTTCTCACCTTCAAAAACAATAGATTCCGTTCACACTCAAACATGTCAGAAGGGAGGACCATGTCACTGCGGTAAGCTTTCAACAGCTCACCCACTCGGGCAATGCCTTCCATGCCCAAAAGAAGAACCCCTGCAAAGCGAGTCCATTTCCAGAACACGGCCAAAGAGAACATAGCTTTATAGAGGACTTCGGGAAGTGGCCGCCTGTGGGTCACAGGCTGCACCTCCTCCCACTTGCTCACTAATTGCCACGCCGGTTGCATTGCCGGTCGCATCAAAGGGAAGCGCTGTTGTAAAAGAACCAGCAAGTGCCGAAACTCATACAATCCCTTGCCTTTTGAAAACAGATGAACCCCGTATCTTCTAACAACCTGAACCCCAAGAGGTGCAAAAAGAAAAACTTGACTCTTTGCCTCAAAACTAAGCTCAGAGCCAGCCAACTTGAAAAGTCCCGCCAGATCCGCTCCTGAAGTGCCAACGTCTGGACGCCAACCAAAGGTGCATCTACAAGAGTTCGAGGATCTCGTTGAGACTGTTTTTGTTGGTTTGGTCCTGGGTTCTTTGCTTCACCAATTCGGCAATGAGAGCAATGAGCACAGCTATGCAGAGGTCGTTTTGCAGAGCGTACCAAACCAGCTTCCTTCCCCATTGCTTCTGCGATACGAATGCAGAGAGCTCGGGGGTAGGTTTGAGCGACACGCGTCCAACTAGCTCGGTGAAAACTGCTGCGACCTCGCAGGACCACATGTGAATGGCCACCACAACAAAGCTCACGGCGACCCGCCAAATAGGTGCTTGTGGCTATCCTCGTTCTCTTGCGCCAAGGGGTCCGGTATCGACACATGTCGAACCGGTATGCTTTTTCAGCAGTTGCTAACAAACTTTGACTCCAAGGGGGCAATAGCCACAAGAAGCTACCATCTGGATTCTCGACCCAGTACGCCAATCCCATCATAATGCAGCACTTCACCATATGAAGCACGAAGAGGGCATGGCAGTTTCCTGCCTCCAGCTTGGCCTTCATTCGTTGAGAAACGTCAGGACGACCATACAAATGCTCTCTGTCTCGCACTGCAGGGGTGATGGCCCTGCTAAAGCTACTACACTCTGGTGCTGCGCCCATGCCCAAAAAAGCCCCCACCTTCATCAGGAGAACACAAAGTTGTTGAACCTTCTTACTCAAAAGATCTTGCTCATGACCGTGTTCCCAATCAAAAGTGAGGACCCACACCTTGAATCGCCGGCTCAACTGCAAAGCAACCCCAGCTTTACCACTATAGAGATCTAAAAAGCCTTTGCGTCTAAAGAGGAAGCTTTTGTGATTCCTTTTCCCGTTAAACAAAAATTGCCCAGGAGGAAGTTCGCTCAGCAATCGTCTCGCTTCTTCAGGCAACAAAGGACTCAGAGGATTTTCTTCCGGAGGAGCCACGTCGTCGCAGTCGTCCAGTCGTCGGTTGCTAGAGTTACTGGGAGGAGCTACCCTGGAACCAACAGAATGACAAAGCCTGGGTTCATTGTTTCCCTCAGGCGGCCTGGGTTCATTGTCTCCCTCAGACCTTTCTTGTATCTTCTTTTTGGTTTGGCCTTCAGGCTCTTCAGCTACTCTTGAATGTTCTTGTTTCCCTATCTGTTCCTGTCGTACAAGGGGTGAAAAAGGGGCGGCTCTTTCAGCCATTTTTGCATCAAACTCGCGAAGCCTCTCAGGCTTCTGTATTTTACGTAAAGGTGCTATTAATTCATTTATCAAAGCCTCTTTTGAAACAGCGGACCCTTCTTTAAAAGGAAGGCCAGCCACTCTGAGAGGAGAAAAACCAATACTCTCAAGCCAAGCATCAAGTCCTACAAAATCACCTACCATGGCAGCTTCCCACCAAACCGGTTTCACCGACAAAGGGGGGCGAATAGCTACATCCCTAGTAGGATCGTCGGATACATTGCTCAAAGAAGGAACGAAGCCAAAATTGCCATAGGCCTCAGATCCCAAGACCACTGCGAGGCTCTGTTGGAGTAGCCGATTTAGCCTGGGTGAGCTACTACGGCCCTTCAAGACCGCTGCAAGTGCCACCTGACTATCAGCTCCGAGGCAGTATCTGAAAAGAGAACGTCGAGCTGCTAATTTTGCTTCTACTTCCAAAATGGACTTGAGTTCCAAAATATTGATGTGGACTGCCGACCGCACCATCTTTTTGTGATGAAGTTTGAAGGTGCAGCCTTCTGCGATGCTTTTCCACAAAGGATGACAAACTAAAGGAACGCCTTGAGGGAGCTCTTCGTCAGCCAGCAGGTCACCGTGACTTCGCAACCAAGCTTGCCATGGTGGCAAGAGCTTACTCCAGGAGCCCCTAGATAAGCAATGACGTTGTAGCTCTCTTGTAAATACCACTGGAACTGTGGCTCTAACCGAGGCAGTTGCACGTTCGGATGCATCGGAGAGAAACAGTTCTCCAATGGATTCAGCTCTCATGTTGGTCACGGCCAAAGGGCTCAGCACCACCAGCAGCCATAGCTCTTCACGTAGCGCAGGAGATAGCTGCACCACGCTGCTGCGGTCACGACCACATTGTGCTGAATAAATCTCATCAAGAAGGCACAGCATGCGTCTACGGACTTGTAGCACTGATACCCATGACCCGGCCACGATTTCTAGAAGTGCCACTGTGGCGAACCCCAAAGTAGTTATTCTCATGGTCAAAGCAATCAATGGTACCAACCGCTTGGGATTTGCACGGCAGACCCCACTAGCACCATTCACCAAGGCGCCCCAGAACTCCGCAGAAACCTCCCCACGAAATGTCTTCTTTGGGTGGGGTACCAACCCCCGTTGCAGATATTCCTCACACAATTGATTCAGGCGCTCTACCCCAGCAGATGTCGACAAGTCAGCTTGAGGCGGTAACTGCTCACAGAAGATGGCGTCGTCAATCACGATGCCAGCTGCTAACTGACCCCGGGGTGCTCTACCTTGAGCAGTCAAGAGTTCATAGGGAGAAAAACTGCGTGAGATGATACCAAGGGCTATGTGTGCTGCTTGACCAATTTCCACTGCTTGGCAATCGCCCATTGCCATCGTGGATAAGCATGGATATAAGATAGGGTGTGCAGCAAGGCTCTCATGGTAACAATGCAACTGCCTAGCAAACTCTTGCTTTAAAGGAAGAGCAAAGGTGTTCCGATAGCTTCGTCGCTTTGAAACTTTGTAACAATAATAATAGTCCCGAAGATCTGTACCAGAAAAATACATATTGAGACCAGGTAACAATTCTTGTTGAGATAGTGCTTGTATGGATCCCAAAGTACTACACCAGTCAGTCAACGTTTCTTCTAGAGAATTAGGTGGCCTGGCGTCTACTATAAGCCTGTCCTTCTCTATGTCTTTCGTCAACGAAAATGCCCCGCAAAGGTGTGAAGTGCGAATTTTTCCAGGAGGCGCTAACGTGAGCCGCTGGTGAGAATCCAGGAACTTCATCAAGCTAAAAGCCTCTTGGAGAGAAGCTCGCACTTGCACTCTGGGGGGACGATCAATGCCAGGATCAGGGTTTCTACTCTTGCTCAAAGGATCTGCATAAGTTGAAAAATGCGGTTCTTCCAAAAGAGGCCCAGGATCAAATTCAGGGGGATTTTCCGGAAAGGATAATCTTGAAGAGGTGATGGACTTAGCTAGAACAGGTGCTCCTTTTCTCAACTGACCAACCACTGTACCACTCTCACCCTGGCAATGTCCCGGCAAAAGATTACTCTGCAAGTTTGAAGAAAAAACGGATCGCTCCAGATAGCCATTTGGGGCCAATGCTAGAGCTACATCATGCAATTCACCCAAGAGTGAATCCAAGCCTTCCATCTTGGCTGCAGCCCTTCCCATTTGTGCAGGGCCTACATCACCAACACGTATCAAATCTTCAAAGTATCCCTCCATGCGTTTCACTGTTACCCACTGTGCTTTGGTAAGAGTGCTCCGCAAGGACATAGCTTTAGGGGCTGTCTTAGGTCGACCCATATGCAACCAAGACAGTCCAAGGACCACCAAGTTCACAGCCATCTGCCTAGCTCTGGTGACTCGTCGAACCTGCCTCCATTGCAAATGCTCACCGCTCAGCCATGTGGGATAAGGTGCTGGGATTGGCCAAAGTTGGTCGGCTGTCCCTTCCTCTGCGGAAGGTTCGTTGTGCAAAAAAGAGTGAAGAAAGGTGGCAAAATTAGTCTTGGACCGCAACAAAGGGCGTGCCATAGAACTCCACAATGCCAAAACATTAACCACCGGAGCCTTCGCCCCGGGTACATCAACAGCCTTACTGCAAGATGCTTGAGATGAAAACGGTTTGTCACCACGGCTGCACTTCATCCCAAGCTCGTAGTGCTCTGTCACTCTTCGGCTTGTTGGGCTGGATCTTCTCCAGCACCTTTGCCCTTTGACTCGCCCTTCCCCTTCACTTTTGCCCGAGGTTTGGGCTTCGGCTTCACCACAGGAACTGGGGCTGCTGATGTTGCTGAGTCCTCGTTGCGATTGCGACCTCCACTGAGCTTCCACTTCTTGTCGTGGTAGTCGGCAATGTCGCGGAGCTTTGTCATGAAGAGATCCACCCATCGATGATCGATGAGGCGGCTGTGAGGATCTTCGCCAGGTAGAGGAGCTGTGTGAGTCGCGAATGATGCATAAGGGGGAGGAGCTTCCAGTGATAGCTCCTGCGACAGGAGCCAATTGCCCCCGTCGCAGGCCTGCTGATCGACCATCGCCACAGAGAGCGCTGCACGCGCTCTGGCTTCCGCCACCCGATTGTTCATCAAACAATCCCACACTCCAGCGCAGGCCCAAGCCATACGCACACTCGAAGGATACTGTTGTATCCGACTGCGGTATTCTACCCAGCCTCTGGCTGAGGCAGTTCCAGCTACAATACCGGGTTGAGGACCGGACAAAGACCAATCTTCTTGAAGCCTTCGCTCTAAGCTCTGGTAGATGAGAGTCGGGTCCTTGGTCAACAAGGTCTGCAATGAATGAAGTGCGGCTGCCTTTGTCCTTGCTGAGCTGCTGCCAGGTTCTTTTCCCAAACCAGACTCTGCCCGATCCAGGATTGCATCTAGGCCCCGAGCTTTCTTGCTCGTCTTCTCCTTGTGCATGTAGGCAACGATCTTGGACAGCTGCATCACTGCTTTCCCAATGTCTCCTGCTGCACCACCATCGGCGCCATCGGGGATTTCCTCCACCGCCTCCTCGTCGCTTGACTGAGCTGCTGCCGGCATGTTGAAGCCTCCCACCGCTCCAGGCTGCTGCACTGCCACCAACTTTGCCATCTCTTCCAAAGCCTCGCGAGAGACTCCAGCTTGAAGCGCCTGTTGAGCCACGGCCGGATCCACTCCTCCGGGAAGACTTGCTGCAGCTTGTCCTGCGCCAGCTCTGGGCTTCGGCTTTGGACGATATACAGGAGAAGCTGGAGGACGTAGTTCTCCTCTCAAGGCGGCCAATGCATCTTCTATGGCTGCAAGTCGAGCTTCTAAACCGTCTGGATCCAATCCAGGCGGCCGAGGAACTTGGCTTTCTGCAGACAAAAAAGTAAAGTGATCTTGCGCCACTGCCACTAAAGCCCTTGCAAAGGGGAACCGCATCAGTCCTGAGGAATCTAAAGGAAAGGCCACTTCGTACTCTTCCGTGACATTGTATGACACTTTCTCCTCGGCACTGGTAGCGATCAACCCAAGCCATACTTTGGTGGAAGGGTCGGCTTCGGGGTTTTCTCGTTCGTCTAAACCACATAGCGGCACAAAGACTGACACTGGCCTCTTCAAAAAGTCAGGATCCAGCTTGCGCCTCCGCTTTGTCTTATTCCAAGCTCCCTCAGGGAGAGCTACCAAAACTTGTTGATCTACTTCAGCCACAGCGATGATTGCAGAAAAAGGGGCCCCTTCAAAAGCCAAGGCGCCAATCTCGTACTCAAAGTCAATGGCTTCTCCTGACGATACCAAATGATCTCTGAGGCCAGTTGTGTCAGGATCAACCGCCTCGTCAGCCTCAAGCATCATTGTTTGGACAGGAGGTCTGGGATGTCCAAACCTGCTGCTTTCAGAGCAATGCGGCCCTCAATGGCCGTTGGCACTCCCACAAAGACAGATCCTCCGTACTGTTTTCCAGAGGCAACTGAACTCTTTGCCGATGACCACGAAGTGAACACACGCGGTGGATTGTGAACCACCCCACCGTAGTCACGGATCACCAAATAGAAATTGCTGGGCAAATCAATGCCCTCACGGCCGGACGCCCCCCTAGGACGACCGTCCAAGCACCGCCTGATCCAGGCTCCGATCTTTTCGGCTGCGGCAACTCGGTCAGCAGCCAAATCAGAAGGGGAAGCAAGGAGGGGTTTCTCCTCCACTGAATCTTTCTGAGCAGGAGTCGCCACGTGAGAGACCACCTCAAAATTGTTCTCCTCCAACAAATCCACTTTGCGCTGCAGCTCACTGTACGAGAGTCGCAACGCAGCCAGCTCACTCCGCAAACTATCCACTGCCAACACCAAAGCACGATGCTCAGCAGCAGAAACCCAATTGCTCATGCGAGTTTGTAAAGAGGAGTTGGGGAGTTCGGGGCTAAGTTTTGAAGCCTGTTTTTCACCCAAGCCTTCCAACTTTCCCTAATCACCAATACCAAATCAAAAAGAGGCCCCAAACTCAATCCTACAAAAATGCCAAGGATCAAGCTCAGGGGATCCAAATTGCCAGGGAGCGAATCCAGAAAATGCTCAAAGTGCTGCGGGCAGATCGGGCAGTCAAAGGAAGGCTCCTTGCTAAGGGTCTCGGATAGCAACCGCAACAGTAAAGCAGAGAGACTACCTGAGGTGGCCCCTACTGCGACCGATCGGTCCATTCCTTGACCCAAAATAGCTATTGAGTCACTTCAATGCATGCGAGGTCATAATGTAAATATATGTAAATATAGATTCACAAGACATTCACAAAAATCACAATCAAGATTTCAAACACAATCTTGGTATGAGTTTTCATTTCTTGCATGTTGATTTGCTCATGTTCAGCTATTTGGCTATCACCTGGGCCATCTCCCTTTGTTATCTGCCAGTCACCATACTTAGAGCCAAACGCAGGTTCACCACGTACAAAGCTCTTCTGCTTGCCACAAGTCCGGTAAATTTCACCTGAGCTCAAAGGTCAGTCGAAAATCAATTTCCAAACACATAAAACAGCACATTTTACTGAGAGTGCCACAATCACAGGGGATTGTGGAGGAAGCAGTACTTTCAAGTTCATGCTCGCCTGGCACAAAAAAGGAATAACATGAACAAATCAAAGCTTCAGCATTGTTTCACAAGTCCTTGCTAGGCGTTCAAGTGTTTGGATAAGTGATTTCAGAGCGCAGATAAAAAGTAGGGCCTGCTCATGGTGGGATGGCAATGAAAAAACTCGCAAGGTTCCAGAGAACATGGCTGCCAAAAGACAACCATCGCCTTGACAGGAAGGCTCTGACTGAAAGTTGACAGAAATCACGTACAAGGATCCATTGCACAAGGAGAAACCATTACAGCCTAGATGCCGGATAATGAAGCAAAGCTACGCTAAAACATTTTGATTGCAACCTATCTGGCACCACCTCCTATAGCTACTCTCTTGGAAAACAAGTTAAGATGTATGCATGCTATGAAAATATGATGTGATAGTGAAATGTGAGGCCATTCGAAACAATCTTTTGCCACTAAATTCAACCATCTCCGGGCACTTGGAGTGTCCACCGTTTCTTTGACATCACACAACCCTTGTCTATCATACCATCCTGGCGAGTCGATCTGGACCTGAAGATACTGGAAATTCAATTGTTATCCTCCAAAATACGGGCTTTGCTAGCAGAATAAACCCCCTGTCTAAACATGTTTTTTCCATGAAGGGATGAAGGATCGATCTGACATTGTGATTTCGCTGACCTGAAAATGTTTCTTTTCAAATTGAGGAGTTGACCTACTGCCAGTCCACTGACCTCAAGAAGCTCATCTCAAGCAGCTCCAAAAACCAAACACCAAGGCGCTTGACTTGTGAAATCAGCAGTGGCATGAATTCTATGCTACACTGCACTCCATGATGAACTAGTTGGTGGTTGAACCAACCCATTTGAAAAATATGCTGGTCAAAATGGGAATCTTGCCCCAAGGATCGGGGCGACCATTAAAAAGAATATTTGAAATTTGAAACCACCACCCAGTTAAACACTCTCAGGAACTCATTGATCTCCGGTGTTCACCTCCAGAATTTTCCAACTTGCTGAAAAAACCTTGCAGAAACAAGCTCCTAAACTTTTCCCGAACCCTTTGAACCTTCAGAACACCACACAAATTCTGAGAAACTTCCCAAATACATCGGGAGCCTTCCAAGTCCATATACCTCCAGCACCTTCCAAAATCTCTCAACAACTTTCCAGAACCTGCCTTAAACCTTCCATGAACGCTTCCGAAACCCCTCAAACCCCGGCTCGAACCCAGGTCACGCAGGCATTCCGGCTATCGCACCCCGGCCCACCCCAAAACCTATGAGGGCAGAGAATTCTTGGTGAACAAATTACGACGTCAAATAAGAACTTAAATGATAGCTGTATCTGACTTGGAACAAGCCTATACGAACCTATTGGTGCTTGAAACTCAACTTGCTGGTCTAAGATCTCAACACGCTGAGGACAGCCGATTGTCCAGAAGCCTAGGACACTGTTGAGGGAAGAAATGCTGCACCACCTGGGATGTCTAAAGGCCTGCAATCAGACAGTGGGATAAACTACCAACCTTAACTGTTGCGTTGATCTCTGAATCATCAAAAATGTCATATCAACGGTACGTTTTTGTTGAAGCCGCATCTTTTTCATTGTGTGTTTCACGAGTTTACCAATGGTTTTCCATTCATTCCACTGGGTGGGTTCACTAACTCAACCAACCAACCAACCAACCAACCAACCAACCAACCAACCAACCCACCAACCCACCAACCCACCAACCCACCA
>OMLO01004731.1_pt1 | contig 11394 bp, 8 predicted proteins | sample 1674811 | NCBI WGS metagenome assembly OMLO01 (sample SAMN06265003, study PRJEB25207) | coral metagenome | isolation source: Coral host | place: Mexico:La Bocana,Puerto Morelos, Mexico | collected 2008-11-13 | reverse complement strand
TAGTTGATATAACCAAATTACCTTGTTACCCCCACCGACGCAGCACCACAGTTTCTTTAGAAACTTTCACCCTTAACAATGGAACAGTTTCAAAACAAAAACTCAAGTGCGCAAAGTCCACTGGGTGCGCGTGCGAGCTCGAAACGCGCAACATATACGCGCGTAGAATCAAAAACCCTTGACTATCGCTGTAGGTAATTATCAAAACCGAATAAGTTCTGTTGTTTCTTTTGACTCACCGTGGGAGCGGAGGGTATAACTCACTTTATAGAAACTTAACCTGCTTAATTTAACAACCCACTCCCCTGAACCTCAATTCTTCTGAAAGGGAATGACGAGTTGGGTTACAGCAAATTTTTCTCTGGGCAAACATGTCCCGTCACTGACGAACTCCCAAACAATGAATAAACAATATTTTTCTCTTTCTTGGCTTCGGTACCCATTTCGCTACCCAGACACTAGCGAACGTATGTCGCTGATAAATGACCTCAGCCGACCAGAAATGACTTTCTTTTTCGTGAGGATTTGACAAAGGCTTGGAATTTCCCAGAGGGTTTAATGATAATAAGCTAGACGTGTCTCGTTTCAAACCAACACTGCTAAAATAAAACAGACCAAACAGCGAAACCATTCCCTTTGGCGCCGCACACACTCCCCTCTCCCAGGAGAGACACTGGTTTCTTTAAATAATATGTATATAAAAAAGTTATTTAGCTCAATTCAGTGTGCGTATGTCCGTGTGAAAACTTGCCCCTCCTGAATATCCTGTGAATGCGTTCAGTTCCATATAGAAATAAGAACAATTATCCCAATAGGTTTAGAGGCACCGAATCGTAAATCCCTCCCTCTTCCGTAGTCGATTTGAAGAGGACGGCTACGTAATGTACTCATGTGCACAACGCTCGTGCACATACTTAATTTCCTTGTAATACGCCATATTCGTATTGTCGGTTTTGAACTGGAACTAGCTTGCAATTGAGGCTAATGTGAGAAGTCTTTTCAAATGCAAATGAAAAAATATCTTTTTAATGATACTCCCTCGCACTAGGTTTGCACTAGCTTTGCAAGATATTTCCAGTTCAAAATGGAGAGCATGAATATGGTCTAATTGTGATATTTTCGTTGCAGTCGTGTTTTGTGAAAGTTCCAATGGCGGCAAAATGGCTGAAATCGATACCCTATTTATGACCAAAACGGCTGAAAAACCATACTCTTTGGGGCCGCACATACTTTATAGCCCATATAAGGGAGTAAACGCCCCCCCCCCCGGGGGGGGGGGGCAAACAACTTACTTATCTTAACCTTGATCACTCCAAGGAATGGGCGTAAAAAAGGAAGGTTTTTTCGCACAACAACACGGCCGAGCCAAGTTGGAAATGTAATTCACTTAACTGATTGTCTCATGTTTAATTATTTATTGCCGTCCCATGCACGTTCGACATTTTGTAGGTACATGTATTTCAAGTTTTATTCAATTCCATACGTTTGTTTACAACATTAAGAAATGTCACAGCTTGTAGCTAAAAAAATATGGTGACTTAAAAAAAATAGCCTATTTAAAAATATGTTTTTCATATTTCGTACGTTTCATGTCAAGTTAACACTTATTAGTTAAAAAAGTCAAGTTTATAGTTCTTTATACTTCTCGTTTACCATCCCCGTCACACAATCGTTTGGTTTTGGACCCCCCCCCAAAAAAAAAAATAATAATAATAATAGTTTTAGCTCTTCGTAAATCACGCGAAAAATTAATATTCAAAATCTACTACAAAAATTTATATCTCTAAGAAAGGTCGTATCCATGTTGATTTTTGTACTGTTTGGTGTCCCTCCTTGTTTGTGTTGAGATGCATTATGGCGGTGTTTAGGGCTGTTTCGTGATCTTGCTGCACTTGTCACGTTTCGTACGTTCTTGGACTTTCTTCAGCAAGTGCTCGCTTGCGTGACGCACGTAACTGGATTCGTCGAGGAGATATTCACCTTCATCTGTCACGGAGCCAGCAATGACAACAGTCTTTCTCAGTTTCAGCTCTTTGCAGAAGCAACTAAAACAGGAAATAAGCAAAAGGTTTGGAAAAACCATTGTAAACAAAATTCCTGTTTGATTGGGGTGGGGTGAGGTAGGGTGGGGTGGGAGTCCGTTACTTCAATTTTCCAGACCCCTAGGGTGACGTGACGAATATACACGCTGAGAAAGAGCAAGAAAAGATTCGCTGATAAAACTCCTACATATATCAGTCAAACTTAAACATGCAATGAACTAGCCCTAACTCTAGTCTAGGTGCAGACTAGTAGTAATACTAAAGTTGTTTCGTAAAATACTGTTAGTCCCTTCGTGCTACGACATAGAGCGTTACGCTTTTGACACCGAGACCCTAAACGAGAATCTTCCCTATGTAGATTACCTGCTCAAGTTCTCAACAAAGTTGATCTTGATTAATTTGTTTTGCATTGAATCCGATCCTTTAAATACACCCGACACTAGCACCATCAAGCTTGAAGAGTCTGTGTCGTCTCTGCTCTCAAACTTCTTTATTGTGCCTTCGATAACTGAAAAAACAGAATGGTCAGAAAACGTGTTAAAATGAAAATACACGCTCTTAATAATCAAATTCGCGTTTCTTCACTTACAGGTAAGTTTCATGGGCCGTTAACCTGAAAATGTTTAAAACAGTGGCACTTTTCAAAAAGTAGTGCTATTATTTGGACACCGAAAATAGTGAAACCTGTCGTTGCAACAATTTTAGTCCCTCCAATACAAAATACGTCGACAAACACAAGTGTTTCCTATAACAAGATACCCGATGTCTCGACTGCGCGCGAAAAACAATTTAGAAACATGATTATGACTGTGCTAAGACAACAATATGATTGACAATTTAACCTTAAACCAAACATAAACATGTCTATCCTAAGAACGATTTGTTCATTCTGGTGATATTTCTAAATTGTCCGACGATCGTGACTTACCGAAATCACTTCCACAGTAGCGAGCCAAGAGGTTTGAGCGTGCAGGACAAGACGTGCATTTCAGTCTTTTCGACCCTGAGGAAAAGAAAGGAAATAATAATAAAATAAGTAAAGATAAGTTAGAAAAGCAATGATAACATGGCCACATGATAAAATTACCATTACAAGCCTCCCCTCCCTCAATAAATCAAATTACAATAATAACCACAGAGAGTGTCTTATAATACCCTCGTCTAAACAGTAATATTTCCATCATACGCTGGGGCTGTAGCAAGAGGCATCACGCGATCGCACGAGGGGTCGCAAGAATGGCAGCGCGAGGCCTGCCACGTAAAACTTTGTTTTCACCAAGTTTAATAAGCACCTAGTTCTGAAAGTCACCAAAAACCAGACCGAGCCACCGTAAACCGCTTATGAAGCTCCAACAGAACAGGATCATATCTCCCAATCTCCTCCCTACTTCACAGCATCTTTTCTAATCAGTAACTAACCGTGTCCGCAGCATTTCGAGGATTTGATTACCAGTTAAAATGCGGTATTTTCAGATTTAACTGAAATGTTTTAGACACAAACATTAATGATCAAATCCCTTCCAAAAAAGACACTAACGACCGGCAAACAAGTAAATCACGTCGCTGTTGCCAAGTTTAGAGCCCGGCATTGGTAAGGTTTTCATTGCAGTTGCTCAGGTTCTCATAAATACTGACAAAGATCACTTTTTCAGATCACAGCGTTCACCATAATTCATGTTGCTCATGAGAACTGAATGCTAGCTTACCACACTTAGCAGGGCCACCAACAACGTCGATGTCGGTCTTAGTAAGACAGGCTTGTGACTTCAACACACATTCATTGGAGTAATTCTTTCCATCCGATCCACAAACAGGATCGTCAATGAATGGGCATGCCGTGTTGCATTCACACACGGTATCACCATCATCAGCCACTCGACAAACGCCATGGAAATCACACTCGACAAGCTGGCAGGGATCATCTGAACCGGGGGTCTCGGCTAAAAAGAACGCCGAAAAATAAATAAATAAATAAATAAATAAATAAATCAATCAATCAATCAATCAATCAATCAATCAATAAAGCAATCAATAAATCAATCAATAAAGCAATAAATCAATCAATCAATCAATCAATCAATCGGTCGGTCGGTCGGTCGGTCGGTCGGTCAGTCCCTCTAATCCTCCTATCCAGGCTTCAGTCAGACTGTTCGTCAGCAAAGATGATGAAGATGTTAAGAAAACCAATAGGAATTCCAACCTTTGCACTTTTTCTCACAGTCGTCAATGCTGCCAAAACGATTGTCGTTCCCTGGACATCCTCCATAAATGAATTCTTCGCACTGTTTGGATGTGGTGTTGTAAAAGTACCTGGGCATGTAAGCTTCACACGGTCCGCTATCAGGAAGGAGGTCGCATGCTGTGCAGTTAAAACATACAGTCAATTACTATCCTAAGGTAGAGTAAGTACAAGGCTATAAGGATGTAACTATGGTATCATAGCAGCTGGTACGGTCATAACTGGTTTATTGGATTTAAAGTACTTTAAAATTAAGTGTTTGAAGATGTCCCGAATTGCTTTAGCCTTACTTTCCCACGATTGGTTTAAAAATACTCACCTTACCTATTTAACCAATCAGATGAAAAAACATAACTACTCGAGACTCTGGTCACGCACTTTTTCAAGCTCTTAGCGCTGTCACGTGGGTTTGTTTGGAGTTGTATTTGGTCAATTTTCTTCTTTATGGTGATCGTAATTGACGAATGTAATGCTCTGGTATTGATTTTTGACACTCAACTGCAACTGCCTTATTGTGATTAGTGACTTCCTCAAATAGTCAGGAGAATTATATTTTAATATTTAAAATAGCCATTACCTTTGCATTCTCCTGGGTATAATATTTTCAAAGCTTTTCCACTTTCACACTCGGCCACTTCAAAAACACATTTATTTGAGTAGGTGACACCATCAGATGCACACTGAGGGTTATACTCTCTCGTGCATATTTGATCGCACTTGCAAACAGCCTTGTTGTCCTTTACCACACACGTTTCACGTTTGTGGCTGCAGGTAACATCAATACATGGGTTTGGACTTAAACCTGACGATGAAATAAGTAGATAGTGGGTAAGCTGCGATCAAAGATCCAAAGATGCACTGTATGCTTTAAAACTAACACCGGTTAAGTCCTCTAAATCAGGGAGGGGGTATGGGGGCGGATGGGAAGAGGGAAGAGGAAGCTTACTCGCCTTAATGATTGATAAGGCAGTCTGTGCAGTCTGCTTCGAGAAACCCTTATCCTTTTTCAGACCAACATACATAATTTTCGATAGTCTAGTGACGCAAAAATATATCTCTTAGTTAATTCCTCTAAAATTAGTAGGAATGGTTTCTATCTACGTAACACATTTAACAGAGATAGGGCTGATACACCCCCCCCCCCTTCCCTCCCGGCTTTTTATATACCAACTAATTATGACAAGGATCAACAAAGCATATACAGTTTCTAGTATCCAAAAGCCTAGCCTCTCTTACTTAACCTTCAATATCAGATTTGTAATTATATTAGTCTCTAGTTATATTTAAGATACCAAGTAAGCTGACAAAAATAAATACCTTACAACAGAGATGACTCCAGCCATACTACATGCACAACAACAACCCTCTCAAACAAATTCAATTACAGGGAAAGAGACTGGGTTTCAACCATGAAGACCTTGGCTGTATTAATGGTATCTTCTGTGACAGATCTCGTCTAAAGAACTTTTCTAGTTGCAGTTACCGTATACTTACATTCCCCAAGGTGTTTCAGCTTCAGTTTAAAATGTTTCGTTAGGCAAGCGGCTGCCTCCAATCCGCACATGTTGCCATATGTTTTGCCATCTGTTCCACACACTGGGCGGTAGTCTTTAGTGCAGACGACGGGGCACTTGCAGTCAGGTAAGCCCTCCTCTACTTCACACCTCGTGCGAGGAAACGGACATTTGTAGTTCTTGCATGGGCCTGTGTTGTGGAATGGTCAAACATAATCACTAACTGCAAATGCCGTAATAATATTATTAGATCACTAGCCTAGCCTAGATATAGGAGAAATCAATCATAATGACCACAACGTCTGGATCAACGAGCTTGCGCTCCAACCAATCAAAGCATGCATGATTCTCTGTCCAATGGGAGAAAAAACCAAAGTCACGTGACGTGGCTGAACCTGATTTTTCCGCGCTTTGCAGAAATCGCGTGTTTTTACATCCCTTTGTGATTGGTTCATTCAATTATTCACTTTTGCTCTGACTGGTTTGTTATATTACTCGCGTTTTCTGTGATTGGCCAGCTTTATGACAGTCATAGAAAGTATTCCATTGCGTTGCACATTTTAGTAAACACTACTGTATCACTTACTGATACACATATTCTCGCAGCTCTCAATGGTTTTGAAATTGTTTCCATTTCCCTGGCAGCCTCCATAAATAAACTCTTCACACTTGTTAGATGTGGCATTGAAGAAGTAATGCGAAAAATAACCGAGGCAAGGCCCTCCATCTGGTGGAAGGTTACAAACTGAAAAAAGGAATATTTAGTACATAAGACGACAGAAATAATGGCATTTGAACATTCAGAACACCAGCTACAGAGAAAACCACCACTAGACAGGGCGAACCTGTTAGCAGGTAAAGTGCTGTTCAATGCGTTCTTACCACATAGCCCAACATGCTTAAGTTTCAAAGTATTCAGGTTCGCTGGTTTGCAGGCTTCTATATGTAACTGGCACTTGTTGCTGTAGTTACGGCCATCAGAGCCACAAACTGGATCGAAATCAGCCGTGCATCCCTCTGGACACTGACATTCAGCCTCGCCGTTCTTATTTACCGTGCAAGCGCTCATTGGAAACTTGCATTTTTCACAAGGGTCTTTGGAAGAAGAGAGAAGCAGCTTCATTCCTGCAAAGGAAGGATATTCAACTTTACATCAACGAAATTATTTTTAGAGTGCACTATTGGGATGGTTTGGGAGACTGCCATCAGCTAAGGCACTATGGAACTACACGCATGCGCAGATTAGTTAACGCTCGTGTCGTTTATGCATTAGGTGGAAGATACATTTCATACGGGATCACACAGATATGTTGAGTGCTTTTCCTTGTGGTAGACCCCAAGATGTAAGACGCATGCGTTCTAGTGTTATACACTATGTTTCCACGCGGTTGACGTGAGATGTGACTGAGGACGGCAGCTATTTCTCTGGTGGCAGTTCTCCCTTTTTGGTGCAAAACCGAAACGTTACTCTGGCTGCGCGGAAGGTCGAGGGCTCTAGTCCCAGACCGAGCCTGTATAACCGACGACTTGTCGATACGTTGCGTGACGGCAGCCTTTAAATTTAGTGCTTTTAATATTCTCACAGTGTAAAAGCTAATTAGGGACGCTCAAATATAAGTCCGTTCAACTGATTCGAGTATTTCCCTGATGAATACAGTAGATCTTGGACCTTTCCTTCAGATTACTCTTCCACTGATTCCAAACAATATTCGACCGGATTAAGACAGCTATCTGTCGTGACTGGAGCTAATCAACAAATGCAATCAAATTATAGCTGCTCCAAAGCGTGGGCGATTGAAAGTCGTGTTCGTTAACATATAAAATAAACAAGGACAATTCCCTGATATTTCGATAAATGCTATCGTGGACCCGGGGAGGGCACTTCCTATAAATGGGCTAATGGGGATGTGCCGCTGGATGAGGTCGCATTTTCACGACTGGACTGGCTATAATGTGGTCGCCTTTTCAAGCATTTGTTATAGGGTAACTAGCATGGGGTCACACTTTTCCGGGATTCTGAGAGTAAGAAAATTCTGGCAAGTTGTGATTTATAAACGGGAAGATTCGCCGAAAAAAAACTTCGAAAAAAACTATTATAATGTTCTCGTTAAAGAAGAATGTTTGCATTTCAACTATTTATGACGGCACGTTTGTAACTGTTTATGGTAAGCAAATGTACTAGAATTTTTATAGTGTAGTTGAAAAGTAAAGTGTTCTTCATTCAGTTTATTAAATGTGTCAATTCATTTCAGAAAGACTTAGTTTAAAGGATTTATACGGTAGACGCAAAAACAGAAAGTGACTAAGTTGGGGTCGTGACGATTACTTTTACCCAAAAGTGACTACGATTGGGTCTATAATTGGCTTATTTCCATTTACCAAAATCCAACGCTGAGAACACAAAATCATAGCGAAGCCTACACAGGGAGCCTTCACATCCGTTTAGACTAACCTACTGGATCCTTTTATCGCGCGCGTTTTGTGCTTTGTGGCGGCGACTAGCGGCCATTTTGAGTTTCAAATACGTTCGAGGTTTGGAACCGAAATTTAAGAAGTCTGAGAGGGGCGGGAGAATTCGCAAATTCTCGGATCGGATCCGACCGCTCGCCCAAGATAATAAAGTGACAAGCGAAGAAACCTTTCACTAGGTTTACTAGTTTCACCCCTAGCCATTTTCTTGGAGCTCCGACAGGGGAGCTCCGAGTAGGCTCCGAGCGATTTCCGTAATTTAGGTTCCAGAACTCGCACTAACGAAACGCGTATTGAAAATTCAAAATGGCCGCCACAAAACAGAAAACACGCGCGATAAAGTTAAGTTAATCTTTGAAACGGGTGCGACGGCTCCCTGTGAGCCTACGGCGACTTGATGGAAGAAATCAAAGAAATATCCAGTGCAAATGCGAGCAGACATGGCTGGATAAAATGTTCACCACATGTCTTTATGACTTATCACATGTCTTAGACGACGGTACTGGTTTTCTGGCCGTGACATGACCCTACAAAAATCAAGCGGGGTGGGCATTTAGTGTTCTTACAGGAATGTCGATTTTTTTCTTTCTGCATATAACCGTGTACATGGTAACCAACTCAGGAAAGCCACAGATCAAAATTAGTTGGAGAACGCAACTATGATTCTTAACGGGGCGTAATATTACTAACGTGGCATGGCCTTGGGCGGTCCACCAGCATTGGGTCTTGACAGTGGTTTCACACAGAGCTTTCTGCAGCCATCATGGCAACATTTCTCACTAACATCACAGCTGGCATCATCAAAGCAGCTGTCGTCCAGATCACCGGAGCATATCTGAGGGTCCACAACAGGGCAGAAACCTGGATTGTCTGCAATGAAAAACGTGACTATCACCAGTTGTCCATACATTTCCATTATACGCTGGGAATATAATAAGCTACATATATGTTTCATATAAGGTTTTGAGTGTGTGAGTAAAATCCTATAGAGCGACCATTCATACAATACTATAGACATTTGTGAGAAAAGCCAAGTAAATTAAAAGCTCACTTACTCTTACACTTGCCAGGCGACTTAACCTTGATCATCATGCCTTGGTTGCAAGCTGAAGCCTTCATCTGGCACAAATTGCTGTATGTCCGTCCGTCCGTTCCACACACAGGGCTATAGTCAGCAGTGCAAATCACTGGACAGCTACACTCTCGCTCTCCATCATCGGAGATTCTACAGATGGCGTAAGGATCTGGGCAAGGATTTAGCTGACAGGTATCCAGGGCTGAAAATTCCACACATGCGAACATAAACCTCAATAGAACTGATAAGCAGCAGGGTGGGGAGGTGTTGAATGTATCATTGTTGTTTCACTACTCTGACACCCATGCAGGGGGGGGGGGAGGTAATCAGAAAAAAAAATTGCATTAAGAATAGCAATTTTCGGGATGATCAAATCAGACGGGAACTATGTTATCATTCAAGAAGTTAGAGAAATTGTAAGAAACCGGACTGCAGGCGAGTGTTTACCTACTTTTCTCTAGCGTTTTTAAATTACCGCGCTGTTTTTAAGATTATAATACATGGCTTAGGCCTACTAGTCTGTGGCCCTAACCTGTGGCTTGTGTTGGTTGATTTTACAGCCTTAACCCACGTGAAACAACGTACACAGTAACACTCTTGTATGTGTTTCATACTTTGGTATAACATCTCTCTTTAGCCGATGGAATAATGGAATACTTTGGGTCGAGTCTCGTACGTGCGATGATAGGAAGATGCTACATAAGCTACAAATGTTTACTCATAAAAAGCAATTAAAATGCGGTGATGACCTGGGAGGCTTAGTACAAGAAATAACTCACATCCACAGAAGTCGTTACATTCCTTCTCCGTGTCAAATCTGTTGGCATTTCCTTCGCATCCACCAAAGCCGAACTCCTCGCACTGCCGAGAGGTGGTGTTGAAAAAGAATCGCCTCATGGAAGCACGACAGCGGCCTATTTCCACTGGTAGACTGCAGATCTGTGCAACTGCGTGGAGAATAATTTAACTGATTAGACGACAATTCAACTACCAAAACAATGCGTTTGTTGTGCTCCAGAAGCACATAGAAATATCGACAGTTCATACATTCACAATGACAGTTCTGTGTTTTGTTTCCTGATTTTAGTCTTGTTGATTTCAAATCGCACTACATCCTACCTGTACATTTTCCATTTCCGAGGTAGGTCAGTTTTCCTGCAGGCATACCATTAGCTTCCAACATGCACGCGACCTTCTCCAACATACACATGTTGTCATAAGTGATTCCGTCTGAAGCACACACTGGATCGTATAGAGCGAAACAGTTCTCTCGACACTGACACGTAGCATTTCCGTTCACGACCTTACACACGGGGTGGGGGTAGCTGCACAAGGTATTTTTACACGGGTTGTCTGAGGTTGATAAGCAAAAGTAATGAACATTAGCGAGAATTATAACCAAAAGTATGCACGCAAAAAAATAATTACTCTATCCGTGACGGAAAGTTAAGAAAAGTCGTTTCGTTTGGTAGAAAATGCCAAATTGGATTAGAATGCGAATGTCCCAGAGCCAAAAAAAACAAGTAACTACATTTTGAGATTTGTAAAATCACACCATACCTTCAAATGGGGTTACAAAAAGCGATGTGCACTTTTTGATGCAGCCATCAGAACAACACTTATGCTCTCCAGCACAGTCCCAGTCTGTGGTACATTCGTGAGGTCGTAAAATTGCAGGACAGGGTTTAGGGTCAGTTTTATGGCATTTTCCTGCCTTGGCCAGCGTAGAGCATCTCTTGACACAATCTTTACGTAAGCAGCATTTCTCTCCATCGGCGCACTGAGAGTCGTCAGTGCAATAATTTTTCACCAGACTGCACCCTGGCATAGGTCTCAAGGGTGGACAACTATCTTCAGGTGGGTCTGGAGAAAAAAGTGGTACAATCGTATACTTTATAAAACACAACCTACCAGAAAACAAAAAAAAACATGGCGAGTGGCATCGCCTGAAGTTCACGACTACTCAGCTTTGTCACGTTTAAAGGGACACAGTCAGCTTTACCGCCGCGCTGACCTGGACACGAGTTTCCCAACTTTGAAAAAAGTCCCCCGGAA
>OMLO01004730.1_pt1 | contig 11394 bp, 6 predicted proteins | sample 1674811 | NCBI WGS metagenome assembly OMLO01 (sample SAMN06265003, study PRJEB25207) | coral metagenome | isolation source: Coral host | place: Mexico:La Bocana,Puerto Morelos, Mexico | collected 2008-11-13 | reverse complement strand
CGTATCGTGAAAAACTGTGACCTCGGGCTTGAAAATGCTGCCCTCGGCCTGCGGCCTCGGGCAGCATTTTCAAGACCACGGTCACAGTTTTTCACGATACGGACCTCCCAGCCGGTAAATAACATATATGTATTTAACAAAGCAATGAAACAGAATTGACCACAAAGTTCTTTATTTTTTTGGATGCCAGACGTCTCCATGTATTTGTTAGAAACAAAAGAAAACATCCATAAAAAATTATTAATATCTAACAAACACTAAATTTATTTTTAATAAAGTAAATTGCCTTTGGTTTACCTTTTTTAAAGAATTTTAAGCTGGAGGTGTTTGAAACCATGTTGGTAACGAAATGGAAATTCATAGAGAAAATAAACCAGGAAACGAAATTTAAAACATAACGCCGCAAATATGAACCACGGACTTAAAATTTTTTTACAACTTTCCAAAGAATTCATAGGTTTATAGATGTTTTTTTTTACCCACATATTTTACAGCGAATATGTTCTCCAATATAACTTGTAGGAGCTAAAACGCCTACTGAATGTTCCTTTTCAAATGTTTATATGTTCAGATATTTGTCCGCGGATAATATCTGTTCCGAGAGGGGAACAGTTATGTGAGAGTGAAACTCGAGGAAAGAGGCAAATATCCGCACACTGAAGGAGTGTCCGATGATCGCCTTTTTTCTTACTGTAGAGCAACATTTTAATGCTGCTTGAATATAGATCTAGCGTAAAGTTAGCCGTGCAGGACCGCTGTTTTCATTACATATTTTATCATTATACCATGATTGACAATTAATTTATTTTTGACGTGAGATTTGTATAGGAAATAGCACGGTTTCTAGGGGTATTTGGGATAAATACCGCGAGTGATATTTCAAAATTCACCAAAATATCACGAGCCGCCGCGGCGAGTGATATTTGGGGATTTTTGAAATATCACGAGCCGGTATTTATAAGTAATCAAATTACTAAGTAATTAATAAGTACTTAAATAATTAATAAATTACTAAATAATTAATAAGTAATCAAAATGAAAATTTCACTGGCGTTTTGTCAAAATTCCAATAATAGCCCCCGCCCTAAAGGCTCGGTAAATTATTAGAATTTTGCCACAACGCGCGCGAAATTATCTCCTAATTTCACTTGTCACCATTTAATTACCCGTGCGCGGGTAATTAAATGGAAATTTAATAATACCCGAAATTTAATACCCGTCCGCTCATTTATAATGAGAAAGGGCCCTGTAAAAATTTGGTACGTTTTGTTAAACTTTCAGCCGATATTCTGCCATGCTGGCCTCACGGTTGGTCCTAAACCATGAGGCTGGAAGCAGTTTTGCTTTGCAAACGTCGCCACCCCCTTGCACGGATTAACCTACCTTCAAAAACAAAATATCAGGCGATTTATTTTAGGTGAATAAATCTAAGGATAACCTAAATTTATAATGGGATAATACATTTGAAAAATCAAATTAAAATCGTGGAAGGCGTTATTATCAATTCTTATTATTTTAATATTTTCATTAAATTTTCCGTCCTATTTTCCGTTCAACAAAAGTATGTGTGTACAACTGATATGACTACATTAAAATTTGAAAATGAAAGGCAAAGTGAAGAAGACATTTACGTCAAGAGCTCAATTAGTTTTTGTTCTCTTTTTTCAACAAAAGCTCTTTTATGTTCAGTCATTGCCGCAAGGTTCTTTTTACGGAACTAACATTTACTTAACAACAAGACTCCTTTCATTTTTATTTCGATGCCGAATGCACGTAAATATTATTTGGTTTGATGATACATCTTTAATTTTGGAACACTCAAACTGATTTTTACTGCCATCAAAATAAAATTTCAATTACAGTTGGGCTTGTATAGTTTGATTTCAAGGTGTGTTTTGATTTCGCCAAGGGTGCAACAGTCGCCACTTTTGTGTTAAAATGTCAAATAAAAAGCTGTCATGGAATACAAATATAAGATTCAGAAACGAACGTGTGTTGGTTTAGAAACTTCCGACATCTGAGTCTTTTCCCTTAAAACCTCATTAATGTCCCTTTGAAAGCTTCTTGAAGGTTTAATTATGAACAGATGAAGTTTCTCATACTGTGTAAATAACCACTGTTCTTTTTTCCTTATTTGATGCGCGGTTTGAAATTTCAACTGAAACTCTGCGGCCAGTTGTTATTGACGAAACTTTGATTCACTGCAGCGTTTTTATGTGGTTTCAAGTTGGCAATTAACGGTCACCGAAAGTCTTAAATATGGCTTTTAAAGACTGGATGATAATCATTCTGTTCATTGGTTGTTTTACAAGGCTAGGTTTGTTGTCACCTATTTTGTCCACTGTTTTGTTTTGAGGTTCTTGGTCAAGCTCTTCAAGGTCACTTACGGCTATCAATGCAAAGTGTGTTGAAATTACAGTCTGAGTAAAATGACGGAATTAACGAAACAGAAGGAGAAAAATAAGGAAAAATACGAGTTGTTGCAAGGGATTCATCAGTTAGATTTCTTTGCATAAAGGTAGTTAGTTTATTCAGCTGGAAGGAGATCTGTCATAAGATGAACCTTTGGACTACTTCGGATATCTCGAGCTCGCGCACATTAAATACGACCTCATATTATAAAAATATGCAGTTAGTAAAAGAGTTATCTACATCGTCCCGTTATATTAAGGGCAAAGAGTCGGCGGAGAAGGAATAAATGACGACGAGTTTACATTTAAAAGCACAAGGATAGAGCTTTAACTCCACTGAATCCGCTGCCAGTGCAGTGTGATTTACATTAAAAGAGTGCATAAGAGACAGGTGAAAGACAAACACACCCGCATGTAAAATTGATTTATTCATACGTTGCTCAACGACAAGGAGGATTTTTGTCGGTATTTAAGATTCAAGTTTTGAAAAGGCGAGAACAAATAGTAGATCGAAAAGTAAAAAAAAATAATAAAACATTGCTGTAGATTAAACTTGAATTAAGATCGCTTTCCACTGTTAACTGTCGAAGATTAAGATTACGATTAGGATTAAAAAAATGAGCAAAACAGGAACAACAAGATTTACACTTGACTAGTAACCTTTAATCTCTGTTTCACTGATATGTAAAATTGCAAAGTTTATTACATTTAATTTTATACTCGATGCTTTTTCCTCTCTACAGTCATAAACTGCCAAACCACACCAAAGATCGTGTATGCAATAGATTCGTCCCAGGCAATCTCCAATGCAGAGTTTGAAAATCAACGACTTCTGATCGAAACGGTTGTGGTCGATCTGGGAGGAAATGCGGCTAATGTTGCTGTCGTACTTTACAATACGGACGTCCACTTGAACATCACATTTAATCAGTTTAACGAATTTTCGCCGTTGAATAAAGCTATCCGTCGTCTGTCGCCTATGGCACGGGTATCGAGAGGGAGCGATTTGAGAAAACTGTTTAACACTACGTTCACGAGGACACCAGAAGTATTCTTGATGTTGAAAAAAGAAGTTAATTCAACTTACCCAGAAGGGTTTAAAGTCCCTGATGGAAATCTTGGAGGAGTTAAAAAGATTGCTGTCATTTTTGAAAAAGCAAGTAATATCAGGGATATTGCTGATTTTCACGCAGTAATTCCTGTTGTTAACTCCGACAAGCTTTATGAGAATCGCGAGAAGGTCGAAGATGCACTGTGTTACGGTAAGCGTTTTAATGCCTTTGTGATCCTGTAGAAAAAAAATGATATCCTGCTAAAGAAAATCTTGTTCCAGACATTCGTATTTCACAGTGGTCATGGGTGATCCGGCTCAGGTTTGGAGTTTCGAGGTCTCGGTCAAGTTTTTGATTATAATTAAATTAGTCACATATATTTTCACCTTTTCATTCTCACAGAGCTTAATCCACTTAACTTGTCTGTTTCGTTGTATCTCCATATATATTCTGAGCACAACAATTTCCCAATTCCCTCTATGAGATACGCCTGCGGGGTATCATGGTAGATGAATCATTATCATTTTTAAAGACTACAGCTACCATGATTCCCGCATGCGCGTGCATTAGAAGGAAATTACCCATAGGCAAGGGGCATTAAGTTTCAAGTCCAACGGCAGGCAAAACGCTGAACGACGCGATGTTTTGAATGAAATTGAGAAGCTTATAGCGAACTTTCAAATATGTTATTCCAGAAACCCATGACCGGAGCCTCCACCTCCCATACTAACCCTTGGAATCAATCATTTCCCCATCTTTCATTTTTAGAATTTCAAACCTGCTTATTCACCTTATTCTACCGCTCGTTGTTTCGTATTTGTAGCCTTGATATCCAGATTCAGATCCGGATCAACTACAGGAGCTGCAACTTCAATCGAGAGCTATCGTAGCTCAGTCATGGAATCTGCAAGCATTCCAAGCCGTGGAAGCCATGTTTTTCCGTCTTTATCGTTTGTCATTTCTCTAACCTCATCGTCAAGTGAAACTGGAATGTCCTCAGAACATGTAACGCAGCAGACATCTTATACCGGACCATCTTTCATGACTTCTGTATTCAACGAGTCGTACATTAGCACGCAACCAGTAATGAAGGAAATGACTCATACAGTTTTGGTTTCCAGCGTTTCTCATTCGTTAAATTTAATGACGTCTTTCAAAAAAGAAATCAAAACGCAAGTCCTGGATGTTGCCTCAATCGCAAGGGTAACAAACACAGCACAACTGATAAACCCCGTCACAATCGCACCTTCCTCCACAGTTGAAGTAACGGTTATGGCGTCGAGAACCAGTCAGGACAGAGAATATCTTACAAAGAAACTGCTGGAGGGTATACAAAAAGTTCATTAACATTTTTATGGCAAGCCATAGAAAAAGTTGATTTACGGTTTCTTTGCGTTCTTGATCTATTAGTGGTTGTCAGTAAAAATGGGTTACTTGTCTTTTTTAAATGTGTGTCAAAAGCTATTCTTTAAGTTGAGTGAAACATTTTTTTAATTGCCGTTGATTTTGTCTAGTCCATGAGATGAGTGTAATTGTTTTGTGTGTGGTGAAATATCTTCGAGTGGTTTTTTTCTGGTTTGACGTAACCTAGAAAGTGTAATTTTTTCTCCTCAGATCGTAAATTTGTCTTAAACTTTAACAGCACACACATTGACGTCGAAAACAGTACATTCCTCAAGGTAAGTACTTATCTATGAACGTGTTTCGTCTTGTTTATGATTGTGTGCGCTCTCTCATGACGTCACGTCTGAAAAGCTAAGTACATTACACAATGAAATTCAATTGATTGACTAATTGATGACTTTGCAATACAAATTTAGCTTTTAACAACAGAATGTCGTTCGCTGATATGATCAATGGATGCTCTATAACTATTTTCACCACAGTCATACCAGTAGTGGTATGCGCTGCAGTTTTTTGATTGTCTACAACTTCGATGATAGCAAACTTCCTTTTATATTGCAGGATTATTTTAGAAAATCTGCTTCCCTTCTGCATTTTGGACACTTTTTAGACCGCACCGTGAACACAACTCGTCTAGTAAGTTAAAATAACTCAAAGATTTGCTTACGCGTTTAGTCGAAACATTTTTCGTGCTTGACATCTATTTTATATTTATTTTTTTATATTTTCCACTTTAACAGATATCAACTTCGTTGAACGTTCTCCATGCTTTAGAGAAGTTCACTGGAATGATTGGACAAGCTATAAGCAAGAAAAACGTTGGGAAATTCAGCAATTTAGAATTTCACGTAGGGGGTCTTGGTATGTTTCAAAAAATTTTTTTTTATATTTTACTGTAGCCTGGGAGTTGTAAGGTGAATCTTCTTAGCAAGCGACATTTCTACTGCTCTATTTTTGTAGCAATAAATTTGTATCTATTGCGGGCAGGGATGGAGCAGAGGTAGGAGCGCTCTCCTCCCAGCAATGTGTCACGGGTTCGATTCCCGTACCCGGGTCATATGTGGGTTGAGTTTGTTGTTGATTTTCTTCTCTGCGCCGAGAGGTTTTTCTCCGGGTACTTATCTATATTTAACCTGAAGCTATTCTTGATTCTCTCCAAGTGTCGCGCATACTTCTAGTCAACATATCTACCTTTCGAGGGATGCAGTTAGGAATACTTGACGCAGATAACAGCTCAATCTTTTTTCCAAAAGAAGTATTTAGTCACGTGATTGGCAAGGCAAAAAACGGTAAGAGCAAATTATCTGTGAGCACTCCTCTACATAACTTAGCTTCTTCTGATTATAAAAGTATTGTGTGACTGACAGTTGTTCGTTTAGTTATAATAACAAAACGGTGCTATTGTTTATTGAAGTACCTTTTTATCGAATTTACTAAGAAAATTAGGTTCGAATGCAAAGGTATTGGGACCGAAGGACGAAATAAAAATTCCCCTTATCTCCTTATCTTCATATACGATTTTAAAAAAAATATATTGCTGACCATATTCCATAAATTAATGAATATTGTAAGGGATATCTTGAAGTATTTTCGTTGATAGATACCGGCGTGTTGGTTAGTTTGGTGTTTGATCCATTCCAAGTGCTACAGGAACCCCACACATTCGACAAGTAAGTTTTATTACGCGATGTGTATTATTATATGAGCACACATTTCCCAGTTTCCTCAACATTGGTTGGTTGCAATCAAACAAGAGGTCGCTAATGAGAAAAACGTCGAGAGAGGATGAAAAGTGCCCCTAGCCTACTAGATATATTTCCAGCATCATTTGGAGTCATATATTGAGATTTGCAAAGCCTTATATTACGGTTGTTTTTGGCTAAGAAATCCAGTAAGACTCATATCCTGCATTATAAGAAGGGAAATAGACGTTTGACGCTTACAAGTTTGATGTTCATTGATGCGTTGCCCAGAGAAGTATACTATACTCATAATTATTTATGCTAATTAAAATTTTGCGGAATAAAACTGTGGCAAATAGTTGCTTTGCACAATTTGATACTTGTCTATTTTCTCAAACTGTTGTAGGTTTGAAGATAACCACACAGTGGCAAGCAAGATTGTCAATGCATTCACACAGCCACTACCACCAAGTAAATTGTCCAGACCAGTTAAAATTAGTATGAAACACAACTACAAAGTGAGTAGTTTAAAAGATCAGCGGTATGTTAGCTTACATTTCTCCCGGGGGGAGGGGGGGGGGCTACTCCCTTATATGAGCTATAAAGGTATGTGCGGCCCCAAAGGGTATGGTTTTCCAGCCGTTTTGGTCATAAATTAGGTATCGATTTTAGCCATTTTGCCGCCATTTTGGTCATAAATAGGGTATTGATTTTTGCATTCTAGTCTTCAATTCGGTTTTTTTTAGAAGAAGCTACTTCTTCATCACGCCCTCCTTCTCCCATTCGCGCGTTGCCTTCGTCTACCCCGTTTAACAACAAAAGCCCTTCCTAATGATCTAAGAGTCAGGTCATAAATAGTGTATCAAATTTTTTCAGGGCAAAAATAGGGTAGGGAAAATCGCAGATTTTGGACATAAATAGGGTAAGAGTTTTGGGAAGCGGGCCGCACACCCTTACCCAATTTTTCTGGGAGTACCCCTCGGCCATTTCCCTCGGTTCCATGTATGATTCCCACGTAGGTTGTCCACGTGACTCGGCACTGTATGATTTCAAATGTTCTTGTTATAGTTACATGTATTAAAACCATAGTGGTTTCGTGTAAAATACTTTTAATGTTAACAATTTCTTAAATCTGTTTTCCCATTTAGAATGGCTTCCCTACTCCTCAGTGTGTTTTCTGGGACTATACACAAAGGTTTGAGCAACAGTTCAATTCCAGTCTACTTTGGATACAAACGGTCTATGTCAGTCATGACGAGAGACAAGCTGGGCTGACGCCCGATTAGACGGGTTCCAGCAGACTGGGTGCGGGTGCTAGTACTGGTCTGGGACATGGGATTGTGTTATTATTGCTGGAAACCTACTCATTTAATGCCCCTTTTCCTCCAGGCGTGTAAATAAAAACCGGAGGGAAACCTCACAAAGCCGGATTACGATGTAATAAAAACCCAACAAGGGGAGGGGGGGGGTGAATACAATCGCACCAGAGTGGAGGTGCGGGTCGTGTCTTGAAAATGTTACCTCACTCAGTTTAATTTACTACGCTACAGCGTAGTAACAATTCTCATGTTTAACTTTTAAGTTTGTTCTGACATCATTGTCTTCGTTCAGCTGAATGACTTAGCTGAAAGCTCAAAGTCCGTTCGCGTCTGCTATAAGTGATTTAGTGCCATTACATAGCTTGGCCATTTACCTTCGATTTCTTGCAGGAGTGCGCGTTCTCTATTTGGGAAATGGTCCAAACAAGGCTGCTATGTGTTTTCTAGTAACAAGAGACAAACCGAGTGCCACTGTGATCACATGACCAACTACGCAGTGCTCATGCGTACTACAGAACAGGTTCTCATATAACGAGTTTAAAATGTTGTTTACATAAACAAAAGTGACTCAGTCTGAGCTTACAAAGTTGAACGCTGTAGCTGAACGCTCTGCTTGTTTCTTTTTAATGTCGAATTTTTATTACATAGACTCGAGTTACATAGTTAGTTACATAGTTTCCATATCCTCACTTGTGAGGTTTTTGATGGCGTGTTTCCCACTTTTCACGGTTGTTTGTACAAACAGTCAGTTTGTCAATACGATAACAAAGAAATTACATGGTGGCTTGAAGACACGAATTTTATTCTCACATGTTAAAAACAGTATTTTACCCACTCGCTGCGCTCAATCGAAAAATATTTTTTTTAACTCACAGAAATGAAATTTATTTCTTCGCCCCGCCGTAAAACATCCTCTAGTGATGACAACGATCATAAAGACAACTCGATTACATTGTAACATTCTTTAAACTCGGATTCTCTATGATCGCATGGAAAAAGTAGACGACTCGACTTCTCTTCTGCGCGATTGCATATAAAGCTTACGATGTGGATGACTTTAAAATATAAGTTAAAGGGATTCATAAACGGCTGTTTTTTTTTAGGTCCTACGCGACGAGGATGAGCGCATCTTAACTGTGCTGACTTACGTTGGATGTTCTTTTTCCATTGTTGGGGTTTTTCTTACGGCTATCACCTTCTTGTCATTACCGTGAGTAAAGAAAACAGATTTCCCAGCAACTGAACAAACAAAAGAGGAGACAAATGAATATGCAGCGAACAAACAGAAGCATATATGAGCCAAAATTCTTCATTTGTTTTGTTTTTGCAGAGTAATTAAATCTGAGATCACAAAGATTCATTTGAATTTGTCAATCGCCGTTGGAGTTGCACAAGTCCTCTTCTTGGCAGCAGGATCTGAAAATCTTGTCCAGCGTGAGGTAACCAAAATAGCATCTCATTGATTTGTTTGATTTCTAGAGATACGCATTCAAGCTCTTTATTTAAGATTAGTTCTTAATACATGATTTCGCACAGTGAAGGCGCGGGCCAAGAAAATTAACTACCAAAGCTAAAACAAGCGCACAGAACATGGGAAGGAATAGGCAGTTCAAAGCACTTCAATCTTTTCACCTCACTGGAGAGATAGATCGGGCCGAATGACAAGCAACCTGGTTAGCTTGGTCATGCACGTGGCCCACACACAATCTTAGAGGGTACCGACATAATTGGTACAGGCAAATTATAGTAATAGAAAGGCAGGGAAAAAACATACACGAGTTAACCTAACTTAATGTTTCACTGAATAGGTTATCTGCAAACTGTACACTGGCTTCTTATTCTACTTCTTCATGGCCGTTTTCTCGTGGATGTTCGTGGAAGGAGTGCATCTTTATCAAATGATCGTAATAGCTTTTGTCAGCCGGAGTATGATCAGATTCTATTTCACTCTTGGTTGGGGTAAGTAGGGCTTAAAAACCCAACGTCTATAACATTTGTTATTTGAGCTTAGCAAAGTTTTGGAAATTTGGAAGCAGAATTTTGACATTTTGGTGATGGAAAGGGCGGCAGTTCCTTTAACCATAAGGTATCTTTTTCAATCCTTTATCACACAGCTTTATAGTTTTCTGCTTCAAAAAAATTGTCAATGATGTGTCCAAGTTTCACTTCTCTACTGTTTATACTGAACATTAACTGCTTGCAATCTGTACAGGGGGAGGGCGTGGTAGTAATTGTGGCACTTGTCTTCCCTCTCAATCCTCATCCTACCGCTAGCATACTGACGCAGTTTCTGTCAACAGTTCTGGCCCAGGTTAAGTCCTCGGACACTCCAAGCAAAACAGCCACTGGTTAAAGTTTTGCAATCTCAGTTTCTCAAAACATTTACTTGCTTCCCAAGCGTGATATTAATAATCTGATTGGTTGGTTCAAATCTTTGTTCCCTGGGCCACAGTGTAGACGGTCGTAGGTGTAGGATTACATATTTTTTCAAGATATTCGTGGACTAACATTGTTACTGAATGGGGAAAGTAACTGTTTGTAGGTTTACCTGCCTGCATTGTTGTAATTGTTACAAGCATCGCAGGGGACGGATTTGGAACATTAAACTTGTGAGTACTAAATACTGTTTGTTGCTCTTGGTAAATTATTTATTAAATGCCATCTAGCTAGATCAAGTGTTAGGACTGCCACAGTCACACGTCACTTATGACGTGTTTGTTGGTGTCATATCTGTCAGTTGTTTGCAAAATTAACAATTTACGAAAAACGCAACTCAGTGATTTAGATTTATGGCTGTCACACTCAGAACTATTGATAATTTTTTCCTAAATGGCAGTTGTTGGCTATCTCCAGTGAGTGGTGCAATCTGGGGCTTTGTTGGACCAGCAGTTGCAGTTATCGGGGTAAGTCATCTGTTCATGTCCATAAAGTCCGCTGGTTTATGGTGTGGATGTACCGCCCTATAGCTTAACAATTAAAAAAAAAAGATTAACAAGAAAAAGTCGCTTGGTGAGTCTTCCAGCTGAAGTTCGTTTTCTCTCTGATCCGCAATAGAATAATAAAAAGTAAAGGCTGCTATTGAGGGAACCAGCTAAAACTCTGCGCCGAATGAGGAATGGCTTATGAAAATAAATATCATCGAGCGACAGTCTGACAAATTCTCTATGTTTATTCTGCCTGTAGCTGATATAACACGCGCTCTAACTGGCTGATACTAGGGAATTATTCTCCTGTAGTGCCCATGCATGGCTCGACTACGCGCCTGCAAAAGCTAAGAAAAAAAAACAGATAATAAACTACTTATTTACCGAGAGTAAAGTCTTTATGGGAGTTTAGTGGTTAGTAACGAATTTGTCAGCCACTTGAACGCATTTTTTAAGTCAAACTGATTTTTTTGTTTGACACGATGATGCTTTGGTGTGGTTGGATAAACAGAATCTAAATTGTTCCTCTATAAATAGATCAACTTGTACGTGTTGGTTTGCGTTCTTCGTGTTCGAATAAACATCAGCAAGAAAGAAGGATC
>OMLO01004729.1_pt1 | contig 11395 bp, 10 predicted proteins | sample 1674811 | NCBI WGS metagenome assembly OMLO01 (sample SAMN06265003, study PRJEB25207) | coral metagenome | isolation source: Coral host | place: Mexico:La Bocana,Puerto Morelos, Mexico | collected 2008-11-13 | reverse complement strand
ATGACAGTATAAAGAGATGTGATGTCCATAGTGAAAATAAGTTTGTCTTGACCAAGGAAATTAAAGTCCCGAAAAATCTGAAGAGCATGTTGGCTGTCTTTGATATATGATGGTAAAGTGTTGATGATGGGAGCCATAATTTAGTCTAAATAGCTGGAAATGAGTTCGGTAGGGCAACTGCAAGCCGAGACAATGGGCCAATGTGGGTTATTGGGTTTGTGAATTTTCGGTAGAAAGTAAATACAAGAAGTTCCAGGGGTGGTTATGATGAGATTTTTTTCCAAACTGACCCAGGCAAATAAGCCAGTGGCTGGATTGCAGAAGGTTTTATAGATGGCCTTCGAAGGAAACAAAAAAAACTCTTGCCACAATTACAGTTCCCATGCCAATAACTTTTGCTGTATTTACCCTTTACTTTCAAGAGTGCTGCATACATTGTGCTGCAAAAAATCAGAGAAAGTTATTCCTTGGTAATTTATTTACCCACAGAGCACCAAACGGTACACAAGAACTCGTTCAGAAATGCCTGTGCATTCCACGGTCAAAGTGGTATTTCGAAACGTTGGTTTTTGAGCAGCCATACACCACCTTCCTGTGCAGCCTTTCGCACACTCAGTATCTGTACACTCTTGTAGCTGCTGAACATGGGTCTTCTTCTTTGAATTCCTTAGCAAGCAATAATGCCTTGTTACTTGTAAGGTAAAGTCTAGTTTGCAAACGAACCTAAGTGGCCCATAAGGCAAGTGCTTATGGATGGGATGCTAGTCTATTACAGGGTTACCCCCAGCATTAAATTTGCCGGTACCCATTTATACACCTGGGTGGAGAGAGGTGCTGTGATAGTCAAGTGCCTTGCCCAAGAACACAACACAATGTCCCCGGCCAGGGCTCGAACCCGGACTGCTCAATCCAGAGTCAAGCTCACTAACTATGAGGCCACCACGCCTCCCACTTGGTTTGGTATAAATTTTGCCATAGCCTGGTCCCCTTTCAGATCCTACCCCTATCACTATGTATAGCAACTCCAGCCTCATGGCTATTGCCTTATGCTGGAGTTTGCACACATAGAAAACACTCCTCTTTTGTCTGTCACTTATTATGCCAATGTTTGTTTTCCTTTTTGTTTATTTGAAACAACCACACTTTCAGTTTTTTGACAAGTGCCTAGATCAGGATGACCATTTAACTGTTTTATTTGTGTTAGCCTCAAGGCTTATGATCCAGTGTGAAACTTTGATTCCACAGCTACTCCAGGCCTCTATAACTGCTTCTGTAGAACTTTCTCTGGTCAAAAAGTCTTCAGTACCTGCATATCTAAAAGTTGTGAGATCAACAGCTTTAAACAGATAGTAAACAGATGATAAACAACAAATTCAATCATTTAAACGGGCTTTGTTTCCATTTAAACGGTAAGCCAAAAGCGTTTAACAGATTGATAAAAACTTTTAAATGGTGGCAAAAATTCTCTAAGCGGCAAGCTTAAATCGTTAAACGGATACCCAAAACTGTTAAACAGATAGCTCAAACAGTTAAACAGATAGCTCAAACTGAAAAACGGATAGACCAATTCTTCGCTTCCCGTGGTTACTGTGTTGAGAGATGTACAGCATGAAAATCATCACTAGTTCATACTTTTAACTTAATAAGAACGGTAAATAATCCCTTAGCGATTGTAGGTGGTTATAGCTCACGAACTCCTTTTCTTTTGCTAATGGCGCCCGTGCGGCCATGTGCCGTACAGTTGAATCAAAATGATGTTAAAATGGCAATTTAGACAAAGATCCGTTAACATACTAACCTTGCCATCTCCTCCAAAGGCTATGAAAATATCATTGATTATATCTGTTTTGCACACGGGTTAGTGCTGGGAGAACATTAATTACGAAAGCACTGCCATATCAAAAACATTGCGTGTGGAGAGTGAAACAAACATTTTCAGTCCGAAACGAACAATAATCATCTTACAATAAAGGTGACATTTTCTTCCTCTGGTTATTTGTAAATACATTTCAGGCTTTTTCAAAAAAAAGTATTTTGGACGTTAGCAAGCTCACATTAGACATTGGCAAATCCACTTCACACATTTGCGAACTGGTCGTTAGCGAACTGACACGTTGGCGAAAGAAGCAGTTACCCTCGTTGTTTACTTGACCAAGATTGTGTCACATTTACGTGGCCTGGGAAAGATAAGAAGCATGCAACGAAGAGCGAAACATCTTGAGCACATTTCGGCATAACGTTTACCTTGTGTCAATGAGGGATGGGCTTCATTTAGAGTACTGAGTAAGTCAGTGGCGTCAGAGTGGTCACATACTAAAGCTAGCGTGTCATCCATGTTTCTCTTGTAGAAACTCTGAAGCTTGTTCTCACATTCAAGATTCTCTTCCACTACGCACATAAAGATATTTCATACATACATTTTTCCATTAAACTGAAATAGCTGGTTCTTGGTAGCGACGTACAGTAGCTTGATTAAGTTGTCTTTGGTGATGTCCAAGTTGTGAGTGTTGTTAAACCAATTGTCTTCAGAAGCTATATGCACCAGAAGATGGATGGCTTCCCCGGGGGGGGGAACTCCCTTATATGGGCTATATAGGTATGTGCGGCCCCAAAGGGTATGGTTTTTCAGCCCTTTTAGTCATAAATTGGGTATTGATTTTAGCCATTTTGCCGCCATTTTGGTCATAAATAGGGTATCGATTTTTGCACTCTAGTCTTCAATTCGTTTTTTTTTTTAGAAGAAGCTACTTCTTCATCGCGCCCTCCTTCTCCCATCCGCGCTTTGCCTTCCTCTACCCTGTTAAACGCCTGCCACGCGTGCTAGATAAAGCCAGCAAAAAAAGCTGTTCCCCTAATGATGTAAGAGTCAGATCATAAATAGGGTATCGAATTTTTAGTCAGGTCATAAAAAGGGTAGGGAAAACCACAGATTTTGGTCATAAATAGGGTAAGGGTTTTGGGAAGCGGGCCGCACACCCCTACCAAATTTTTCTGGGTGTACCCCCCCCGGGATGGCTTCATCGAATGGAACATTTGTGAAGAGCGCTGTGACATCATAATTATGAGACTAGAGGATCATTTTTGTGCTGGATTTCTTCAGCAAACTGGAAAACATCAGAGATTGTGTACTGGTTTATACAAAAAGGTTTCAACTTTTCGTCTAGCCATTTGGCTTGAGAGTAATTGTAAGTTCCAGTTGCCGATAGGATCAGTCTCATTGCAAGATGTTCTTTATGTGTCTTGGGGAGACCGTACAAGTGGGCTAGTCAACATCCCTACTGGCAAACAGAGTCACCTATTTCTTTTGGAAGGATTCTGTGAACTACTGATTCGAGATGCTTCTCTTTCACAAATAGTGGATGGTAATATTTAGGTGGCCTTCTTCTAGTGTTTGGTCTCTGCTGCTCAACAGTCTTGAATTTTGTTCAATCATTGATAGATGCCTCACTCAACAATCGGATGTATTCAGACTTATCCCTGATAACGGTGCCCGAACCTTTGTCCAGTTTGGTGATTACTATGTCTTCGCATTTCTTCAATTGTTGGATTGTTTTACAAGAGTTTTCAGTGGTTTAGGAAAATATTTTCCCAGTAAATTTAAGTTTTTGCACAGCAATATAATGAAAACTCACATTAATTTTAATATTAAGATTCAGACAGTTCTGGGCAAAGTCCTTGGGACCCTTGCAATGTAGCTTTTCCTGAATTCTTGCTATGTGGACAACATTGTAAGGGAGGAGTATATGCATTTCTCTCTTGGATAAGCTGTATCGTCTGTCATGATTATTATTGTTTCATAAACAGATTAGAGTACACACGTCAAGACACATCTGACAAGCAGGAAACACTTTCAGATGGTTCATCACCTGAGTTGCAGGTAAAGCTACTACATCAAATACATCAGACTATGTGGCTACAAAAAAATTATCACTGAAAGTGTGTGAACATTGCAAACTGTTGCCAAGATAATTGTTATTGAGAAGGTGATTTTCTCCTGTCAATAGCACAGGTAGACTGTACTCAGGAAGAGAATCCCCAGTTCTCCAGCTGGGAGCCCAACCTAAGACCTTCTGGTTATGCAGGGGTTTCATTAAAGGCCAGGCTCTGGGCAAATGGACCATTGTGGTTGATTTTGCCTGCCTGGTTTGACCATCTGGAGGAACGCGTTTTTCTAATAATTTATTAGTTCAGTTCAAGGTTTACCCCCCTGTGAAGCACAGTTGCCATCCTGCTGAAAACGTTAATGAAACCCTATTAATCTTGTAGGGAGTCACCCATATAACCCCATATTGGTTTTAATAATAAGATGGTAAATAATAAAAGAATACTGGTATTTTTTCTATTACTGACACAGGAATACTCAGCAAATGAAATCCAGAGTTCTTGAACTTGGAGTTGAATCCTTTTTTGACAGATAACATCATTTATGTGGGTTGAATAAATTCTTAAGATTGGCCAAAGTTATTACTGCATTAAGATAAAAAAATATGTATAATTTGTTTTCTCCCAGATCACAATCTGATTGGTTTATAATTTTTTCATTCATCCCACTCACAGCCAGCCGAATTGTCAGTAACATCAGGCTTGAAAATGTTACAACACCTTGGTCAGAGTTTTTCACTACATGGACCTCCAAGTCGGCAAATAACATAATTATATTTCTTATACAGATTTACACATGACCTTTGTATTTTTAAAGTAAATCTAGTTGGGCATGTAAAGCATCTCTTATCTATTAATTAACACAGCTGATTTTATGATGCAACAGAATTACAACCATCGGCTTGTGTGTCATGATCTAAAAGGAGCCTGGACACTAACCAACCGCCGTATTGCATTTGGTCTGTTTGAAGCTTACACCAATGCACAGGTGAGCTACATTGGCCAGTTCACTTTCAATTAATGTTAATGACCAGTTCACAAAATAGTTGCCTTTCATTTTTATACCTTTATAGGTTCTAAAAAGGAACCTCTCTGCTGATGCACTGAAATTCACAATTGTGGACAAGAAAGTAAAACAGGTACACCCGCAGTGTTACAACTCAAAATTATCCAAGAATCACATAGCTGTAAAAATTCCTGTAAAGTGGCTGAAAGCACTAGGGGTTTTTTATGAACAGTAATAATAAGAAGCAAGAAATAGTTTATCAGTGGGCCTCAAAGTTAACATCCTCAGTTTGCATTCTCAATGCATTCAATAATGATAGTATATCCTCACTCTTCATTTGTGCGTCTTAAATATAAAGTACTTCTTATTTTGTTTTTTGTTTTTTTTTATTTTGGATTTGGATTGGATTTTATTCATGAGTGGCTGCACTCAGGACTGTAGCCAGTAATGTTTAACAGTACAAATGATTCAGGACCAAAGATGTGAATGTCATCCTCAGTTGCATTTTGCCATTCATGCAATTTTGATTTGTTTATGTGAAAATTGTTATCATTGCTTTCTTTTCAGGATGGCGAGAAAGGATTACTCAATTCATCATTCAAAGCTCAATCAGTATCAGTTACAAACATGTTGGAAAAGCTTGTCATGGAAAAAGAACTAAAGTTTGTGGCATTTGCTGAAGAGGTATAGTATAATTTCATTCAAAGTCGTACAAAAGGCATGAGAAATGTTGTGTAATTTGTTTATTTAATATATCTCAATAAATACTGTACAGAAGAATATCTACTATACACTTGTATCTCATTTAAAGGAGCATAAAAAGCACTTCATAGAAAAAATTTGCCTCTATAGAAGCTAGTAGTATTTAAAAATCAGAAAAAACTATCTCTTCTCTTCTCTTATCTTGGATTACACATTCATGTTCTCACCAAAAATCTATTGTCTTAGAGAAATGAAGCTTTTTTCCAAGGTTTCTGAGTTTTACACTCCCCTAAATGATCCAATAGACATAATTCAATAATTGATTGAGATTCAAACCATAAAAGTGGCAGTCCAGAGTAAGGTTAGTCACATTTGAACAACATAATTTATGACTGTCAAACACATACCGCGAGTAACACAAGTGTTCTGGCTAAAATTTTTACTTCTAATTTTGAACTTACCATAAAATTCCATTAACTTTAAATACCTTTAGGATTGTTGTCAGCCTCCAAAATTATTCAGGATCTTTGCAAATCATTGAAATTATGGAAATTGCTTGTTCAATAAAATATGGCTATTGTGATTTTTTCCGCTATCATTCCTATGGGAATGAAATTTAAAGGGGAGACTATATGGATGTGAAAAAACCATGGCAAAATGATTGCAACATTTAAACACAACATATTACAAAATTGTAACATATTGCTCATGTTTGGCCACCCAGTTGCAACTTGTTGTGACATTTTGGGTGTTGTACATGTAGGCTCAACTCTGACCCAACATCCCACAACCAAGATGTCACAAGAGGCTAGCTAGCGCCCGACATTGTTTCAATATGTTGCATTCAAATGTTGCAATCATTTGGCCAGGACTTACTTCATCAATTAATTGTTCTAATGAAATCAAACAAAAATGGAGGTAGTTAAAAGATAGTTGCCAATGGCTTAGGCATATTCCTGTACTAAGGAAATGACATAGTAAGTGCAAAGATGGCACATATTATTGTTTATAAGATACAGGTTTCACTAATAAATAATGTTAATAATAATAATAATAATAATAATAATAATAATAATAATAATAATAATAATAATAATATTTCACAGGGTACTGGTGAACATGAGCAGGTTACAGAGACCCAACTCCACGGGGTAGCTTTGAGTGCATTAAATGATGTTGTAGAAGACAAATGGCACAGTGAGTAACTTGGTTAGCATTGTGTAGCACATACACAGAATGAAAGGTTCTATAAATAAATGATAATGTGTAACATGAATACTACTTTTCCTGGTTCCTGCCAACAAGCTTAATCTCATTTTATTTATTTGTACTGTGTTAAGGGTTATTAATTAGGTTGTTTGACAAGTCAACAGGAGGCCCTAAAACTTCCATGATTGTGACACCTTTTTGCTGTTCATGTACGCAAAATATACATTCTTTTTATCAACAGTTGAAACTATACAGCAAATGTACATTCAGTAGCACTTCCATGAACTTCATTAACGCAAACAAACTTTCAATAACACTATTTGCATATGTAATGTATAGATTTAGCCAAACCTAAACATGGAGCTCCTGAATGCCATAATTAATCATAAAAGAAAAAGAGGATTAGTTTTTCTTGGATCAGAAACTCAAACTTTTGTGCATGTAATTGTTCAGTATGTAGTTTTTCCTTTTTCTTCAGTTAAATTTTAACAAATTATAAACAATTATTGGATGAGCTTTTTGTGATATCCAGAATAATCAAGGTTGAGGTAAGGGTTATTAGCGGAAGCCAAAGGCGGAGGCTGACAACCTTTATCACAAAAACTGAATCTAATATTTGTTTTATACATTAAAAGAAAAAAATAGAAGTCATGTTTTATTGCAAGCAACCCAAAGCACGAACTTGACATGATTACCCATAGAAATCATGCACTGTGGTGACATGATAAGCTGTGACCTTGAGTGTCGTTGACATGATTATTGTATAAACTGGAGCTAGATGACATCACAGGCACTGATTTCAAAATTCACTGTGAGCTACTGGCCAATCAGAAAAGAGCATTCAATGTAATACGTAGTAAGCACAAGTAAGATTGTAGAAATTGTGCAAGTATATATCTGTAGAAAAGTCCACAACACACCAGGGAGTTAACTTGTTCCAAAATTTTGCACATACTCCCTCCTTCTCCCCCAGGGCTGGGTTGTTTGAAAGCTGGTTAACGCTAACCCAGGATTAAAAGTTCATCAAAGTATCTGTTATTCTTGTATAAAATTTAATGTTTTTCACTTTTTATGTTTTGTGTAGTTTGATGTTACCCAAGGTCAAAACTGACGGACAAACAATATAAACAGAAAACCTCACCAAACAAAGACAAAATTGAAATCTTGGGCTAGCTTAATTGGGCTTTCAACAACATGGCCCAGAGTAATAACAGGGCTTGAGCCTCCTATCCAGTGAAAAACCAGTAGCTGGTCAGTGGCCAACTTCAAAAAAACGCACAACCTCAATAAGCTCTAAACCTGAGCCTTGAGCCTAGACGTGTGATACTGGTCAGCAGATACATGTAGCATGTTTTGACAGCTACCAGTGTCCATAAACCATAACATGTACCTATAGTAATGGTGCTCTTATTTTTCAAGGCATTGGGCTTGGTGTACAGATGTATGGACAGTCACATGACAACCAAATTTTTTAGATCAATGGGTCACAAAATTTTCTAAGGTAGATGTATGGGGCTCTGCAATAATGAGATTCCCTAGCACTCAGGAACTGTTACTCGGTTAATCAACAGAAAACTATTTGTTTATGATATGCAACTCATGACAAATAACACAAAGCAAATCAATAATTGTCATTGTTTAGGGATAAGAATAATTAAAACAATGTTATTTATAAAATATTTTTGGCAGCATGGCTTTAAACCAGGAAGACTTTAAAAGACATATAAAGTTTACCTGTTTAAAAAATGCCTGATCACAGGTAAGAACAAGGCAAATTGATAAGTTTTATAAGAAACACCACCACAAATTATCAGTCATTACTGCAAGTTGGCAATTCACTTAGGCCCATGTAAATCTTCAGCAGAAACTTGCAGCAAAGTTGTGAAGGCTGAACTAATCTTTTCAAGGAATCAACTTTCTTTATTATGTGACTAGCTCCATCAGTGAGGAAGATGAATTGAATCTCGCGTTGTGATTGGCTTCCTGAGTGGGCAAGGTGGAGCTATCTTGCCCACTCAGGATACGGGCTTTGTCACGCAAGGAAAATTTCATGTTTTGGTGTCTTATCCAATATAATAAATGTGGCTGCACGGTAGCAAGAACACTTGAAGGTATGTTGTATCATGCAAAATTGGCAAGACCACTCCCAGCTGATGGAAACTGCCCTGATGTCCTGCAAAAAAAGAGTTGACTATGCCAACTGGTACATGTGCCATGCTGAAGTCAATCATGGTTATTTGTAGATGAGTGTGGGTACAATATTTGGACAGCAAGAAGTCATGGATGAAAAAGGATAGGAGAGAAGGCATATCAACAAGTACGAGATCAGCAAGAGATAAATGTTACTGTAGCACTGGCAATTTCACCCACCAATGGATTCGTCTTTTACTTGGCATTTTTCAGTGCAATAACTGGACAAATATTTTCTGACACAGACAAGGCTAAATCTCAACCCAAATGAACATCTGGTTTTTATTTATGATGGTGCACCAGCCCACTACAATCCTGCCATTCCTGGTCTGAGCTTAGAAAGCTACCACCATAATGCCTGTGCTCATGGAGCAAGCAATATGTGCCTTAAAAGCAGCCATAGAAGTGGACATAACTCATCCAGAGCAGCAAAAACAGATGAACAATAGAACAGAGGCAACATGACAAGGAATCGCATTAGGCAATTTCCACACTCACTTGCTAATTCAGGCCCTGCAGAGAAACATTGGCACTATCATGGCTGCTAAATAAGGACAGTGGTACAACATACATTCTAAGATGTTTAAATAATGAAGTACATGTAACAGAAGGATAATTACAAAACGTTACATTACAGTCCATTACAGTACACAGCAATTTCTTTTTCCTTAGTTGATTGTTATTACTACACCACACTTGTTAGTTCCTGTTAATGATTGTCCATTTCCAATAAACGATTGTACAAAGGTGAGTGAGATTGAAAGTGTATTTGTTATTATTTTTTGATTGTCCAAAGGTGCAATCGTTTATCTGTTGATGCTGTTAAATGTTAATACATATGCAAATAGTGTTGTTGAAAGTTTGTTCGTGTCAATGAAATTTGTGGAAGTGCTTCTAGATGTATATTTGCCGTATAGTTTCAACTGCTGATGTAAATGAATGTATATTTTGTGTAAAGGAAGAGCAAAAGGTGTAAATGAGTACATGTACAAGCTCAATCTCATTGAGTGGGTCAGGCAGGGTAAAACTAAAAGGGGTTCTTTATGAAGTACATGTATGTGTTTGTCAGTCATGACCCTTTTTAACAAGAAGATTTCATAGAGAGTTTTTGTGTGTGGTACAGATTATACAAATGATATGCAAACAATGCCCATCCATCGTTGTTAAGTTTTTGGAGTAATTCTGCTGACCAGTAGGTAAAACCTCTGAAATTGCTGTATTGGTCAATATATGACTGTGTTTGCAGGGTAGGGTGTTCAGCCCCAGCTGGAGGTACCTTTTAGGGTATCAAGCCCGGGAAGTATGAGAGGAGATATTGTCTTTTGTTTAGAATTGGTATCTTTTAATTAAGGATGAAAAAAATATCGAGCCATACTCACAAGTTCTTCACAATAACTTCAGATTGTAAGTTTCAACCACAGGGCGTCTCACAGCATGAAAAGTTAAATTTATGCTTTCATAAAGATGCCACAAAGAATGCGTAAGGATCCTCTTTATGCCTCTTTAAGATGTCTATACACCTTCATAAAGAATGTCTTAACGGATTTAAAACGTAACACGTTAAGATAAGAGACTATTAAACGCAATCTTTACGCATGTAGTAAAAAGTCATACAAATAATCTTTACGATGTTTGTAAAGGGAACGAACAGGAGCTCTTTACGTATCCTTAAAGTGTCGTAAATGGAATATAATTTACCTGCCCATTTTGCCTTTTTGTGGCTACTACTATTTTGCGAGTTCACCTTTTTATTCAGGCCCTTTTGTAAAAGTGAGTTTGTGCCAATACCCACAAAAGGTTAGCTTTACACAAAGTGTAAGGAAGTGTATCTTATGTTAAAATTTATGATTTCTGCTAAGTGATAAGAAAGACGATCAGAAAGCGAAAAGCGATCAAACAAGCACGTTACTAAACAATCATACCAAAATTGTGTTACGTTATTGCTGTACCTCTACACACCTCTTGATGACCCACCAAACAAGAGAACCAACACAATGTTACATCGTAATTCATTTTATTGCCATAACTTTAAACAGTTTTTTATGACCTTATTACATGAAATTTTCGCGACACGTTAATTTCGCGATTTTGAGGTTCGCATATTTCGCGACACCTTAATTTCGCGATTTTGCGAAAATTTTGCATTTTGACTCACTTTAATTTCGCGTTTTTGAGTGAGACACACTTTATTTCTTTGTCAATGTTATTTAACATGTCCCTGAATTTGATCAAACAACTTAATCAACAATAGCTCTTGGGAAAACTAAAGTTCCAAGGAAGGCTAGCCTTAGTTTTACCCTGGTGTATAATTTGCAACGGGAGAAATTCACCAGACAAAGAAATCACAAATGTTAAAGTGATGTTACGCTTATCTGTCAAACCCTTGATTGGTACAGACTGAGAGTT
>OMLO01004728.1_pt1 | contig 11399 bp, 10 predicted proteins | sample 1674811 | NCBI WGS metagenome assembly OMLO01 (sample SAMN06265003, study PRJEB25207) | coral metagenome | isolation source: Coral host | place: Mexico:La Bocana,Puerto Morelos, Mexico | collected 2008-11-13 | reverse complement strand
CCAGCACAACCATCAGCACCAACACAAAGACCAGCACAACCAGCACCAGCGTCTCTAGCAGCAGTACCACCACCAGCACCAGCGCCACATGCAGGAATCTGCTCTGTACATGTCAGTATGTATGCGCAAGATTCAAAAATTTATAGTTACGTACTGCAAAACAAAAAAATGCTGGCACGCAGGTTCTTGTATCTACACATGTTTGAAATGCTTCCCCTTGTTCGATACACAGCACACAAACAAACATGCATACACAAGCAAATTGCGAGAATGCAAACACTAGAGAATTGGAAGTGGAAAAGGAACAAAGCATTGCGCACAACACTAATATGATATATGTACTACAAAAGTATATGTATACCTTCTACAACCATAACCCTGGAATAGTAAGGATATGATCAACTTCCGTACTTTCCCGACCAAAACCTGGTTTTGCCTTGTTGCGCTCATGTCTTCTGCTGACTTTTCTGCTCATCTTGGAGCTGGCGATCTCATACCACAGCTGGGATCCCAAATGAGGAGGGGCATGGATGAAGAGGGAATGATTTCAAGATCTCAATCTTTTATATATAAGACAAGGAGTTTGATCACTTACCAATCACACCTCATTTCTCAAGATACCAGCTTTTACATAACTTGACCGGGCTGCTTGCAAACTCCTTTGGATAGTTCGCACCACAGTCGCTCTCGGGGAGACCCTCCGGCTTAGGCGGGAGGGCCTCCCTATAAAATCTTCATCTGCTTGGGTACTGACTGTTAAAGGATTAAGGCAGCATCTTGATTGAGGTGATGATGACTGCCATAGCATGTCAAAAAAAATATGGTGTAACCGATGTAGATTTGGCATTGCCAAATACAATGCTCTGTTTGCGTTGTAGGCTTCCATGGCTGCCCGTCCATGTAGCTTCAGAAACTTGAGGCCTACCCTGGCCAAGATTTTCCCTTCATCTTTGGGGATCCAAACTTCCCACGAATAGATGCCCAACAGAAACTGGTTGATGCAATCAATGGCCTGGTGAGTCAAACCAGCTAAGTTATCACCCACTAGTTTTTCCCTCACACTGCTGTAAGCAAAGACCAACCATTTGAGCAAGTAGGTTGTCGTAGCACCCTTGCTCCATGAGCCCTGGGGATAGCAAGTGGTCGAAGGCCAGGACAACTTGTCTTTGGTGATTTTTCTCAAACGTGGTTTGATATTGTTCGTCGTACACCATTCTCGAAAGGAATCGTTGACTGCAGATAGCCTACTCTCAATGGAACCCTCGAAGGCAGCACTCATAGCAAGCACAACTATGGCCGAAGCAACAAAATGTTTTCCAGCTCCCAAGTTCCATCCATGGAACCAGTCCCATGAGAAAAATCTTGGTTGATGTTGAGGATCTGGAACCAACCGAAGTACCTCTGGAATCTTGATAAATGGGCTGTCACTATCAATTGTCCTAACCCACTCAGGTGTTACCGACTCAAAGTCTTCCCACAATATATTTCCCTGGTCAGCTTGGCATCGATGGCAAATGCCTTTAGCTGCTGAGGTGGAAGATGATGCCCTGGAAACGTTCATGAAACTTCTTGCTAACTGGCCTGCCTTTGCAATGAATGGCCAATCCCCCATGCACCTTAAGACGCAAAATCGGTACTGTTTCCCATCAGGGCCCCTCAAACCTTCTTCAAAAAGTGTCCTCAGGTTCAATGATATAGCCCTCATCAAATCTTGAAAAGAATCTTGGTCACCACAATCATCGGAATAGTAGGACTTGGGCATGACTCCCAACAAAAAACGGGTGCACCAAGTGGGACACTTGTAGTTCAAATGCATTCCAGAAAAGCATTTCTTAGACCGTTTGCGTCTGGCACTAGCTAGGCCAAAACCTAGAATTGAATGCACTGCAACAATCATAATAGCCGTTTTGGCTAAGCTTCTTCCTTCGTCCCCATGAAGGAGAAGGCCACATGTTCGACCAAGGTCCGAATCAGAAAGGGTAAACACTTCATGAGAAGGATCTAGATCTCGATACAGCGACCAAAAGGATGACCACCTCTTACAACATTCATCTTCGTTTGGAGAAGACAAACCACATAGGATGCCCCACAAATTCATGCTAAGAAGCCACTGGGCCCAATCCGAAAATTTCAAGAACTCAATTTCTTGTGTTCCAACCTTTGTTTTTGAAAGTGGAATCGGCAATGCCAAGTTAAATTTTGCAGTAAGCCGATGAACATCTCTTTCTGAATTGGCCTCTGTGCAAGATGCTAGGGCACCCAAAGTACTTGAAGCAGCTTGAGGAATTTCTTCGATCACAGACCGGGAAGTTCGAATAGCAACGGTACAAGGCACCTCCAGCAAAGATAGCTGAAAGATCTGATGGGGTTATCAGGAGTTGGTTGTTTTTTGTCAAGTGGATGTTTAAAGGTGGGTAGTTCAAACACAAAACCAATCATAAATAGAAGATTTAAACTTGATTCAAGTTAGGATCATTTCTGCTCGATGATTTTTTCATATTTTTCCATGGTCGATCATCATACCTGGAACTCCCAAGGTTGGCACCCCTGCACCGATCTCTTCGACAAAGCTTCGAAGGCCTGGGCCAGCACCTGGCATGAGATGTTTGGCGAGTGAAATGTCCAATCCCCATATGGTACATATGTTATTTCCTGGAATGGTATTGTTTGTTGATCTTTGCCGTCAACTAAGTTGTAATTCAAATGCATAAATGCAGCAAGCATTTTCCCTTTCTTTCTCCAAGGATTTTCAAGGTTCATGAAAACCAAGAATGCCCAATCCATAATTTGCCATGTGGTAACCCACATAGGCTGCACCCAACAGTGTTGGTCCCAACATTATTCTGATTGCGAACCTTCTCGCAAAAAGGCGTCAAAACAACATCCCATTTCAGTTGAATAGGATAAAAAAAAGAAGTTCAGAAGGCAGATTTCCAAACAATGAGCTATATAGGCTATATATTCTAGCTCCTATATAGTACTGTACGACTGCATGAACAAGTCTCTTCCCCAGTAAATGAGTTCAACTTACATATGAATTACTTTGCCTTCCTTGACTTCTTAGTTGAAGAGCCCTTGCTTTTGGCTGCAGGCTCTGACTCTTCTGCAGTGTTCTGCCGGGGTCGCTTAGCAGGAGCCGAGGGCTTCACAGAATTCTCAGCATCTTTGAGCTCGAAAAACTGTTTGGATTTCCTTGTTTGGATTTGGGATGAAACGAGTGTGGAACTTTATTTGTAGCCACTATCTAGAAATTACCATTTATGATATACCCAGAAGCCAGTTCTTAGTCTTCTGAGTTTTGAACCGAAGCTTTTGTTCAGCCGCAGTTGCACGACTAGACCTGAGGTTGGAATATATATACTGCAGGTTTCGGGAAACAATTTGAAGGGTCCCTTCACTACAATATGCACTTTAAACCTGCAATACTTGATCTTAATAGTTGAACTTTATTACATCCTGAAATGGAAGGCCTAATAAGTTCAATAGAGGGATGAGGCATGAAAAAGGCTTTGATAAAATACACATATCGTGGAAGCTATCAACATTGCCTGGTTGGTGTATCTCATCAATTGAACTGAACATACAAAAGCTCAGGGCCCAGCACAAAAGTGGCTGCTGTCATTTTTTTATGTGCGCATTCCCACCACCTTCAGTTTTTTGAGGGGGATGAGAAGATTGTGGAATTGAATGACTTTTCTTTGTATGGCAAACCAAAAAAAACATTGAGCACACCACTTTACCCCAAAAGACTCGGTCTGCCCCTTCGCCATCTCATCGTTCAAGGTATCGTATTCGGCATCAAGTTTCTGGATAAAGTCCTGCAACGTTGCCAGCTGCCTCAGTGGGGCTATGGCGTGGGTTCTAGACTTTTTAGTTGGCAAGGGTTGGTCAAACGAAACAAGCTAAGAAAAAAACGTTGCAATGCTTTCCTTCTTGTACTTCTCTTTGATTTCCTTCTCCAAGCTTTTAAGTTTAGTAGACTTCTGCAAAACAGAATCGAGGAAGCGCTTGAAGTGCATCTTGTTCTGACAGGGGGGCATACGATTCAAAGAAGCTAACAGCCAAACAGAATCAGTCTCATCTGAAGAAATTCAAGCTGTTTTAAAAACAAAATTCTTTATCATCTAATTCTATGGAAATATATTTCTTGTTGGCTAAAAGATATTGTACCTGTTCTGCTTTCAAGCTGTCACCACCAACTTGACTTGCCGCCGCTGCATCAGTCTCGCGATCCATCAACGCGGCAACACCACTAAAGGCACCATCCGGGATGACTACAGCAGTTTCAGCCTGCAAGGGCAATTTGTAGAAGATTAGATTTATATGATGTGCACTATATATGATATCGGATTCGTTTGATTCCTACTTTGATAGGCATCGGCTGGTGTTAGCAATTGATCACTTCATGACAAGTGATTCAAAAACAAAAACCCAAATCTACAAGCCTTGGACTTCGACTTATGTTCGTCCTTGACTTCATGCTCTTCTGCATGTGATCCATGTTCCCGGGTAGTGATCCAATACTCCATGATGCCGTCGTATTGATTTTTCCTGCCATGCTGCGCAGGATAGTGCAAACATTGGAAGTTGTTACTTCAGGTGGTTGGGGACCCCAGCCTCATGAACTTCTCAGCCCTTTCGGGTGCTGAACAGAAAGTCTTAGCTCCAGCCACCCGCTGCCTAAGTCCCAAGAAAGATTTAGTGGGGTCTGTATTATAATGTAGGGGTCTAACATCTTGACCCAATTCAGGTTGAAGGTGTTCAGCTAAGCTACGGTGACCATTTCAACTCACTCTTCATTTCAGTCTCTGAATACCAACCTGCATCCTTAGTCACCGAAACCTTCTTGCGGTGTGTTACCATTCGAAGCATCTCATCTTTGAACATATCCTGCCAAGTAGGTTCAACCAAGAATGTGGAGCATTAATTAACTTTTGCTTTCGATCATATAGTTCAAACTGGTCCTTGTCAAAATTGCACTTTTGCAAACACTCCGCCATTTGTTCTCTCTCTTTGGAACCTTTTCGAAATTCTTCGACTAGCCAATCAGGGGCAGCAAGATCTGTCCGTTTTGTGTGCTCGGCAACATATCTTCTAAGACGAGCCTTTGCTGCGTTCCGCAGCTTTTCCTAGGAAGGGCTAAGAAGAGCAGTTTCACATGGGAAGATGGGCTGATCATGAACCCTTAAGATTTATATCGGAAAAAAACTTATAACTTAAATTCTGAAAAAGGTTCTCTGCGGGTCAGGACCCTTTTGGGTTGTTTCACCTTTTTCTGGGCTTCATCTTCAGGGATTGTGTCAGCATCAACTTCATCATCACTAGCAGTCTCCTCTTTTAACGGAGTGCGGATAATCCGCCCCAAAAGCTAAGGCTAGTTGAACGGAAAGGTCATCGACTGCCAAGTCCTTAGATTGGAGGTGTGTTTTAAGTACCAGCCTACTTACATGACAATTGAAAATTCAGATCTGAACAATGGACATGCATCTAATAGACAAGCAAGATGCATTCTCAGGATCAATACAGGTGTACCCATCATCGATCAGGTTATGTTGTTCCTCTTCCTTTTCCTAGAGCAGTTCCAAAATTCAAAAAGCTTTTGACAGTTGCTTTCAACATGAATGCAAACAAATTGTTTCATTACAATTCCAACCTTAGTGGCAAGTGCGTCTTTCTGACCATGTTGTTGCAGATCAGCTGGAGCTGCAAGTACAGGATCTTCTTTGTGGCCAGATTCAGGAACCTGTCCCACTCAACAAATCTTATATATCATAAAGTTGATGATCATACTATATAGTCGACAAGTCATTGAACCCTCCCCATACGATCACGCCCTGACATCGTCCAACCTGAGACACCTTTGGAGAAGCAACTGGCACTTCTTCATCGCTGGGTGGCTCAGCAGGCAAAGTGGAAAGGAGCTCTCTGTTGATCTCCTGGCCAAACTGACGAAGGATCCTACATGCCATATTTAACTTACGTAAAATGTAAAACAGCATATGGTTTGCTTTTGTTCAGTCATATTTTACTAAAAACTCCTCCAGTTTCTTCTGAATAGCTTCTTCGGTTTCTTCTACAGCATCTGCCAGGACATCCTGGTATCCTACCATCAATGTTTCACACGACCACATATGTACTGCAGCTAGTCTACAATAGTTGTTTTTCAGTGGAAAGCCCTTGAGCACAAAGAAACAACAGCAAAGATCACCACAAGTCCTGGGTTGTTATGTTGTGTGGTTGCCTGGCCAATTTGAAATCAAATATGACTCCATGTTCTAAAAGCTCAGTTTCTTCGTTTTTCTTCTCGCATCTCATCAACTGTGTTGGTAAGGTGTGGGAAAGCCACACGCCTTCAAATTTGTAGCTAATTCGAGCAAATTTTCCACCGAAAGCCACAAAGCAGGACCATGAGGTATCAAAAAAATGGTCTTTTCAAAAAGAGGGATATCCCACTTTTGGTTTACGGGAGATTATGGGTTGTTTATGGGTTTTTATGGGATGTTTACGGGATGTTTACGGGTTCCAAAAAGAAGGATATCAATTGTTATGGAAAGAATATGGGTTTTGTATGGGAGAATATGGGTTTTGTATGGGAGAATATGGGTTTTGTATGGGAGAATATGGGTTTTCCCTCTTTTAGTCATCACTAAAATCGAAAAAAATTGCGAAGTGGCAATTCTGGTCCATTTTTTTGGAACCATGGTGGAACATTAGATATCAAATGCGCGATGCCAGTGCTTAGGAAGTTTGAGGTGCTTGCCATTCAGCAAATACCGGACTACCCCCATTAATTCGGCACTAGAAAACACATCATCGGCCCCCTTGTTCACCCATCCACCAGAAACCGTCTCAGGACCAATTGGAATATCTGTGACGGGCACCGGCGGTCCAAGAGTCACCAGGTCTCCACGGATTCGGACGATAGCATCTCCAAATGGTTCAGGATAACGCCTGGGCAATATGGATGATGTGGGGATCTATTGGTCATTAAATTCAATAAGCTGTTCACAACTAGATATATTCCATGATCCATCATTTAATATATAGACAAGTGACTCAGTTGTACGAAGGTGTTTCGTTCCAACATATTTCTTCTCACCCTTCTTGTTGATATAGTGCCGAACTGTTTTGGTCTTGGTTGTGAATTGCCTCTTCCAACCAATGTCTAGCTTCAGAATTGCTGGTGATGAAGAGTAGGCATATTGTCTTTTTGGCGTTGGTGACCCATACATTCCCATCCACCAACAAACTCGCCATACCTTGGATACAAAATCCATTCTAGAAGTTGAAAAGTACCAAGAACAAATCAACTTACGACATATGGAATGAAGGGTCAAAACATGTCAAAATTTCAACAGTAACAACTTGCTGCACCAAGTACAGATTTCATCGACCCAAAGAAACGGTAGTTGAAAAGCATGAAATGGAGGAATGATGGATGGTATTCTAGTACGGAGGAAGCTGGTTGTTCCAAACACCACGTTCCGTTTACTGCGTTGACCAGCATCATTAAGCAGACCGTCCTTGGCGTTGGGCTGGGATAGGTTTTATAGATACCGATCAAGTTACCAAGTTCAGCTAGTTCTTAATGGAAACTTTCATGGTGATAACTATATAATTGATATTTTGTTCTTTTGTTTGATTCATGATCACCAATTATGAAGCTTTGACTCTTTAAGCTTGAAGCCCCAGGTTCCGTTCTAAAAGGGCATTTGAGTACTTCACACTGGCAACGTTAACATCTCCCATAGCGTTGCATGGGCTTCGCCTGGATGTACCCTTGTTCATGTGGACCAGTGAGGAACACTTCATGGCAAACCAAGCAATGCTATCAAAAGGTCGCATTTTGAGGATGTAAACGATGGCCAATCTTGGTCGGGCACGCTGCTTAAGACGAAACAACTGAAACTCTTAAAACCTCGATACTCCAAATCATTTTCAACTACAACTCGACTCTACTATTGTATGCAGCTATGAAACGCGAAACCTGAAGGTGAAAGCAAATCCATCCAATTGGACTTGCAACCCCGTGATGCTGGGTTTTTAACAAACTCTATGTCGAAACGGGCACTCATGTATCCCTTCTTCCTCATGGCACGAGTGCACGCTGACCACCCGGCAAAGAATTCCAGCCAATGAAACTCCTGACCATGAGAGATGAGAGGTACATATTTTTTGAATATCAATCGTAAAATTGGAATTACCAGTCAAATTCACAAAGCCAAGTCAAAGCAACAGGACATAGCCTGTTCCAGGTCATAAAGGCCGTGGGTGTGATAAATCAAGATCACGCAGAGGATGAAGTCCTAAGGGCATTGGGGATCTTTTAACCAAAAACAAAGATTTCAACATACTTTGCTTGGGTTGTTTTATGCGAAGGAGGCGCTTTAGGAGCCCCAAGCCCTGCAAGGGCCCAAACAATGCCATCAAGATCTTTCTCCATGTGCATGGTTTTCTAACTACACCCCGGTTCAGCAGACCCTTAAGGCCTAGCTTTGAGCAAAATCTATTCAGCATTAATGGATAACATTTTCATGGCTACCCCATCCACCTTTCCAGCTGCAGCCCACTTAAGATGAAACATGTCAGGTGGACGACGGCTTTTGCCAATCCGCTTGATGACCCTGCGAGGCCGTGAGACGCCTCGGCGCAATCAAAATGGTTCTAGACTTTTATATGGAGCTGTTTGATAAGTACACCTTCTATACAAGGCATGTATCGGCAAGCATGATCTATGCCATATATATCTGGCTGATATATTATTCAAACCATTTCGAACATCAATACATAAAATATTGCAATGCATGCAGCCATGTTTTCACACGCTTTCCCCGCTTCTCATGTGCCAGGCTGGTAAGCCAGCTTTATGGCTGCATGTCGTCCAGGACATTTGTCGTTATCACATTTGTTGTCTCACGGCCAAAGAAAAAAAGAGCCATTCTTTTTCTAAAAACCATTTGAAGGATATAGATTATAAACTTGATATTTATCGTTAATTTTCATAAGTTTAGTTCGTTTGAGTTTCAGCTCTTGCGTGGCCATGTTGCAACCAGTATCGTATAGAAAGATGGTCTGTAAGCCTCATGTTCTAAGAAGCTTTCCTACCTGCACAGTGCCATATTGACTGTGTAAGCCCTCAAAAAATTGATGGAATCTAATGTCCATCCCCGCATAGCCAAAAGCTCAGTAAGATATACTAGTCCACTTCAGGGGCCAACCGGCGAAGCACTTCCCCACAGATACACTTCAGCTCCATTTTTTCCGTGTCGATGTCCTTTTCGGGGGCATCCTTGTTGTCCTCAAGATACAAAGCCTCAAGTTGGTCAGGAGATGTCAGGGAGTTCATACTAATCAAATTAGATCAACTTCAACTATAAGAAGGATAATGGATGTTCCCATTCCCAGGTCACCTAAGATCTTTCAGAACAAAAAAACTATTTACATCTTAATGGTGTATATCAAAGAAACCAGCTGCAAAGCCGTCCCGATAGAGATCACCATTTTCATAGCACTTGTTCCCAGAGCGTTCTTTGGGTGGCCAAAGTATGCGATATCACGGCCATCACACTTGACACCACAAGAAGATTTTGTCCAATACTTATTCAAGTATGTTCGGCTCAATTCTGGCAATTCTTGAGAGATGGCAAATTTCATTTCGTCCAACTCCAAACCTTCATAGTCGATGCGTTTCACAAAATCCATGATAGCCTCAATCTTACCCTCATGGAAATTGACTTCGCTATGCAATGAAGCCAAATCCTGCGCTCGCCTACGGCCTGCTACACCCGACCCGCTGCTTCTGACCTTGCTTGGCCTGGAACTTCCAGCAGGCCCGTTCTCAGCATCCTTGGCATCCTTTGCTGATCGGGATCGGCGCTTGGCAAGCTGCTTTGGGGCTGGGTCAACCTGATCAACATTCCTTTTCTTTGTTTCTTTGGGTTCAATCGCACCATTCACAACTTTAGACTCTTTAGACTTGTTCCTAACCCGTGTCTTGGGTGGTGATGTTTCAGATTCTTCCTGCTGAACATCTTTCTTGGAATTCTGGTTCTTCTTGCCTTTTGGATCTTTCCCTTTCCCCTTTCCTTTCTTGCCCCCTTTTACCTTTCCACCCTTGCCCTTCAAAGAGCTAGAACCTTTTCCACGGCCACGGCCCTTCACCCCTCGTCTCTTTGATGGTTTCCTTGCCAGCTGATCTCTTCGAGTAAGCACCTCAGGGCCGCATACAATGATGATTGGGTTGATTAAGTTTGGGGCTGTCATGGGTTGGGGTTCACAAAAACAATACTTTTTATTGCAAATTTGAATCCACATCCTTGAACAAGTACAGACCTTTTCTGATAACGTGGGTTTGAGTCGAAATTCAAAAAATCAAAATGGCAAAAACATTTGTTTGTTTTTCTCCAGGACCTTGCGTGGTGGTGATTCAGTCTCGGGTGAGGGATCAGCGGGACTCTCAAGAGGCGGTGTGGAATCTGAAGTAGGTGGAACTGCTGTTGATGAGGTAGGGCTGAGAACTTCTGAAGTAGCAACCCCATCCCCCAACACTTGAGTAGAACTTGCTTTGCCCCCAAAAGCTTTGACTCCTTGATATTTCCTCCTCCGGGTTGGAACACTGTCAAAGCTCATTGGTTTGGTTGGGAGAGGAGAGGGCGTAGCTGCAGCCACGATGTCGTGAGGCTGAGTCTCAACATTGTCAGGATTAGCCAGCTCTCCTGCATCAAATTGATTTTTGAAAAAATATCACTATCATATACTATTCACCAATCCTGACGAACAACACACCACTATATGTTAGTAAGTTCTCAAAAACAAAAACGCACTCAACAAATTCAACATCCACCCCAACCACCCATTATCCTGGAGTGGCAGCTGCGGTGAAAGAGGCATCCAATCTTTCGGCATTTACTGCACCCAGCTTCTTTCTTTGGATCCTAATTGCGCAGAAGAAACAACATCATGATGTGTAACCACCAGATTGGGAATTCAGGAGGGTTCGCTTTGAATTGGGAAAAACTATATGTAAAATATTACATTAAATCAAGCTTAGTTTCTCCAGCAATCGTTGCTGCTGCTTAACCATTTCCTCCAAGAGCTTCACACGTCGAAGGGCTTGTTGTCCATCTTAGCTGAATTATAATTGGTGCGATGTCAGGGATTGATTTTTAATTTGCAAAGTAAGGTGGTAAAACTCTCTAGCAGGGCAGGGGTTAACAGGAGTCGACTGCATGTATACAATAACTGCAGCTTAATGACTAAGAGTCTCTGGTGTTGGGACTTCATTGGTTGAGGTCTTCGTCACCGCTGGCACCGGAGTTGTTGGTGGAGGACCCTCCACTGTTTGTGTGGGTTGCTGTTTGGGGGCCGGTACCATCGCAACTGGAACACGAGCATTTTCA
>OMLO01004726.1_pt1 | contig 11402 bp, 7 predicted proteins | sample 1674811 | NCBI WGS metagenome assembly OMLO01 (sample SAMN06265003, study PRJEB25207) | coral metagenome | isolation source: Coral host | place: Mexico:La Bocana,Puerto Morelos, Mexico | collected 2008-11-13 | reverse complement strand
ATTCAAACAGTTTACCAATCCGTTCAATAATCTGTTAGAATGGCCAACCAAACTGTTTGAATAATTTATTCATCTGTTCGAATGGCCAACCAAACTGTTTGGACAATTTTTTCATCCGTTCTAACAACAACTAAGCCATTTGAACACTTAACTAAGCGTTCAATAACCGTTCATTATCTGTGTGTTTTTGCCGTTCGAACGGTTTTCCGTTAGTGTCCATTTGGCCTTTCATGGTCACATATTTTCTGGAATCACCCATTTAAACATGCAGGATACAACTTGTAACATGTCCACCATACATGTATAGTATGTAAATGGATATATGAATAAATTTACAAATTATCCACTGTATCAAAAAAAGTGGCTACTTTGATTATACTCCTTAGCAAGTATACCCCAAAAGCGTGATAAAAAGGCAAAGAAAATATTTATGGCTGTATTGTCTGTATTAGGTTCGCAAGGTATTGTGGTAAAACGTACACGGCCGCCATCTTTATTCGTACATTGGATGTGAGCTACAATATTTGAGCTTTACTAAAACAAAGTTTCCAAGCTAAAAAAAAGAAATTAAAAAACTAAAATAGAGAAGGATTATATTTCAGGCCCATAAGGAGAAAGGACGCCATCTACCTGGATGTAAATCAAAATACTTGTTGAACACTGAATCATGGCGTTTCGAGAACTTGAAGCTACATGTAAGGGCATTCGTTTGCTAAGACTTAAGCTTACCTTGGGTCTGCCTCTTAAAAAATCCATATTCCAAACAAGGGGAAAGGTACTTCTTATTCTTCTGTGGCTGATGAATTCTTCAAACATTCTTATCCACGTACAACAGGAACCGGCTCCACAACATGAACTTTGACGACTCTGAACAAGTGTAGCACGTGTTTTGGAATAATTAATTTTGCATAATGTATGACAAGTCAAAAAATTAATTACGAAAAATGCGGGAATTAAGCATAAGGGCTTAATTTTTGGAGAAATATTTTTTCTTCTTTTTTTCTCAAAAGCGAAAAACAATGCCTGAATGGTTGCTAAAAACAATGCTAGAGATTACACCCTAGCATTTGATCTTGAGTACAGTGGAGTCTACAAATGCCATACAGAGCCGCACGACTAACTTGCAGGCAGGCATTGCACGTTATCTAAAAGCTCTCCACAAATGTCATGTTGTGTCCAAGGGTTGCTACTACTTAAATAAGAATCCAAAAAGACAAAGGCCCAACCAGATGTAGGATATTGGCAACACAAAATTCCCTGGAAGAGATGTGAATGCAACTTAAAGACAGATGATCAATTTAAAAAAAACTGGAGAGCTCCCCCCCCCCCCCGGGGGGAAAAACATACTGTTTGAAAAGTTGAATCGAATCGATCATCATATCAGAAGGCGATTAGTTTTTAACAAATTGAGTTAATTGACGTTCGGCTGTCCTGAATTTCGTCATAACATTTTCACGAGGTGATCCGCAAACTACTTTGACAGTGTTAAAACGAAATTCATTGTACATAACAGGACAGGCGCATAAAAAACTGACGTCAATTTGTTTATTTACGATAACTAATTGTCAAGTTGTCCGCTCTCGCTCGTTGAAGAATCGCATGAATTATAAATTCATGTGTCTGTCCGCTTATTGACCATAAAAATGAGCTAATAAGCGCGAGAGAATTTCTGCAGTTATCGTAAAAAAAATTAGATTAAGTGCTCTGGTTAAATTTCCCCTCTGAATATACTAACAAAGGATTGAATCGCTTAAATCTTAACCTTCACGACTTCAACAACTGGTACGTATTGAACATGCCGCGATGAAGAAATCGTGGCTAAGCTAAAAAAAGGCAAGACCAAACATTTATTATGGGTTGAGAACGGATGTAAACAGCTTAAACCAAAATATATCTATTGAGAGACAACGATTATGATGTAACATGTTTTTTTTTTTTAATAACAGGCGTCATCACTTATTTAAATACAATTTTTTTTTTATTACACAAGCTTTTTTCAGTTGACTTCGATAGATTATTTCAATTCTGAACTGATTTAAACTTTGTAAAAAACCTTTACAAGTTACTGTATTGTCAATATACACTGAGTTCTATGGAACATGTTTTACGTAACATGATAGAAGAGTTCAGTTTGTGATTCTTAATACCACTGACACTCCGAATGCTGTCTTGTTGCTTATCAACAAATCGCCGCTGAAATTGTGGGCCCGATCACTTCTCGGCCAACATTTTGGCTAATTGTTGTATTTGATCCGTTATCTGCGTTTTCTCTTAATTTAAATTGAGCAATTTCAGCCTAATAGCTCTGTCCGTGATGAAAAGCCTCTGGAGTTCCAACTTTCAACTTCCTTAAAAGATGGCTCGAAACGACGGATTGTACAATAAGGCGGGAAGGAAACTTGAAGGGGGAATTAGAGGAATAAGGTACTGAGGGAGTGGGGATTAAAAACTAAGCTTGTTTCCTTCCCTTTTTGCCATGTCGTCCTCGTCATTGCAGGTGCCTCCCTGTGGTACTCATTGTGGGCCGGGGTATGCCCTTCAATGGCTTTTGGTGATTCGTGGATGGCACCTGATCCGCTCCAGAGTCCGGGTCTCTTGACCGCATCAATAAAATCAAACTTCGAGCCTCTGTGAAAAGACAAGGAAGTAACCAATTAACAACCACTAGATTATATATAGAGATAATAAGGCATTATCAATTCTGTTTTTGTAGGCTCAATTGGGTTTAATAAAGTGCGGAATTCACAGCTAGCTTCAGAGTAATGTCGTTCCATTTTAAGATGATATTTCTATCGCATAGTTGACGAAGGCGCAGCACAATAAACAGATCAGCTCTGTTACTCTGTTGTTGCGTGTAATTAACCAGGTCACCATTTTGTGGGGGTTTGGCCTGCTTTGGTTGAAGAAGTAGTTTGTTTGGTTTTATTGAAGAGTTCTCTCAGTAAGATTTGAGATGTTCTACAAGAGGCACTTGTGAAGAACGCTGTACTGTGGGTCTGAGTGAATACTGATTTATACACCCAAGCTAACTAAACACTTGATCCCACAAGAATCAGTCTATGCTCCAAGTACAATCCAAGGAGTAGCGATGGAAATTTGGAGTTTGTTTTGGTCGGAGAATCTAGCCTTGTCTAGCTTTCCCGTATTTGCTTCGAAGTCTCATTGCTTTTTAGTTTTAAATGTTTTGATTTTGGGTCAACGATAAATTAACAAACTATCAAAATACAATCGTAAAGGTCCCTTGTACAGTTAAAAGGTATTCCCACAATGACACAAGAAAGATATTCTCTTCTATCGTGCACCCCTTACCTACAAAGCGCTTAATGGGTGTGTCTTGTATGTCATTAGCAAGACCAAAGTCGGTCGGCTTTGCCTCCATTTTGGACAAATCAATGATGATATTTTCTGGCTTGATGTGTTGATGAAGCACACCATATCCCTCGCTATGTATTGCGGCGTCGAGGATGTTCCTTAAAAACTGACATCCTTCGTCTTCGGATAAGCGAATCACGCTCGTCGATATGGTCGAACAAGTCGGAAGACTTCTCCGGACACTCGATTACAAACGCGAAGTTGTCTTCGTGGGTGAAAACGTCCGCCAGCTCGATGACGTTCGGGTGGTGAACACGGCGCTGATAGAAAGCTTTAAGGGAGGGAAGGGACAAAGGTAATTAAATAAGTCAAATTCATTCACTTTATTAAAACCAGGGAGGGGAGAGAACATTTCACTAAGATTGTCATTTACTGCATCGTTATTTTCCTTCTTCGAAATACAACAAAAAAGACCTTTAATCAGTTTCTCTATTATTATGTAGACTGAAGAAGTGTTCTGGGTACAGTGCTCTCTTTGCATTTGTTTTTAGTTTTGAACTGCAATAGTTAAGAAATTTAAACAAAACTAAACAATTTTAGTTAAGAGAGAGAGAAAAACATAAACGAATCAGCCTTTGTGCATATTTCCCTTAACGAGGATTTTATTTCGTCTCTAGTTGCGCAATACATTTTCTTCAGTTTTGCCGAAGTACCTTTGGTTACTTTCTAGTTTTTCATTTTTGTATCCGTGAGCCCTGGAAGTTCTAAGAGCAAGTGATCGTCATCCGGTTTTCCACATTTAAAAATGTGAAGAAACATCGAACAGGTAATACTAGGAACAATATATGGAGATTTGTAAAGAATTTTCCAACGAACTTACCTCTCTATAGTTCCTAACCCTGCTCCAGGAGACAGGAACATAGTTGGATTTTTCCTCTGTACCTGTTGCTTATGCAATACTGATGGCAACCGCTGGAAAACGGCACTGATGTTATCTTACGACGTTGCACATGCCCAGCTGATGGGAAACGTTGATAAACGGTCATGATGTTGACTTTGCGGGAGGCTTGGAAAGCAGATGCCTCCCTGTACCTACTGCGCATGCCCGGCTCATGGTAGGCCGGGGCATGCGCTTCAGTGGCGTTTGTTGATCCATGGATGGTAGCTGACCTGGTCCAGGCTCGGACGCGCATCCGGATCTCTTGACAGCATCAGTAAAATCAAATTTCGGTCCTCTGTAAAAAGACAAGGAAGTTACCAATCAACAATCACTAGATTAAATATAGAGATAATAAGGCATTATTAATTCTATTTTTGTAGGCTCAACTGGGTTTAATAAAGTGCGGAATTCACAGCTAGATTCAGAGTAATGTCTTCCCTTTTTGCGTTTCTACGTTAACCTATTTACCAATAGGATTATGAGCCCGAGATTTCCATCGCATAATAGTTGACGGAGGCGCAGCACAATAAAAGGATCAGCTCTGTTACTGAAGACGAGAAATTGCGAGTAATCAACCAAGTCACAACTTGTTTTGGGTTTGGCCTGCATTGGTTGAAGAAGTAGTTTTAATTGACTAGAAAAAGTTAAAAAAAAGGATTTACCAAAACAATCGCGAGTTAAGCTAGAGCAGCAATAAAATAAGCCAAGAATCACGTTTAACACTTTACAATTCATTGGGAAAGTGCTAGATGCAAAGCTTTATTTGTTAAATTAAATTTAAATCTTCTTACCCGTGGAGATGTGTTTGAGGATGGATGGATGCATGTAAAAAGCCATAAAGGGCTTTACATATGGCATCTCGCCGCTCAACATCTCAGCCAATAGGAAGCCGTGCTGCCACACAGTAGCTTTGATACCAAGGAAACAGTGATGACAATAGAACTCAGGTATGAAGTAGGGCTGAGTGCCTGAATAAAAGACAATAAAAATAAAGTCCGTTATAAAATTAGTCGAAATAAAATGAGAAAAAAGAATTAAGGTAAGGATTGTAAAATCTTCTACCTTTGCAAGTGTTAGACAAACAAATGAAGAAGCACTCCTCAGTTGGAATTTAAGAGGTTCTACGGAAAGCACTCTTGAAGAACATTGTGCTGTGGGTCTGAGTGAATACTGATTTATACATCCAAGCTGACTAAGTACTTGATCCCATTAAAATCAGCCTGTGCTTCAAGTACAATCCGAGGAGTAGCGATAGAAATTTGAAATAGTTACTTTGGTTTGTTTTTGTCGGAGAATCTAGCATGATTATCTAGCTCTCGTATATTTGCTTCGCTTTGATGTTGGACAACGATTAATTGACAAACTATCCAAAAACTATTGTAAAGGTCCTTTGTACGGTTAAAGGTATTCCCACTAAATAACACAAAAAAGGTGTTCTCATCTTTTGTTCACCTCTTACCTACAAAACGCTTGAAGGGTGTGTCTTGTATGTCATCAACAAAACCAAAGTCAGTTAGTTTTGCCTCCATTTTGGACAAATCAATGATGATGTTCTCGGGCTTGATGTCTTGATCAAGCACACCATATCCCTCGCAATGTATTGCAGCGTCCAGGATGTTACTAAAAACCTGACGTCCTTCGTCTTCGGATAAGCGAATCACGGTCGTCCATTATAGTCGAACAAGTCGGAAGACTTCTCCGGACGCTCGAAGACAAACATGAAGTTGTCTTCGTGGGTAAAAACGTCCGGCAGCTCGATGACGTTCGGGTGGTGAACATGGCGCTGATAGAAAGCTTTAAGGGATGGAAGGGACAAAGGTAATTAAATAAGTCAAATTCACTCACTTTATTGAAACCAGGGAGGGGAGAGAAAATTTGGTTGTGTCCTGGTGTACCGGTACACAGAGGGAATAACCATTGTACTCCTTTCTTTACAAACCTTTGTTTAGCTGTTGAACATTGTTGGGTCTTTTGTATCGGTTCTTGTGAACCGGTACACGAGGTCAGAACCGAAAATTTCACTAAGATTGTCATTTACTGCATCGATATTTTTCCTTTCTCGAAATGCAACAAAAAATCCTTTATTGCACGATTTCATATCGCGCGAGGACCTGGCACTACCGGATTTTTGCGGACTTTTCAAAAATTCCAAGTTCAAGGTGGCGGACGTTCAGGATCCCGATTCAGGAAAAAACACGAATCAAAGCATGTCCCTTACGAAGAAATATTTGCCGACATTAACTAGGGGAATCTGCCAAAGCTAGGGAAAGAAAAGCTGTAATCTTTTTGCAATGTCCTCAAACTAAACGTGTCCGGCGAGAAGAAAGAGCTTGTTCGAAGACTAGAGCCACTCGACAAGTGTAAACAGTTATTCGATAAAAAGTCGCCTAAATCCAAGAAGATTTTAAGTTTTCAACTGCACTCGATCCTGCTTCGATTCCTTCTCCATCTGCAAGGTTGAATTCCTTATTTTATGCGGTTAACTGAAGAAAACTTAACGTAAAAAATTTTCATGGATACCGTTCTCTCTTTGCATTTGTTTTTAGTTTTAAACAGCAATAGTTACGAAATTTAAACAAAACTAAACAATTGTAGTTGATAGAGGTAGAGAAACATACACGAATTAACATTTATGCATATCTCCCTTACCGTGGATTTTATTTCGTCTCTAGTTGCTAAATTCATCTAGCAGTCGTTTTCTTTAGTTTTGCCGATGTTGGTTACTTTCTAGTTTTTCATTTTCCTATCCGTGAGCCCTGATAGTCCTAAGAGCAAGTGATCGTCATCCGGTTTTCCACATCAAATGTGAAGAAACATCGAACAGGTAATACTAGGAACAGTAAAGAACATTCCAACGAACTTACCTCTCTATAGTTCCTAACCCTGCTCCAGGACACCAGGAACATAGTTGGATTTTTCCTCTGTACCTGTTGCTTATGCAATACTGATGGGAACCGCTAGCAAACAGCGCTGATGTTATCTTAAGACGTTGCATATGCCCAGCTAATGGGAAACGCTGGTAAACGGTCGTGATGTTGACTTTGCGGGAGGCTTGAAACACATTTGCTTTGTTACTTGTCTTGCAGGTGCCTCCCTGTACCTGCTGCGCATGCCCGGCTCATGGTAGGCCGGGGCATCCGCTTCAGTGGCGTTTGTTGATCCATAGATGGCACCTGACCTGCTCCAGAGTCGGATGCGTATCCAGATCTCTTGACAGCATCAGTAAAATCAAACTTCGGGCCTCTGTGAAAAGACAAGACAGCTACCAATTAACAATCACTACATTATATATAGACATAATAAGGCATTATCAATTCTGTTTTTGTAGGCTTAATTGGGTTTAATAAAGTCCGGAATTCACAGCTAGATTCAGAGTATGTCGTCTCGTTTTACGTTTTTACGACTATTTAACAATAAAATTATGAGCTCGAGATTTCTATCGCATAATAGTTGACGAGGGCGCAGCACAATAAAAGGATCAGCTCTGTTACTGAAGACAAGAAATTGCGAGTGATGAACAGTCACCATTTATTTTTGGGTCTGGCCTGCATTGTTTGAAGAAGTAGTTTGTTTGGTTTAAAACGATTAAAAAACCCATCACGAGTTCAGCTAAAGCAGCAATAAAATAAGCCAAGAATCACGTTTAACACTTTACAATTCATTGGGAAAGTGCTAGATGCAAAGCTTTATTTGTTAAATTAAATTTAAATCTTCTTACCCGTGGAGATGTGTTTGGGGATGGATGGATGCATGAAAAAAGCCATAAGGGGCTTTACATATGGCATCTCGCCGCTCAACATCTCAGCCAATAGGAAGCCGAGCTGCCACACAGTAGCTTGGCTACCGAGGAAACAGAGATGAGAATAGAACTCAGGTAGGAAGTAGTGCTGAGTGCCTGAATAAAAGACAATAAAAGATAAAGTCCGTTATAAAGTTAGTCGAAATAAAATGAGACAAAAGAATTAAGGTAAGGGTTGTAAAATCTTTTACCTTTTCAAGTGTTAGATAAACAAGTGAAGAAGTATCTCAGTTTGAATTTGAGAGGTTCTACGGAAAGCACTCTTGAAGAACATTGTGCTGTGGATCTGAGTGAATACTGACTTATACATGAAAGATGACTAAGCACTTGATCCCATTAAAATCAGCCTGTGCTCCAAATACAATCCGAGGAGTAGCGATAGAAATTTGAAATAGTTACTTTGGTTTGTTTTTGTCGGAGAATGTAGCATTGTGTAGCTCTCGTGTATTTGCTTCGTTTTGATGTTGGTCAACGATTCACTGACAAACTATCCAAAAACCATAGTAAAGGTCCCTTGTACAGTTAAAAAATGACACAAACAAGGTGTTCTCGTTTGTTGTACACCCCTTACCTACGAATCGCCTGAAGGGCGTATCTTGTATGTCATTAGCAAGACCAAAGTCAATCAGCTTTTCCTCCATTTTGGACAAATCAATTATGATTTATTCGGGCTTGATGTCGCACCATATCCCTCGCAATGTATTGTGGCGTCGAGAATGTTACTAATAAACTGACGTCCCTCGTTTTCGGATCACTCTCGTCGATGTAGTCGAACAAGTCGGAACACTTCTCGGGACGCTCGAGGACGAACACGAAGTTTTCTTCGCAGCTCGATGACATTTGACCTCGGCTGGGAACTGTCGAAGTCAATTCATTCAGTTTATTCAGACAACCAGGGAGGGGAGAGAAAATGTCACTCAGATTGTCATGCAACAAAAAACCTCTTCATTTCTTATTTTATGTTAACTGAAGAAAACTTAACTAGAAAGTGGTTTGCGCACCGTTCCCTCTTTGCATTTGTTCTAGTTTTAAACAGCGGTAGTTACGAATTAAAACAAATCTTTGAGTAATTTTTGAGTACCTTTGGTTACTTCAAACTTGTTTTTCAGATCGGTAAAGAGCATTCCAACGTATTTACCTCTCTATAGTTCCTGACACTCCTCTGATATTATCTCACTTGGAGGCTCGGAACTAAGTTGGATTGTTCCTTGACCAGTGTCTTCTGTACCTGTTTCACATGTCCAGCTGATGGGAACCGCTGGTAAACGGTTGTGATGTTGAACATATTTGGTTTGTTACTTGTCTTGCAGGTGCCTCCCTGTACCTGCTGCGCATGCCGGCTCATTGTAGGCCGGGGTATTCGCTTTAATGGCTTTTGTTGATCCATGGATGGCACCTGACCTCCTACCAAGAAACAATCTTAGATTATATATAGAGATGACAAGGGATTATCGATTCTATTTTTGTAAGTGTTTGATAAAGTGAGTTTACAGATATATTCAGAGCAAAGTTGTGCAATGCAGTAATGTTAAATTTATCGAGCAGTTGTCTTCTTAAGCTTTGAGTACATTTGGTTCAATTCTAGTTTTTTTACTTTCCTCTCCGTGAGCCCTGAAAGTTCTACCAGCAAGAGATCGTCGTGCGGTCTTTCACCTAAAATGTGGAGGAACATCGAACAGCTAATACTATAGGCAATGTATGGAGATCGGTAAGGAACATTCTAACGTACTTACCTCTCCATAAAGTTTCTGACCCTGCTCTGATATTATCTCACTTAGAGGCTTGTAAGTGAGGTGAATTGTTCCTGTATCGGTGTCGTCTGTACCTGTTACACATGTCCAGCTGATGGGAACCGCTGGCAAATGTTGCTGATATTATTTAACTTGGAGGCTTTAAACTGCCTTAGATTGTTCCTTTTCCGGTGTCTTCTACACCTGTTGCACATGTCCAGCTAATGGGAACCGCTGGCAAATGTTGCTGATATTATTTTACTTGGAGGCTTTAAACTGCCTTAGATTGTTTCGTGCCGGTATCTTCTATACCCGTTACACATGTCCAGCTGATGGGAACCGCTGGCAAATGTTGCTGATATTATTTTACTTGGAGGCTTTAAACTGCCTTAGATTGTTCCTTTTCCGGTGTCTTCTACACCTGGTGCACATGTCCAGCTGATGGGAACCGCTGGCAAATGTTGCTGATATTATTTTACGTGGAGGCTTTAAACTGCCTTAGACTGTTCCTGGCCGGTATCTTCTATACCCGTTGCACATGTCCAGCTGATGGGAACCGCTGGCAAACGTCGCTGATGTTATCTTACCAGGAGGCCTGCAACTGAGTAAAATTGTTTTTGTTTTTGTTTTTCTTTGTTTTGTTTTTTTTTTTGTTTCTTTTTTGTTTTTTTTCTGTGTGGGTTTTTGTTTCTTGTTCGGTGTCTTCTGTACCTGTTGCACATGTTCAGCTGATCGGAACCATTAACAAGCGGTCGTGATGTTGACTTTTCGGGAGGCTTGGAACAAGGTTACTTTGGTATTTGCAGGTGCCTCCCTGTACCTGCTGCGCACGCCCGGCTCTTTGTAGGCCGGGGCATGCGCTTCAGTGGCGTTTGTTGATCCATGGATGGCACCTGACCTGCTCCAGGGTCGGGCGCGCATCCGGATCTCTTGACAGCATCCACGAAATCAAAGTTCGAGCCTCTGCAAAAAAAGACACGAAAGCTACCAATTAACTATCACTGGATTATATATAGAGATAATAAGGCATTATCGATTCTATTTTTGTAAGCTCAAGTTGTTTGATAAAGTGAATTCACAGCTAGATTCAGAGCAAAGTCGTCCCGTTTTACGTTTTAACGTTCACCGTAACGTAGATTACGAGCTCGAAATTTCTATCGCATAATAGTTGACAAGGGCGCAGCACAATAAACAAATCAACTCTGTTACTGAAAACAAGAAATTGCGTGTAATCAATCAAATCACCATATGTTTTGATTTTGCTCCGTATTGGTTGGGGAAGCACTTTGTTTGTTTAATTGATTGGAGTAACTTGCTCGACGATATACGAAAAACATAACGAGTTAATCTAACAGAGCACTTAAGTAAGCAAAGAATCCCGTAAGAACACGTAACATGATTTCACAATTCATTGGAAAGTGCCAAATGCAAAGTGTTATTATTTAAATTAGCTTCAAATCTTCTTACCCGTGGAGATGTGGTTTGGAAAGGATGGTTGCATGTACAGAGCCATACGGGGCTTCACATAAGGCATCTCGCCAGTCAACATCTCAGCCAATAGGAAACCGAGCTGCCAGACGGTTGCTTGGCTACCAAAATAACTGCGGTGAGAATAGAACTC
>OMLO01004725.1_pt1:0-10000 | contig 11403 bp, 9 predicted proteins | sample 1674811 | NCBI WGS metagenome assembly OMLO01 (sample SAMN06265003, study PRJEB25207) | coral metagenome | isolation source: Coral host | place: Mexico:La Bocana,Puerto Morelos, Mexico | collected 2008-11-13 | reverse complement strand
CCTGAGTGGAGACTAAAGAGTGGCACTGTGACAGTCAGTGAAGTGTCAGCCCACACTGCTTGATGAAGAATCCAGAACACAAACCATCAGCCTCCAATTACCTTCACAAGTTTGCAAAGTAGAAACTACTTTTTTAAAACAAAAATTTGTTCAGTTCCCTGCCAGAATACACCTATGAAAATTTTTATGCTCCCATATAGCTGCCGGTATTAAGGAAATACAGTAGATAACTCTTTTAATAAATAACATTCATCGTGTTACTTTCCAAGGTTCATGTTAATTGGATTTTTTATCTTCAGCTTCTTTTTTCCGCCGTTCTTTCAGCTGTCCCCTCTTCACCACTATAAGCATTTTCCCTGCTGTCCAAAGCCAAAGAACCTGAGAGATATTCAATGATAGTGTGTGTCACAGCATACACAAGCATACAAAGTATTCTGATGATGATTTGTTATATGTGAACTCAAAAGAGTATGGAAATAGGTAATTTTTTCTGTATTCATAATCAAGGATAAAAAAAAAGAATAGAAGTCACCAGTGGCAATAAACACACAATCTTCCTCACAATACTAGAACATCCAGATCATGTATACTACATGTTGTAAAGGCATGAATGGTTGCCTGTCAGTCAATACCCTTGAATGACCCTCGATCAACCCTTGATATATATCTCTGTCTTCACCTCGATCAACACTCAGTCGACTCTAGACTGACACTCAATCAGCATCTTGATTGACACTTAATTGACACTTCATCTTCACTCCATCGACAGTTGGTCGATAGTTGGCTGAGTGTCAACTGACCCTTATGTGTTGACACTCAATGGTGTGTCTGAAAATATTAGTCAAATCTTAATCAGATGATGATCGCATGTTGGCCAAGTATTAGTGGAGATTTTGATCAAGTGTTGATGCAGACATCGATTAATGGCCCAGGGTATTGATCAACACTCAACCATGGATGCCTTAAGTGTACAGGACCTGGATATTCTTTGTACTGAGATACAGGGAGACTCATAGTAAGCTATCATGTAGGAAGGTCATTTACTTCTTTATAATTATGTATTCTGAGAAGGCTGTCCATCAAATCAATTTTTAGCAGACTCCATAAAATAAAAGGGTTTCATCTCGAAAATAATTCCATCAGGATTTCCCAATCAAAACCATCTATTGTAAGTTGCTCTTTCAAGTTTTTATTATTAACCTCTTATTGGATTTGAGTAAATTATACTTAAAAGAAATATAGATTAAAAACCCTCTGCATGCTTCAGAGAGTGTAATCAGTATTTCTGAGCAATGGTTAATAAATACTTACCGTCATAATGAAGCAGTTGAGAAGTATTGGACCTGAATACACAACAGTAATAAACAGTCCAGCTGAATCAAAATACTGCTCTCTTGCAAACAACCTACAAAAATAAATCATCAATAAGCAGCAGAATAGGTTACTGACCTTGTTACTTATAATAATAATGAAGCCTTGGATCCTACTGGATCATAGCTGCCGGAGCTTATCCCCGGTTTTTGTAGCACGAAGCGGCTAGGAATACTTCTACTCCCCCTGGACGGGATGCTATTGCAATTTGTTAGGTCTTCCCCAACAATTTGCCGGTACCCATTTATACTCCTGGGTAGAGAGAGGTACTGTGAGAGTCAAGTGTCTTGCCCAAGAACACAACACAGTGTCCCCTGCCTGGGCTTGAACCCAGACTGCTCGGTCCAGGGTGGAGTGCACTAACCATGAGTCCATGGCGCCTCCCTATAATAATAATTAATTTTTTTTAGGTGTCAATGTATGTAGCACTCTCGCACTAATTGGGAGATTAATTAATATTGCTTAAGCAAAATAAGCTACATGTATTCATGAGCAAGATCTGTTTGAAACAGAAATGTCGATAGTCTCACATATAAATATGAAACATATTTTGATATCAATTTAAAAAATTTCAAGAAAGGAGGGATATACTAACCTCCAATATTTTGCTCCTAAAATATTAACTTGCTCTGAGGCAAATGCCAGACCTACTAGAACAAAAAATAAAATTGAATTAATTAGAAATATAATTATTAGATGACCAGGCAATGTTAAGACAGTACTTTTAAGAATTGAAATTAGAAACTACATTTAGCTTGCAGAACTACATTCACAGTCTCAAATGAACATAATGAAATAGCTCCACTTGTCTGTCTGTGGTGGGCAGATGCAGAGGTTTAAAAGCATACTTTCTGGAAACAAACAGAGCCCCTGGATTCAACAAACCACATGGGACCATGTTCTATCCAGTTTAGAGTACTGCTCAAAAGTAAATCTCATTTCTCTCAAGATGAGTCTCATTTCTCTAAGAATGCTTCTCGTTTCTCTTGAGAATCCCTGTGACTCACATTTCAATCAAGCTTAAAACAGTTCTTACTAGTGAAGACATTGACTTCATCTGGTGGACTAGCTAGTTTCAACACTTCTGGCAATTCCATCATTGAACAAGTTCAATTGCCACTTTCATGTATAGATTTTTGGTGGTTGCCTTAGGAGTTTCTATACTCAACAAAGAAATAGGCCTCAAGTGAGTAAGCTCAACAGGCTTCTTCCTAGAATTTGTCTTTTTGTTGCTTAGTTAAAAATTATTTTCCTCTGATATATGTATAGTTCAGAGTTGACAGGGAAAAGACAGCAGCTTACCATGAATATCAAAGAACATGAAAAATTTGGAACTGTTAGATAGCCAGTCATTCAGTTGACTTTGTCGTTCAGTTCTTTGATCAAAACCAAGTTGTTACAGATGTTGTCTCTAATGTCTATTAAAGTTAGTGTAGCGCATTATTTTAAATGCGTATTACTGATATCCATACCCGACTGCTATTCTATAATTTTTCCAAATTCTATTCTTTCATTCTTTGTTATAGCCAGTTGATATTACCTATTTTCTTTAATTTTGATACTTACATAGCAGCAAAAATAGAACCACTTGGAAGTTTGTGTATTTTCGTGTGCTGAGGACACATAAGAACGTTACAGTGTGAAAAATTATCAAGCCTATCAGCCAATATTCACTCCAGTGAACCTAAAAGAAGAAACATCAGGTTATGCTCGAGCCAAATATTTACGTAATAGTATGGCAAAGACACCCTCTCGAAAATGTCAAAAAGAGACTACAGTTTTAAAATGTCAAATAATAGCTTCCTTACTGCTTTGAAAAATTCCCACATGCTATCAATTTGCGTAGTGAGAATCCATTCATTGCCGCTTGGATAGAAAGACTTTTTCATCGTAACGTTTAGCTGAGTTCACAAAAGAAGAAAGAAATACGATTTCTGTCAGGCGTTCCGAAATCACACGCAAGAGTAAGACTGGAGAGACTGAAAGACGAGACTACCGCTGGTCGTAAAGCGAGCCAACAAGCGGCGAATTCAAAATGGCGGACAAACACTGCAAACAAACATTTTAAATTTACATATCAAAAAGCCTGCAGATGTCCTGAATACACCTCTTTGTCTATGCCACTTTGAGTGCTTAATTAGCCAGTTCTTAAGATATCATTTCTGCGTCTTTCATCAATCAGTAAGTTCCAGTTCTAAAGGCAGTTTGCTCGCACTTTGTTTCCTAATTTATAATTGCAGGATGTCTTTGTTTTCTTAAACCGTGCAGCTATTGTTTGGGAGCCATGTAAAGCCCCCGCTGCTGTCATAGAACTCATTTCAATATTGTTGCCGCGATCGATTTTCCGTTGCCAAGTAATATCTCATTTGCCATCGATGCGATCGAAACTTCCAGTGCCTTGAATTTCGGAGGATCAAAACATTTCAAAACAAAGTAATAAGTATGGCCGCGATCGCTTTAAAGTACTGGAGAATTTTGATTCTTCGCGGTTTGAATATCATTCGCCGCTCTGATTAATCTCATTTAACCGCCTGTGAGAGATAAAAAAACTGCGGTGAAAAACACTTGCGATCGAAGAAGTGATGTTTCTTCGGGGTTGTCAACCTCTTGGCTTGTTGTCGTTTGTTTTTCTTGTGGTTAAAAGCAGTGACTTCTCTGGTAAGTGGTTTGGCATTTCTACTTTAGATTTTATTGCATTTGATCAAAACGCGATCAAGTGATTAAATTTCGGGAGCGCTTGTTATGGTCCCGGAGGCGGTGAATTGGTAACAGATAGAGGGCTTTTATCAGTGCATGCAATTTTGTTCAGCGATCGAAAACTTGCTAGAGATGATCGTTTTTAGATTTTGTCCTTTGAGCTGGCTTGGCTCATCCAGGAGTCGTTGCGTTTCAGAAATGTGGATCTTTAAGTACATGTGCACAAGTTGTAAACTATCTTATGTCTTATGCTTCTAATGAAATCAGCTGCAGTGTAGTTCTTGCGTGATACTTACCTGTATTGTGCAGTAATGATAAGCATACACATTTGTCATGGTACACTCAAATGTATTGTACTAATATGAGAGCCAGCGAGCCATGCGATTCATGCGAGCCAGGGTGCTAGACATGCGAGTCAGAGTGCGAGTCATGCGAGTTATGAAAAATGAAAAATGAAAAATAAAAAATAAATAAAAAAATAGTATGTATATGAGATATATCGTGCCGTACTGCTTACTTTTTTGACTCTCTTTTGCTCAAGAACACAAACCACGTTCTCAAGGCTACGGAGAATGCATGACTTCGATAATGTTAGGTAATCTATACAGTATTGATGTCAGTATCGGAACCTTGATTATATATGTCAATATTAAATCATGTTCCCTAGGTTTCTTCGAAATTTGCACTCCTTTCATAAAATAATATTCAAAATCTTAAAAGACTAAATAAATTAATAACACGAAATAAATACAGTCACGCGCTTAAATATATTCACCTTTTAGACTCATCTCTGAAATTAAAACCGTCGCTACATGTAGCTAGTGTAACTCGAATAATGTATATATTAAAATAAACCAAACATTAGAGATTCAAATAAATTTATCAATGACAGAAGGAGAGTGTGACAGTTTTGTGTGCGCACGCCGACCTGTACGGCAAACAGGGTTTGTGCTTTTCAAATTACTGTACAATATCGCTGTATATTTGTACTGTTATTTGGTCGGTAGTCGCTGCAGTTAGGACAATAATTTTTTTCACGTTAAAACCGTGGCTCGCATGACTCGCATGACTCGCACTATGACTCGCATGGCTCGCTGGCTCGCACATTAGGCAGATCCGAAAATTTATGTTTGCCAGTGTTAGTTTCTGTGCTACAACACGAGATCAACATTTTTGCAACGTCATTTCTGCTACATTTTGCAATCTTGTACGCAAACAACGGCTACCATTTAGAACGGAAAGTTGATTTACATAATTATTTTGGAGTGATTTCGTGAGCTTGTGTTGGTGAAAAATAAAACTAACTTCAGTCTTCAGTCTGTACCATTCTATCCACTTACATTTGCATTGTAAATTGAAGGTTAACAATGATTGCCTTTTAGTTTTAGTGGTTCATTTTTGGGGTTTTAAAAGTCTTTTACAGATGCACAGTAATTTAAGGTTTTATGATGGATTCACTATACGATCATCGTTACCCAGTCTGTGCGCGCCAGTAGGCGCCTAAGGCCGAATTGATGCAATACACTGCATTTTGTCCATAATGTTCGCCACGATGATGATGGCAAACAGCCGAAGCCGAAAACGTTTGGTTTTGACCTTTTAATTTTTAAAATTTTTAACTTTTTAACTTTTTAGCCTTGTTATGAGAAACACTACATTTTGTTTGTCCAATATGAGCACCATGAAATCTCTCCATCAAGTCAAATCGGTGCACGTTAATATTTAGGACACGTTTACTCGTACACACAGTATAGACGCCATGGCATGGATCCCTAGACTTCTATATGAAGAGGAAAATTCTGAGGACTCATGGAAGGCCATTCCCAACTACCCACTAGACAAATTTGGCGGACTAAATTTTTGTTTTGGTGTAATTACTATTTGCAAGGATCCATTTACTCCAGTTCTACAAACAAATCCTCCAGCATTTCCTAGAACTAAGACAGGCCCCATTTATACGGTCACGGGTACTCGAGACAACCCTCCCCAGAGTTACCCTGGCGAGTTAACTTTTCCTTGTGCCTTTGTAAAATTCAAACAACTGTTTATATGAATGTCCCCGAGCTGTCTCGGGGAGCGAGACAACTCAGTCGGGGTGACCGAGTTGTGTCACCTCAGTAGGTAGCTAGGGTAATCCTGGCAGGCGCGACAACTTTTCTTCAGATAAACACTTTACTTTGCCTAACCGGGCAACTCTGGATGCGGCGAGTGTCACGAAATGCCTAGATTTAAGGTTTAAACCAGAAAATTGTATCAAAGAAGTGAAAATCAACTTCGCAAAAACCCACTGATCGAATGACTGAGGGAAACTCAAAAAAAAAGAAGGGTATTTGCACATTTGATTACACAATCAAGGATGCAGAGTCAACTTTGACTTGGCCTACAAGGAGTACGTTTTCACACATAAACGCTCGATATGGTTGCCTCAGGGGGAGGGTTCTCTTGGGTACACGAGACCATATAACTGGGGCCTCTGAGCAACCCCTAAAGATGTCATAGAGAAGGCAAAAGTTAAACTGTCAAGAAAAAACAGATTTCCTATCAAAAAAAGGTTTTTCTACTTTCTTCAGAAACCTGCATAAACCTCCTTAAAATGAAAAATATAGACTTTGTTAAAAATCTAATTAGCAAGGACAAAATCCAACTCAGGGCAAGTACAAAATGGACCTTACAAGTAGACCAGATCCCTTTAGAGTCATATTCCACTGATATGAAAACGATTTGCAAGGACAACAAGCTGAGAGAATTCTCTTTTATACTTTTGCGCAGAATAGTAGTTACCCTGAACAAAGAACTCTTCCTTTACGGAAAAGAAGACATTATGCTATGTAGATATTGCCAAATGAAGGATTCAATAATCCACACTCTCCAAAACTGCTCTTGGTCTAAACAGTTTTCCGTTTTGGAAGTTATCTAGTGGTTCAACGATGAAATGCCACCTCATTAAGCTTCTCGCAGATCAGTATAATGTTTTTTTTATTAAAGTAAATAAAAAAATGCAGAACCATATTAAGAAAGAAAACTCATTTTTGCTTAATTGTATACCAAACATTTATTTACACAACACGAAACTAACACTTTTCGTAGAAAAAAGAAGTCATAAAAATTCATTGGAAACTTTAAATATGTAGCAGTGATACTGACTAAAAACGTTTCCTAAGGAGGATGTAGATTTGGTAATTGTGGTGTAAGTTGGCACCATTTTTTGTAACAAAGCCTTACGTACAAAGCTTAAAGATGAAAGAAAGTTAAAAACAGGCAAAACAATGATCTTGTAGAAGTTTACAAGAACTGGCATTGTTGCAAACATTCATAATTTATTCCTTCATTGATTGATTGTCTGACTCACTGACTGACTGACTGACTGACTGACTGACTGACTGACTGACTGACTGACTGACTGACTTTGACGGACAGACGGACGACTGGATGTATCGATAAAAACGATCGATGGATTTATTGAGGGTAATTGATTTTGCAGTTGATCGATTGATTGATTGATTGATTTGATTCACTGTTAATTGCACTTGGATCTCTATAGATGATTTCTTCCCACCAGACTTCTCCTCAAACAACAGCTAGCAGAGAGTAAAACCCTTTAATTTTAATGTGTTCTTCCCTGAGGTTTACAAATGTTTCACTCAACAGATGACCAAAAGAGGAACACAGTTGCATTATTGTTTGAAGATGTTACTCTTTCTAATTGGAATACTGGAAATAAAACGGCTTTTCTTCAGAAGATCATCTTGGATGTAATTAACCTGGCTTGCTCTAACAACCCAAGCAGATGTTCTCTGAATTTCTGGAATGACTCAAGGTACCCTCTGTATAGTAGCTCACGGAAACCACGTCATTAAAAGCCTTATTACATGTTCGCCCCCTTTTTGTAAAGTTGCAAGGTCAGATAAGTGGGCACGGGTTGTTGCTTGACATAAGGGGCGCCTACTATTAAGACAACAACTCTGGAAATTTGGTTAAAATTAAAATGGAGTGAAGCAGTTTCTGGAAAATGAATTCCAAAATTGCAGACTACTTATAGAAGCAGTCCTCTTATTCTGTTCCAAACCGAACAACAGACGTTTCCATACCATCTCAGACTATTCGCTGAATTTTCAAATTTACATTCTCTCATCAAATGAAAATAACAATTACGAGAAATAAAATTGCAAAATGGAAAGGGCCGTCTCATTCGGTTTGCTTCGGTCATCCCAACCAGTTTTTTCCGACAAATGGTAAAGCACCCAGATATTGAACTTGCCAGTCCCATATAGATGCTCTTCAGGGGTGGAAACAATCACGTGGCAGGCACAAAGGGCTTCCGCATTTAGGAGTGTAGCAGTCGGCGAGGCCAGTAGGAAATCATAATACAATAATTGCTATCTGTTTTATCTGTCTCTCTTTTTCAAGGTTCGTTTCCTCCGTAGGAAAAAAAGATGGTGACTGGTACCCAAAGTTCTTAACACAAAAATTAACAACGTTCATAAAAACATACAGAAACGTTATAAAACCTTCACACCTAGGCTACACAATCTCCTTAGTACAGGGACAAATATTGTAAAATTTGGCTTTCTTTGTGCCATATAGGCTGCGTATTGCAGAGGTGAAATGTACTGCGGCCATATTTTTCTCCTACGGCGGATTATGTTGATAGAATCCACAAACATAGTTGTGAGTTAGATTTTGGAAGTTCAGAGTTTACGTGTCTTTAAAAGGTGAATTAAATATATACTGAAATAAAGATTATTCTTGTTTTCAGGAAATTCAACATCAGGCATGTGGTTGTAGTTGAGTCTCCCAAAGAAGAAAAGAAAGATCTTCTGGTGAAGTTGTTTGTCTCTCTGCCGGATGGCAGTGACATACGAAATGACAACCGGGATGTTATCCCAGGAGCAACACTCCAGGAGATTTTACAGGTTCACAAGAACAACATAACATCTGTTGTTCTTGCCGAAATCAAGTCTATCAGCATGGCCAGTGATTCTGACTCTAAAGACAGCGGCACTGATAACAAAATGAACTATATCATGATACCTGTAAGCTTCTCAGTGCTAATTGTTCTGTGCTTTGTGGCTTGCTGTCTTCATTGTGCGAGGTAGGTCCATAAACGTAATTCTGAGAGTTTATCTGCTACTACAGCACACTACCGTATAAGGTGAAGCGTGATTTGAGGCAAGCCACGCATCAGGCCCATACTTCCCTGTTTCCATGGCATCAGTGATTAGGAGTGTGCCACTCTCCTCTGGATGGGATGCTAGTCCATCTCAGGGTTACCCCAGTACTAATTCTACCGCTACCCATTTATGCGCCTGGTCAGAGAGGCATTGCGAGAGATGTGTTTTGTTTAAAACCACAACACAATGACCGTGATCAGGTCATTTTGGCCCATGTTAGATATCATTTTTGTTGTCCTTTTTGGGAATTGTCTGGGCTCATTCGTGGTGAATGTTTATAAATCAATTGTGTCCTTATGTTCTCAAAAATATGTGAACATCAGAAGTCATTGCATTCCCTTTGTAGCAGAAATCCAGCAAGAATTCTATAGCTTTGTCAACTATAACTGATCGTGTTGTACAGTTCTAACTACTTCCCACTGGACAGACAGAAGTCAGCAGTAGCATGCTCAGTGTTATGATGAAAAAAAATCCGCTTTACTTCATTACCCAGTATAATGTTCTCATCACTGAAAAGACGATCGCTTCGTTTACTCCCAAAAGCGGTGAATACTTTCTCTTTTGCCGGCAAGTACATGAATTACTAGGTTTTCATGGTTTAAAGTTTTATCTCTTTCAACAGTAAAAGGAGGCGAAAAGCGATTGATATCGAGCGAAGAAAACAAACATTAGGGAAACTGCGCGCAAGTACCTCGAAGTCTGCTGAAGTGAACAGCAATGAAGGGCGTGTACCGACTCAAAACGTGACAGACGAGAATGTG
>OMLO01004724.1_pt1 | contig 11405 bp, 11 predicted proteins | sample 1674811 | NCBI WGS metagenome assembly OMLO01 (sample SAMN06265003, study PRJEB25207) | coral metagenome | isolation source: Coral host | place: Mexico:La Bocana,Puerto Morelos, Mexico | collected 2008-11-13 | reverse complement strand
TTTCTCAAAACTTTCCGCCATTTTAAAATGCGGAAAGAAAAACTTTGTGGTGATGACGTCAATCGTGTATCTGTCCTCTAATAGATCATAGGAGAGAATCAATCAAAATGCGAGAATCACTTGGGCTATTGTATAACATGTACTACGGGACTTCTATAAAGAGATGGTGCAGATCTAAGGCTTCTACGAGGCGCATGGGGCAGCTTCAGGATGTCATTGATTCTTTGAGTTTTTTCAGCTTGAACCTTTCCGATTTGGAGGGTTCAAAAACCCCGGGGTAGAAACTATCGAGAAACTACCCTTTTGGGCCGTACATACTTATATGGCTCATATAAAGGAGTAACCCCAGAGTATGGCCTGAGGAGACCGACGTGGGTTCTAACAGGATGGATCAACGAAGGTTTGACGAGTTTAAATAATAATAATAATAATAATAATAACAATAATAATAATAATAATAATAATAATAATAATAATAAAAACATTTTAGTTCCAACTTACCACACGAGCTATTCCAAATGTCGGTGAGGTAGCCCAAACCACAAGTGAACTCAGAAGGCAAATGCTGGAGTGAACCTTGCCTTGCTACTAAGACGTTTTCACTGATTTTCATAGTGAACTGCCTCGTGGAAACTACATACTGTAGATGAAAAGCAACCGAGCCTGCCTTTTGAGCCGCATTTGGTGCCCATGCATTCCTCGTAGACCCCCTGAAGATCACTGTACATTCTATCGTCGTAATGGAATCGGAGCCAATCGCTCGTTTCACTCTGCCTCCAGTAAAACGTTCACAGCCAGACACCTTAACGCCTCCGATACTGCACAAACCAGACTCAAAGCACTTGTATTCCGGTAATGACCTGATTGTTTGCAGGATCGCTTCACGGAAGGATTTTGCTATCTTCATGAACTGCTCTTTCGTTCTGCATGTCTGCGTCAATGGAAACTGCAAAGATATACGTTGCTGCAGTTCCTGTGGAGATGATGATGCTGCAAAACATGAAACAGTAGTACTAATTGGTAAAGGAGAACTCTTTGGCATCACAATTCCTTTCCTTTTTAAACTTTGAGCCTGGGTATGTATGCGTATGTAAGTAGCGAAAATCCAAGCTAATCCTCAAGCTAGATTTTCACTAAATGCATCGATATACCATTACAAAATGCCCCTTTGCATTGGATGATTGCTGATGGTAATTGAACAGAGTAGGGTACAATTTAGTTGGTATTCGGGGAGTAATAGGTTACATATTTCCAAGTTATCTTGTGCCTCTCTTTCAAAACGAGTCTTTAAACAGTTTGACATTACATTACAGCAACACCACAGTGTCTCTTTTGGGTGAATTTAAACATTCGTCAACAGCTGCTTACAAGCGTTAGGTAACGTCTCTCATTACCAACATTCATTATTTAAAATTAAATAGTTGCATGCATTCTTATCCACACAACTGCACATTTTTAATTGTATGACCCAATGTCCAATTACTCGTTAATCGTATTAGTTGCAAATTTCGTGATTAAAAAAGTTTTGTGAGAATTCCTTTTGTTCGAAAAAAGTCATTAGTGTGCCATAAGTTGTAAACACTGTACGAACATTGAGAAAGATTTCAATTGGATACCTGAATTTGACACCCACATGATCGCGCACTGATCACTTGACAAATAAGCACTCGGAGAACGAATTATGATCGAGCGTTTTGTTCCCGGCACGATTAAGTAAACAATTGACCTCAATCTGCTTAGTAATCGTACAGAATCATAAATTTTCACTGAGTAGGTTTTGCAAACCAAACAAAGCTGAATACCAGACAGAGTGATCTTCCTCTGGAACTTGCTGAATCTTCTAGTATTTTTTGCATTTACGTAATTTTATGCCTTTACTATACCTAAAATTCGCAAGTAGCCAATTCTTGGCTTGCACTGTCACGCAATAAAAAAATAATTCGAAAACCATTTGGTAGATAAAGTCAAGAAATTGTGTTGTTATGGGAGATTAATAAAGAAGCAACTTCTCCAAGTTTGAATTCTGTGCGTTTTTCTTAACTTCAGATAATCGTCGAAATGTTTTGCACAAATCTATAGAGCCCAGTATGGAGCAGCCCTATATTGGTGTACCATTGCGGTACACCAACATGGCGGCCGCAAAATAGTGTAATCATCTTTAACCTACTTTGGCTATCTAGACGACTGATTATCTGTATTGAAGAAACAAGCATTTACATGAGCGCTTTTCCTAGTACTTTAACTTCCAAAATGGCTAAACATCACAAGATAAGAATATGTTTTTTGACAAACGAGTTCGTAACTTTATGTCACGCGAGGTCATAACTCTGAAATTTAAACTGCGCTGGTTTCCAGAGGAAGCAGGCTACTCAGCTGAAAAGGGTTACACAGATATAAATTTACCCCCTCTCATGTCTAATGAGGATGAAAACATTAGTGGCTCTTTAGTTTTGGATTTAAGAAAATGATGACGTCACGTGCAAGCCAAGAATCCGAAGCATTATGTACTGTCCTGATATCCCGCGATATCAAGTTATCGATGAAAGGCTAAACTATATTGATTTAATCAAATTTAAGAATTAATTACGCACTTTGGAGCCAGGATTTGGTTGGTCACACACGCTGTTTCTTGTTCTAGTCTGGCCTTGTCGTAAAATCAGATTCTCAGAGCATACAAGAGAGATTTAGATACTTACGAAGGCATTTAGGAAGACTCTTGATGACTTCTCCGTTCCATTTCCATTTTGTTTCAGGTCCACATTCGTATTCGATAACAGCGCCACTGGAAAATGCCACTCCATTTCTACAAGCCAGTGTACATACTTGTTTTCCCGAGTAACTCATACAGCGTTTATATCCATTCACGGGATCATCTAACAGCGGACACTCTGATGAGGAATACGAGAAATGCCAAGCTCATGTAAATTGATCAATAATCAGCCAACAAGTGACAATAGCCTACTCGTTTACCTTTTTCATCGTTGATAGCCTGCTCACAACGACTTCCCCAGAATCCCTTGGGACATTCGCACCTGTACGTGTTAACGCCGTCTATACATTTTCCACGGACGCAGGAGCCTGGTGTACAGTCGTTTATGTTGATGTCACAATGCGTACCTGTATATCCCACTTGACATTTGCAAACCATTTCATCTGCGGTACTGTTTTTACATTCAATTATATGGGAACAATTCTTTTCGCACAATTCCAGGGCTGTAAAAAAAGATTTTACGTGTGAATTGAAAGGTAGCCCCTAAACTTTTCTATGAAGGATTTTTATTAAATTATATTCTCTCCTTTAATCATGTGTAACGCCATTGCTCGTATTTAATAGCTAAATGATCAAAACTAAGGAACAAAACAATCCTTTTTGATTAATAGGACAAAGGAAACCATTACATAAGAGATAAGAAAGATGGAGAATAAAAATGGGAGCACCCTGCGAGGAGAACCTCTTTTATTTCTTTTTGCTTTAATTCTTATTACACAGAAAAAGGGGCTCTGCACAAATCTGCTTTATCTTTTGAAGTCGCCGTAGTCCCAATTCTTGGTCTAGTCATTGCGGTTTACCGTGGTCAAACTGGTTTTTCTAGCGCGAGCATCAATTTTTACAAGAAACCGATGTTTAAAACTGAGCCCACTGCAAGCAAGTAGACCGTTCGAAAACGCTTGACGATGCTCTGCATCTTGTTGTTTCCAACTTTGAAAATGTTCATGATCTGAGCAAGCAGCAGTCAGACGCTACTGGAGCCTTTCGCATCTGAAACTTTCGTATCTTTGCCCACCGGGCACGGAAAATCTCTTCTTTATCAACTTGCAATTCCGCTCACAAAAGCATTGCGAAAGCACTCATAACTCTGGTTTTCTCTGCCCGTCCGTCCGATGTTGTTAGTTGTGTCACCACTAACTGCGCTGATATACGATCTTGTGAGGTTTTTGGTTTAAAATATGTGAAGCTCGAGGAATTTAAGGCCCTGAATTCGGCTAAAATGCGCCTTAAAACCACACCAACAATTTCCTCCGCAGCTAAGACACGTATGTGAAACGTAAAAGTCTTCGTTTTCATGGTTTTATCATGCGAGAAGGGCAATGTCCCATTTTTGGGAATAACACTGGCTAGGGTATTCAAGAATGGCAAGGAAACTTCAGCTGTCAATTCACTAGGCCTGTGATAACATCACCTCTTACCTTTGCAGCTCGTCGGAAATCTCTTTTGGGTATTTCCCTTTAAACCAAATATGAATTCCACCCAGGCCTTCACATCGCCACCAATAGGCCACGAACAACGATGTGCAGCATTCCACATGTGACTCGTGCTTCCAGGGGTGAGCCATATGTGAAACTGATGCATTAACCCCACGTAGGAGTCCTCTATAATGTACCTGTCAGTTTCAAAAGAGTATTTTTGTCCTAATATCATATAGCCCCCCTTTACGAGAGACACATTAGTCGGTACTTGGACTCCAGAAAGTTCTTGACCGTCCAGGTATAGTGAAAATATGCCCATATCTCCACTCCAGAGGACTCCGATAAAATGCCAATTGCCATCTATTATACGGCAAGATGCGTCAAGAGAATCATTTTTGACCTTGACTTCAAGTGTCGAGTCTGTAAAGAAGATCTCAATTCTTTCTTGTGGAGAGCCTGGTACGTAATAACTGAAAGGTGTACCATTGTGATAATTCTCATCGGCATTCAGCCAGAAAGCTATGGTAATGTTGGCTAAATTCGGCTTTTTTCCTTCGTCCGCAACAACGACTGCATCTGTTGATGTCTTGCGATTGAACAGTACATCAAAGTTGTCGCCGAGAGCTGTCACAAAAGTCGAGTAAAAGGACACAGTTCAGTATAATATCCATGAGTTTAAGTTAAAATGATAAGGAAATTAAAAGCAACAGGGAATAACAACCAAAACGCCGCATTCTTTCTCCTTTACGAAACAACAATAACAACAACAACAACAACGACAGTAAACTAACTCCTGATAATATAACCAAATTATCACTGAGTGAAAATATCTTTTCTTCTGGGGGGTCAATTCATATTGTATTTTCGAGCAAAAAAGCTTATTTCCAGTTGTTAATCTATTTTTGGTTCTGAGCGTCTCAATTTGGAGTTCAAATTCAATTTTTTTGTTTGAGTTAGAATATTGAGTCAGAGGTTGAGTTTGATTTCAGTAAAGTTTCAAGGGACTATTAGATTTACATGAAAACACATATATCATTTTGGTCTGCGCCCTCGAAATCTCGAGCTCAAAATGTAATTACGTGGACCTACCTATCCCACAATTAGGACCAGTATGCGATGGATGACACACACACTTGTAATCGTTAACCAAATCGATGCAATGGGAATTCAATGGGCACGGGGTAGACAAGCAGTCATTCACGTTTTCCTCGCAGATCTCTCCAGTGAATCCCACGATGCAAGTGCAGTTGAACTCAGTGGTGTTAATGGGCTTGCATTTGCCGCCATTTAAGCAAGGGAATGCTTCACAAGGATCATTGCTAATCTCGCAAAACTTCCCAGAACGTTTACCAGGGCAAAGACATTGAAAGTCAGCAACGAGGTCAACACAAGTACCGTTGTTTAAACAAGGGGATGAACTACACTCGTTGATATCATGTTCGCAAAATGTTCCGTTAAATCCATTTAAGCATGAACACGAATACGAGGAAATGTGGTCAACGCAGCTTCCATAATTGACACATTTACTGTCTGCACAATCGTCAATGTTCACGTCACATAACTTGCCTGTAAATCCTGATGTACAGCGACAAGAAAATCCGTTTACTTTATCGCTGCACGTGGCACCATTTGCACAAGGGTTTGACGCACATTCGTTGATATCAGTCTCACAAAAGTCTCCTTCAAATCCAGCAGAACAGTTGCAAAAAAAGCCATCAGGCCGGTTCACGCAATTGCTTGTGTTTTTACTGCAATTTGCTTCTAGACAATAATCAATCACGTGTTGACAGAGGCTTCCATAGACCCCCATTGGACAGGAACAGGTGAAGTTTGACACAAGATCGACGCATTGTCCTCCATTTTGGCACGGCTGTGTCTCACAGTCATCGATGTTCGTTTCACAGTTCCTCCCAGAAAACCCTCCAGAGCAAACACAGGTGTAGTTGTTAACCTTTAAATGATATATTCATTAAACAGAATTAATCGAATAATATGGTATAACACATTGACGTTATAAATGATTTAAGAGACACGTAAGGGAGGAAGGGATGCTGCGCTCTAGCAAGTGTTTATATTCTTACCCATCCGATACTTGCGTGGCCCACATTCTCGGCAAGCGCTCCTATTCAAATTATATCAGCTTGTTTTTACGTTGTTGATATTAAAACATACCTTATCAATACAAGTAGAACCATCTGCGCAAGGGAAGGAATCGCATTCATTTATTTCTTTTTCACATGATATTCCTGTATATCCAGGGAAGCAGCTGCAATAATAGAAACCTATGGCGTCAATGCAAGTTGCAAACACAGAACAATTGTGTTTTGCACAATCATCAATGTTGACTTGGCACTGGCTTCCTGTAAACCCGGCAGGACACTCACAGCTAAAACCGTCAACAAGATCAGTACAAGTCCCATTGTTATGGCATGGCTGACCAAAACATTCATCAATGTTAACGCTACAGGTTTTACCAGTATATCCTGGGAGACAGTTGCATTCGAAATCATTTATGCGGTCACTGCAGGTTGCCATGTTTACGCAGGGTCTCTCAGCACACTCATCTATATTCGTTTCACATCCTAGTCCTGTAAAACCGGGACTGCAGTTACACTGGAATTCGTTGATACCATCAAAGCAAGTCCCACCATTCTGGCATGGAGCTCCCCCGCACTCGTCAATGTTAATTTCACAATGGGTACCACTAAATCCCTCAACGCAATGACATTCAAACTTGTTAATCCCGTCTAAACAGGAACCATTGTTTAAGCACGGATCCGACTCGCATTCATCAATGTCAATGTTGCAAGTTTTTCCAGAAAACCCGGGAGAGCAGTCACAATGAAAAGCTCCATAACCATCTATGCATGAAGCATTGTTGGAGCATGGCCCAGAGCTACATTCATCAATGTTTTGCTCGCACGAAATTCCATTAAATCCTGCTAGGCATTGGCAAGTATATTTGCCAACCCCATCAATGCAGGTTGCGTTATTTTGGCATGGTTCTGTGGCGCACTCGTTGATTTCAAATTGACAGTCATTTCCATAAAATCCTGTTGGGCAGACGCAAACAGAGCCATTGGTCTGATCTGAGCAACTTCCGTTGTTCTGGCATGGACTAGAGGAGCATTCATCAATATCAGTTTGGCAGTGGTCACCAGTAAATCCTGGCTCACACTGACATACGTAGCTGTTAACACCGTCAATACAAGTAGCTTCATTTAAGCACGGGTTTCCTGGTAAACAATCATTGATGTTTTCTTCACAATTTCGACCTCTAAATCCTATGACACACGTGCAGTGATAAGAATTGAATTTGTCGATACAAGTGCCGCCATTAAGACATGGATTGGATTTGCATTCATCCTCTTCTAGATCACACCTTTCTCCAACGTAGCCTGGTTCACAGTGGCACTTGAAAGTATTGAAAAGATCTTCACAAGTAGAATTGTTTAGGCACGGATTGGACTCACACTCATCGACCTCTTGATCACAGGTCTTACCAGTAAAGCCAGGAATGCAATCACAGGCGAAATCATTTATTTGATCTTTGCATGTGGCATTATTAAAACATAGAATGCCGGCACATTCATCAATGTTTACCTCGCATTGTTTGCCAGAGAAGCCAGGGATACAAGTACAGCGGAAATCTGCTATAAGATCCGTACAGCTACCGTTGTTTTGGCATGGATTGGAATCGCACTCATTTATTTCTGAAAAGAAAACAGGTGCACCGAACTAAGCATACTCCATCTAACTGTGCTGCTGGCTCAGTTTAAAACATCAAAAATCGTCAGACAAAGATGGTTAGCATCGTATAACACAGGAAACATACCTATGCAGCTTGAAGAACTAGTTGAGCCACTTTGAAGAGTAATCTTTGTTCCAGAACATCTAATGCAACTCTTTTGCTCAGAATTGGGCTGGTATGATCGTCTGTTGCATGGTACACAGGGCTTCAGACCAGTATTTGAAAAGGTTCCGGGCTGACAAGGTTCTGAAAAAAGTAGATTATTGGACAAGAGTCAGCCCCCGCCATCTTCGATGCCATCGAAATTATGATATGACATGGTGAAGCGAAATCCTATTGCTTTACTATAAGTTGTGTTCCAGAAATAATGTTAAATTGTCTTGGGTAGTTTCATAGAGACTTCCTTCGTTTCACATGCTCGGAATAAAATATAATAAACGAACTCTGGCGTGTAAACAAAAAAAAAGGTGTGGCTCACCCTATCTCGCTGAAATGTAAAGCATATCACAGGAAATGATCTTTCTAAAGGGCATACGCTTTAGTTAATGTTTGTGAACGATGTGAAAATTAATTAATAATGATCAAGAAAATCTGCACCTAAAATTTCAGTTGGGGACTGTTTTGGGGGCATTGGCGAGTGAACAATCGACTGTGTTATCGCTCGTTTATTCCTGGTTAAGTTTCTTTATTTGCTTAACTTGTCGTCTTTCCTGAAAACCAGTCTGAATGTCAGTACCAATCTAAATGTGTCTTTTAAACTGAGAGAGTCCTACCAAGGGTCTCATGGACTTCGAAATACGAGATCTCTATTTAGTTTATACCTGCGCAATCGCTACTTCTTGTGGCACCATCTCCTGAGGTCGTCATGTTTTGTCCACAAGCTAGACACCCTGTTTGCCCCGACAGATTCTGGTACTGTCCCTTTTCACAAGGATAACATACCTCCAAACCAGTAGGAGAGAAAAATCCTTTCTTGCAAAAAGCTGTAATAAAGTGCGTTATGAAAAACAGAATCATATATAATTTCCTATTGCCTTGCTTTGCAAAAATGTTGGTAGTTGATATATTTGTTTACCTAAGAGAAGTCTGGTTGATAGGCAACAAAACTCGTTGTCGTTCTCAATCATCAAATCAAGTCAACTACTGTTTTTTTTTTGTAGTTTGGAACTTTCAGCACTAGATTGAGCTGGTATCAAGAAACCCTGCTTAACTTATTACTAAGTGTAAGATAAAAAGCCTATTAATATAACAGGTATGTATGTATAAAAATATCACAATAATTGAAAATTCTTATCAGTCACCTTTACAATCTGAAGAGTTTTGTGACCGTTTGTCTACGGTTGACATCCCCAAAGGGCAGCTCTTACATTCGACCTGTGCTTCACTGTCTTGGTATGACCCTTTGGGGCATTCTTGGCATTCCTTTTTACTGATGTTGAGGTAGTAACCGATCGGACAGTTCACTGTTAAATTAAGAATTACAGAACATTACAAAAAAAAAAATACCAAGAGGGCATGAGGACTTATTCTCCCATAAAGGACTTGTTCCTCAGGTAATCCCTCTCAAGTTATTTTTAGTTTTGGTGACCGCAGTTCTCCGGTGTATATTGTTATAATGAGAAAATTCGTATCGGTTTTCCCGCCTTTGGGGGTGGTCATGCTTTTTCAGAATCATGGCTTCAAGGTTTGCAGACATTATTCAGTGCAACAATTTATCGAGGACCAAGAAAACGAAAATACAAGAAAGAAAACTCAACAGAATGTTGCTTTACTTAAGGAATTTCTGACGCTGAGGAACGAGTCAAGACTTATAATAGAAATTTTCCCCAAGAAGCTGAATGCAGACATCGATGAATTTATCATTACGGTTCGAAAGAAAGACAGCAAAGAAGGCTTCTTACGTTCTTTGATGGCCAGTTTTGAACGGTATTTGAAGAAGAAGAATTACCGATTCAGCATTATGAAAGACGCCGAGTTTGAACAGGCACACAAAGCTTTGCAATCAAAACAAAAGGATCTCAAACAGAAAGGAAAAAGAAATAACCTAACGCTTCACTTGCTTTCAAGAACACGATCCACTTCGGTCTTCGTCGGATTAAGGAGCACCGGGATGTGTGTTGGGGTAACGTCCAACTACTCCAAACTACAAATGGAGAGGAATTTTTAGAGTATTCGGAGAAACAAACTAAGACTCGAACTGGCGAAAATCCCCGAGATGTTAGACAAATAAAACCGTTTTCGGTTCTTGGAAGTGAAAAAGATCCCGTTGCTGCCTACAAATTATACGCAAAGAAACGACCTACAGAAATGAACGACAGCTATGATCCACTTTACCTCGCTGTAAACAACTGCACAAAACAAGAATCTTCCAAACCATGGTTCCAAACGTCAGCCGTTGGCGAGAACAAACTTAACTCATTAATGAGGAAAATTTGGCAGGAAAAGCCGAATGTGAAAAATCATCGCGGTCGCAAAAAAAAATTCAGGCCTTGACAAACAACGATTACCGACATAATTTAACAATCGGGACGCAAAAACCTTCAAAGTGTGACAAAAAAAGCAAGTATATGAAATATTTGCTTGCGAATAGGATTTATATGTTTTTTTTCCTGACAATAAAAAGTTAAATTATCTTGTTGCGTTAGAGGTTGCGTGACAGCATCCGGGCATGTGCATAGAGTTCATGGGGCTAAATCAATGGATGTCCCCTCTAGGGGCATGCGTTACTATCTAAAAATCTCATACTTTGAGTGAACTAAGTACAGGGTGCAGAGTGCAACCTCCTTTCACTGAAGGATTACCGACGAGTTACAGGGGACGTGGACATAAAACCAAAAGTCAATCGCTGTTCACATAAGTTTATAAAAACTTACAAATGGACGGTACAAGATAATGGGGTCGACAGAACTCCCCATGGTAAAAGAGATGTATTACTTTTCAACATTACAGAAGATGACCTTGCATCACTGTTATTATATCGACAGTGGATACTGACCTTTTACATAGATACAAAGATGTTTTTGAAGGTTTAGGGGACCTCCTGAGCGAGTATCACATAGTCACGGATGAAGTAGTGCCACCCGTGGTGCATCCACTTAGCCGTGCACCAGTTGCTTTATACGAAACCAGATCAAAGAGAAACTGGATGTGATGGTAGCCAGTGACGGTAACTGAACCAACCGAGTGAGTCTGCAGAATGTTGGTCGTTGTCAAACCCAACAAGTTGCGAATATTCATTGACCCGCGCGATTTGAACAAAGCCATCCGTCGAGAGCATTACCAAATGCCCACAGTGGAGGAAGTCGCTACCCAGATGTTCACAAGCAAAGAAGTTTACCGTTGAAGATGCCAAAGCAGGTTTCTTGCAGAAACGTCTTGACATTGAGTCCAGTTACAAAACCACGTTTAACACACCATTTGGGCGGTACCGATGGAACAGGATGCCGTTTGGTATTTGTTCAGCACC
>OMLO01004722.1_pt1 | contig 11406 bp, 15 predicted proteins | sample 1674811 | NCBI WGS metagenome assembly OMLO01 (sample SAMN06265003, study PRJEB25207) | coral metagenome | isolation source: Coral host | place: Mexico:La Bocana,Puerto Morelos, Mexico | collected 2008-11-13 | reverse complement strand
GATGTTTTCGGATTTAATGCAGATGGCTGCCTCTTGTTGAACATTATGCAACAGGCTTTGGATGTGCTCTGCTGTGCGGGCAATGAACACTATGTCGTCTGCAAATTCAACATCAAAGAAAGGCATGGTCGTTACAGCTAAAGGGCATTTTTCTAAATAAGCAGCTTGCACATCATGAAACAAAACGGTTTGCAACAAAATGAACAACCGAGGAGAAAGAGTACAGCCCTGTCTAATCCCGCTCCTTTGCTCATGTATTTGTGAAAAATGGTTACTTCAAATCAAGGGTTGGCTTCCAATTCACAAACTATTTCAACCATGTGTTGTGGCACCGCCAGCCGCACCAGTGCACTACGCAGGGCTGCGGGGCGAATCTTGTCGAATGTTTTACTCCGGAATCCAGGAACATGCGGTGAAGGACTTGGTTTTTTTAGCATCCACTAAATCTTAAAGTTTGGGTACCAAAAGATGGTTTCCGCCAGCATACAGGTTGTAACATGTCTGTAAAAAGCGCTGGTTCCAATTGCCTGAACAATTTTCCATTGGTGGGGGCTAGTTCGGGTCTCCCAACATAGCTGAAACAGTGCAACTAATTCTTCCAAGCCTGTCTCCGAAAGTCCCTTCCAGAAGTTGTTTGAAATCATATCTTTTCACCTCGTTTTTTTACCTGCCTTAGATTGCCAAATAGGCGCAAGGGTTTCCACTAAAGAAATGGTCGTGGTAGAAATGGAAAGATGTGAGTACAGGTTCTTCTGCATTGATAGTCCGTTGGGCGCGCTTGCATCCGCCCATTGCGCATGTGCCAAGTGTTGCGCATATACCTCTGCATTGCTGTCGGTACAGTATTCCTGGCCCTGTCCTGGTCCTTTGAGGCGGAGGACTTTCTGCAAGAATGGTTTCTTAAGGTTGGTGATTGGTTCCAGTCTCCAGTTTCAAGCTGTTGGTCGGGCCACTCTCCCTTATTGGCTTTGGCTGCTTGAGTCCCTTAACCCGAGCAAGGTCGCCTTGTTCTCGTGGCCTACCTTAGTCTCAATAGGTGTAAGAGTATCAGGTTTGATCCAAGGTTTTCTGGGTTTGTGGCGGCGTGTGGGAATGTTGGTGTCAATAGCTTCATGAAAAATAGTCTCCAGCGCCTCCCAGCATTGCGTGGGGTCTGACTTGGGTAGCTGTGTCAGCAAGCGTTCCTCAATGGTTTTCTTACGGCTGAGTTGTGGCTCGGACGTCCGACACAATGGAGGGGTCTGCGGAGTCTTGCACATGTAGCGGGAAATCATCATGAACCTAGATTGGCCCTGGGTTGGCTTTAAACGTTCACGCAAGCGTTCTGCCAGCCCGATGGCACAAGGCACAAGTCTAATTGCGCGAAGGTGACCTGTTTGCCTTGTGGTTTCTGGAACCACGTGTTCGCAACTAAAAGTTTGTTCCCAGAACAAAAGTCAATCAGGTATGATGTTTTGTCGTGTTCATCCCCGATGCCGGAGATCCCACGTCCATACAGGTGGGGGCCTCTAGCGCTGTTTTTTGCCCATGCAGTTTTCCGTGTATTCATGGCATTAAAGTCCCCGACTAGTAGAAACGGTCCTTGTTGTTGTTGTTGTTGTTGTTGTTGTTGTTGTTGTAGCTTCTCTCTTCGAAGAAAGTTCTCCTTTCCGCTTCGGGGCGGCGATTTTGTTGGACATGGCAATTGTGAACACTCCAAATCTTTGCAAATAGGACAACGCATCTGGGATTCTATCTGATCTGATCACGTGGATGTTTCATGTTAAGTACAGGCAATGTTCCCCAGAAAGAAAAGCTTGATGTGGCCAAAGGTCTGGCCCCATTTCTGCTCGTACTTGGAAGAACCAGTTCTTACGAAAGGGTTAACGTAATTGTAATATTTTTCAATGTTTGTAACCCTTTAGATAACCCTGTAAAACCCTGTGTAACCTTCAATTAAAGTTCCATAAGAGTTTTGATTTTCAAGTTAACTAGTAAGGCTTTGATCGTCTTAGCTAATTATGTTAACCTTGCAAAACCCTTAACGAAATTAGGCTTTTTTGAAACCAAAAAAGTTTCTGTAAATAGCTTTTCTTGGAGCCAAAAATCATGAACAAAAACAAGTTCATGGACAATTGAAAACTTGTTCTGCTGACTGCAACTGGAAGTTTTGGAACAAAATAATCGAAGACATCAACAGGGTTTGAAATCAGTTTTGTCAGCCTGCCATGGCATGTCCATTCACGTTTGTCAAATCAAAGGTGGCCATATCAAAAAACTTTTCTTGCCAGTGGTTATGGACCCAAACTACATCCCTCGTCCGAGAAGATGGCCAAAAAGTTAACATGGTCTTTTGCCATTCGCTGGTCTATTTGTCAGGATGGTGCCTTCCTGTTGCAGCATCCAACAGGGGACATCAAGCTCCACTGATGTTCCACCTTGCAGACAGCTACCAGAGATACAACGCATTTCCAAGTTGCTTCACTTGCGAAAGAAAGCATAAAACTATTTCATTTTATGCCGTCAACTTGTACAAGACCACCAACTTTGAACGATTGAGTTAGCTCAAGGTCTTCAAAGTGGAAGCCTTTTTTGGACGCAACTCACAAGCTTTGCTTGGAAAGCAGCTTGGCTGGTCCAGGGTGCAAATCTCATTGCATACCACTTGCTCCACAAGGGTGGCCAGACTTTCCAAAGGAGGTTACATCTCCAAAGGTGATGTGGTGTTTTTCAAAGCCAGAGACGATTCTTGCAAATAGGACAAATCCAAACCAATTTCTTGCTCAATGATGTCGCAACTACTTTGATCCAAGTTTGGAACTTGAAGACTTGAGTGGCCAGCCAAGAGCATGCCACTCGCCAAGTTGTTGAGGACAACATTGGTGGAGATGCCATCTTGGGGGCAGCAATTTATTCTGCTGACAAGGGAAGAGCCAAAGTGCTCTTGCCCTTCATCATTTACGGCGCACAACAATTTTGAATGTGAAAACAATCGCGCCTGAAGTAGCCACAATGGCTATTCCATGTTGCCAGGTGGCAAGATGTTCCAAAAAGGCCATTGTGGCAAGATATGTGCACACACACGCGCAAATGCAAAACAAAAGTCAATTTTTCCTTACGATGATGGGCAAATCAAATTGTTTAGTTTTCAAAACCCATGAAAATATATAAGCGTTACCCTTTAAAAAATGGTCGCTAACCCTTTCATATGTTTTCAGTAACATGAGCTAACTAACTTAATTATGTTAACCCTTTAGTAAGAACCGGTTCTTCTAAGTAGAACGTAGTGGAAGCCGGTTGGACAGGTAATTGTTCAGAAAAGCGCGCATTCTTGGGCGCAGCTGCAGCACACAGTTGGTTCTTGCAACATTATAGAAAAATCTTGAAAATCTTGATTTATAATCTTGATCCATTATTATCAAGCGTAGCGGGCAAGTTTTGGTTCCCACCCGAGCCCGGGTGCGGCTCGAAACCACAGGATTCAAAAATCGCAAGAGCTTGATCATGTTGTTCTTTTGCATGAAACAACTACCAGATATTCTCGGCTACTTTGAGTTCATGCTTTAGCAGGTGGCTCAAACAGTCAAAGACGTGGCATGACCAAGACATGCACGCAGCCTCAAAAATATCAAGAAGTTGCTGACGTGTTCACCACCCAACATCAAGATTTGCTGATTTGCTAGACCTGGTCAGATCTTCGCAGTGATGTTTGGATTCCTAAAGCAAGACAGGCTCACCGATAGGTCCCTCACACGCACATGTGCAATCAAGCCTAACTTTGGCCATCTTCATTGTAAACTCACCACCCTTCAGAGCACCGCAAGTATCGCAAGGCTCCTGCAGCCAAGGCCTCTTGCACTGGCTGCGCCAGTGATTCGATTTCCGAGGACATTTGTTGGGGCCTTGAAATGAATGCCAAAAAGCAAAGTGCAAAGGGCTCACCCAGTTTAGATTGGAGGCTTCCAAATTGAATGGGATTTGTTTTGAACGAACACGAGGAATTAAACGTTCTTCCAAACAGTTTCGTATGGATTATATTGACATAGTGGTAATTTCAACAAGAAGGTTCATCTTGAAAAGGTTGAATCCACGCTTATTAGAATTGCTTTAAAGCTTTAGTTCCTGCAAACTTTCGTGTGCCTTTTGAAGGATGACTAAAAGTTATTCCTATAGATATAGTGTTGGTAGTGTACCTGTAGTTAGTGTTTCTAGTAGCATGTACTTAGATGTTTCCGCGTTTGGTGTTTCGACTCGTTTGTCTGTTTTCACTTCATGTCATGAAAGGTGACATGTCAAGACTTGGATGTCCGAGGCGTGTTTTGGTTTGGAAAACAATCATGGTAGCGGAGCTCCCAAGATCCTTGAAATATTTTGGGGAGAAATGCTAGCAGCCCTTTTCGGTAGAAAACCCATTTTCCGTCGGCCCGCGTTTGCGTGGTATCTAGCTGGCATTTCATTGAGTGGTCAGCTGGTTTTGAAAAACTTAGTGGTTGGAATTTTCACTTTGGCAGTTACATTGCATTGCATCCTAGAAGTTGAGACTGTTGACGCAGCCGTGTGCCTCATAGCTACTCCAACGGCCGAGCAGCTTCTTTCGGTGGCAGCGCAAGCTGCGGCAGCGCTGCTTCGGAAGCGGCGCGGGCTCTGAAGGACTTTGCCAAGTTGAGTGAGCAGGTTTAGTGAAGCATCTAAGATCATCAAACAACCAGATCATTGTGGGTCAGGGGATATTGATTTAGGTCAGAGAACATGGCGAAACTTTCTTTGCAATTTCAAGAGCCGGGTTTTTTGATGCTGACAGCAAATTTGAGTCAGAGTTGAAATTCGTGGAAGAGCATCCAAAGATGGCAATCGAATTAGCCGTCAACTTTTACAACAGTGTCAGCCTTCAAGCGGTTCTCGAGCTCTTTCATTGTGCAAGCATACATGCAATGAAAGAAAAGGCTTTATATGAACAAGTTTTGGGTTTGGAGCGCCTTCGGTCCGAGTATCAGAAGTGTGCCGGGGTGAATGTTAGCGATTTATCGATTTTGGTCAAGTGTCTTCCTAAGCACATCAGACAGCGCATACAGTTGCAGATGAGTGACAGCAGCACCTATGATTCGATCCTTAGCTATGTGATGAGCTACGAAGTGACTGCATCGTGGAGCACCTCGAGGGTGCATATAGTGAAGTTGGTGCGGTTGGAAGTTTTGCATCACCTGGCAATGCAGGACTCTCACCAATGGAAATTGATGCAGTGACATGGAAGGGCAAAGGTGAGACTAATTGCAAAGATGGAAATATCAAGGGAAAAGGAAAGGGAGAAGATGGAAAGGGCAAAAGAGTTTCATCGTGGAGTTCGAACTTCAAAGGAAAAGGAAAGGGAAAAGACTTTTCCAAAGGAAAGTCTGACTATGGTGGCGAAGGTTCGAATCAATCTACATATCAGAAGTTGGATCCAAATCTGTGCGCCTATTTTTTCAAATTTGGCCATCGTAAAGCTCAATGAGCAGTCTGACAAGGCTGCAGGTGGTGTTCGTCAGGTCAATGAAACAAATGCAGATTCAGTTGATGACAGCAGCACGGTCTACAATGGGTCAAGTCATGGTGCATCGTCAAGCAATGCACCTGCCAGTCAGTTCCATGTTCAAAACATTCGGGCTGTTTCTCGTGACGGGAAACACGCGCCGTTTGCGCAAGAATTGACCGCATTCGAGCAATATCCGTGTGTTTTTCGATTTCTGCTTCAAGCGTCTGTGTTGTCCAGCATCACGACGTGAGGTGCGCTGATGATGATGATGATGATGATGATGATGATGATTTTTGGACGTATTCACCATTTCTTTCTGCAAGTTGTGACTTTCAGCATGTACGTGCCATTCCTTCAACTGACCATGGAGGCCACGTTGTTGAAAAATCTTGCTGGATTCAGGTGCTGATTCAAATGTTTCGCCTCTTGATTGCGCAAACGTGGGTCATGCAGTGCAGCCTGATCCTTCGTGCAGGTTCGTAGATGCCTGAGGGGCGCCAATCCAGCAGAGAGGTCGTCGAGTTGCAGAGGCGATGTTACAATCAAGGAACAATTTTTGGTTGCTTCCGTGACATCATGCGCTTGGGTCGTTGGCTGAGGTCTGGATGGGATTTGAGGCGTGTCAGTGGCGAGCTTCATTTGCGCAAAGATGGTTACAGTTTTGCAGCATATTCTCGAAAGAATAGTCTGTATACTCAAGGTGTGATCTCGAAGGTAACCAGCATCAGTGAAGCAGCAGTTGAGCCAGAAGCTCAGTCGATCAGTGTCATCAGACTGACGTCGTTAACCAATTTAACACCAGGCTGGAATGAGTTTCATGAAGATTTGTAGTCAATTGAGACGAGTTCACCCTCATGTGTAAACACGATGTTGTGTCTGGCGCGCACCTTGATCTGGCTTCGTACTGTGTTGGTTGAGAATCAAAACACTGGATGGGAAGTAATTGAATATTCACAACCACTTGCAGAACTTAACGACGTAGAATACACAGGTGCAAATCGCGACAAAGTCATTCGAATGACAACCATTGCACACACATATGCAGTACCATGTGAGTTTCTTGGCTTTGAGATGGATGCGGTGGCTATGCTATCTTCTCCCATTGTCGAGCTTGGAATTTCTGCAGATGATGATAATGAAGAAGATTTCCTCCTCATCCTGTTCCAGCAGTCCCGGAATAAGGCACTAGTGAACCACCGCGTGCAGGTGGTGATGAACCTGACCAACACAGTGGCAGTGATGGTTGAAGGAGTGAAGATAGATATCAATTGTCCACCCCGAGTTATTAGGACAGCATGTGGCACGGTAGGCTTGAGCATTCGTGGGCCCAAGAAGATCAACCTGCAGAGACTTCAAAATTTTGTCAAGACCCAGGAGCTGATGGCAGCTCATTCAGTTGAGACTCAGCTGAAGGCAGAGTCACAGCGTGAGATGCATGTTCAGAAGAGACCAGTTGAGCCATCCAAGCAGTAGGTGGAGAAGCACAATCTGACTCATGAGCCGTTCGAGGAATGGTGTGAGCTTTGTGTTTCATTCAGATCAAGACAAGACAAGCATGTTTGACAAGGCGACATTCCATGCCATGCATGACAAGGATACAGGCCTGATAGGTGCAGCACCAACGCTGTCCAAGGGTGGCAAGTGTTTTCAATACCTCGTCAGTGAATTGATTCATTTCGCTGTTTCAACTGGGCATGAGAGTGTCAGGTTGAGATGTGATGAAGAACCATCGGCGACAGCTTTGCTTCAGGCAGCATGCAAGGCTTGCAGATCATTAGGAATCAAAGTGACTCCTGAACCAACAGCCATTGGGAGTCACCGGGCAAACGGTGGTGCAGAACGTGCAGTGGAGCTGGTGAGGAGTCACGCTTGTATTTTGATCAGTCATCTAGAAGATTGCTGCAAGACTGGCAAACAGATTTTCCTCATGTACTCACCCGTTTTTTGCCTGGGGCCATTGCCCACTCAGCCTGGATCCATAACCACTATCGAATTTCATGGCCAAACGGCCTTCGAGAGGGCCAGTGGGCGTTGTTAGAGTAGTCGGTTGGCTCAGTTCGGAGAACGTGTTTTTGGCTTTATTCCTCAGGACAGAAAAGGCGGTCCGAAATAATGGCTGCCAGCCATATGGCTAGGCAAGACGCTTAGCAATGACGTGCATTGCTGGCACATGAAGGTGTGATTTTCGTTTCTATGTCCATCCGCAGAGTTAGAGATAATTTTCAACTTGAAATGCTTGACAACTTCGTTAGGCCACAGGTTGTTTCAAAGCAGAAGATATGCAGGTCCTGATCCAATTCCTGCGTGCAACCATGATGAGCTTGGTGAACAGGCAAGACCAGATGAGGCTGAAGATCTGAGACCACCAGATCAAGATAAGGCAGTTGAGACCAGATCAGCAGTTAGCACTGCCAAACCTGCTAAGTCGAAGATGGTTGGATTTGTCGAGCCACCACCAGATGATCCTTTCAGGTACGGTGCATCGAAATCACACCAGTTGGGATATCAGCTGAGGCGGGGCCGGTTGCTCCAAATCCTTCTTTGAACACAGCGCCTCCCAGTCCACGAGGCAGTGCATCTGTGGAGAGAAGTTGAGTTGGAAACCTCGAGCAGGCCTTCAAAACAGGCCAAGGTAGAGACGTCAGTTCAAGTGATGGCAGTTCGTGATCAGCATGAAGATGAAGAATTTAAATTTTCTTTTCAGTACGATGAGGTTGACATGTTGGAAGGCTATGACAATGCCACTGATGATGAAGACTATGATCTGGAGTCTGGCACTTGTAACAACTCTGAGATCGATGAGCTTATTTTCGAGTTTACTCCACATGAGCCCAATTTGTCTGAACAAGAGTTGAAGGTGCTGGATGACGTTGCAGATCGTGTAGAAATCCAGAGGCTTCGTGACATGCAAGTACTTCTTCTTGTATCTGATGCTTCTGAACCGAGCGTTGTGCCTCAGAATTTAAGCACTAGATTCGTTCGTACTTGGCGTGAAAAGAATACTGACAATAAGCTTCGCCGCAGCAGGCTCGTGGCACGCAATTGCGCGTGGCTGCGCGCAAGGATGCATTGGGTGGTCATCTGTTCTCTCCAGCAGGATGAGGCGCGCTGGCTACATCCTATCCTCCATTGGCAGAGGAGACGCTTTCCGACTAGTGCTTGTGAAGAAGCTATGCAATATCAACTTGGCCGTGCGTTACCTGGCCAGCGGACAGGTTCACAACTCTGGTATGAGGCCATCAAAAGTCTTTTCTGCAAAGAGGCAGATATGGTTCAGCGCCCAGAGTCACCTAATTTGCTTCGAAGTGTCGGTTCTTCCTGCTACATTTTGCTTCATGTGGATGACATGTTGATGTGTGGCAAGGCTGATTCCGTTGACAATCGTTTTATTTTTATGTTGAAGAAGCATCACAAGGCGAGCAGCAGTTGTCTCAGAGAAGAGGGTGATGAAATTTCATTCGTGAAGAGGACACATCGTTTAATTGGAAACGGAATGTTGGCCATTAGCGCCCATCATAAACACATTTGAGCAGCTTATGCAACTCACAGGAGTGAAGCCTACGAGCAGACCAAAGAAGGTCCCTGGTCATCCATTGCTGGATGAAAAAAGGATGATACTGAAGTTGTGAACCTGGTAGAGGCATCCCAGTGTCGTAGTTGCGTTGGCATTTTACTTTATCTTGCAACAGATCTTCCACATTGCCAACATGTTATGAGGTGGCTGTCCACAGGTACGGCTACCCCAGCTTCGAGGAAGAAGGATGTGTTGAGGCATCTTGTTTCATACCTGCATGGAACGAAGGGACTTTGCTTGTGTTTGCACTATGAAGGTGATAATGTTGGAGTACATCATCAGTACTTCAAGCTTTGCATCTTGAGGTGTATTCAGATTCTGACTGGGCTTCAAATAAGTCAGATCGTAAGTCAGTGTCAGGAGTGGGATCCTGTTTGATGTATTTTTCGAGCAGAACGCAGAAGGTCATCTCCTTGAGTTCTGGTGAAGCTGAAGTGTATGCAGCTTCAAGTGCTGCTTGTGACAGCATTTTGTTGGCAAAGATGGTTTCATACCTGACAGGAGCTGGTGCGATTGCGCACCACCTATTGGATTTGAGTGGGGCAAGAGGTATCTTGTCGAGGCAAGGTGTTGAGAGAATCCGGCATCTTTCATGTCGTATCCTTTGGTTGCAGACTTTGGTGAAACTTAGAAAGGAATTCAGTTGTGATCTGCGTGGCAGGAAAATCCATTCGACTTGTCATTTGGTATCAGCAGTTTCAGGGCATTTGATTTGCAATCTAGGTTTTATTGACAACGATACCTTCACTGTCGTTGAGGATTTTCAGAGTATACGATCAATTCAAAAAATCAATCACGCTGGCAATCTCATTGCAGGACCAACTCTCGTTCATGAGCCGGTGCAATGCTGCAAAGCTGAGCTGTAGTGAGCGTAGCGCTACTTCGGCCGTTTTCATTATCGATTATGTGACAAGTTTTGCAGTGGGTTGTTTTGGCTACATCAACGAGTTCTTGTTCGTGACTGTGGCGCCCTATGCATGGCAGGTGATCTTCCTAGCGCTTATGCTGGGAGGTGTTTTTCTCTGGATGGTCTGTGAGACTCGAGGCTATCAAGCTTCTTTGGCATCGTGGTCATCTTTGACTGATGACATGTTCAAGGATGAGATGGAAACCGGAAAGGAAGCTTTTGTATCTTACGTGCGTTGGAAAAGATAGCAACAAAGATCACGTTGATGGGTTCCTGGTGTCATTTTAGACTAAATTAGTTTGGAAGTAGTCCAGATGACTTTGAACGCCCGCAGCGTGCTGACACAGGTGTTGCTACTGACACGTCTTCAGGTGCAGAGGCAATTGGAGCATCACCTATGGAAGTTGATGAGGAAGAACATGCAAAGAGTGAGTCTGAGAAGAGACGCAGGTACAGATTCCCGGATCTTGCAGAGGCTGCAGACACCGAACTATGGATGGAGATCCATTACCATGCAGACATGGATGTTGACGAAGATGTTCGACAGCAGACTGCAAGTACTGGTGCTCAGTTGGATCTGGAGCCACAGCTGCAGGATATGATCCGAGCCAGCGATTTGGCTATACGTGTCTTTGAGCGTCGTAGGCAACAAGCTTTGGACGCCAATGATTTGAATGCCTTAGATGCTTTTGAGAGGAACTACCCTAAGTTTCCAATATTATTGTTTTATGGTAGCGAGAAATTTCATGAGAATTATCATTAAATAATGAGATCTCATTAATAATAATATTTTGATAGGATAAAAATATCGATTTTTTTGATGTTAGCCAAATTTTCAAAAAAAACATTTTTTTGACAATGATAATAATTTTAATAATATTTGTTGGAAAATATTGTTAAATTTGGGGAGAAGTATTTTTTTTGTGCCAAAATACCATGAAAAATATCATTATTTTTGGCCTAAAATATCATATTTGAGTTCCCTTTTACATATCAAAAATCATTTTTTCCAAATTGACACAATTTTTTGGGAAATGCTTTTCCCTTAGCATATTGATCTATAAATTTGTTTTTCTCCTAGCCTTTTTTTCCCAAAAATAGCAAGTTCTTAAGCTTCAAATGTACCATTGTGTTTTTCTTGAAATATGTTTTTTTTGTGATCGACCTATATAATGTTTGGGTCCCAGCATCATTTCATCTCAACAGGCTTCAAAGCAACTTTAAGAAAAACAAACACAGGAAGATCAATCTTTTATCTTTCCCAATAAAGTTTTGACAAGAACAACAAACACATGGTTCCACAAGCTGAAAATCAAGTTTACAAACAGAAACAATTTCAGTTGACTTCTACTTTTTCACTGGATAGAGGATTGTGGCTTTGGCGCCCATCAACCCCAAAAAACTAAGAGGATGTACCTTTTCAGAAAGAAAACC
>OMLO01004721.1_pt1 | contig 11407 bp, 12 predicted proteins | sample 1674811 | NCBI WGS metagenome assembly OMLO01 (sample SAMN06265003, study PRJEB25207) | coral metagenome | isolation source: Coral host | place: Mexico:La Bocana,Puerto Morelos, Mexico | collected 2008-11-13 | reverse complement strand
ATAAATCCCTGTAAATAATGGGATAAACTACCAACCTCAACTGGTGAACTCCCGATTTCTTCCAGCAACAGAATTTCTTTATAAAAGGTTGTCTCTAAAATTTTGAGGGCCAAAAAGACAGAATCCTGAATCAAAAGTCGAATATTCCTTGTCCAACCACACAAAAAAACGGCCGAAAAACGAAAAAAAGACAAACACGAAACATACGAAATATCCTTTGGGTGTAGTCCCCCGACTTCGGGGGGTTGAATGGTTCAAACTTCTCCCTCCAAAAAAAAAAAGTCGAAGACTCATCTCAGGCTCTCAGGCCTCTGAGCTTCCCTACACAGCATCTCCACAGCCAAATCACTTACACCTGGCAGTTGTTCGGTGACTCTTGGTGACATTGTCCAGATTCTTCATGTAGGTATTGATGCCCCATGGCTAAACAACAAAACTGAACCTTTTGATTCTCAGCATGTTAGTACCAACCACTCAGTAGTCAACAAATGATTCGGACCATCCATCCGTTCAAGAGACGTTGGAACCAACTCCAACTCCCTGTTGTGAAAATTAATTATTCTTGAATATTGGGATGGGATTTTCCCATCCCCAAGATTCCTTCTGACCAGATTCAAACGCCTCTATCAAATCAGCATATTATACAATTTGACCATGACCATCTTGGCTTTCTGGGAAGCAGAACAAGAAGCCCTAAAAACACGCATCTCCTTTTCCACATTTCACAAAAGTTGCATGCAATAACCTCAGTAGAACGTTGCTGGGAGTGCCATTAGTAACCCACTTCCCCATCGGCGCCTCGTCACCTGAGTGATACTTTTCCACCCACCAATCTGCCAGGGCAGTCTTGTTCAAGAAGATGGGCGCTGGCGTAGGCTTGGCCTTGAAGGCCAACCACTCGCAAGATGCCAATCAACAAAAGGGGGAGTTGTATAAGTGTGATTTAAAAACATCCCTACCCCTTGAATCCCCCAAGTCAAAATACAATATAACAACCGAATGCTATAGACTATCAAATCTGTTCATTGTCCAGGTTTTTGCCTTTCCACTTCAAATCAAAGAAACTCGTGAAATTGAGACTTTTAAAACCAAAAAGTCAAGTCATTTCACCTGAAATCTAAACTACAACCTTGGGCACTTGAGGAAACGCATGGCAGGTTGCATCATATTGATCGCTGATTGTTTGAAAAAATACAAGGCTCACAAAAGCAAAAAACCGTGGTACTTGTCTATTCTACTTGGCACACGTGTGACTTTCGTGTATGTATTCGAATCCTTTTCACAATACATTCATATCAATTATCAATCACCTAGTGTGTCTGAATGTACTTAAGTAAATAGTGCTCCATATCTGCTTACATCAACTAGTTGCAGCATAAATAGAACAGTTTTTAAGAAACAATGTGGAAACGGTTGGAAAGGAAACTCGTAATTCACAAATCTTCATACAAAGGTTTCACAGGGCGCCGGGCGCTCAAATTGTCGCCAGCCTTGTCGCCAACAATTTCGCTGTGCGGACCTGTTCCATTGCAGACTGGACTGAAACGGTGTTGGTTTTTTCGATAACCTTGTAACAGTGTGAAAACTGACAGCATCGAGATTCTGCCACGTGGATACCACCTTAAATACAATTGAATGAGATTAGGTTCCAATGTCATGGACTACAAAAATCCTGATTCAAGGACGTAGTGTACTTCAACTCCTTTACCACCTCACTCGTCTTACTCGTCTTCTGAGAAAAACAGTACTCACAAGTCTTACATCGCTTCACTTACTCACCGGAGGTGCCAGTCATAGAGTGACTCTTATTCTCAACTTGATGTCTTTGTGCGGTGTGAAGCTGGTGACTATTTACGCCAAAGAAGTAAGAAGTGCCATGTGGATCATATCACCTCCCACTTCCCCAAATTGGAAGAGTTTTGGGATAGTTTCAGGGTGACACGAATGAATTCACCAAATCCTGTCAATACGCATGCATCACTTGAGACATTTTGCATTCTCAATGCAATGGCCGCGATTCAAGTTCCCTGACTCTTTGCCAAATTTGCTTAAATTCATCAAGGACCCCGACTGCCACCGGATGCCAGAAGCGTTGGATTTTGCTTCCCATCGCTTTCTGGCAGGCCAAGAAGCTTCTAAAGGTCAATCACAGAATGATAAACGGCTGAAACATGCTAAACTCATCGACAAACCACCAATATGAGACCAATATGTATGTATGCAAGTTTTTTTTGGAATACATCTGCGTTCGACCCCTAAATAGTTGGCTTTTATCGTATACACAAATCCAACACGTTACAACAGCAACCATGATCCCGGCTCTTATCAAAGATGTAGCTGTATGGGATGGGGTTGAGTCAAAGAGCGTTAGCGAAAGCCTCCCTGAATGAGGCAGAGATCTGGATCAACTGATCAACCAGTGAAATTCAGAAGGGTTCAACATAGCCCTTCAAACATTACTCAACAAAATTGTGTTCTTCATGGTCTGACGCAGTGTCATCCTGCCATTTTCATCAAGGTTTCTCATTAACACTCACCTCAAAATATGGCTGTAGTCTAGCAAAGCTTGCCTTACAACTGCAAGTCAATTAGAATCAAAATACAAGATGTAAGCATGTAAGTTGTCCAAAAGATGATGAGGTTTAGTAGTTTTACAGTCTTCAGAACACTTCTCACGGCTTGCAAAAATAACCTGAAAACTGTCAACTATCGCGAATAAAACGAGTTCTACCGTGCGCCGCAGGAAACCCATGTTGATCACAACCTTTTGTGATTGTGCTTACACTCACCAAACGGTGTTGTTGATCCAATTCTCCTGCATGTTCTCTCAAAAAATCCTGCAGATACGTCGCGATTGCGTTACAAAGATGCTGATTGACCTCAAGACACTCGTTATGGAATATCACTATCAGCAAAATATCTCGCCATATAGATCCCTTTGTGAGCGAAATCTAAATATACTTATACCCACTTACTAAATCTTACTACAATCAACTAAGCACTGATAATGCACGTTTCTCAACTTTCCCAAGTTTCATGGCCTTTCAAAGGTTGGTCATCGTTGGGCTCCTGTGGCCGACCATCGGATCAAATGCCACTCACTGTAACCCGGGCAACTTGGCGTCACTGGATAAAGATCAACATGAATGAATAGCCATATGATCGAAGACTGGGCAAATGACCCCCTACAATGACCCATAATGGCCATAGTGATGGAATTCAAAAAGAATTGGAACATTCCTTGGACAACCATCAAACCATACTGCTGTTTTTGAACGGAAAGATGGCAAGTGACACCTCTGTAAATCATCCGTTGTGCAAGTAAATTGCAACAATGTATATATTTATACGTATTATGGTATGTGATACGATTATACGGACGTAAGTACAAGTATAATCAAGTATATGTATATCGTGTATATATTACATAATATATCATAATATTGCAATACCATTTAACTTTTCCAGCTCTCACTGTACCATCGCCTTATGGTCGCGATTTACATCGATCTTCGAAAAAAGCAGCAAGGTGTCTGGGCACTTGTCTTCTTCAAAGGCCTTGACAGGAACGGAAACATGTTTAAGCCAAGAACACTGAAACAACGTATAAAATTGTCTGATTTTAAAGGCTGTCAGGTGGTCCGTACAAGTAAGTGCTTGTGTATACAAGTGTCGCGTGAAAATCTTAGTGAGCTTTCAATACTTGCACATTAAGCATTGAGGATGACTGCTGTAGATGCTGTAAGCTGCCTGTCCGCTTGGGATCTCAAACGTGGGATGTCTTAAAGCAAACAAATATGAAGCCTTCCTAAGATCCAAAAAAGCTCAGACTACAGATGTGATCAAGAAAGGTGAAAACAAGCAAGATATCAAGATGTTTGATCCTCAAAGTGACCGCATTGATCCTCAAAGTGACCGCATATAATCTCCTTCAACTTATGTGGGAACTCATGGCACTTCTTGTAGCACTTCGCCATGCCACTGGCCTCCGCAAAGGCTTCAGTACTGGCTTCAGTATCACCTCAGAAATGACAAAAAAACAACCTCCCTTCGGTTGACCTCGACCTCAATTGGTGAACTTTCAGAATCGTTAACAACCATTTTTTAATCATTTTTACGTACATATAGGGTGAAAAATTGCACTAAATACCACGAGCAATTTTCAATACGATCACTTTCATTCACTTTTTGTCAAAGATAGTGTGTACATGTACAGAATTACAATAGACATCCCTCCAACGCATAGTGGACCATGGCAGTAAGAAACAACCCCTTTCCAGCTGACTGAGGGTTTTTGAGTCTTTCATGGTTGCAAGCTGGGCGCCCCAGCACTTTGCGGCCGCACGACGCCTGGCCAAGTCTCTTCCAGAGATCAACCTTTCTTAGAAACCGGTGTCTTCATTTTTTCCGGAACGGTGGAATTTGGGATACCCCAAAGCGGAAAACTGAGCAAAACAAAAACAGAAACCTGGAAACAAACACTGAAAGAATCAAAACTACTGTATTGCATCTTTTGCAAGGGGTTTTGTTTACAAGATTCCAAAATCAAATGGCACATTGGCCCAGCACAAAGTTCACCATCTCAAATCTCACAGAAAAAAACCCGTGCATCCGCGACAAATAGGCAAACCCTCGCCTTGCCCATAGGAGATATGCACCAAGACCAACACCCACGGCCTCAAAGGAGATGTCACATTTCAAGGGTTGTAATTCACAAAAGACTCCACAATCATTGCTTTTTTAAAGGTATTCTAACAACTAAAATGTCAAAATATGTCAAAATGCCGTAATTTCATTCCCTTTACGACCAGTACATCATAACATCATGGATGATCTAGTCACTATTTCCATGTCCAAGGTGGCCAATGAGATAGCCGCGATAGCCATCCACGGTAAAAATAATACTTGGAGCCGTTCCAAAAGCTATGATACAGGATCTGTTAGCAATCAAAGAAACTGAAAACGATCACCTTGTGCTGAGTTTCAGACAGTGGCCGAAAGAAATTTCAAAGTGGTTGAAGTTGACATGGCGCAACAAATGTATACAATCTTTTCTAATCAAATGCTTGAACAAAGTCACAGCTGCTAAGTTCGTTGTTGCACAGATTTCACGGATTCATTGGCCATGCATTTTGCATGGAAATCCAGAAAGGTCAAAAAGACACCCTCGCTTTGAACTGGTCTGCATAGAACTTGAAGGCCATTTCCCAAGTACACAGCTATGATCCACTTACAACATGCCTTCAACATATGCAACCTGACCACACAGATTTATATATTCTTGATCAAATATAAACAGATTGAAGGATACTGCAGTACTGTTCATTCTTTCATTTCTCAGTTCCATCATCCGGCCCCGCTGTTGGATCAGGTCACACTGTTCAGCTCGTACCGTAGAGGGTCAACCCTCAAAAGGTTGGTGCCTTAAGTCTTGGAAAACCTGCGATCCCTTCACGCTGCGACACCAAATTCTGGGAATCTCTCACCCCCAGTGGGACGTTTAGGTCATACTGTTGATGGTTCAGAAATCCGGCTTTTAACCAGTTGATATGGTAAATATATGTAAATATCCCATTATTTACAGGGTTTTCATAAGTTTCATGCATCCCAAGTGGTTCTTTGGGATTTCTGAACCATCAACAATTGGGCCTCCATAGGCCCATAGGTCAAACTAGGAATCCCTAAAAACAGGTGGGACCCCTGTACCACCACTGTTTTCCAACAAGCAGGGCGCCAGCGTCCACCCCAAAAAAATGGGAAAGATCACAAGGTTGGAAACGGTTGGTACGAGTACTCAATGCTGCAATGCTGGCTCCACTAGTGGATCATACAAAGGTATGTGAACATCAATGAAACTGTATTCCGATCACTATAATCATTATAATCACTGCAGTTTCCAATTTCTAATCGAATTGAAGGCCTTCATTTGAAGGCCTTCTGGATTGATGCATGAGCGCATGAGCAGGCAAAATCAACTTCTTTGCGACGTAGGCAAAATGGCAAAATCTTTGACATCCTTTCGGAGCAACTTTTCGTCTTAGCACCTTCAAAGTGACTATCTTTCACTGACGTGTCTGAACTTGAATGCATCTTGTCAAAATTGCAACCCTTTAAGTCATTTCACTTCTTTCAACGCCAGATGTCAGGGTTGGTTGTTCTAAGCATCCCTCGCGACAGGCGCCTCATCTGCGCCACTTCTCACAAGAAGCCAAGTATGCCTCGCCGGCCTGAAAAGAAACAAGAGCAACGCACCTTGAACACAGTCAGTTTTTGCAACAATGAATTTTCGAACAGGAAATCTCCTGATTCTTTTGATGCTAGTTTAATGAGATGATTTTACAAAACAAAGCTCTAAAGGATCTAAAAATATCTAAAGCTTCTAGCCCGAATCCATTTTCAGTTGCTTCAGCCTCATTAATGCTGCCATCCGGATTGAACAGGAGGAGATTGTAAACACCTGGCAGCACGGCCAGTAGCTGACCATCATAGAAAGTCAGTCTTTCACAGCTGGTTTGTTTCGTATCCCAGGCCACCTCCATCTTCATCGTGGTTGAACCACGAGACATGCTTCACAACCTTCCGGCTTTGGAAGAGGCTTTCAATGTATAATACCACTGGGGGAAAGAAGAGCAGGTCAATGCCGCAAAGCAGTCTGAGCAACTCATGCTTTGAATACACTACAACATACAAACATATCAAATCATCACCCAAATATTAATTTCTTAAGTTACCAATAGTCTTGATACATTTGAAGTCTGAAGTGCGTGTGGTGCCTGCGAAACGCAAAATACCTTCCCAACCCATGCCTCACGGCCATCTTTGGTCCTAGCAGCCTTGACGTAATCCTCAGGAAATGGCACTGAGGTGATTGGTCAATGAGTCAATGCTAGTCCGTTTGGGTCACCCATGTAGAATAGATACTATGTGACTATTTTTGTACGCGTGAGTGTATCATTGATACATTTTACGAAGTAGATATGATCTAATAATATCATCTAGTTGTCGATGACGTACAAAAAAATCAATAACCAAACCTGTGAAATTTCAAATCCACTCAAAGCATCTGTTTTACCACTCGATGCAAAGGAATCGACATCAAATTTTACCACCCGTTCAACTCCATCACGATAAACGGATCCATCTCGGAAAGGACATTTCCTAATGTGGATGAGGATTCCCATCTCTTGATCTGGAAATTGCAACACAAAAAGGTATGGGAAGGAAACCCTTTCCGAAACCACGGTTTCACCCATGTCCATGCTGACAAGATTCAAAGAGCTTCTCAATGAAAGTGGCCATCCCATGTGGCAACTGGTCGTTCACGGGGCAGCTGCGGTCCTTCAAACGACTTCCATGACTCCATGTTTTGAGTAGGAAAGGTCAACAGACTCCCCACGTCCTGCTGATTCTTTCCAGGATTCTGACCAGAGTTAGGGACCTCACCATGTTAGACATGGAATCTGAAACGTTTCCATTGGCTCACATCATCAAATTGGCCAATTTTCCTCAAATTTGTAGAGATTGCCCGGTCCCCAAAAAGGAAACCTCCCCCTTTCCGAAATCAGCCGTCTTAAGGGCTCAACGCAAATGGGATTCTGGTCTTCCGAAGCGCAATTCAACATGCCAACTTCGTTGATAATGGCACCCTTCACAAAGGGATAGAGCCTTCAGCTGCAGCTGAGATGAATAGCTGCCGCAAGTCTCCAGCTGCACTACTAAATTCAGCATGAAACCCTTCCGCAAACCTTCGAAGCAAGTTTGAAAATAGCAAGAAAAATGTTATCCGCCACTTTCAGTGAAAAAAGCCTTTTCTAATCTTCTCGGCGAATCATTGGAATATATAAACTATCTTTGAGATTCCATTTGAGTCCTCAATACTTGAAGATCCTTCTTTCATCATCTTTCCATATTGGTCCGCCATTTCTTCTCCTTAAAAAACATGCGTTCCCATTGTGTTATCCTCAGCTTCTCCCCTGTGGGCCAAGGTACTCCATGATCTTGGCTGTGGCGTCCAGGCGATGTTTTAATGTCTCATAACCACCAGGGCCCTGTTTTTTTTTCAGCTGGTATACAGTAGCAATGTTCTGTACAAATGGAGGTCAAAACGAATCTGTATGACATCACCAACAGAATTGACAATATATTGCTATCATTACAATTATATGTCTGATTGTGATTTTGGATATTGTAGCAATGGTTATACAAAATGATTCTTAGTATATCTTTGTATGATATTACCTTGTATATGAATCTCAGAATTCAATAGAATTCATCCATAGCCATATATTACCACCAGAAACATCCAGTGACCAGTGATTACATCTCTCTGCAATGCAAACGAATGATGTTTTCTCTGATTTCCTTCCATGACTGACATCCCCCTGTGGCCACCTCTGGCAGGCAGTCATAGGCGTAAAAGTGAAAACCCACATAAACGGGACATCTGCAGCTCGCCTCAGTGATACTGTTGGAAGAAATCCTGCACCAGTTGAAAAAAAGATTATCCGTTTATCCCATTATTTACAAGGTTTATGTATCCCAGGTGGTGCAGGATTTCCTCCATCAATAGTATCTCTTATGGAATCTGGCACCTGTATAACAAACACACACACACACACAAGTCGCAATTTCTGGCAGCTTGTGACGACAGGCTACATCTTGACAGCTGCACTGACCGTTGACGCAGCCACAAGCGTGTTCAATGAAGCTCTTCGCCTGAGTGTCCAAAGGTTTTATAGAACCTGAAACTATAGCACAAGAAGGAACATAAGATAACATAAGTAACACCAAACACAAAAGAACGGGAAACTATACAGAATTTCAAAAATCAAGTGAAATGCAGTGACCTTGGATGACCAAAAATCAGCATTTCATGAGTCTTTCAATTATGACAGCTGTTGCTGCCAGGATTGGTTAGTATAAATGTACGTACATCAAGCCATACTCGAATTTTGACAATTGACCATCATCTCATCTCTTAAAACGAACTCCGTGGATAGTGGACATCTGCTGCAAATCTAGCTCATTACAAATGACATCTTGTCAAGGGGCTATGTTAGTTTTAGGTATATAGTGTCTGAATAACTAGATTGATATTTGATATTGCATTCATACAAGTATTCCCGTAACCGAGGCTCACAAATCACCAAAAGCATCCAAACACTCCATCCCATTTTCCAAGGTACGTAGTCCATGTTTTCGGCCACCAAGGGTGGGGCCCTTGCACCGGGAAGGACATATATGTGAACACAACATGCATATAGAACATCTGTATGTATAAACTTGAACATCGTGGACATCATACGACTTCATGGACGATCTAGTCGATATTCATGTTACCTGGTAACTGAAACAAATCAGGAAGAACAAATTGTATCAAATTGTTAGCAATCAAAGAACATGAAAACATATGAAAACGATCACCTTGCGCTGAGTTTCAGACTATGGCCCCATGAGAACCACTTTGATGAAATTTCTTTCGGCCACAGTCACTGTGGCGGAAAGAACTTCATCCACGTGGTTGTCATGGCGCAACAATTCTGTGCAATTTTTTCTGAGAAAATGCTTGAACAAAGTCACAGCTGCTAAGTTCATCGTCGCAAAGATTTCACGGATTCACTGGCTATGCACTTTGTATGAAAATCCGCCAACGTTAAAAACACGTCCATATTAGAAACGGCATCTCATCTTGAATTGGTCTGGATAGAACCCTAAACAGCAAACTTGAAGGCCATTTCCCAAGTACTATGATCCAATCACAACATGCCTTCAAAATATTCAACCTGACCACACTGTTGCAATCTGAAAACGCAACCATCTTTTCTTCGCAGTGCCAACTCCAATGGTCCAGTTATGCACAAATCTGGGCCGCCAAGGGCATATATTCGACAAAAGTGTCTTGAGGGTGTTTAGCAGGAAGTGATTTGTTTTGATATGTTTTGTTTTGATATAATTTGATATGTTAATATGTGTGTGTAAGTTTCTATGTAGAACTTGTAAAATGCAGAAGTGCATCTAACAATACCTTGAAGTGCTGTAGGCGTCCCAGACATAAGTAGATGCGGACCACGTGAAACTTTGGCTGCGGGCCACTTTGGGCATGGCCTTAGCGTGATCGAAACACATAAGTTCCAACCAATCGACGGTAACTTTCATAACTACTGTTCTTGGAAGAAATCCTGCACCAGTTGATATGGAAAATAGTGCATTTTCCATACGGTTTCATACATAGCAGTTGCACGATTTCAGCCATCAACAGTATCATTGACAATGCACATGTTACTTTCCCGAAACAAATGGTACCTGGTAAAGAAGTTCCATTCATGAATTCCTATTTGTGATTCTTGGACGTGCATATCTGCATACCTGGTCATTCTACTAAATTTAAAGCTACCATCATGGTTCATATCATTGTTTCGAGTGGCTCTTGCGCTGATTCACACGCATCGGAACTACAGTATTTTTCTCTGCCCGTTCTACGTGAACCCAAATGGAGATTGAGAACTCCCATTCTGCATTGAACATTCAAACTGCACCTGTTGGAGACGTTGGGTTGGTACAGGGTTGGTACATTACATTTGAGTTGGAGACTCGTCTCTGCAGGCCTCTGAGCTGCCCTACGCAGCCATTTTTTCCCACACCTGGCACCTGTTCAATGACTCTTGGTGTCCAAATTCTTGATGTAGGTATTGATGCTCATGGTTTAGCAACAAAACCTTTTGATTCTCAGCATGCGAGTATCAACCACTGAGTCAACAAGTGATTTGTACCATCCATCCATTCAAGAGACGGTGGAATCAACTCCAACTCCCTGTTGTGTACATGTGTTATTCTTGATGGGATAATCCCATCTCCAAGATTCCTCCTGACCATATTCAAAAGCCCCTATCAAATCAGCATATTATATAATATGACCATGACATACCATGACCATCCTGGCTTTCTGGGAAGCAGAACAAGAACCCCTACTTTCCACATTTCACAAGAGTTGTATGCAGTAACCTCAGTATAAAGAACGTTGCTGGCAGCGCCATTAGTGTCAATCTTGTCAGGTGCCTCCTAAAAAAATTTTTGAAAAACCACAAGAAAACCCACTTCGCCAAAAATCGGCCCCTCGGCACCTCAGTGATGGTGGTCAACCCACCAGTCCGCGAGCTGTGTCTTGTTGAGAAAAACTGGAGGCTTTGCCTTGTTTCAACGACTCGCAACATGCCAAGCAACAAACGGGGGTAGGTGTCATTAAAGTAGAATGCCTACCCCTTGAATCCCCTAAATCAAAATACAATATATCAACCGAATGCTATAGGCTACAGTATGATATTTGTCGAAGTTTTTTGCCTTTCCACTTCAAATCAAAGAAACTCGTGAAATTGAGACTTTTAAAACCAAAAAGTCAAGTCATTTCACC
>OMLO01004720.1_pt1 | contig 11407 bp, 3 predicted proteins | sample 1674811 | NCBI WGS metagenome assembly OMLO01 (sample SAMN06265003, study PRJEB25207) | coral metagenome | isolation source: Coral host | place: Mexico:La Bocana,Puerto Morelos, Mexico | collected 2008-11-13 | reverse complement strand
GATAGTTCCTCGACGGAAACACTCTATTGTTTAAATAGTGTCTCTCAGCGGCTGAACACTATCGCGTCACGTGATCAATTTAAACCAATTAGAATCGGAGAAAATTAAGTGGTGAACTGCAAGCGCAGATAGTCGTTATAACGTCACGTGATCAATTAAAACCAATAAGAATCGGATGCTCAGTTTTGCGGCAAAGAGAACAAATAGATGATTGCATGACAACGAGGCACAACAAGAAGCCAAGGAATGACATAAATTCTCTAGCAAATACTTCATTTATTTGTTAACTGAAATAATAACTCACAGTAGTAGAGTTTTCTGCTTAAGATAAGGTAATTATCTATTTAGCACTACCGCGAAATGTCGATACTCAATTGTCCTGTGTATGTACTGCAATGTATTGTGATTTAAATCTCTGTTGATTTCAATAATTGTATTCTGTAAGCTTTCAAGTTAATTTAATAACTTACCACTTCTTAATATAGACGACACTATTGATTATGACTTCTACTGTATTTACACGTGAATACCCCCTCCCCCACAACAAAAAGTTACTTTACTATTGGCAAAGGTAACATAATACTAACAATCCAAACCTTTCTTTTCTCTTTCTTTGTAAATGTGAAACTAGCAGGAAATGATACTGCAAACTGCCGGTAAACTCTACAGCCTTAATTCGATACATGTATATAATTATTATAACTAAGTGTAATATTACCAAGATTTTCCAGTGAATTATCAGATGAGTGTTATTGTTGGATCCCTGTAAACTAGAGCCAAAAGTTGCCAGTCACCAAAACCACAAAAATCTGGCATACTACATGTATCTATATGTTCTCTGTTCAAAACTGAATTCATGAATTCATTAATATGACCAGGAGTTTAGGGCTAAAGAAGAAACACTATATAGTCAACTTGGTTGTCAGTTACTGTAGATCAAAGTGATATGTCAGCTATCAAAAGAGTATGACATAAGTTGCTGTGCTTCCATCTCTCCACGTAGGATCTGCCACCACCTTAGCTCGACACATGGGACATGTGCGTTCTCGGTCAAACCACAGCGATATGCAGTCTTCACAGAAAATGTGCTGCAAGACAAGCATGTCAAACAAGGATCAAGGCCATGCCTCGACTGAGAGGAGTTGAACTGCTTTTGCACAGTCATGTAAAAATTGTCAAATCTGCAAATGTTCTTTAAGCAAATTAATTTACTTTACATTCCTGAAAGTTCATAACAGTCAAGGACAAGCTATATTCCCAACAAGAGGATATACGGTAATTCTCTCAATTACAGCTTGCCTAGCTTTCATAACATATATAGAAATAACATACTAATTGATGCAAGCCAAATAGAGAAGACAAAACGAGGTTATCAAGAATAGCACTCTGTCTTTCACGCAGATCCCGTATATAGTCAGGTTTGTAAACAAGAAACAGAGACTGGGAGGGGAATACAAATCAAGGGGACACTGACACTTAAAGAATCCTTGGTGTTAGTGTTGCAATACCTTGCATGACCGGAGCATGATGGGCTCCTTTAACTCTTCCTGGCAGATTGGGCACGAATTTCCCGCTTCAACTATTTCTTCTTTAGAGGGGGGTGAGCCATAGTGCTGTGTTAGCCAAAACAAATTAAAGAAATCAAGTTAGGGGTTTGACTTGCTACTTTGAAAACCAAACAGAACCAGGAACAAATGTAACAGTTACAATAACATTGTTTCTGTTGTTTAACATAACCAGTAAATGCCTCTTACCACATCATGGCCAAACACTTTGCAGGCAGCAAACACCTCTTGAATTTTGTTCACAATCATGCGAGCCTGTCAAAAAGTGATGACCAGTAAATTAGTGAATGACAATGAATGTAACTGCACTCTTCCCAGCAACCTTGGACCGCCAATGTTTCGTTTTGCAAGCACAAGATACACGTACTATTTTTTTTGTAACTCATAAATATAAACTTCTTTATTCTTTGTGTTATAAAAACTGACACTGTGTTCAGTTATATGCTACCGGTAATTATTGATGTTCACTCAGCTGCTACGAATTATTTTGCCCATCTGGGGCACTTAAGACATATCTGGGGTAAATAATTATTATTTCATTAATACCTTAAGTAATAAGTAAATTGTTGTTGCTATGACAGCAAAGTACTCTCCACCATAGTTGTACTCTGTAAAAAAGGCAAACCACAGTGGAACCGGTACTAGCATGCGGTATAACTGCGAAAAATTTTCAATCAACAGGTAGTACTTTCCCTGTGAATTTTAAGCAAAAGAAATATCTCTGTCAACAGATATCAAAGGTGTTGCAGCATAAAAAATAAACAAAATCACTGTTAGTAAGATTGATGCCAGTTTACCAAACTTTACTACACATTCACATACATTGTCCCAACTATTTGACAGGTCTTGTATTCCCATGTACATTTGTTATGTAAGGTAAGGTAAGGTCTGCATACCAGACAAGAGGCTCATGATTCTCATAATTCCATGGGAAATTTTTCTTTGGTGTCATTTTAGTCTACTGCTTCTATCTGTAGCTTTTAGAAATTGCAAAAACGTTTTTAATATTTATATTTATATTAAAATTACTTCATATCCTGTTGAATTTCATCTTAATACTGTAGAGGTCGCCATTAATCAGTGTATACTAATAACTGATGCCACAATCTGTTTACAAATACTATTAATACTCTGGTAATATTTGATAGATTATTCAAAAAACAAAGATAAAAAACAGAGACAGTTACCCTTCTTCTAAATGGAATTATTTTTCTGTGCTGGATTACCACCATGGACTTCAAAGCCATTGTGATAAATCGAATCACAAAATCTACAAGAGTAAAAATAAAAACTAAGTATTTTTTCCAAAACAACTAAATACCATTTAAATACATTTATTACATGTATTTACTTTGGTTACTCACCTGTGATTCCAACACACCAAAACACGGTCCATACATCCATTCTATTAAACAATGGCTTCCTAAATATCAAGCTTAAGAGAAAACATCCAAGCTTCAGTACAAGTAAAGTAATATATTATAATACGGTTAACACTTTGGTCAAAGTCAAATTGCTATACTTGGAACTTCTCTTGTAAGCAAACACCTGTCCTAAGTGACTGCCACCACTTGTAGCAAAAGTTTGTAACCTCCCATAAGCAACCACTTGGCAGAAAATAGTAAGAGCAGAAATTGTATAAAAAGATAAATTTCTCAATGGGAATTTACGGAAATAGGGGGGGAGGGGAGAGGGTGCCTAATGGGAGGGAGGTGCTATTTTAAATTTAGCCAATATGACAGGCACTTATTCAAAGGGGGCACTTTGAGGGGAGGCGCTTATTCAAAGATTTACAGCACTGGAAAACTGTTATGGCAATTTAAAACAAACTTGTGGGAGCTGGGCTAGCATCTACCATAGTAGCAGTTCCACTACTGCACTTTTAAGCTCTGAACTGACATTCTTACTATTTTATAACAAATCAAATATTGTTAATGAACCTTGAAGAATGTGCATTATTTGCCATAGACAACATCACAGAAAAGTCGGTCACTGGATTGTGCCAAGCAAACAAACAACATGAACAGCAGTCTTACCAGTTTTCTAGGTGGTGATTGTAAAAAACATAATAGATAAAGAAAACATTCCCAGAAAGAAAAATGAAAGTCCACAAAGAGATGCGATTGAGCCGTCTGTCCTAGAAAATAATAATAAAAAAAGATTTGTTTTAATTTTACAGTAGGGGTGTAGTAAAAATAAAACTACATACAATTCTTGTCAATAAATTTCCCTAAATACATGTATTGTTTCTGTAACAAAAATTACATACTGTTTCTTGGCCAATCTGTGTAGAATGCTGAGGTATATTTACAATCCACTCTAAGAATCGTTTATTGCTGATTTTAGAGCACTATCGACAAAACAATGCTTCTGTGTCAGCTACAGTATCACTTCAAAGTTGTGTAAAAGTTGACCTTCATTGAGATAAGACTTGGCACGCGAGTAAAGCAGTATTTGGAGATGTAGCTTGTCCTAACATTATTCCTCCAATCATGCTGTATACTTCTGCATCTCCCTAACGACATTATACTTGAGTTACAACTGAAAACGGAAGTACTAGAAAATGTAAACACCATGTACCTTGAGAGATACCTGTCTTTTAACAGTGCTGTTAGCATGAAGAAATGTCCCACACAAGCCAATAAACACCAGAATGCCTACAAATAATCATAAGCAAATTCTTACTTTCCCTTATAGTTAAACAATCAACAGCAAGTTTAGAGCCTCCTTTCCCAGAACGATCGAAAATGTGGATGGAGAATCAAGCTTTAGTTAGTAACATTCATAATTACTACATGAGGTTGTAAAATACATGTACCAACCCAGTCTATGGTCCCACATAATTCTGCTTAGAAGTAGAAGCACGAACGGTAAACTTTTCTCCAGCCATGATATTGTGCCCTGAAACTCTACTCTGTCACCGGCAGCACGCCCGTTTCCGTTACCAGAGGAGTTGGAATTCCCAGCCGCCATATTTGCGTCCCCATGCTCGCCGTCTGCTTCGCTCGAATTACCAGAATTTATGTTTACAGCGGTAAAGCTGGGAATCCTATTCGATGCCGTCTCTTCTGCATCATTTTCATCTCTAAGAACCTCTGTTAAGTTCACGTAAGACGAAGGAGACAGAGGAGAAAGAGGCGAACTGGAAGGTGATCGCGAACCGGGACTTCGGTGCCCAAAACTTGGGACAAACTCACGAATCACGGATCTAATCGGGTTTAAAGGTGCCAGAGTGATTTGACCATTGCCCGAAGTGTATGACCATGAGGCTGAACGTGAATGGGAGCCTCTCTGATGGAAGGCAGAAGGTGTTCTTGAACTGGGAGAGTAAGCCCCATGTTCCGCCATGTTTAAAAGTGACGAATGTTTTTCTAGTGCGTTTCGCTCCAGTCTTAAACGAAGTCGTATCTCTCCTTGGAAACGCCGCTGAGCTCGCAGACCGGATAACGCTATCCACCGGATAAATCGCAACCTCGTTCCCAGGGTCCTCTCTCCTCCTACCTCGAGAACCCTGGGAACGAGGTTGGATAAATCGCTACGCTATCCGCTAAATATCGATTTTTATCTTTCAAGTGGGCACGGTAACGAATTCTACAATCTGATTGGTTCTTAGCGCGGTCCGGATTTTCTTATCTCTGACCACGATCACAATAACGCTTGCGTGAGTCGGTGTATGACAAGGAAAATTCTCTTAACAGTGACGTCATCATCAACAACATTTCCCGCGAAAAATAACATCAACCTTGTTGCAAAGATTATGTTCGACTTGTTATGGTGGTTCACCGTAATGGGGCTAGATTCCAGGCAGGATCTGCTCTTCTTAGATTATTGTTGTAGATGTTTTATAAAATTTTTACCTTATTCGAAAGGTGTCAAGTATCCGTGATCCGAGTTTTTTTTTACGTAAATCGATTAGCTGAAAGCAGCATTCCAACCTTTTACTCCAAATCGTAATGAGAGCTTGGAAAAAATAAATAAGTTATTTACCGGCTTAGGGTCGGTCCGTATAGTGAAAAACTGTGACCTCGGACTTGAAAATTAACAAGACCTCGGTTACAGTTTTCAGTATACGGATATATATATATACACTCAGTGTGAAATAATAATGGAGTCCTGCAGTTCCCTCTACGAAGATGGCGTGAAATGCCAATACAAGTTGCTAAATCTTCCGTCACCCTGGAGAGGGCCTCCCATATGAAAAGGACAGGGGTGCTTGGCATATCTTTTAGGGGATAAAAAAGTGGTATTGGTACCTTTAAGAGTGTACACACTCAAAAGGTACTTGTTACAATAAGTAGTCTAGCGTGACATCGTGTCGTGTAGTTTGTCACGCATTCCAGTGGTTACTTGTATCATGACCATAAATGGTCAATAAAGACCGCTCCTTGTTCACGGACTAATGGAGTCCACATGTTGAAACAGTACTGACAGCAGAAGGTACTCTTTGGGTTTTCACAGGAGAAAAAAAGATCAATAAATAACACAACCTTGTGTAGAAATTCGTTTAGCAATACGAAGCCAAATGGAGAGCCGATAGTAGAAGATTTCGTGAAGATCATGAGTGGTAATAACGGAAGAATTCTTCAATTCACAGTTAATGTTAGAAACGATCTAACGGAAAAATCTGAAGAACGGCATTATTCAACCATGCCTGAAATGTTATTTCGGAGAGCTAACTGTATTCCATGAACAATAAACTGCTGCTAACAACTCAAAAGCTCACAGAAACCCCTCCCCCTCTTAATTCAACCGTCGCATACCTTGGTAATTATAGAGACTTCAGATCGACGTCAGTACCGCAAATGGCGAAAGCCAGGTCACATGGACAGAGCTAGACGTCACGTTTGAGGTTTTCAACTTAGCTGTCAGGCACGGTTTTTTTGTTCTTTTATGTATGAGAAAAGTTATTTAACATTGTAAAACTTCAACAGTGCATGTAAGTGTAATGTACGTGTGTTTTAGGTGTATCAATAAAGTGCTTCATTAGAAAAAACAAAACTCGCGTTTTGAACTCTAAGAGATAGGTTCTCGCGTAAGACATTTACCTCAGGCTTTATTGCCTTGAATTTTGTTTTATCCCTTTTTACAAATTGGTTTTAATTTTAGGCCAATAAGCAATTACGTTGCCTTTTGTTGTTGTTTGTAGAAAGACACTGGTCTTCACGGGAAATATGGCGGAGACTTTAGTTGAATGTGTGTTCTATGATCGATGCTTTATTTATTTAGAAAGCTACACATGTTAGAAAACATACTGTTTTGTGTCAATTTTTTGGCGTAAGGTTGGTAATTTACAATGCATTTACACGATGATATCTATTCGCTACAATTTACACATAAGAATTAGCTTTCAGCGACGCCGTTTAACCCAGGTTTACAAGAGAAACATGCAGTGTATTTTGCACCCTGTCTAGAAAACAGACTATCCTATAAGCTCCTATTTGATGCTACTGAAGTTTAAAAAATTTTAGACTTTGATAAGAGACTGTGTAACTGACAAATTTAATGCTTCATGCTCCAACATTTACAGGACTTTGGGCAAAACGAAAAGATGTAATCTGCTGCCAGTGGTAAATCCCAATCCGGTGATAGCCAACTGACTATCTAGTACAGCCATTTGCCACCTTTCTCGCAGATGTCGGTTGGCACTACAAAAGTGGGAGAAAAAAAGACCTTTTAGTTTGTTTGCTGATCAAATTCTAGGTCAAATTTACATAAGATGGATTATAGTACAGTGGATCCCCGCCGTACGGCGTCCCCATGAACGCTGCCTCTTTGTTCAGTAACAGCCCGTTTATTCTGGCCCGAACGTATTTTGGGGGCCCGTTGGTGAACGGATTAACGCAGCTCCACTGTAATTTAATATGATCGCCTTTTCACCGTGAAAGATTAGACCTTGACTTTCAGCGTATCTAGCCTTGGATAGGAAGTGTAATCTAGTGTAGTTCCCAAAGCTAAAATAGCGTATCAACTACTGCAATGTAAAGCTTATACTAGAAACAGGAAGAAAAGGTGTGTGCTTGCTTTTGAAGGACAAGCTCACTCGTCCTGATCAGAAACAGAGCGAAAGCGTACCTTGAAAAGGCTGAATTTCTCATCCTCTTAGCGAAATTTAACAGGGTTCCTATCATCCATTGACCGTTAGCTTGGACATCATCTCTCCGATTTTGTTATTTGCTTTACTTCGTGTCGCGCCGTTTAACATCCCCAGGTCTCACGAGGAAAGATTGTTTATGGCCTGAGAATTTATTTACTTTAGGAGATGAGAAGATCCATTAGGGATGAGCTAGTGGAATCCCAAATGTTAGTTGAACATACGCTCGGTTGCCTTGTTGAACATACATGTTTGGCCTAGGTACGTGACTTGGACTACACTTACCTAGATCGGGACTATACTGGTCGCATGACGTTCTCTGCAAACCGGCCAATGACGTTCCCAGGTGGCGCATACCGAGCCACTATGTAGGTCTGGATCGGGGGATTTCCTTCAACTACAGTCGCGATGCCCACTCCTACCATTGTAGTCCCTTTCCAAACAATCTAATGAAGAAAGAATCATTCTCATGTTGATGTGCAAGAGCTACGATCTGTTTTATTCTCGCTAATCCATTAGATATCGCGAAATTAATTGACTGTGAGGTTTGTAACAGCGTCCTCTCCTGACTCGAATTTTTGGATGATTCGTTTTTTATTACTAAAGGGTCTTATCATTATCCCCGAGGAAGGGGAACTCCCAAATGAAAATGTCGAGGATACTCGTCGTGAAGGATTTTGGTCACACTAAGGTGTTCAGGATAAAACGTCATTATTGTTTTAGACTTTAAGGTATTACCCTTGAGCCATGCCCAGATTGGCCTTCTTTAGGGATCTAATTAAAATGTTCCGAGAAGCATGGCCGACATTTTCACACAGGTGTAATCACCCCTCCACCCCCCCCACTCCTCTTCCCTGGAAAGAGTAAACCTAGAGGGGACTATCTCCTCTTGTACATCAGGGGAGAAATATTACGGAATTAAAAATAAATTTTGCTCTTTTCGTCCACAGTAGATGCCATTATCATACTTGGGTGAAGTGGCCGATGTCTCTTTCAAGAAACTCCTGGATTGTTTGTGGCGGTCTGTCGTAATCGTATAGGAGCTCTTCACTGTACCTACAACAGTAATAAAAACAAGATTTGTCGATCATCATCCAGCTTGGGCTTAACAAATCAGATCAGAAAATTATGAGCCCTGATTCACAATTCGGCTGACTATTTGGGCCTGTACTCGAAGGGTATCGAAAAGCAATTGGTGTTTTAATGTTCGGCTACACGTATGTCGACCGACACGCTCGGACAAGTTTCCTCGCGCTTTGCGTCAGCTACATGTATTTACTTGAAGTTTTGATTGGTCGGTTAGTGTCTGTGTGCTTTGCGATTGGCTAGAGTTGTTCCTTTATTTTTGGTTTTACGACATTCAATTGAAAGCCGATTTCTGTCTTTAATTAGTTATAATTTATAATCAACGTTATTAATGGAAGGCAGTTGATAACACCGCTATCAATTGGGCATGTATTCTGGAAGGATACAGCCTCTATTGCGAGGGGTAAAGTAGATTGGACACCAAAAGGAAAAAGAAAGAGAGAAACATTGAAAACAATATGGTTCAAAGACAGAAGGAGACGAGCACTGAGGACATAACTGTTCTGGAGACTTGTAAAAAGGTATTGTTCCTTTCTTTTTGCCAGTCTTTAGATCAAAACTGTCACCTACCAGGATTCTACTGCGGCGGAGCAATTGCGGGCAGTTGAAGCCCGAGACCAATACAGGTTTTCTCCTTCATTAGTGCCTTGTTCGTGCACGAAAGTCTCTGTTGCTGCCAGATGGTTAGCCCATGCTTGTGCATGCTGAGCCAGCACATCACTCCAGGTCAGCTGTGGTGACCCATGAAGAGTTCGCTTGGCGTTATGGTATTGCAGACAGGCAGCAGCATCTTTTTTATTTTAAAGGTAGATAATTATTTTCTATGTAAGGGGTTAGTTTGAAGTGACGAATAGTTTGTACAGTTACCTGTGAACGTAGTATATCTGTCCCAAAACATAAATTGTCGCTAAATAGTCGAAATGGGAAATACAACGATAACTCTTTTCAGAATATCAATCAGGTTAATTAGCAATTGGTTCATGCTTTAGGGTGCACTATCGAGTTATGGAGCACGCGGGAAGTTTGGAGAGCACGTAAGAAGCGTAAGAGTTGCCCGAACCAATTGTTTTATAACATAGCCGGTGGAACTGTACATCAAATCCGACGCGAAAAACGGACAACAATATCAGAAGTGATTGTTTGCGGTAAGCGAAACATTAAGCAAAACAGAATTGGTTTTATTTCAAATTTTCTGTTGAAAGCTCGAGTTTTATTTTACCGCAGTTTAAATACAAAATTCTTTACTTTTACAAAAGAAATCACGCTCAAGAATGGCGCTTTCCTTCGTGGCAAAACGATTTGCTCAGCTATCAGCGTGCACTATCGGGATTTTGATTACGATTACGTATACTAATTTTGACTGCGCGGCTCTGCTAGCTATGTTAGAACAATGCATATTGCTTATAGTGAAAGTCCAAATTTTAAGCCTACTAGCTTAATGTAGATGTCCAAGTGTAAGTATACCATACATTTTTCCAAATCCCACTGGGGTGCAAAATTCAAATTTAGTTTCATCCCTTTTTAACTACGGAGATGTCGAGTACCATGTCCAAAGACCTGTAGCATACCCGACCGGATTCGGGAGTGCATATGTTTGTTCCCTATGTTAGATAATGTTCTCTCCTATTGACTTAATCTCGCAACGCAGAAACCACTTCGTTCCTATTACCTAATTTACTATTCGCTATTTTGTTGATGACACAAAACATGCAGCAATTACAGCAAAAACAACAAAGATAGGATGAGAATATGGGGAAAAAAACTCACCTTCTGGTGATAGAGTAGGGGCCATAGTCGATGGCAGCTCAGTCGGTGGTGCCATAGTCGATGGCGGCTCAGTCCGTGGTGCCATAGTCGATGGCAGCTCAGTCGGTGGTGGAAAAGTCGACGGCGGCTCAGTCGATGGTGCCATAGTCGACGGCGACTCAGTTGGTGGTGCCATAGTCGACGGAGGCTCAGTCGGTGGTGCCATAGTCGATGGTGGCTCAGTCCGTGGTGCCATAGTCGATGGCAGCTCAGTCCGTGGTGGAATAGTCGACGGCGGCTCAGTCGATGGTGCCATAGTCGACGGCGACTCAGTTGGTGGTGCCATAGTCGACGGTGGCTCAGTCGGTGGTGCCATAGTCGACGGAGGCTCAGTCGGTGGTGCCATAGTCGACGGAGGCCCAGTCGGTGGTGCCATAGTCGATGGCGGCTCTGTTGGCGGTGCCATAGTCGATGGCGGCTCAGTCGGTGGTGCCATAGTCGACGGCGGCTCAGTCGGTGGTGCCATAGTCGATGGCGGTTCAGTCGCTGGTGCCATAGTCGATGGTGGCTCAGTCGGTGGTGCCATAGTCGATGGCGGTTCTGTCGGTGGTGCCATAGTCGATGGCGGCTCCGTCGGTGGTGCCATAGTCGACGGCGGCTCAGTCGGAGGCGCCATAGTCGATGGCTGTTCTGTCGGTGGTGCCATAGTCGACGGTGGCTCAGTCGGTGGTGCCATAGTCGATGGCGGTTCTGTCGGTGGTGCCATAGTCGATGGCGGCTCAGTCGGTGGTGCCATAGTCGACGGCTGCTCAGTCGGTGGAGCCATAGTCGATGGTGGCTCAGTCGGTGGTGCCATAGTCGACGGCGGCTCAGTCGGAGGCGCCATAGTCGATGGCTGTTCTGTCGGTGGTGCCATAGT
>OMLO01004719.1_pt1 | contig 11408 bp, 5 predicted proteins | sample 1674811 | NCBI WGS metagenome assembly OMLO01 (sample SAMN06265003, study PRJEB25207) | coral metagenome | isolation source: Coral host | place: Mexico:La Bocana,Puerto Morelos, Mexico | collected 2008-11-13 | reverse complement strand
GGCAAAAATGATCAATCACGGAATTATGCTAAACGTTTCAACGGAAAACTTTACCCATAACAGAATTTTAAGAGCAGGTAATACTTTTTTAACTTCTAAGGATTATGAGTTTGTAAATTTTCTCTGTGGAATTGCTTCCAACGGCCCGTAAACAAGTGCGAAGCAACGTTTGCGAACCGTGAGCATGCGCAACACAGTAACTTGAAGAATTTCTACTTTACTGACGTCACGAAAACAAAGCGTTTTGGAGCGACCTAAAAACGCATATCGCGCGCGTTCCACACGCTGAATTTTTTTTTAAATTGGCATATGGGTAGGATTTTTTTGTTTTTCACCCACATGAAAAAATCAACAAATTTTAAACATACATTAATGCACTGAGGGTAAGAAACGAAAATTACGAAAACCATCGAAAATTATGTACAAATTTTCTTACGACTCAGCCAGTATAATGATATCAAGTCCTGACAGGAGAGACTCCGTAAGAGTTTCGGCAAGGTCATCAAGAAAATTAAATGAAGTGCTTGGAGGACGACGATATGCTGAATAAATTTCGACGACACTTTGAGGTTTTCCTTGATGTAAACACAGTCCACCGCCCAATTTGTGTGGGCCGCGGTCTTGTCTATAGAAAGTGTAGCCTGGAATATAAATGCTCGCGTTGTCGACAGAAGAATCAAGCCAATCTCCGACATTGTGAAGATATCAAAACTATTTGTAACAATTGAGTCTAACAGAGAAACCAAGTGATCTATGGCTTCAATGAGCGGATATTTAAATCAGCAACCACACCATTTGACAATCTGTTGCTTGGAAAAGTGGTGTTTGCATTCGCGATGTTGATGACAAATTAGATGAGAAACGGTCCAGGTTGTGGGTGTATGTCGCCGCTTAGACTGATTTGTTGGTACGTGCTCACGCCTCTTTCAGTGCATGATTTCACCCCGTAGTCAGGAAGTCATTTTTGCCTATATAACTGAACTAGGCAGATCGTGAGCAGTATATGTGGTGTTGTATTATATCAAACCCTCCTCACCTCTTGTCCAGTGTCTCCTTTTCGTACCACGTACTCTTTGGCAAGAAAATAGACAGGCTTAACTTTCGTGGACAGCATGATCTTCAAGATGCCGATGTCAGTGTCCTCGAATAGATGTACCTGATTTGATAAAAAAGAAACAACTGCTCAATGTAATAATTTTTTTCGAGATTTAAAGTAAATTACATGACAGCTCGTCGTTCATTTTCCTATTGGCAAAAGACAGTAAGACGTAATCCGATAAGAAATCGAGTATTTTCTATTTCAAGCGGACGAAAGCCCTGTACCAGAATAATTTTAAGTATATTACAGTCCTTTTTGCTTTTTCTAAAAGCTAAATGTATAAATAGTCACCTGAAATAACAGCAAAACATTTTCCCATGGGAACTTGTGGAAATCTGATAAATTTCCCCGGTATATTTTAAAGTTCAGTTTTAATGTCATTAAAGATGCGAATATTGTTCATCGTGGTGTAAGATAGGTAATGAACGTTTATTCGTTTGTCTCACGATAGAATCGCTTTGAGATGTTGATCGCGACGTTTCGACTGCAATACTGCTAGTCTTCATCAGGCGATGAGAGGTCGATTGTTTACGCGTCACTATTTATGCAAGTTGGTTCGCTATGATTGGTGCATTTCGATCCTCATTATTATTCCGACTAATAGATGGTGTTCCCTCAGGGGTCCGCTTTGTAGTTGAACGGCTGTTATGCTTTCTGATCGTAGGTATCCATGCTTCGGGAATTTCAATTCCGCTATCTCTATTGATGTTATTAGAATTTGGATAGCCTCTTTGACCCTGCGTGTGTATCGGTGAGGGTGACGATCGATAAACTTGACTTGATTCCATAAAGGAATATGCCCCGTTTCATTTGCGTGCTCCGAAACTGCGGAGGTTTGTGTATGAGCAAGCCTTATGTCTCTGTCGTGTTCTTTTATCCTGTCTTGCATCGCTCTCCCTGTTTCCCCTATATATACTTTGCCGCATTCACATGGAATTTTGTATACAACACCATCTTGTTTGCCTGGTTCTAGGGACCGAGCCAAACACCTCATAACAAAACCTTCAGTTATTTCTCAAGAAAAGAAACATTTATCGTCGGTACTTGTTTCTAACGGTTATCCTTCTTCGTTCATACGAAAATTTTCGTTCATACGAAAACTTACTAAGACCACAAGGCCAACAGCCAACAACGAACCCACGCAGGAATTTAAATCTACTGCGGTTTTACCCTATATTAAAGGTGTATCAGAGGTTCTTCGCCGCTGCCTACAAGAACAAGGCGTTCGCACCGTCTTTAAATCTGACACAACTCTTCGGTCTTACTTAGTACGACCGAAAGACGCCCTAGAACCAGGCAAACAAGAAGGTGTTGTATACAAAATTCCATGTGAATGCGGCAAAGTATATATAGGGGAAACAGGGAGAGCGATGCAAGACAGGATAAAAGAACACGACAGAGACATAAGGCTTGCTCATACACAAACCTCCGCAGTTTCGGAGCACGCAAATGAAACGGGGCATATTCCTTTATGGAATCAAGTCAAGTTTATCGATCGTCACCCTCACCGATACACACGCAGGGTCAAAGAGGCTATCCAAATAAGACTTCATTCTAATAACATCAATAGAGATAGCGGAATTGAAATTCCCGAAGCATGGATACCTACGATCAGAAAGCATAACAGCCGTTCAACTACAAAGCGGACCCCTGAGGGAACACCATCTATTAGTCGGAATAATAATGAGGATCGAAATGCACCAATCATAGCGAACCAACTTGCATAAATAGTGACGCGTAAACAATCGACCTCTCATCGCCTGATGAAGACTAGCAGTATTGCAGTCGAAACGTCGCGATCAACATCTCAAAGCGATTCTATCGTGAGACAAACGAATAAACGTTCATTACCTAACTTCAGTTTTATTTCACCGGTACTTTCTAGTACTTCAAAGGAGCTTCCAACTTTGTTTTTGACATTTTGTGTTATTTCAAATTATTGTTATGTTAAACAGTCGCACGAACGTTTGAAATACAATGTAAATAATATCGGTTTAAATTGTTGTCCACTTATTACTCGCCCTTCTGGTAGATTCTCTAAACTAATTTAATTTTATAGCGTGATAGGCTTGCCCTTTAGGAACTCTTTCATGATGAACACACAATTAATATATCAAAATTTTTGAAGAAAATGAAGGAACAGCTACTGATAAATTGCTAATAGTTTCACTTTTCTCAACTAGCCAACCAGTTTCTATAGAGCGTAATAGCTTCGCTAAATATTGAAAGTCTGCTGATAACACGCTTGCCATTGAATTGATAGGACCGTAAATAACGCACGTGGCAACCTTGCAATTAATTAGAGGCCTGAACTTTTTACAACGTCTAAGATAAGTTAAATTGCTTTAAACGTACAGATGTCCTCGGGACAAAAATCAGCTCATTAATAAAGAACTAGAATAGAAAGGAGAGCAATAACTACTCATAATAGAACAGGTGGGCTTAGACATGTAGGATGGACGTTGTTTGGCGCTGCATTAACAGACTTCGATGGCCGGTTCCTGAACGATACACATTTTGAATTCTGATACACAACTTTGTTTTCGTAGGTTTCATTTATCGCCTCTCTGGCTCGCCGGAGAAATCCTGTTTTTTAATTGCTGGTTATACGCCGAATTTAAATAGCCTTGATATGTAACCTGTTCACTTGTTTTGATTTAACATCATGGCTGACTCTGAAAGAGAGCCAAAATATTGTAACAAACTTTTTGCATTGCAATAAAACAAAACTTAATTATTTTTTAAAAATTTCTGTGATCGTCCGCAGACTCGCTCTGTTACATATGATATGCCCTTACGCAAAAACATGAAAAACAAAAATATGAAAGGTATTCTAAAAAAAATGAACGGAAAGAGAATAAAGTTTTTACCCGTTTAATCAGGTCGCTGTACATATTGAGGGAAATATCAGCTTTTAGAGACAGCGGCAGACCTTCAAACAACGAACCGGCATCGACTCCTTTGTTCCGCAGCCAAAGATATTCATAATAGCTGAAAAAAAAAGGTTGGCGTTTAAAAGAAATTCATGTTAAATGAGCATAACCCACTGGCGGAACGGTTAATGGAGAATCTGATTGACTACACGGGGATAGTCTTATTTTCGATATACGGCACTAAGAGCTATTCAATCCTTGAAGATACCTAAGACAGATCGGTCAGAACGGTAAGATAGATCAGTCGGCTGATTATACTAAACCTCACAGTGGGTTCCTATCGAATTTGATAGAAACCCCAGCCAAGCTCGCCGTTTAATAGTTTATTACTGTCATTGGGTTAGTCATGTCGACCTAATGGTGAGAACGACTTTGGACCTAGCAATCCGAATTCGAGGGTAATACTCTTTCCTTTCATAGTTTCTCTCTCCACTCAGGAGCGGTTCAGTACAGGAATCTTCCACTGAGCAAAATCAGGACAGTTGCTAATGCTGAAGATTAGTTGAGGGCCCTGAAAGGAGTATAAATCCCATCTCCCAAATCCCAGCTCCCAGTCTATGTTTTAAAATGCCCCAGTCCCATTCCACCAGGTTTTCCCCAATGGCCCAGTGGCCGAAATGTGCAAATCCCAGTTCCCATTTTACTCGTTCAGGCTCGTCTAATAAGCCTATGGTCAAATTTTACGAAAGTTTAACAGACATACCTTACGATACGGGCTGTTAGTTTGTCAGAGATTTCTTGTTCCTAAAAATAATAATAAAAAAAATCATGTTGTAAAGCACTGGCTAAACCAAAACATCAATTAAATGGTTTATAAAGTACGCGTTGAGGCCGAAGCAAAGTCGATGAGCAAAGTCGTAAGAGATGCGGCTATATTTGTACTTTGATCTTAGCGTGTTCCGGATGCCGCATTATGCAAAAACTGTCAAATTTTTGATGTCACTTTGTGACTAATCAAATTCCTCCCTGTTGTCGGCGAATGGAGTTTGGTGAAATGTTTGGGATTAACGTCTGCAGACGATTTATTTTCTCCCTGACCACCTCTTCCTTCCCGCTCACCTCTTCCCTTCTTCTCTCTATTTTTTGCTCACCCCAGGCGCGCTTCTTCACTCTCTCCGCCAGGAAAAGTAAAGGAGCTGGTGGGGGGCCTGGCACGAGAAATGAGAGCCTGCACGAAAGCCGTTGTTTTCCGAATACAGCGCGATCGCACACGAACTCAACATTCTGATTTGTAAAAAAATGTGGGCAGGCCCTATTGATATGGCCAAAACCAATGGCGATTATCAAACACAAAAATGACATGGCGACCGAGGATCCTGGTATGGGATTTCTCCAGGATGCTTTTCGAAAACTTCCATGGAAGCAAATAATCTGATCAATCTCAAACACGGACAGGAATTAAAATGCTGTGAATTGTTTTCAGAAGGAAGGGATGTTTTTGCGGTTATGCCAGCTGGGTGCGGAAACGTAATATATTGCAACTGTTTGTACCTGCAAAGATGATCAAGAAAGTTCGCGAAAGGCAGCATTCAAATACTGTAGTGTTAATGACTTTCCGCTAGGCAGAATAATTCAGGATCAGGTTAAGGGGGAAAAAGTCACTGGGATTAGATTGAGCTTCGATGAAGGATGTCAAAGACTTATCCAAACTAACGTTACGAACGTCAAAACACAAGTGTTATTTGCATAATTAAAACTAAAGTTGCTATCATGTTTGTTGATGTTTTTCTTAATTTCTGTTGCCTGATAATTAGGCACATGTTGTCAAATCTTGACACCTCCAGAAGGTTAAGTAAGCAATGGCATCCGTGCAGGCTCCCATTCTTACCGACTCGCTTCGCTAGCCGACACTCGCTTCATATGCGGACGGCTTTGCCTTTTCTCGTGCCACAACGATGAAATCGTTGTCATTTCTTGTAGCAGTAGTTCGGACGATCTCATGGAAACTGTCATTAATTCCTTGCTATCTCTCGTCAGGATTTAATGATTTGAGCTCCTTCCTGTAAACATTTTAGCAACTGATTCTAGCAACATACTTAGCTCAAAGTTACGCGAGAGAAAACGACAGGACCTTTACTCTTTTTAAAGTAATGACAAATGTTTCATTGCCGCTTACCTTCAGGAAAGTTTTGATAGCGTCAAGTCTTTCTTGGTAACGAGCCCGCTGTGCGTCAGCGTTTGCCAGACCGGCAGCAACACTGGCAATGATGTAACCGTAGAACACGATACCAAAGATCATGCAAAACACGGCGAATATCATCTGTCAATCAATTAATCAATCAAATAAATTAGTCAGCTTATTATTTAACTGATCAATCAAGCAAGAAATCAAGAACTGCAAGAATTGATCAATCAACCAAATAACCAAGAAAACAAGGAAGCAATTACTAGTAACAGTCAATAAATAAATTATTTAGTCAATCAACTCATTTAGCAGCTAGCCAATACCTCATCGAGCGAGAAGAAAACAAATTCTTCCGCGTGATTACTAGTTTGTGTTTGTACTTCTAAACTTGTACTTCTTCCTTGTGAGACTGCGAGCAGTCTCTCTTTTCCATGAAAACCGCGAGGAAGAACGCGGAGCGTGCGAGCGTGACTTTGAGCGTGACGTTAAGCGTGACGTGCGAGTGGTGAGGGGCTATGCTGGAAGGCCACGAGTATCGCGTGCGTCGGAAGACGAATGACGGGAGAGAGGACTCCTTTCAAAATTTCCTATGAGCAACCCCGTCGTTTCTATACGAGAGTACCACCCCGAAGCTGTTATATGACGGAGGGAACAATGGTACCTGATCTTATCACTATGACAACCTGATTAGCTGTATTCAAATTGGGAAGACGAAATAGAGCATGGGTTGACTGTCGTATTTACCTCCGTCGTGGTATGTGCATGAGCGTCCCCGTATCCAACCGAGGCTGAGGTAGCGGCAGCCCAGTAAAGACTAGTAATATATTGAACTTGAAGTGCTATATTTCCTGTCAACAAAGTGTAAAATGAAATTTAAATTCCCCTGGGATTTATTTATTTTTATAAAAGCAACAATTCAAAACCCAGTATAAGTTAATTTTAACTGGAAACAAGACCGCTCAAAGGCATTCATGAAGTTTTTTTTATACTCCTGAATGGAGAAAGGCATTGCGAGAGTAAAGTGTCTTGTCCAAGATCACAACAGAATGTCCCCAGCCAGGGCCCGAACCTGGAGCGCCCAATCAGTAGACGAGAGCACTAACCATGAAGCGAGACAAATAAAGAGACAGACAAATAGACAGGCAGGCTGACAGATAGAAAATTAGAGATAAAGGCTGACAGACAGACTGACAGATAGAGAATTACACAGAGAGGCTGACAGACAGATAAATATACAGTCAGGCTGACAGATAAAGAATTAGACAGAGAGGCTGACAGACAGATAAATATACAGTCAGGCTGACAGATACAGAATTAGACAGAGAGGCTGACAGACCGATAAATATACAGTCAGGCTGACAGATACAGAATTAGACAGAGAGGCTGACAGACAGATAAATATACAGTCAGACTGACAGGCAGACAAATATACAGACAGGTTGACAGATAGACAAATAGACAGACAGGTTGACAGACGCATAGAAAAACAAACAACCGAAGAGAGAAGCAGACGCCACGAATTAAAGAATAAGAAAAATAAAGAAAAAGTAAAAACGAAATGGAAAGAAAAAGAACTAGGTATCGGCTGAGGTCAAACTTTTAAAAGAAAGTCATAGCTAAAAGATGGAAACTGCGTTACGAGCTCAAAGTACCTAGGCCACGTTTTTCCTGCTCAACCCAAGAATCTTCTGAGCAGAGGTGAGTTCCATCTTCGAGTCCTTTACAAGCGAGTAGAAACCAGCCACATGCTATACAATGAGTAAAAGTTGCCATGTACAGACCGAACTTAAGATGCCTATGGGATATTTAAAATATACAAATATTGTTAGTATATCGTGAAGAGAGTCTTAGGGAATCAAAGTGATTTCTTTGCATTCTTGCAAGTTTGTACGCAAAATATGGAAAACCAAAAAAACAGTTCACAACAAAGTCAATTTACCGACCACCCTATTTCTCGTCTGTTTTGATTATATTCTACTTTTTCTTCATGCTGTTTTCAATGGACCAATTTCGATATATTAAAATTCAGCCTTAAACAATAGACGTCAGCACCAGGCTCTGGGGAATAAACCCCACAAACTGTGTAGTTATTCCCCAGAGCCACGTGCTCAGGTATATTGTCTGAATTTTAATATATCGAAATCGGTCTTTTGGGGTTTCATAACAACGTGTTATTTGAGTTACAACTCCATAATGGCTACTGGAATCGACTAAAAATTCAAAAAAACTATTTTTGTTTGAAGGCTTCTACCTACCCTAACAGGTTGGTATTTTTTCCCAGTGAATCTGCCATGAAACGAAAGAACTGTTGCTGAAAAGACACAAGGAAATAAATAAGATGAAGGAAGCCAATGGCTGGATATCTTCCTGACAGGGATTAAAATAAGTATCTTTGCGAATTTTTGCGACAGGTTTTATAGTATAGGTTAAGTCTGCGTTAGGCCAAGTTGTCCATACAGGCATTATCCCAGTTGCCGTAGCATTAAGTGGTAAGAAGTATATTTAATACCTTAAGGATGGGGTGCTGGTCCATCTCAAGGCTACCCCCCCCCCCACCCCAGCTAATTTGCCAGAGCCCACTGATTTAAACACCTAGTTGCAGAGAGGCACTGTGAGAATTAAGTGTCTTGGCCAAGCACAAAATGTAATGTCCCTGGTCCGGACTCAAATCCGAACTACTCGATTGAAACTTTAATTAGTTCGCTAACAATTTGGCCACCGCTCTTCCACGGGCTAAACTTAGTCAAGGCAAAACGAACTGAAGGGTTAAGTTCCTTTTGTTCAAGTCTCCTTTGAGGGTTATTGAACAGAAAGTATCCTTCCTGCAGATGTACCCGCGCCAAATTTATATTTCAATTTGTGTAACTTACCACTTTGTACAGGTATAAACATCTATTAAGGCGGGTTAACGATAGAATGCGAAGAACGCCTGCAACACAAAAGAAATTGATGTTTAGGATTCCAAAATCTAGGAACACTGGCTTCATTGTTGCGGGCGACCCAGAGGAGTCCGCAACCCTAATCTCAACGTTGCTCTCAAAAAAACGTTTGCATTATTCGGGTGGAGAACGCAATGTTGCACGGGCATCACGCGGATGGATCACGTGAAACTCATGCCCAGTAGCAGCGCCGTCCAATCCAAATCGAGCATGTCAACCTGAGTCGTTTCCTGTTTACTGTTTATGTCGCGTTTGAAGTTCGAGTCTTGGAGCGTTGCTCTAAAAAAGATTATTTCGTTGTATCATAATCGTGATATGGTGACGTCTATACTGCTGCTTTTACGTAAGTAAAGGGAATCTCTTAATTTTTCATCGTGCATGTGTGCATAATTTCCAACAGTTGTCTCCGGTTTGTTTATGAAATATTGGCACAGTTTTGCCACAGTTATACCACTGAACCACTTTGTTCACCACGAAACAAGTCAACTGTATTGTTACAAGCCTCGCTCAAGACACAAAACTATCACGGTGAAATAGCCGGCAAATACAGTATGAAAACGAGCAAGTCTTGTGTTTTTCTAAAAGTCTTATCACTGATAAGATTTTTGAATTTTTCACCATAAATTAAGTCAACTGTACTATAACAAGCTTCGCTCACTACAAAAAATCATGGCAAATACAGTATACCACAAGCAAGCCTTGTGTTTCTCTAAAAATCTTACCAAGCACAGCGAAGCCATCGCGATGTAGTCCAAGACTTCAGTAGAAACAAACCTACGATTTCCTAAGGCGCTCGCTGCAAGGACTATCGACTAAACACTACTAATGATCCTTCACTCAACCTTCGTTTCATTTAGCTGTATAAAACAGACGCGTTAGGAAAAATGCGTGGTCGTTGTACCAAATCAGTTACTTCAGGCCCCAAAATATTTAATTACCCCAGGAGCCAAAAATGTATAACGCGCCTATTAAAAATAATTCTCAATGCGCAACTCATTACAACTTAGTAACTCTCTTAGTACATTTGGTACATTTTTACTAACCCAAAATATCTAAGCATATTCCTCGCCCGCAGTTGCTAACTTTAGGTTATCACTAGTTGTATAAATTATATCATGCCAGAAAACAGGACTTATACAGGAAAAATAGCGAGCTTACCGAGGCTGTCAGGCCAAATGGCTAATACAATGACGTCAGTAGGAAACGAACAGAAAACGTCCAACAAAAAATTCGTCCTGCAAAGAAAAACATTGTTGCGTCAACTGTATATTCATTAGTTCCTTTTCTCTGATATTCCTATTCAAACTCCATTAACACATTTCTTTTATTGCATTGAATACCTCAGAACCATGGCCACAGACCTAAAACAAACAAACAAACAAGCGTGCAGAAATACAAACAAACGTCAAGCGCATAATTACCTGAGATAATGTCGTGCCGTAAAGAGTGGATGTGTGACGAGAACACTGTTTTCGTTGTAAAACGCGAGATGAAACTTGATGTACCTGAGATGAAATAAGATAGAATAAGTAGTAAAACTTTATAATATGTTGGTTAAGAAAGGCACCCTATGACTGGATGGCTATTAGCTGGAATCTGAGCATGTTCAACACTTACATATCCACCAAGCAAACGACGTCAAAACAGTAATTCAGGATCCATAGTTCGAGTGTAGTGTGCAAAAAAGCTGCCTGTAAGGTGAGTGTGAAGGGAAATAACCCGGCAACAACAAGCGATACACCATGCCATACCACGAAGAACGAACTATCAGGCAAGATGGTGTGCCTGAAAATAAAGAGAGTAAAGGTGGTGAAAACTCTAACGTTCTACCTTCACCTTTTTTTAATTTATTTTTTTGACAGCTAACATTTCCAGAACCTTTCTGAGTTTGATCGGAAATCCTTCTTGTCGAGAGTGCTCGAGTCAATATCCATTGCGCGCGTGTTCTAAAGAAAGCCTCTTTAAGACTGGACATTACTATCGATCTCAGACGTCCGTGGACAAGGGCTTTTTTTCGGCCCGCTTCACGGACCGTTGGTTTTAGTCTGCGGTTTAAAAATTCTGGTCACGTGATAAAGTTTTTGTGGCTCTGCGGTTTGCAAAACGATGATCACGTGATGCTATTTTGGTTGTTCGCGCCAGCGACCACAAACGAGAGAACCGCGAGTTGGAGATGTTGAAAACAAAGACAGGTCGAATCTATGTCCCAGGAAAAGCCTTGTCTGAGGACATTAGAAGGGGCATTATAGACACAATTGTGCAAACCGGTGGAGACCATATATCTGGTTTTTTTGGAGGCAGCTACTCTGATG
>OMLO01004718.1_pt1 | contig 11409 bp, 11 predicted proteins | sample 1674811 | NCBI WGS metagenome assembly OMLO01 (sample SAMN06265003, study PRJEB25207) | coral metagenome | isolation source: Coral host | place: Mexico:La Bocana,Puerto Morelos, Mexico | collected 2008-11-13 | reverse complement strand
GCATGATCATTTAACTTAAGCTGGGCCTTCCATGACTCCTTTGGGTTTCCTTCAACCATATCTACTTCAATGAGTTGTAGCCTGTGTACAGCCGCCCCTCCCCTCAAAGAAATCGGAAAGGAGCGTCTGTGATTTACCGTTGATAATCGTGTTCAGGAATAATTTTGCATAAATTATTAAAAGTGATTCACGCTGACCAAAACTTCAGAGGCTCACATTTCTGTAGAGGTAGATTCCAATATGGCAGTCGATGCGGGAGAGTTCCGTCGTGCATTAGAGAGTGTTTGCGACATTTTTAAAATTCCTTCGCTTTACAGCGAGCAAGCAAAATGCTTAGAAGCATTTTTTAAAGGAAAAGACGTATATGCAAGTCTTCCAACCGGGTACGGAAAGTCCCTGATCTTCTATGCAGCTCCGATCGTCGCCAATTAGCTGTTCTCGCGACCACGTGGAAGCAGCAAAATAATTGTTATTTCACCTCTAAGAACGCTAATGGAAGACCAGGTAGCATATTTGCGGTCTTTAGGATTATCAGCAATTGCTCTTCACGATGAGCAATCGGAAGAACGACTGAGGGAAGTGGAAAAAGGAGCGTTTACTTACTTGTTTGCATCACCGGAGAAAATGTTGAGCGTGGAACGATGGCGCAAGCTTCTTTTAACTGAACACTATCGGAAGTTTCTGGTGGCGATAACTGTCGATGAAGCCCATTGTATAAGCCAGTGGGGTCTTCCTGGATCTTCCTCAAAGCGCACAGCTGTCCCTTTCCGAATTTGGTATGGAAACCTGGGGGAACTCAAGTCACTAACTGCAAGTAATGTTCCTTCTATCATTGTGACGGCCACCGCTTCACTATCAACTAAAAGAGACATTTTCAGGGCTTTGAATTTAAACCAGTCCTCATCCTTCATCATGGAACACAGTCCAGAAAGGCCCAATGTGCAATTCAGTGTGCATTATTTGGATAAAAAACTTGCCTGTTTCTTCAATATTTAGTACTTTAATTAGATGAGCTTAGAAGTAAAAACGTGTCCTGTGAAAGAACAATGATTTTCTGCCAAACTCGCAAGCAGTGCACTTTGGTGTACTCAGCATTTAAAGAAAGCCTCAGAGTTGATTTTTATGTTAATAAAAACCTGGACAGTAAGAAGAGAATGGTGGAAATGTTTCATGCTGGAACACCCGAGGCTGTGAAAAAGCACATTCTTTGTAACATGTCTCAACCCAATGGCCACATTTGAATAGTAGCCTGTACTGTTGCGTTTGGAATGGGGGTTGATTGTAAAGAAGTTCACCGTGTCATACATTTTGGCCCTTCTAAAAACCTTGAATGTTATGTCCAAGAATGTGGAAGGGCTGGTAGAGATGGACAGCCAAGTTCATGCCTTTTGCTGCACAATGGGCTACTTGGTGCACATTGCATGCATGACATCAAGGATTTTGTTGCTAATAGTACTGACTGTAGGCGTACTTATCTATACAGTCATTTTCCAGGGAAATTTACTTCTTCTGTGTTAGGTCACCAGTGCTGTGACATATGTGCTAAGGCATGTGGATGTCAACAAGAAATTTGCAAGGAACCTGCTATACTAGTTCTGGATGCTACCAAAGATGAAAACCTTTCTTCTGAATCTGTTCGTTCAGTTGAAGAAAATGACAAGGTACACCTCAGGACTGAACTGTTCAACTACATGAAAAACCTGCTTCTTCAAAACTCTTCAGGGGCTGTGGCTTCTGTAAATATGATGCATGAATTCACCCCACTGCAAATCAAGCAAGTTCTGGATAATTGTGACAAAATTAAGACACTACAACATGTAGAAACTTTTGTTGAAGTTTGGAGAAGAGAACACAGCCGAACAATTTTAAGTGCTATTCACCAGGTCTTTGGTGATGTGCACAGCAGCGAATTGGAGGCACCAGAGAGCGAAGACGAGGACATAGAGGAATTTGCACAAGAATGGGCAGACATCAGAGATGACTCTGAACCGTGTCAGCTGTTAAGTGAAAGTGACTTGCTTAATGTAGATGTTCATATGGAAGACATTGATCAGTCAGGTAATGAGGAAGTAAACATGAGCAGTGTGATTGCCAATCTTTTTAAACAGTAGATAATTGTAAACATCATTAGAGAGCAAGGGGCACCTAATTGCAAATTTTTTTCCAAAAAAAAAAAAAAACTGTTTAAAAGGAAGGGGTCATGTCTGCTTCAAATGTAAGTGACTGCCCTGAGTAATTGCACAAGTGCAATCCAATTCATGTTACCTTTGAAACAATAACATCCCATGCTAGTGTTGCCTCTGAGTCTCTGAGGATGAATGGCAATTGCCTCATTAACTTAGACTATCTTTGGAATGGTTAAATCCTTGCTAACATCTGTCCATGAAATGTTCATCTTCACCTCATTGGTTTTAGAAGCTTTTCCTGTACAATTACATTTATAAATGTAATAAATTATCATCTTTCATGTACCTTGTAAGTGACGGAGGCAAAATGTCTTCAATGTTTAGTGCTCATGTCGCTTAATAAAAATGCTAAGAAGCCAATCTATAAAGCTTCATAGGCATCTTTCAGTTATTTGTAAAAAGTCAAAATTTTAAGTAAGAGTTTCATTCATACATACATTGAAAAAATAAATTTCATCAAGTGATTATTTTCTGTGAAGCAGGTCTTCTGTTGTGGTTCCTACTCATTTAGATTAATTAAGGTGATGTCAGTGAAATAAAAAGCCCTCTTTATTAAAACTCTTATCACGGTTCATGGAAAATACTAAGAAAAGTTAAGAAAAATAAACAGGAAACAATCACATGGAAGTTAGAAATTGATCTGAGGTTGCAATGAGGGATTTCATTTGTGTACAATTTACTATAAATGCTGGTGTGAAACTTTTCATCACTATTATTGTCTGACCGGTTTCAGTACTTTTTCCATCAAATGAGTCCAAATTTGATCTGTAATTTCACTCTTGAAGGTTACATATGAATTTACATACTGGATTGACCTTTCTGTCCTAAAACATCATTCTAGCGTGCTCTTCTTTCTCTGACAATGTTTTTCTTGTGTTTGGTTATCCACCTGAACATGTCTTGAAGATCAAAGTCTGACAGGAGGGTGGAATTAATACCATTAAAGTGTTCATAGGCACGCCCTGGTGTCCAACAGAAAGCCCTCTGAGTGATGAGCTCTGTAACAATCTTGCATAAGTCAGACACCACAGAGAGTTCATAGTGGTGTCCAGAACGGCGGATGACACAACACTCTTGATCAAAGTTGTCAAGTAATGCTTTAGTGAAATCAATTGCATGACAGTAGTGATCTATAGCCTTGTGATTGGTTGCATTAGGACCCAACTTTTTCCTGACTTCTTTCAGTAGTCGATTGAAAAACTCAAGGAGTAAATCAAGGGGAATGTTATGTCCCAAACCTGACTTAAGCAATGCAGTTCTGTTCCAAACAAGTTCATGGGCATGTTTTGGTGGAAGCAGTGCATAAACTTGAAAAATCATCCCCAGGGCTTCAAGGGCATACTTTGTACTTCCCGGGTCATTCCTAAGGTAAGGCAGTTGAAACTTCCAGCATCTGAACGTACGTTTACCATCACCCTCTTTGATGGCATCAAAGAAGTTCAAAATAAGCATGCCATACTCGAGGAAAGAACACTGATAATTGAACATGTCATCCTTCTCAGGGACTTTCTCTGAAGGGGCTGAGTCACTTGGGAAGAGTAACCCTTGTGAATCTTGACGTGGGACTTGTTGGTTATGGGTGGCTTCATGATCACGCATTCGTTTTCCCCTTGATGCATAGGTTTTGCCACAACCGGGAAAAAAACAAATGTATCTGCCATTGTCTGTTTGTTGCCTGGCCTCTTCTTCCTCAGCGGCTTCTGCTGCTACTAGGCTATTGAAAATATTTTCAACATTTTTCCTTTGAATGACATAGCCATCTACAACGTGTGTGGCAATTTTACGCACATATTCCTTTTTCTCCATGTTACTCGCTTCAGGGAGGTTTGGTTGCGAAAATTCACCCTTAGGGCTATCCAAGATATCATTCATCCCAAGCTCATGTAATGCAGCAGCTATGAGCCTTGCTTTAACTTCGAGGTCGAAAAATTTTCTACAGGGGTTAACTGCTGCATCAACATCACTGCTGACATTCCTTCTGTTTATTAAATTTCTGTCGCTGTAGAGAGTGCATTTGTCTCCTGTTGATTTTGTGTTGTAGAAATTATGGAAAGCAACCTAAAAACAGATACATACAAACATTGAACTATTTTTTTTTACATTATACGAAGACTATATGCAAGTGAATGAATGTGCAATATATTTGATATCATTGTTATTATTATCATTAGTTTTATTATTTCAATAAAGATATTTACAATATATTTAGTTTCACCCATCAACTGATGCATTTCCTCTCACAGTGAGAGAGATGTCATACCTTATTGACTGACCTTTTTTATCTCAAATAAAACAATTATCATTCAAGTGTGTGAAATCAGACCATACTGCTTTTAGAGTGTAATTATGAAACTACTTTCCTGATATTTATCTCACAAGCTATCTTGCATTGGTGTTGTTCACTGAATATACTCTAATGAGTATGAACCCATTGGCAAAGCTACATATAATGTATATGACTCATAAAATATGGCTTGAAAGAAACACTAAATAGTTTCATACCTTCAAAAACTTATTTCCTGCATGCCAGTCAGCAATTTCCAAGTGCAAACCCTCTAGACGTTCCTCTGGAGTAAAACCATTTGTGAGCTCAAAGAGTGCATTCACGCCACGCTCGACTGACAGTTGATCAGCCACTAAACCTTGGGAGGAATAAACTCTGTCATCTCCATCACCATAGTAGGATACATACTGATTCAGTGCTGTCAGTACTAGCTGAATACCATCTGAGTCATTTTTGTTGTGATACAACATTCCAAGAAAAGACTTCAAAGAGAAAACACATAATCCTGGTTATATTCTCAATGGATTAAGTGGTTTTTGGTGGTAACAGGGAAGGGTTATGGGCAAAAAAACGGGGGGGGGCATATTATACAATATCTCACTACTGCAAATTTTCAAACTCCAACCTTTACTGTTACTGGAACATGAGAACAACAAGACTTCAAAACAAGGAAATAAAAATCATTTTTCCCATCTCTACTTTTTCTGACTGTTCTTTGACTTTGTGACTTTGATTTTAATTTTTTTTGTTCAAAAGTAGGCCTGTAAGTCATTTTCAATAAATTGTACTATGTAATACCATTTCTGATTTCTCAGCCATTTCCTTGCTGTATTGGTGTGGTATGTGCTTACAGACCACAGGCTTGAGACAGGCCAAACAGGGTATTTCCACAATTGCTCTCTCAGTGAGAGTTATGTAGTTTTCCCTTTGCAGGTGGTGCTCATGGCGAGTTGGTAAACACACACCATTCTCCACCTGCACAACAGCATCTGCAGCAGGCTTTGCACTCGACAAGTGGTTTCCTGAGACACGATTTTTCCACTGACAAGTGTGTAACCCAGTGGACATCTATATTTTGATGCTGTTCAGTCATACTCTGAACTTGCTGCTTGAAGTCGAAGTTATCGAACACCAACTTTCTTCCTTTGTCAGCAGTAATTACAGTTGACTGTTGAGACTGGCCTTCAGTCACTAGAGGAGGGGAACTGGCGCCAGCTGGTGCCTCAGTCAGTGCTTGGTGATGTTTCTGAAGTCGTGCAGTCTCATCTTTTACCTTCTTCTCAACAGATGCAGCGTATTCTTTCCCAAATTCATCCAGCTTTCGGTAATAATATGAGTGTCCTGTGGTTACTCTAAGGGAACCCAGTCGACAAAGAGAAGCCTGAAATAAATAATTAGTATATGATAAGACATTTTACCATGAAAGGGCAGTTGTCATGTTATTATTCAATGCATTAACATTAATTTTGCTACCTTCATTTTCTCATGAACTTTGGAATTACAGTTGTCTGTACAACAGAGTAGGACATGTCAAAAAACAGATAAATCTTATTCTTATGATGTACATGTATATATTTTGAGTGAAAATGGCATATATTCACAAATTATTTACACAGGGAACATCTCATTCATATTACACTTACTTTCATAAAAATTCCTTACTTTCAAACAAATTCATAAAATTATGTTTTCTTTAATTTATTGAAAGGCAACAATCACATTAGCAGTTGACAGTCTTAATTTCGAAGTTATTGGTGTACCTACAAACTTAAACAAAAGTGTTGTAATTTTGCTAGAAATAAGAGGTAACAACGTCTGAGAGTGAGATCAACAAAAGACAGTAGTAACTAACAATTATCTTAAATTGGTTTTAAATCAAGCATAATAATTTCAACAATAAATTTTGGAGCTAACGACAAGCGCACAAATAGCCTGTGCAAAGACCAAGTATGCAACATTTAACATTATGCAGACGTCAGAAGGAAGGGAATTTGAATGACTTTCCCCGTCCGATCTGTTAATGATCAAGTGGAAAATATTCAATTGAATACTAGGAAGAGAGCTTTGCAGTTTGGGTATCAGCTCATAACAAATTCTTCATAGCACTACCAAAAACATTATTGTTGTCATCAGTACGTTATAATAGGTTTGGACAAATAGAATGCCAAGAAAACATCTGATAGAAACGGATTAAAAAAAATACTCACAGTTATCCCCGAGTGATACAAAATGATGGTGTTTATCAGCTGCATTGCATTCATACACGGAGATCTGTTCTTCAGCAAGACAGCCGCGGACATACACACAGATGGCTGCCAGAATTCATCGTCTCTTTTGCTTTTTCTTACACTTGCAGTCCACAGTACCGCACTAAACAATGGTGCTTTCGATTCAAGTTCGCTGTTGAATTTCTTGAACGAAAAGCGCTGGAGGTCTCTCTTGCTGGGTGATCTCAGACAGCTTGGATTCTTTAATGAACACATCGCAGTACACTCACGATCGACCTCCTCCAGGTACAACTGCTGCATATATTTCCTTAAAATTGGATTCTTCCATACGACTCCAGAAATTTGTTTGTATGTTCCGCGACAAAGCATCTTGCCGAGTGACTCTAATCCTTCGTGAAGAGTATTTACTTTTGTTCGGCTGGGCCATTCGACAGTGACTTGCACACGAGTCTTCTTTTCCTCGGGTTCACGAGCAGGAATCGGCGAAACAGGTCCAACCACCGCAGCAAAGGCGACAGGACGATTTTTCTCCTTACAAGGTGTTGACGTGAGAGTACTTGTCCATTGATCTACCGATGTTCTATTTGGCAAAGAGCTGTTATCTTCTTCGATATCTACAGACGTCACAGATGCTTCAAAATCCTCTAAGGCAACACGCTTTGTAGCTTGCTCTTGGGAGTCGCTGATCTGGATTGAGGAAGGCGTTGGGACTGGTAATGGAACAGCGGAACACTTCTTCGACTGGACAATTTTCTGAATTGAGCTATTCACTTCGTGAAGATTGTTCAAGAGCGCCCTTCGTTTCTTCAGTGCGCAAAGACAATTCCTACAAATGTACGTGGAATTGATTTCGACTTTACACTCCAAAGACAGCAGTTCCTCTCGAACTTTAAAAGAATTGCCCCTTCGACCATTGACAAGATTTTTATCCGTGTTTTTTACGATGTCTACGCCACAAAGAACGCACAAACTCATCGTCAAAATCTCGCATCATATTATTGTTGTGAACGAAAGTGAAAGATTCTGTGGAGAAGGCTCCGATTGCAAAGCCCGCGAAAATGAAACCCAATCAAATCTCGCTATTTCAGTGATGTAATGATGTATGGGAAATAACCAATCAAATCATTTTCCACACATTCCTGAAAAAGTCACGTGGTCTTTGGACACGATTATCAACGGTAAATCACAGACGCTCCTTTCCGATTTCTTTGAGGGAAGGGGCGGCTGTACACAGGCTAATGAGTTGACCAAGAAAGAAGTCTCCTTTGAACTCGACCTCTGGACAGCTAACCTCACCGACTTTCTTTTTCAACTGGGATCTGCATGCTTTTGCCCAGTGTCCCTTTATGAAACATTTGTTACACTTAGAGTCCTTGGTGGGACATTCCTGTTTAGAATGAGGTGTGCCCAGACATCTGGTACATTTTGTTTCACGTGTCTTGCCTGCTAACTTAGGGTTTTTGGGTGGCTCATCCCTCTGATCCTTCCTTTTGCCTTTGCCCACTTTCTTTGAAATCTGATCCACATTAGCTGAGGGAGGGTCTGGTTGGGTGCCCTGTAAAATGCCTTGCTGTTTCTTAACTGTCTCTGATTGCCTGGCTTGGGTTACTGCCTTCTCCAGAGTCAATATAGAATCTAGCTGCAGTTTTTCTGACAGTTTCTTGTCTTTTAACCCCACAACTATCCCATCTCGGATAAGTTCGTCCTTAAGTACACCAAATTCACAGTGTAAATCAGTAATGAAGGTTTCAACTGACTTGCCTTGTTGTTGACTTCTGAGGTTAAACTTAGCTCTTTCAAATATGTTCCTCTTGACAATGAAATGATTTTCAAACCTGTTCTTCACTAGCTTGTACTGCTTCGCATCGTCTGCAGTGAGTCCAAACGATATCATTATGTCATCTGCCTCTTCACCCATGGAGTAAACTAAGTTGTTCATTTGGTTATCACCGCTTTTTTGATAAAGGCCTGTCGCTTTTCGAAATCTTTCGAAGCGCCGAATCCAACATATCCAATCTTCTGGTTTGAAGCTAAATTTCTCTGGCGGTGGAACTTGGTTAGTTCACAACTGAAACCACTTGAACTGCATGTTTGCTCTTCTCTGCTTCCTTTATTACTTCATGTAAGCTACACATTTCTTGTAAGCTAACACTACGTGTAAGCTAACACAACAATACTGTCATGAAATAGTAAATTCTCCTCAACTCTTGACTTAAAAAGTAAACTAAGATAAATTCATAAAATATATAAATGTCAAAGAATACCGCCGGCACATTGTTTGGGATATAGTTACTGTATTGCTGGGTTTCAGTGTCACGCCACTCAAAATACATCAAAATAAAAACCAACAGAAACATTTGTCACTGAGTTTGCCACAAAAGCGTGTGAAAATCATAAACATTACAATAGCACTTTTTCTAATACTGCTCAGATAGCCAATTTCCATGAAGTACATCACCTTTTTAGGAAACATTACAGCTCTCTCGGCTGCCGTGTAAATGTCACGTCACGCAAAGCTTAGAAATTCAAGTGTACTCTATCACAAAACAAAGAACCCATTGTGCATGCCATATTTTTCTCGTTACGTAGCATGTCTTTCCAGTAGTACTTGATAACGCTAGGACAAATATCTATCGCTGCGAAACTCAATTTAAAAATGTCACAGTCCAGAGTTCAATTCTTTGGTCGGTGTAGCAGATCTCGACGAGTTAGAATCGAGATTTTAACCGCTTAACTAGCCTGCTAATTCCCAGAGATTCCCGCTTTTAAAGATGCCCCATTTTAAAGATTCCCGCTTTAAAAGATTCCCCATTTTAAAGATTCCCGCTTCCAAAGATTCCCCGTTCCCCGTTCCCATTCCCTGATTCCCCGTTCCTCATTTTAAGGATAGCCTATCATTCAAGGTAAAGCCAAGAAATGCATGCATTTACAAGCCTGAAAACGTCCAAAAGTTAAAGACTTGCAGTGTTTAAGTTTAATAACTATATTTCACGCTGAAGTCGAGATTTCGTTACTATTTTTGCTAACGGCTTTGCAGTCATTTTATCAGCGGTTGCTCTACCAACCTTAAGCCGAATTAACTCAGAAATTCAACCACTGGATAAATTGAAGTAACAAAACGAGGATATCTCCATACTTTGTGATCACAATAATAATCACAATATGCAAATATCCATGGAGGAACGTTAAACGTCACTAAGTTTTGCTTTGGCTTAAAATGGTTTATTGACCTTTCTTGGTTTTCAAAAACAGAATAAGAAATTTTAACAGTGTACGAAGCCGCTGTGCCTACTAACAGAGAGAAAACTTTGAAACTCGCCTAGCAGTGTTTACAAATACAGTTTTGAGCTTTTTAGACCATCGAGGTCGATGACGAAATCAACAGAAAACTATTTATTTACGATAATGCAAGTTACCACACCTTCCAAAACCCAAGTGTTTTTGTTTTAAATGATGCAACTGAGAAAATGTCTCGCAGCATGGCTTCAAATCAGGAAGGCTTTTAAAAACACGCCTATTGCAGATAAGCTATCTCGCGGGGGAACTTGATGATTTTTTTATAGCAAACACCACAATAGAAGTCACTTACCACAAGTTAGCAATTCACTTCAGCCAGGGTAAATCTTCCTGGTAGAAATAGCAGGAGACGTTGTGAAGCTTGAACTATAAGCATAATCTTTTCGACGGATTAACGAATGAACACTTTTTCCTCTGTGTTAAGTTCCTAAACACACGCACAAACCACGTTTGATTTCTCTTGTTGATCACCTGATGAATTTATGACTGTTCTTGCATGGCTGTACATTAATTTCGTCACAGGAATTAATTTGGATAGTACTTTAGCCCTCTGAGTCAATTTTTTGGGTATTTCTCTTCCTTTCTTGGGCTCTTGCTTGCTCTGGTTCACAGCATTGTTCGGTATTGTTTCATTTCCTTCTGGACTCGCTCAACTTCACGGCATTGTTCAGTATCATTTTCTCCTCCTTTCTTTAAGCCTCGCCCACTCTCTTTCGCGATCTTCCTGGCTACTTCTGTCCCTGTTAATTTTAAAATTTGATCAACTCCGCTAAGAGTCCACTATGGATGGGGCCGAGCCACAGAAAAACTAATAAATAAATAAATTTAGCCTCGTTTCAGTTATGGACGCCATGTTGCGCGAGTCCGTCATTGTGCGTCCGCGTCCGCGAGCAATACCGCTAGCCATGATTACCACGACAGAATGAATTCTTGGGTTTCCTTTGATTTCCTGTGATGCCTATGGGGCTCCGCTCACGGCCCTTTGGGCCGCAGCGATCTGCTAAAATCATTAAAATCTATGCTAATTAAGATCAGATTTACAAACTGCCATCACAGTTATGATTTCCTTTGTTACAACTTGTTGAATTATTAATGAGTTTGAGAAGTAAATGTTAACTATGTGTAATACTACTAACAAAGTGATACAAACATGATACAGAGCAATTTAAAGGTGACAAAGCTTCTAAACTTTCAAGTGAAAGTGTCTTATGGATTTTTACGTACTTCCCAATGTTTGCCTTGCTCTTGAGGAAACACTCGGCACAGGCTTCACCATGTGCAGCTCCAGGACAAGAACATCCCTACAGTACAAAGTACAGGCAACATAACACTGTTATATGTGACCTCTCACGCGAAAACGTACACTAACGGCTTTCTGCCGAACGGGTAAAATGCACGGCTACCGAACGGGTAA
>OMLO01004717.1_pt1 | contig 11409 bp, 7 predicted proteins | sample 1674811 | NCBI WGS metagenome assembly OMLO01 (sample SAMN06265003, study PRJEB25207) | coral metagenome | isolation source: Coral host | place: Mexico:La Bocana,Puerto Morelos, Mexico | collected 2008-11-13 | reverse complement strand
CATCTTTTCTGCTTATACTGATGCATGTATTTCATCATGCAAAATAGTCGTAGCCTCAAAGAGGCCTTTGATTTATATATTAGGCACTATCACTTGTTACCTGCTCTTGCCATGAAATAAGGAGGGAGCTCTCCAATTGCTGTACCTGCACCCTAAAACAAAAAAGTTATAGAACTGTAATTACATGTATTTACAAGGCATGTATTATGCAACTAAAACAGTTCAATCAACCACACAATAACTGTGCTGGAAACACTTTTAATGTGTTGCATAAAATACTTGTTAGTATTCATGAACACATGATCTACTGCATACTGTAGAAATTGTACATGTACAAATGTACATGCACAATCAAGCAACCATTTAGTTTCTATGTTCATATTTTTGTGATTTTACTTATAAATTATATTTAAACACCTTATTGGAGGAAAGAAGTAAAAATTGGCCGGTGAATGGTCAAAACACCATTTTAGCAGAATTCTTATCAAGAACTTGATTTCCAACAGCTTGATTCAAACTTTTCACATGATTGATACATGTAATATTCTGGACAATTCATGATGACTTACCCACATAAAAGCCTCTATCCTAACTTTACTCATAATCGTCAACATGTTTACTGTGGAGGTGTGATCATCCTCAGGACACTGGATACTGGAGGCAACAATTTTAAGTAATAATTGCTTTAATCTACATTAATACCACTGAACCATCCAAATCTTTGTGTCTTAAGATCCCTAGACTCAACTCCCTTTGAGCAAGATTGGGCAATACTAACTGGACAAAATAACTTAAGACAATTTGTAACACAAAATGCATGGTCTTTGAAACTGATAACATCGAGGGAAAATGAGTAAAAAGTAAGTAAGGTTTTAATTTCTACAAAGCTAATAGACACAAACTTTGCAGGTGGTGCTGGTGATCGGAGGGGGGGGGGGGGGGGGGGGGGGGGGGGGGGGGGGGGGGGAGGAAATTATACTGAACAGTTTTTGAAACGTAGACAGCTGGCTCTATAATCAGGCAGCTTATCATATTACTACCCTGAGGGCAACTTACACAATCATGTACCAAATTATATGTATATCTAGAAGTTAGTCCATTGCACTTGTAGCTCAAGAGGGGTACATGTATTTTTAATGCAGGCTTTTTTTTGCTTTCAGATAAAATTGTAAACTTACTCATCAGGATATGGTGGTTCAGGAAAGTCCAAAGTTCCACATTCCCAGGCCGCTAGAGTCACAGATGCAATGTGAGGCCCCTGGAAAAGGAATTATAACAATGACTACATAGAAAAAGATCCAGAAACAGAAAGTCATCATCACTTTCACAAGTTAACTACTTTGAAATCACAATTAATTAATTTTCAGCTGTGGGAACAAGATTTAATGGCTGGATTTGAAGTCAAACTTGTGAGTAGTAATGGCTATTTACAATGTACAAGTAGCAGGCACTTACCAAATACAGAAGAAAGGTATGGAGTCCAGTGCCAAGTCCAACAGATGAAAGAATCCCGAGGCCAACCCAGTATGCCCACCAAAACAACAGCGATTTCAGCTGGCTGAGGGACTACAAACAGTTAATGAATCCACAGAGGTTAGTATGTTTGTGTTAGTGTTCGTTAATAAATCAAGGGCTTTAAAACCACAATCCTCATCCATGATCATTTTTGAAGTGACATCATTTCACAAACTGTAGTATCCTCAACACCTACAGTTTGCGACTCAAAGATACTGTACATGATGGCAGATATCTTAATTACATTGTATGTACAGCTGAGCTCTGCTATTTCAAACTCTCAAGCTGGGAAGAAAATAGTTTGAAATGGTGGAAGCTTGAAATACATGTAGCTGATAATAAATACATGTAAATGAAAAGCAAATCCAAGGGAAATGGTTTTGAGTTCAAACTAGTGTGGAACTTAAAATAACCAATTTTGAATTAGAGGAATCCAGCAACTTACTGTAATTCAGGGTTGAAAATCAGTACCCACCCAGTTGACTCCTCCAATTTTCAGTGAGTAAAAATTGGATTGCATTTGGTCATTCACTCCCCCTGAAGGCAAGTACTGTACTGGGCACTGTCCATTTGATGAAAAATTCGCCCTGAAGTTTCAATTCCATTTGATTTTTCTCTTGGAATTTCCAGTTAAATGGTTCACTTTTCAGAAATTTAAAATACCAATTTTTGAAGGAAATTTCTGAATCATTTGCACCAGTTTTAACAGTTCCAGATTTTTGGTTGGGTGGGAAGCCTCCACTGTCTGCTTTTCAGGTGTTTCAGTCAAAGACTCTAATACTGTAGTTTGTAGATTGAAGTATAACACATTTGTAGAGCAAAAAAAAAAACTACCAATGCGCCGACTGAAAAGAAAACCAGTTTTTCAGATTGCTGTTCAAGAAAGTAAAGGACAGAATCCACTTACACAAAGGGCAATTCCACTTGTCGCCTTGGGCTATCGAAAATAACTTGTTTGGATGCTTACGTCTATGCGCAGGTGGGAAGTATACATATATGTAATTCACTCAGGATCAGCCTGAATGTTAATTCTGCTTGTAAACATTATTTTAGGTTTTTAAATACACTAAATTATCAAGGTTTAATACCAAATACGCCTTGTATGTAACATTACCTCTTGATGTGCTCCATCCAAGTTATAAGCCAGAGTGATTAATAAAGAGATCAGAACTATAGATGTCACAGTCTTCTTATGTTTCAATATACTAAAAATTGCAAACAATTCAAACAAAACAAATCCACTTTGACAAACCATCAGATCCAAGTAAAATATGTGTATAGTAATCATGAGTTTCCTTTATCTATAAACACAATTTTGAATACCGGGTATTCTTTTAATTTTTTTTTTTTTATTTGTTTTTTTAATAATCAACTACATACCACAACATTATGATACACTAAGTTACTGTACATGTACATATCATTGAAGTATATTACACTACATTTCCATTTCTTTAACCCTTTAAGGCCTAAGGGGTCTCCCTGTGACAAGTAGAATCGTGTGGCGTTAGACAGAGTAAAATCTCTTAGGACTTAAAGGGTTAAGGGAGATTTAAGAGAGTTTTTTAAACCATATGTAAAAGAAAAAGGAAAAGAAATTTTGAACACAACATGTACAGTACATGTACCTTTCCTTGTAATCATGTAAAAGAATTCCCATTTCAAAACAAAAGTAAGTCAAGGTTACAATGGGACGTCGCCAAAGCACTATTCCATGTCTTTTTTTCTGGTCAAGTTTTCTCTGTTTTCGCATCTCTTCTTCGGACATCGCATTAGTACTGATTCCATCAGAAGGTGCTGTTTGATTGTTCATTACAAGATCATTTTCTACCATCCGAGAAAAACACATTGTAAAGCACAGAGACAAAGGAATATTTAATTTTACCAAAAGAAAAAACTAACTAATGATTTAAAAACTTGTTTAAAGTGTTTTAAAATGTACATGTATGTCACACATTTTACCAAAAGCTAAGAAAGTGAATGTTCAAGTGTTTGAAAGTGTGTTCGACTACCTTTAGTTAATGTTTAGTACATACCTTGTTTCATTTGGTCTCTATATCTTGCTTCCCCAGTCTTAACAGAGGATTTGTGTTGCACACTGCAAATAAATTACAAGGAGAAAATTGACAACAATTCTAAGGCTGGATTAATCTTGCTCCACAATGGAGGTATACCATAAAATAAATCAGTTATAAACCCAGGTCTCAATTGGGTGATATCCAGAAAATATCCATACATGTACCCTACCACGGACCGCATGAGCATGGTATAATGACTTATAACCAATGATGGCTAAGTCAATTAAAACTCTCGAACTGCATTATATTTATTCAGTGATCCAGTTTTTGATAATGCAGGTTACATGCACAATCCATCAAATATTTTTTAAAGTGTCAAGATTCAAGTGATTCACCAATTTTCAAACCTTTTGATGCAAAGATATTTGAAGGATAATAAACACAAAAGCCCAAATTTGGCCCAAAATAAGTATTTAACCATGCTTCTCAGACTGAAGCCTTGCCATATTTACCGAGTGATAGATAGATATTCCAAACAGAATCTGTGTTCTACTTTTGACTTTGTTAGTTTGATTTTCACTAGATTGTATCATGAAAACCAACCTTCATACATTTAATCCAAAACTGAGCATCAACGAAACACATCGCAATAGGGTAGAGGTTTCAAGAACTGTGCAGCCCCCATCAAAATTTTGAGAATGGGGGAACTGAGATCTGATCATCAGGAATACCCTAGCATTATAACTACACATACACTTGAAATAACCAATGGTTAAGAATCATGGCGAGAATTGACTATTCAGTATTCTTTCAAACTGTTTCTTTCCATTTTCAAACTTAAAAATGTACGTTAATTTACACTCTAATTATGCCAAACTTTGGCATTGAAAATCGAGTACGCCGGCCAATGCCGCGGCCATCTTTTAAAATATTCTGTTTGAATGGAAACGGATTCTGATTGGTTCACGAGGATTTATTCTGGCAGAAAAATTTTGCTTCAAAATCAACATAGGAGCAACTGCAGAATACCTTGCCACTATTGTTCCTGATTCTACTCGTGCACATATTTTTAAAGAACGAGACATGTGCAGGAATAAATTAACACAAGTGGCAGGGTATTCTGCAGTTAAGCTTATGACTGGAGTATGACTCAAACAGTAACTAACAACACAAGACAATTTTCCATCAAGTAAAGAACAATGTAATCAGCTTCTTACAGCTGCTCCATAAAAGGTTTCCACGTAATGCAAAGTAAACTTAGACACGTGGCTGTCATGAACCTGATGACTCACTACATGATGTAATTTGCATTGCTTGAGCAGCTTTACAAATTTTCTAGTTTTCGTGAAAATCACGAAATGAACCAAGTCTACCAGATCAGTACAAACTGAAATTCCATTCTTAATATAAATAAGCAAGAAATCCTTGATTTCGACGACGACAAAATTATAACTGTAAACTTAATTTTCCTATCATATCAAAGGTTCAACAAAGTTTAAACACGTAAGCACAACTTTAAATGAAATCATGAAATCGAACTGTCTCGCTTGACATGATTCCATGAATGAGCCTTGCAGACCAGACGTGAAATCACATTTATTGATAAGACAGCCCTGAAATACGAAGAGAAGTCGCTTACCTATTGGTTGATTCTTCGGGCATTTCGTTGGGAGATCCTAAATCTGAATGCTCCAAACGAGCAACCTACAGCGGATGTGAACAAATTATTTTGAATATTTTAACTTAAATGAGGCTGCAATGGCGACTAGTTCAAGAGATGACAAGCAAAAATGACTGAAAACAGTAAAAGCTAAATTACCAATTCTCTTTTCAAGCCTGTCGCGGAAAATCCTCGTCTCTTCAATTCTTGTCGTAATTTTACTACCGTCCACGAGTTGAAATTTGCCGGAACTTCGGAATCTTTCGCCGGGCTTCGTTCGAGCCGTCGTGAGCTTCGCCGACCGCGATCGGCCATAGATCGCGCGGAAATATATAATGTTTTTATTGCCGTGTGTTTACAGATCTCTCTGTTCGAATAAAAATAACGAAAATAGGTGACAAAAAGCTGCCCCAGAAGAAAGGAAAGTGGAGGAAAACGCAATGGCTACCTATTGCAATGGGAATTACCGCTGAAACCAAATGCCCGGACTGCTTTACTTCCGGTCAAACGCCTTCCGCTGACCAAAGAGCCTGGGGTGATCGGGAAACGTTTCAGCCTCAAAAAGGTCCACAGCGCGAACTTTTTCGGTACCTCAGTAAGGTGTTGAGTCGGAAAAAATATGACGGGAGATAATGTGTTTTTTTTTTTTGAATTGTTACTTCATAGAGGTGAAAAACATTAAAGCCACGCCCGCAAAACAAGATCTTAGATTTGATAGCCCTTGTGTTTATTTTCGACGAGCACGCTCGTTTGTTTTTTTTTACCATGGGAGTCTCAAGCCTATGGGCAAGAAAACTGTTTACAGCTACTAACAGACATAAAAATACTTTGCTTACCTGCTCGAAGAAATATTTTGCACAAATGGTAGGTAGTGGGGTAGTGGCTTTTACAGCTAACAGTGAAATTTTAAGTCATCTTACGCGTAACGATTAAATTTTTGGCCCTTTTTCGTCTACCTGTTACTTTTTTCTCGAAACGGCTAACTGGAATTTGTATAAGTTATTACCATGGTCTTACCTTATGATATAATGATTAACTGGAAATATAATAGTTAATTTCCATTGGGCAGTGGAGCGCCAACCTCGTTCCCAAGGTAAAAGCCCTGGAAACGAGGTTGGTGAAGCACGGCAAAATAATGAAAAGAACGGGGAGTATTCTATCTGATGCACGAATACATATAAGTCCTGTACTGTGGGAGGTAGAAATTTTGAACTTCTAATTTCTAAGAAATAAAACAAGGAATTGTATTTGGCTGTTTTCGGTTGTTGCTCTTGTTGTTCGTTCAAAATCATGATCACATTTTTTTACATTTTTGACGAGGCTTACCGTTTTACGCCCTCAACACATCAACACGTGACCACGCTGTGACCTGCCTCCTTGACGTCTTTATCACCGCGCGCTCTACCAGTGACCAGTGGCAGCTAAATCATTCTCACGATACGCAAATGGAGTTCTTTTCAAGACATTTGAGACCTTACTGGCTTTACTCGCATACTTTTTGAGGTTACTGTAAATGGTTTTTAAGCTTTTATACGCCTAATGGTTAAAGTTTTAGGTAAGGCCCATTGAGACCTTCAAATGGACTTCGTTATTTCATATTTGTTTTTAAAAACAATGTTTAAGAAAACACGCTGAAAGCCGCGTTTCTACACTGGGCTAGAATGAGTTGTTGACGTAATAGAGTGAGCAAAGAGAATTCGCACTTTGATCTTGTAAGAAAATGATTTTTTTCCTTTCTTTTTCTTGCAGTATTGTCTAAGGGAAAGAAGTAGGAAAGAAGTTTCAACTCTGCAATTGAGATATCCCGTGTGAAATTAATTGGTCTCGGAGTCTCGGAAAAGCTGTTAAAAACTCGCCCGCCAACTGTATTTTTCTGACTGTTTTCTCTAGAACTTCTAGCCGATTGTATCAAGGAAAATGTTTTTTCTTTAAATCTGTTTCTCAACGTATTCAAAACTGAGTAATAATCGAAAGCAACCGACAAATTTGTCACAGTTCAAAACAATAAATCGACAAGGCACTTATTAAAATACAACTGCTGTTAGGCAAGTTATAAGTTATCAGATAAGACACAGATGGACCGGACGTGCTATTATGTCACTCATAATATTAATAAAGCTGCAACCCGCTGGTTTTTTTTTATTTCTCTTTCTAAAGAAGCTCTAAACAGCAACTTTAGCTGGTAAGGAACGATGACAAACGTTACTGAAGATGGAATATTCATAACAAAAATGAACCAAGCACTCGGGGAACAACAAGCTGGGTTAGTTTGGTTTTTTTCAGCTTTGAACATTTTTCTATCCATCACCGCATCTCTGGGTAATGCTCTGATCCTTATTGCTCTTCATAAAGTCTCTTCTATTTATCCTCCGACAAAACTTTTCTTTCGATGTCTGGCGGTCACTGATCTTTGCGTTGGACTCGTGGTACAACCACTCTTTTTAACAAGTCGGGTGTTGGTTCCTTTCACCGATATGGACGTAAAAGCCTTGTACTATATCGACGAAGCATATAATAATTCAGCTCAGATTCTCTGTGGGGTATCTCTCTTTATATCGACCGCAATTAGTGTGGACAGACTTCTCGCCCTGTTGTTGGGACTGAGATACAGACATGTCGTAACGTTAAGGCGTGTTCAGGTAGTCATCATTTGCCTTTGGCTAATTGATGGGTCCATGGTAGCGATCTCCATCTCCAGGCCGTGGGGAAGGAATATCGCTACGTTGTTTATCCCTATTTGCATAACACTTTCTGTGGCAACATCAAGTTTCTGTTACACTCGCATCCACCTCAGACTGCGACATCATCAAGCTCAACCACTAAACAGTGTCCCCCAAGGACAACCGAACCAAGGAGGGATTCCACTGAATATAGCAAGATACAAGAAGACGGTAGCTAGTGTTTTATGGGTGCAGTTGGCATTAATTGTTTGCTATACTCCGATTGGTATTACAGTTGTATTACAAGTTGCGGCTGGAATAGAATCTCCGGCCGCTCTCGTGACGGCACATTCTCTAGCCTTATTCAATTCATCTCTAAACCCGCTCCTGTATTGTTGGAAGATCAAACAAGTTAAAAAAGCAGTGAAAGACACCCTAAGAAAGCTTTACTGTTTTTAAAATAGAAAATATATGCATAGGCGTAAAACTGTGAATTAAAATTGATATAAAGCCGGTTCGAATAGCGCAAAAACCCGATTAGAAGATGACCATACTTACGATGCTATGCCGTCAACTTAAATAATGAATAAATTTCTGAATCAGCGTACGGTTAGGTTAGGTTTAACAAGCTAGGGACATTTTAAAATTGGTGATTAAGTTTGTGTATAGCCGGTTCGAATAACGCAAACAAAAGCCAGTTAGAAGCCAAGTTCATTTCTTGAATACTGAAGTCGAAAAAAAAAAAAACAACACGAAAAGACAATATTTAGTTCACTTGGCGTGATGTTAGCGTAAAGCTAAAGATAAAGATGCTGACAAACTGTTTACAGCTGCGAAAAAACTTTATATATACTTTGCTTACCTGCTCAACTGAGAAATATTTAACATGTATGAATTTCGTTATTTCATGATTTTTGCTGAAAAAACACCTTGTAAAAAGGCTAAAAGGTGTATTTTTGTACAGAGCTAGTACGATTTGTTGATGCAACGGTGCGAGTAAAGAACATTTGCATTTTGATCGTACACTTGAATGGATTACTTTTCTTCATTTTTTTTCTTAGCGTTGGGCGGGGTTATCAACCTGGTAACTTTACTTTCAATGCTATAGCTAAGCCACCTACTTTAATAATCAATAGGTACCTGGAACGCATGTTAGATTAAGTTTGACAAGAGAAACGATTTCTCTAGAATATAGTTCTCTTGCGATATATGATATAGGGTGTCAGTATAAATTTGCTAACAACTGTTTAAGGATAAATTATAAATTCACAAGGGTTTCACAAGGGTTAAGGGTTTGATCTATTTTCGTTGAATTTATACATACTACTTTAGGGTCTCAAGCTGGCAATATTCAGCTTTTTTCAAATGCACCTTGCGTGACTGATGCCATCATCCTATTGTTAAGTATACGTGCAGATACAGTCGCCTTATTATTGCAAGTCATTTGAATGAACTCGACCGAATTAATTAATATAGATATGTGCAGTTCTTTTTACGCGTATTTTGTTTTTAGCCAGTTGTAACTGAACACATTCATTATGAGCGTGCGACTCGAGGGACTGAGTGACCACCCCCTGTGCATGTGTTTGACGTCAAATAAATTATCTTACCTTTATCTTATCTTCATCTTATCTTACCTGATCTTATCTTATTGTAATTGAAATTGTAATCTAAACACCCCAACAAGTTCCTCTCCCGAAAGTAAGCGGGAAGTGCTGGGACAGTGTGGGCATGGCGAAATGAGCAAAAACCGGAGGAAGACTTACTGAACTGTGTGGTCTCAACAAGTTGGTCGTACACGTACATGTCTTAGTGTTTCCCTAGAGAAGGAATCACAAGGCGATATGGATGTGGCCAAACGTCTTGACACAGAATCAGGTAGTTGCACTGGCAAGAAATTGAGAAGATTCCTTCTAGACATGAGAGTAAAAGAAGAGTCGATGTATGCAGTCGTTGCATTGCACTTCTCAACCTAAAGAAGAACCGGTGAGGAGCAGCATCTCAGTGCAGCAGGTATGACACTGGAAATCTCAAAGATGCCAAGAGGTTAGAAGACTGACAGGGTCACAGTTCGAAAAACGTGTCAAATATTCCAGGAACTTACGGAAGATGACAGTAATTAAAATAAAGTAAAGGAGTCCTCTGTTTAAGCTTGTGAAGGGTTGCTTAGCCCCATGCAAGAAGCGCTTCCTCAAGGATTGGATCTTTGCAGAAACACTCGGCGATATTAAGGATAACCAAGAAGTTCAAGGCCCCAGAGGAGTACTCAAATGCAAGAGGCCTAAGAGAAGCATTAGCGCGTACAATAGAAAATACCCAGAGTGTCTGAAGAAGCAGAACAAGAGAAGGAAACAGGAGGGTTGCTACGACACTACCATAAACCTTTCCGGAATATGATTAGTCAGAAAGGCCAGTGAAAGATAAGTCAGGAAGAAGGAACAGCATAGGAAAAGATGTGTAGAGCACATCGAAGAATTGCTGAATAAACTAGAACCGCCAAACCAACCCGACATCTTGCTAGCAGCAGAAGACTTGGATATAGAGTGCGCCAGCTCAACAGCATGAACAACGAAAAGGTATTCGGGCCAGACATTATCCTTTGCCAAGTGCTTTTAAGGCAGATATAGAGACCTCTGTGGGCATGCTAAGCCCCTTCTTCTAGAAGATCAGGGAAGAAGAAGGGTTAGCACACACGCATGACTGGAAAGGGCGATACCTTATTAACAGTAACAGTAAAACCAACAGTAACTTTATACATTCCGAAAGCCTCCAATCAACACAATATTCAGAGGGTTGTGGCTGAGCTAGAGCCAGCTACAGAGGATGATGTTTTCATGCCCATGCGGTTTTCTGCAAGGGAGAGAAACAAACATTGGTGGGTTGACAGTATGAGCTTGAGCTGCACGTGACGCACATAGAGTGAGAGACACGCGTGCAAAAGGAACAAAACTTTTCAACTCGGATAGTTCGGTTGGAAATTTTGGACTACGTATCTTTAAAGACGTTCAGTTTATTTCGAACATTTTCCAGTTGGGCAAGATAGATTGTCTTACCATTCACCTTCTGACCGAAATGTCTGGAATTTTCGGGTAAACGGTAAACAACCACTATTTTTACCATTACTATGTAAATAAAATCGTATGAACGCGAATGCATTTCGTGATATATGGGCACGATCGTGAGTGATGTTTTTTAAGTTCTCAAAATTGCAAGAGTCATCCTGTAATACACTCAACAAAGTATCTCGTTTCTGATTGGCCAATGACGAAAGCATAAACACGTCATAGAGTGCAATACGAGATTTCTGTATTGCTCTCTTTCTCAGTTTACTGAGCTTTAAATTTGAATAAAACTTGTGTTTGGTTTTAAAGCTCAAAACAACTTCTGGCTTGTTTTTTCGTCGCAGTTGTCGTAATTGCGCCGACCGGTTAGCTCAGTTGGTAGAGCGTCGGACTACCGTGCGGGAGGTCTCGGGTTCGAGACCCAGACCGGACCAACACTCAGGGTCTTAAAATAACTGAGGAGAATATGCTGCCTTTGCAATGACATCTGCAAA
>OMLO01004716.1_pt1 | contig 11410 bp, 4 predicted proteins | sample 1674811 | NCBI WGS metagenome assembly OMLO01 (sample SAMN06265003, study PRJEB25207) | coral metagenome | isolation source: Coral host | place: Mexico:La Bocana,Puerto Morelos, Mexico | collected 2008-11-13 | reverse complement strand
GAGGGGCAGAAAAGACCCAGGCATCGGCTGGTCTTGTGATTATCAAACAAACTTCCCTCGACTGCTTCTTTTACTATGAAGTCGAGTACTGCTTTTAAATAGTAATCAAGGCAAAGGGACAGCCGGGACGCGATCTGCACGTGTCTCAAGAAAGCAGTTTGTCATCTCCTTCATTATAAGTCGCTTGGCTTCCTTTTGTTGCATTGGCTCCGTGCTTTTTGCCTTTTGAAATGTAACACTGTCTATTTTGATCACGATGGATACAGTACCTTAAAACAGTGTTAACATTCAAATCAACAATCAACGGTTAAAAAATTCCATTACCTATGTTTAAAACCTTAATTTTTCAGAATTAGTTACGATTATAATCTTTTAATTAGCAGGTGAGGTTTAGTTTTAGTTTTGTGTCAAATTGAGACGTCATTCTGAAACCTTACAGATAATTTGTTGATAAAACACTTTTTTCAATTTACTTTCTCTCATTCTTTCTCTTCATTCTTCTCTCATTTTTAGTATACATCATGACCTGATGATGACCGTATAAACGGGGTGCCACTGTGTTTCTATTTTTCCTATTATTTCGTCACTTTTTCAATTTTCATTGATTTTTTGTTGTTAGTTTTGTTTTACTTTTTAGTGCACTATTAGGATGGCTTAGGGGGTTTCCGTCCACAAACTCAATAAGTACTGACGGACTAAGGTGCTCGGGTCGAAACTTAAATGCTTATTTGATTAATAAATTAATTTCAGTTATTTAATCAGCCCTGCCTCAATGGGGGGGGGGGGGGGGAGGGTACCCGTGTGCAATACGTAAAACGTTAATTGTATATCAGAACAAAATCAATTCACTTGACTCTAAACGCATACCCAGAACTGCATGCCCTAAACTGTTTTTGTTATTAAAATGTTCAAAAGGTTAAACAAAAGATTTATTTGTTTCACCAGCCAATAGGTCTCTAGTTGACATGTGTCGAATGTCGAGAGCTTTTCCTTGTGGTAGCTAATTCCAGAAATACAACAAAAGAATATCAACTAAATGGAATCACCATTCGTGCTTTTGTTAAAAGAATGAAATCAACTTTAGCTCTCATAGCACTAAAAACTCAATATTTTACCCAGCTAAATCGAATTCTTCTATCATATTATTAAATCGTGGACAGCCAAGGCCTACGGTCCACACGTATCCAAATATTTTTGAATCCGCAACTCTTTCTTTCCGGAAACAGCTTCCTTCAACACGCATCTGGCGAATTAGGCGGTGAAATACGCAACGAATCCCATAACGTGTGGACGGTGAATCTGGATACTTTGGAATCCGATGACGTGGCAAACTTGTGTCCGGCCTCTTGTGTCCGAACAGTAAATTAAGATGGCGGCACAACGTGTAGGCCTAGTTTCTCTAGAGTGAATCCGAATACCATCGAATGCTTGTGGACATGAGAATTCGATTTGAACACACTACGTGTGGACGGGAAAATATATATGAATCCAGAAAGAGGTTGTGGATTCAAAAATATCCGGATGCGTGTGGCTGGGCCTAAACGTTATTCAAGAGTCTTATAGCCTTGGTGTAAGAGCTGACCATTGTCCCAAACGATCCAATCGAGAATTGGAAGCACTTTGAATTGATTGCCAATGACAGCACTTGTTGAACATAAGGATGGAAGCTTATCGGCATTCCTGGCATATATATTGTCTAAACATTTTGAGTTTTGAATTTTTGAGTAACAATTTCCCTTGAAAACGGGTTCAAAGTACCTTTGATAATTAGTGCGGGTCCTTAAAGTTACTTTCTAATTCCTTGAGTCATTATAACAGTTAACAGAACACATGTTTTCACAAATAGAAGGTACATTACCTGGAAGACGCTCAGTCATGACTTCCGTTTGATGAGTCAATAGCATTTTTCCTTTTGAGCTTTGACAAGCTACAGGAGAATCTGCCAAAAGAAAACACGACCACTCACTTTTCATTCCAGAATCAAAACTACATTGAACTAATGTTTAGTTGCTTCATCTTTGAATCCGTTTTATGAAGGGTGTCCTAAGATGGTAGCGAAAAGGCAAGAATGGTTAAAATGACAATGATTTGCTTATAGTAATAAACAAAAATACCTTTACCGTTCAAAATTGAGGATTTCCTTTCTTTCGTATCTTCAGTCTCGTTTATTTCAGAAAATAAGATATCAGCATATTCTGTATCCAGGATGCACGTGGACTCGGTAGTCGTTTTAGGAGTGTAGGTTTCTTCGGCAGGTTGAATCTGAGTTTCGTCTCTTGTCAGGTCAGTACTTTCAGTAGTAGCCTGAGTCTGAGGCTTTTCCACAGACGGAATCTGGCTCACGCAAGTAGCTTGTGTTTCAATAGCTTTCACAGCCCTTGTCCTAGTCTCCGTGGCCGATGGAATCTGAGTTTCTGCAGTAACTTGGGCCTCCTTGCGTTCCACAGTCAAAGTACGAGTTTCTTTCGGAGATGGAATGCGAGTATTCCATGAAACAAAGATCTCATCTTTGTCAACCACCTGACTCTGACTTTCCTCTCCAGGTCGAATCTGTATATTCTCTAAAGTCAGAGTCCCACGTTTGGCAACAATCTGGTTCTGAATTTCCGTAGAAGTTTCAGTCGAGGTTTCCCCACTAGCCTTTACAAGTGACTGACTAGCATTGCTTTCTAACAAATTAGCAAACGAAAGAAACAATGTTATTTTTACCTTTGAAGAAATACCACGGAAATACCTGAGCGACATAAAAAAATCTATAAATACCGGGTCTGTTATTATTTTTTTTGTTGTGGATGCTACTGGTTGGTCGCCACTATAAAACGTTGCAATTGGCTGTTCTCCACTGCAGTTCCCAATATAAGATGATTGTAGAAAGATAAATCACACACCTATACTACATCTTGTAACAAAGCCACACAGTCGTTGTTAAGTTGATAATAGAAGTCTAAAAACCTATCGGATTAGTTTTGACTGAATACTTGTATATCAGAACAAATCAATTCACTTGACTCTAAACGCATGCCCAGATCACTTGGCGTGAGTGTCGAGAATAGGGAAGATATTTGTTTAAACTGTCTTTGTTATTAAAATGATCAAAAGGTTAAACAAAAGATTTATTTGTTTCACCAGCCAATAGGTCTCTAGTTGACATATTCCATACACAATCACTCACGAATGTCGAGAGCTTTTCCTTGTGGTAGCTAATTCCACACTCAAACTACATCTTGTGACAAAGCCACACAATCATTGTTAAGTTGATAATAGAAGTCATCTCAAAACCTATCGGATTAGTTTTGACTGAATACTTGTCCCATGCCATAAACTAATATTATTTTCGACTTACTTGGTTTGCTCGACAGAAACTCTTTGCACGCCAGGTAATCTTCTTCCTGTATAGTTGTTGCTAAATTTACAGACTCCAAATGAAATCTCCTTTTAATTTCATCTGTCACGAGGTATTTCTCGGCTATAGTATTTATGCGACCAGAACGATAGTCTTGCCATAGGCGTTCAAGTCCTTCTAGGCTGTTGCACTTCACTGTTAACCGTAAACTATTCTCACGTCCATCTGTTGGCGTAGGGTCATGAATTAGTTCTAGATGCTGAAAGTACTGAGGTATTTCATCAACGGCAACATCACTTGTTTCTTCTTGTGACAGTAGTTGTTGACTTTCTTTTCCTTTTTCTTCTTCGTAAGCACCATTTTCTGATTGGATGTTTTTAAAGTCGCCTCTGTCTTCAAAGTTATCAAAGAAAAAAGTTAGTGAAACGAGAAGAAGCTGGCAAATTTACGATTGACGTTCTTTCCCTTCGGGGTCTAATCATTGAAAAGGACCTCCCCCATCCTATTTATAGACATGTAGTTGCATAGAAAAAGGTATGTTTTTTGACAGTATCTATGGCTATTTTGTCTGTACTTTTACTTCAGTCAGTGTCGTTAATATTATCTGTAGATATCTTCTGGATACAATTTCTTCATTATCCTTGTTCAGTCGTATGTATATGTTTATGGCGTATTTTAACACATATCAATTAAAATTTATACGTTCCCCCGAAAATTGAACCTCTCTGTTTCTTGTTAATAAGTGATACTCACGCAACACCATTTAAATATTGTACTAATATATTTGCTTTAGTCGAAATACGACACCAAAACAAAAAAAGATCAGAGATTTAAAGGTTCAAAAAATATATTTGCTTTAGTCGAAATACGACACCAAAACAAAAAAAGATCAGAGATTTAAAGGTTCAAAAAAGAATCTCTTACGTACGGAAGAGGCAAAGGGCCGACTTCAGGCACAACTTGAAACGAGATTCAATTTGTCCTGACCAGCAAATTTATTTCACTTTCCATAGGAGGAAGGTAAATTCCAAAATGCTGGCAACGGGGTTCTGAGAACCAAGAAGTTAAGAGCGTACCGGACGATAAACTAGCACTAAAGAACATGAAGGGATAACACAAATATATACGAAACGAAATTTACACACGACGTGAGAAAACATGCAGAATGCGAAAAAATACAATAACATACGGAACAAAGGGACACGAAGAAAACACGAAATAGCCGCAACACGTAGTAAGCTAATGAATTAGTTAAATAAGTAGGCTCCCACCTTAAAGCATAAACATTTTCCTTCTATATTTTTCCCTCATATTTGTCCTCGACCCAAGGTACGTAATCAGTGACGTATGTTCTGTTGATATTCGTGACTTTTTGAAAATGTTTGTAACTTACTATTAACTGCAAAGTGCACTGCCGTTGATTCAGCTTCTCCAGGGCTTTGAGTCTGAGTTCCATCAGTATGGTAGTGGGGCCGCAATTCATCTTCTTTTAATGATGAGTCCTGGTTGACTTCTAAATAATTAAAGAAAAACGATTTAACGTGTTTTTGTGACATTATATGGGTTGTTTTATATACAGCTGTTTGGAGGAAAGTTGTCTAACAAAAGCCGTAAACGAAAATGTGGAAAATTATTATGGGTAATGGTGGTTCACAGTTGCTTAATTGAAGCTCAAGGTGTTTGAGCGTGATATAAGGAAACAAACATGCGTGACCATGATAATTCTGCCCTTCCTTTCTACTGAAACACCGTGAACCTTAACCAAGCAACAGTAAACTATTACTACCCATAATTTTATGGCCTATTGGCTTTTGTGTGACAACGTTTGAGAAAAGAGCTTTATAATTTGACACATAATAAAGATATGAAGGAGATTTTGATAACATCTAGGGAGGTGCCTAACCGGAATTGATTTGTCGTTAACTGTCAGTTAAGGACTAGTAGCCTGTAATGACCCAATATTTTTTCCAAACTAACAATAACATGTGAGTAATAGATTTTTTCAAGTTTGATATTGCATATTGAAAATTATCAGAGTGGAGGGCAATCTTGTTCCTATAGGGCCTTTCCGTTTAAGATTGGGAGGGGCGGAAAAAAGACCCAGGCATCGGCTGGTCTTGTAATTATCAAACAAGCGAAAATTCTGAGTGTAATAAATTGCGATATTAGATAAATAATTTCAGAGCAATATGGCGGAATTTCTAGGTTTTGCTTATGTTTTTCTGTGCTGCTACACTATTTTATGAGAGAATTTAACTTCTGAGAGGTGTTTTAAATTTAATACGTCGGCTAGCCTGGTTTGATTCTTATATTCTTTTGCACATTTTTAGCCGGGGTTATGGTAGTCTTCTCCGTCGACTTTGGAGACCAGCATTATGTCTGAACAAAGCCAGACCATGAAGACATGATTGATCATCACAGTTATAGACAACTTAAGCAGTTGTGAAACTAAAGCTTGAAAAAAAAAATAGCCTGAACGGGATTCGAACCCATGATGCCGGTGGAGAGGTCTACCAACTGAGCTATCCGCTATCAAGCCAACTGTGAGTATGTTATGTTGTGAGTTCGTAATATGCCCGCAGACGAAGAAGAATGTAAGTGAATATATGAAAAATGATATATTTGGTATATTGAGAACTCACAGCCAAATGTCGGCATGTAGCCTACCGCCGGCAAACACACACGGATTTGCGGATTACTATTACTTTTCGGTGGCGTGAAACAAAAGTCCGAAATTCTTCTATTTTTGCAGGCTGGTAGGCTCGTCAACTCCCATTTTACACTGAGAGGATAAACCACAGGAGTTCATAAATTACTATACGTAAGTTATGCACTCCTATCTTACCACGTGGAACATAACATAACGAGGAACATAACACTGACTAAGTAATATACGTGAATTCTATAAACAAGAACCAATGTTCTGTAGGAATCTAGTTCAGAGTAGAGGGCAATATATGGGAATTTCGATGTTTCGAATACCAAATGTATTTTAATGAAACCGACGTGGCGTAGAAAGAACGAAAATAGGCACTTATTATATACATGTACATGTATCAACACTTAAGGAAACTATGGCATAAAACTGTAGATTGTTCACTCACTTGACATGTCCATTAGGAACAGTTTGCAAGCCAAGTATTCTTCTTTCGAAATAGTTGTTTCCAGTTTAACGGATTCCACATCGAATCGTTTCTTTATATCATCTGTCAAAAGGCGTTTCTCGGCTACTTCATTCAAGTGACCAGAACAGTAGTCTTTCCACAGGCGTTCGAGGATTTCCAGAGTCTTGCACTCCACAGTGATCAGTAAACTTCCCTCGACTGCTTGTCTTACTAGTAAGTCAAGCGCTCCTTTTAAATAGTAATCAAGGCAAAGAGGGTAGTTCTCAGCCGGGACGCGATCTGCACGTGTCTCGAGAAAGCAGTTTGTCATCTCCTTCATAATAAGCCGCTTGGCTTCCTCTTGTTGCACAGGATCAGTGCTTCTTGCCTTTTGAAATGTGACACTGTCCATTTTGATTACGATGGATACAGTACCTTAAAAAAGTGTTAACATTCAAATCAAGAATCAACGGTTAAAGCATTAAATTCCCTTTATTTAAAACCTTACTTTTCCAGAATTAGCTACGATTAAAATCTTTTAATTAACAGATGAGCTTTAGTTAATTGTGTCAAATCAAGACGTGATTATGAAACCTTACAGATAAATTCGTCACAAAACTTTGTTGATAAAACACTTTTTTCAATTTGCTTTCTCTCATTCTTTCTCTTCATTCTTCTCTCCTTTTTATTATACGGTCACTCTAAATATCCGCACAATGGGCTCTCTCTTTGGCATTGTGTTGGCCATCAACGCAATTGTGATATTTGTCTTGTTGATTTATATTTATGATTAATTGGTTTACTATAATAAAAATCAAAACTGCGACATTATTAAATTATAACGGTCGCTTTATTTGTCCTAGCAAAACGCCCATATATTTTCTAATGATAAATCCCCGTTAATGTGCCCACCCCTTAATACGGCCTAAAAAGTGCCACATACGGAAATCCCAACCTGTCAGGATAATCTTATTAATCTTATCCCGTTAATACAGTCACTAGAATCAGTCATACTAATATTATATGAACTAAGTGAAGATTCAATCTTTTTCAAAAAATATATGCGCCGTTCCTGATGTTCATTAGAGAATAGTTGATTAGAAGTACAATTGTGATATATCTGTTTAGACTTCACTCAATTTAGACCCTACCCCATTGATGCGGCCACCCCGTTCACTATGGCCAAATTTTCATGGCCTGATGATGAGCCTACAAACGGCCCGGATGCTACTGTGTTTCTATTTTTCCTATTATTTCGTCACTTTTTAAATTTTCTTTCATTTTTTGTGTTTAGTTTTGTTTTCCTTTTTAGTGCAAAGTGCACTATTAGGTGCTCAGGTCTAAGCTAAAATGCTTATTTGATTAATAAATTAATCTCAGTTATCTAATTATAATTAGCCCTGACTCAAGCGGGGAGGATTCCCGTGTGCAATACGTAAAACGTTAGTACAATTTGTATAATTACTACGGGTCCTTTTAAAAGTTGCTTTCTCATTCCTTGAGTCATTATACAGTTAACAAAACACATGTTTTTACTAATGTATGCGTAGAAGGTACGTTACCTGGAAGACGCTCAGTCATGTGTTCAGTTTGATGAGTCAACAGTGTTTTTCTTTTTGAGCTCTGACAAGCTACAGGAGAATCTACCAAAAATAAAAAAAAAATGACCACTTACTTGTCATTCCAGGATCACATTTAACTTATGTTTAGTTGCTTCACCGTGTATTTAAGGGACTATACTGATAGTTATAATTTTTATACAACTTTGTATTTACCATACAATTTCACAAAAGCTTTCGTAGGTTATCGTTGTCTTGAGATAAAAATGTTGAGCATCAGACGTTGTTTTCTACTTAACAGTTATTTCCAAGAGTAATGCTGGGCAAGTATGAAGCTCTGCTTTCGGATAATTCCAAGCTCCTTACCAGATTAGCTAATATATAAAGATTACTCTGTTGCTGTATGAGAGGACATTCTATTATTACTAATAGACAGTCTGTCTATAGGAAAAAAAGTTCATACTGAAAAAATCCTACCTTGAGTCATACTGATCATCTCACTAATGAGAGTTTTGGTCCGGTTTTCCCAACTGTATTTTTTCTCGTAAGACGCACGCAATGCTTTAGATTCTTGAAGTCTGTTTTCTCTGTTTCTGTCCCGGACATTCTTGATTGCTTTGGCCCATTCTTCGGAATCCTTTGAATGAATTACAAAAAATGGACCAAAAGGGACGTTACTTAGTGCTTCTCCAAACCCGGAGTTTCCACTTACAAGAATCGGCAGACCAGCTGATAGGGCTTCAAGGCCTGTTAAACCAAAACCCTCTGTTCTCGAAGGCATGATTGCAAGATCCACTTCGCAGAGCAAATTTTTCAACTCGTCCCGGCTTTGTAAAAAGCTTCTTACAGTTAGGTGGTCAGGAGGGATGCCACAGTTGAGCAATCTAGTTTTAACCTCATCTTGCTTTCCATCTGGTGCACCAACAAAAGTCAGATGGGTTTCATCTAACATAGCAACAGCTTTGGCTGCAATGTCAAATCCTTTCAGCTCAAAATCTTCATCATCACCACGCCCAAAGACCAGGACTCCAAATTTTTTTCTTTCATCAACAACCTGCTCCACTTCAGAAAAGTCAGCCAAAATTCCAGGAGTAAATTCAAAGACGTTTTGATCTTTCCCACTTGGGCGAAGATAAGTGCGAAAAGCCTCCGTCAATTTGGGTCCAACTGTCACAACAAAGTCAGAAATTTCACAAAGTTCGACTTCTGTTTTATGCTTTTTCTCATTAACTGATAATGGATTCGAATATGTCTTATACATTCCGAGTTCCTCGGGGGCGGTATGCACGACCTGAACCCATTTACATTTGCGATGATTCCTTATAACTTGTGCTTGAGAACCGAGCTTGACGCCGTGACCAACAACCACGTCAATTTCTAGTTCATATGGTGGGCAGGTAAGCCATGCCAACTCATCCATACCTGGCCGCCGGATTGCCTCAACAAGTTTGATCTTGTGGCCAAGTGCTGTTTTCTTGTCCTCCTTGTTGCATCGTGGGACAAGGAAGGTGACATCTACCTCAGGATGTTTTGCCACGTTTATTGCTAACTCTCTGTTTAAAGTGGAAAGTCCACCTTTACGTGATCCCCATTCTGATGCCAGGAAAGTAACGTTTAATCTTCCTGATGATGAGTGTGGTCCACTATATTCTCGAAATTCCTCTCTACTAGATTCCTGGGAAGAGCTCGTGGATTCTGACTTCTGAAGCAAAATCATGCAAAATTGTTAGCAAGGTAACTGGAATCATGAGTGAAACGGTTTTGGTGGGGTCCGGTGATATAGCTTCATTATACACGAACTACTGAGTTAGAGAATTCCTTCAGACATTTAAGACTTAAATACCTTTTCTTGCGAGGACATCACAGGAAGCGTTTGGTTCGCAAGGATTATTGGTTACACAGCCACTGAAACGATAAATTAAAATTAATCGCTTGATTGGTTTTTCTTTTCAGGGTATGTGATAAAGTATAAAACAGCGCAGTAGTGTTTGCCTTTGTGTTCCATTGTCAGAGAGAGCAACTGAAAATTATGTCATCAGTGAACAGGTAATGAGACATGTCGACCTTTCTACAGTTGGAAGCTAATCAGTTGATCTGGTTGATCTTGGGACAATGAGTTTCACAGCTGTGGGTTTCCATCAATACCTTTCTATGCTTAAAGCATGAATGTCTAATTTGAAGGCTCGGCTTTGAAAAAACTACCTTTCTTATGTGAGGCAAGGGAGCAGAGCCAATAGAGAGTCGGAGGACTAAGTTTTCAATCTCAGCGAGCATCTTCAAAAAATAGAAACTGTACCCAGGAAAGATTAGTTATGCTGGAAGCATGAATATACACAGGGCGTAGTTTCCTTGATAAATTGCCTCATTTTCTAACACTATGGCATTAGGGCATTAGACAAACTAATCTATTCGGGAAATTCTTTTAAAATAACTCCTGTAGATACCTTCTCTTTTGTGAGGATGCCATAGGAAACGTCAGGTTTATGGAGGATCCCTTGCATGCTATGACAAAGTTACTGAAATAATAAAAGACGATTGATTAAGTTCATGACCACAGGCAGGAGCTGAACGCACCCATTTTTGTGCCAACAGTTTTAGGGTTGGGCGGTTTTCCTTGTGTCCCCACCTTTGCTAGACTAATAGTAGATAGAGTTTGTGCTTTTCGGTTATTTTTGTCAGTAGACGAGTCTCGTTTGCTCATAACTTAACAAAACAGGGTCAACCATGTGTTGGAGTAACATTTGGCCATAAGCCACGGTCGCTTTTACAAATCGACCGCAGTATTTAACTTATCTGTTAAAATAGAATACGATTTAAATCGTGCAAATTGCATACTTGATTGTAGGAGGGGGAGTAGATCATATACTTATTTTTCCTGTCGACAATTTTTCGAATTTGTATGGAGAAACAGAATTAGGGTCTTTCAAAAAAGAAGCATGAGAAATTAGATGTTTTGTCACAAGAGAATATCATTTATCAGTATGTGTTGTTTCTTGACTATATATTGAAATATACATTACGTTGTTCCATAAAACGTGCTGTCCTTATAACATTGAATTGATCAAGGCTGCAATGGAAACTCAAGTTTCTTCTTTTGATTTATGGATGCTTCGAGATCAACTGCCAGTATTATCGCTCAAGATCGGACATACATACGATAAGATACAAACTGTATGAGACTATTGCTCCACTCAGTTAAAGTGCCTATGAAGTAAAAAATAATTGCTGCTGATTTGAAAGGCTTTTCAAAGCAAAGAAGAATGGCCTTTTCCTTTTTGGAATACCTTTTTTCGTCTTAGAGATATCCACGTTTTTGTATTTTAAGTGTGACGTCATAGGTGGTTCCACTGAAACATTTCAAGACTCAATCAAGAATATCTCTAGAAATATTAAAGCAGTGTTCT
>OMLO01004715.1_pt1 | contig 11410 bp, 7 predicted proteins | sample 1674811 | NCBI WGS metagenome assembly OMLO01 (sample SAMN06265003, study PRJEB25207) | coral metagenome | isolation source: Coral host | place: Mexico:La Bocana,Puerto Morelos, Mexico | collected 2008-11-13 | reverse complement strand
AAAGAGTGTGAGATAGAAACTTCACACGACATACCTCTCACACAACACAGACAAAATACTACCTTACCCTTTGACTGCAGTCTGGTCACAGTGGCAATTGCCATGACAACAAGTTTCACCATAAGCGAACTGCTTATGACGGTATCCTGGTCATCTGTGACGTCATGCTCCGGACCGTCATTTTGCTGAGAGGCGACGCCATTTTCAAGTGATGGTTTGCTTGCGTTAGAGGAGGCTGGGTCTACAGAAAGGACACTGCTGAGGTCCTGCAACACAGACTGACACAGATGGCCAGTGTCTTCGCTGCTTATTTCAGGTGAGCTAAAGAATAATTTAAACAAAATCTTCAATTAACAACAAAGACACAATGCTAATTGCTAGCAACCCTTCAGTTTCAAGGCATATGCAAAGAGCCATTTTCAACTTTTTATAAGTGAACGCCGCTCCTACGTAAAGAAGGAGAACCCCTCTGGAACCAAGAGCAAAGGTGGTCACTTATGGGAGGTTTGACTGTAACCCTGGGGGGGGGGAGCCCTGGGGGAAAGCCCTGGGAAGAATCTACTCAATAGTATAATAAAATATGAACGAAATCGGTAAGCACTGCTATGAAATGTGAGGTTTTCAAGATGTTCAAGCCTGGATGTGGTACAGAAAACAGTGAATTTTGGTGAATCATTTACTGGGAAACTTTACTGGGAAACAAGCGCAAGGTCTGTATTAGAGATATTGGTTGAATCCTTTTTTTTTTGCAGGGTTTATGAATTGAGGTGCAGGCGGACTCCATAAATCTCCAAAAAGAGAATTTGACCAAGCCAACAACACAGTTTAATTAAGTATTTATTATAATGCCTCTTTAAATCAATCTGCTGATAAATTGATGCATCTCCACAATCATTCTCAGTAAACACGTGTACAAAAGGTAAGCATTTATTTATGTTTCTATGTCCCATTTTGTGAACATTTAACTGAAATTTTAATTTCAAATATGGATGTAAAAAGATTTCTATATCACAAAAAGCTGTTTCTTTGGTGCAATGAATTGAAAAAGTAATTCACATTGATTTGTCAGTCGTCCATCTCAGCAGTCCAAGGGAACCATTCAGAATTCTCCTTTTCATTGCAGACCAGTTCAGCTATATAATAAGAGGATTCAGTCTACACTGGAAGTTGACATTTGGAATTGAAAGATTGTATTTACATCATTACACCAACTTGAAAGAAACTGACTGTAATAGCAATAGAGTTCCTGGAGAAATATGTCTGGAATAGGGTAATGACCTTTACACATCTAGACTAGAATACTCAACACCTGTGTGGAGCGTGGCCCAGTACTACTAGAGCACTCCCCCAACCACTCCATGGCCTGTTTCACACTAGAAGTCAGCTTAGAACAGTGAATCATGAATTTAACTTATGGCATGGAACAAGCATAAGTTGTCGACTTTCAATGGCTGGTCACCATTCAGTAGTATTGTTAAATATTACTGGTACTTACTTCTCATGTTGATAAAGAACATCTTGGAGGTACAAGAAATAAACAAGAAATCTCTTCAACCTAGTAAGAAAATAAAAGACCTTGTTAAACCACATTATAAACAATATCACATTGGTTAATTAACCAGACAATAATAAAGACTTGTCTTGCTCGATTAAAAGGTGCAAAAATACAGCTGGAACATAAACAGCCTTCACTTCTCAACCCACCTTTCTTTTGGTCTAGGCTCATCCAGAGGTAACTCCTTAATCCTGTGTAGAATAGACCTGTTCTTTTCGAAAATTCTCAACAAGTTTCCTTCAGCTCCTTCAAACACTTCCTTTGACAATAAACTGCAATGTTCAAACAACAGTACAACATCATTGGAAACAAAATGTGAAAGACAAACTTAATAGATTTTACTGCTTTGTTTTCCCAAAGTTGAACCATACAATACTCTTCACGTTTTGACTTGAACTTATTAAATTTAACATTATTTAATGATTTTGTGCCCATCCTACCCCGCACCACACACCCATCTCAACTTTTTAACGTTACCCCCATCATAAGCAATTTTTATAGAAATTTGTCACTAGACACAGACGAGAAGATGGACAAATTCTGATAACAAGTACTATATGTACACCTTTGATTTTGTTATGCATGGTATTGTTAAAACATATATATTAACCATGTACTAAAAGTCTTACCATCTCAAATAAAAATATGCTCCCTCGCAACCATAAGCCTTTGTACCAGCAAGTGTTCCAAGTTGGTTTTGAGGCATACCTGTAAAAACCAGACGACACCAAGAGTTTGAGTGTATCATATTGAAACCCCAAGCAGTGTAATTAAAGTAACGGTGGAGACCATAACACAAAATGTAATTTTCCACTGGTGAGTATTGTCAAAACAGTGTGTCCCATCTGTGTATGTTGGAACTGAAATTTGCTGTTAAGAAACTGAAAACATTTACCATCTTTCTATCAAGTTTTAGTTTAAATCTACATTTGTTTATTTTAAAGTATTGAATGACTATTAGAAGTACAAGGTTATTATATCTCTTGATTCTTATGCATGATAGTTGACTCTGGTTGCACCCTCTTCAACTACTATGCAATAAAAATCTTGAGCTCATAATCTAATTGTTGAATAGAAATACAAGGGGATGTATGGGAGGAGAAGAAACAGAGAAAAGTGAATGTTTCCAAGGTACATGTATTTTTAAGTTCTTGCAAACTTTCACAAGTGTTTTAACCTATAACTTGATAGAAACATGGAAAATGCTTTCTATTTCTTTAGAAAGCACCTTAGGAAAGAGCAAGGGAAGTTAAAGTTTTTTTTTGATTGTCAAAATGAAAAGTCTCTTTGCTTGCATCATCAGCTTTTGCTAAGTGCACACTTCATATGGGGAACATTCTATTATGGTAAATGACAACCAAAATTCTCCTACTGTACTAAGTATAGAGAATTACACTTACCTATGTCAGGGTTAATAAGAGCAGCTTCAAAGTAAAACCTTTCAGCCAACTTAATGGCCTCTTTCCCTTCAAGGTCAGATTGATATCGAGCTGGAACACAAATACACAAGATCATGATTATTGAGAAATCAGAGTACATAACAAGAAACAAATTATAAAAAGTGTAGATTTTTAAAGCACTCTCTTACCAATGTCTCCCAAAAATATAAGACACCTCTGGCATGCTTTTATTGCCCAAGATCCAATTTCATCATCCTCATTTTCCACTGTAAAACAACCCACCCACAAAAGTGATTAATTACAGTTCATCAGTATTGTTAACAATGTATTGTTTTAAGCAGACATGCACTTGTGGGTTATCTAACGTGAAATAACCCAAAGCAGGTCAAGAGACAAATTTTTGTTGAATTTCGCTTTTATTTTAAAATGAAGCACATGGTGAAATACCTTTCATTTGTAAACTTTGACTTTATATAAAATGTACCTATGTTTCATATCAGGCAGGCTAAAACGTATGAAAAAGCAATGCAGAAATGGCCTACTCAAAGAAAAGTAATAAGACAAGAGAGAAAGAAACAATTTAAAGGCAAGGAGAAACTAACATATTAAGCTAAAGAAATTTTCAGCATTTACTCCAGCTAAATGTAGCCACATAGTAAATGCGCTTTGGACATACTGCAACTATGATATGCTAGCACAAAAGTCATTCTCACTCCCCAAATTTCATATCTTGCAGTACAGTACTGTCTGCAACTCCTATATCTTCCTCAAAAAAATCTATGGGAGAGTTAAGGGCATAATCCACAAACCCAGCTACAAAATCCACTAGTTGCCTCAGGCTATCAGACTTCCTTTGTGTGCTAAACATGTAGACAAGCTTGCAGCCAAATTCTTCAGAACATGATATATACACATGTAGAAATGGTTAACAAGACAGTTTCTCATTCTTTCACAGTATCACAATGGTTCTAGAACTTTTACTAATTACAGTATGAGCACAAAAAAATTGTTTATTATTTCTGAACATAATTCAAAGCCAGAGTAAAATTTTAAAAAAAAATTCCTCACATTGTTGACAACAACAGTTTGCAACTCTTGTTACCTTGTTGAGTGGAAGGAAATCCCCAGGACAACACACCATCCACAGTGAGCTTATAAGAGAGCTGAAGGTGTGTTAAGAGATGGTAATAATACCCAGCTGCAGAGGACAGATGGGTTCTAAGGACTCCATCAAGAGATTGAGTATCAGCCTCCATAATCTAGGGATAACAAAAGGAAAACATGAAAACCCACATGCTGTACTGCCTTAAGTCCCAGGATTAAACTGTACATGTACACTTTCTTTAAATATTGTCAGAGGTCTGATCTAAGGTTACTATAGCAGTGAGAATTTGGACAGCACAGTGATCTAACACTTACAAATTAAGACTCACATTAGTTATTACAAGCCATTGGTTATTTATAACCACAAGTTACCTTCCTGTGATTACGCAGCTTCTGGATGACATCATAAAAGGCTTTTCTCCAAAGCCGCTCTTCAGCCCTGCGACCATATTCCTTAGGATGGTGAAGAATTAAGTTCTCGCATTGGTTTCTCAACCTAACAAAGTAAATTGACTATTGTTACTACGCACTGCTTATTTTGTTTCTCCAGGAAAAGACTACATGTACAGATAGATAACTCATTAGAAGTTATGGTGTGTAGTATCACTGTACAATTTTATGAGTTGTGCCATATCTTGACAAGCCCATAAGGCAAGTCGGAAAAAAACAAACAACAAGTAAAATTATATACATGCGAAAACATTTACATGTATTAACAATAAGAGATTTATTATCCAACTGCTAAAGTCAACAAATTTATCAGCAAAAGAGAGAGAGTGAACTACAGTTTTGTGTGATCCACACCGCAGAAAAAATATGATTGGGCAAAAATATGTCAACTTGTCAAATGGGTTTGGCTCCCAACTCAACTGATCAACTGACTCAACTGATCAGTTTTATTTCGAATGAGGTCTTCCACACGGAATGCTCAAAATATAAGTGATAATGACAATTCATGTTAAAAGCTGACATTTCAGCATAATCGTGACACCATTTTCAAGGCAAAGTAAATAAATAATGTGAAGACTTGATTTCTATACAGTCTCTACAAATTAGCATAATAACAAGCATCATTTGTAATTAGGCAATCAGATTTGTTAAAAAAATTAGTAAGCATGTGAAATTGTTCTGAAAGACAAGGAGGTACATTCGGGTTATGTACACTCAAATAATGTTTACAAATTGATGACGATTTTTGCAAAGAAAAGCTTTGCAGCTTTGCTCACTCCATGAACTTCAGCATCATTGATTGACTGACTGACTGGTATGCATGTTTACACATACTGTTGATGGCAACAGGCAAAGAAACCCTTCAGTTGATAACTTGACAAAAACTTGTCATTGATTTGTCATCTCCATCTGAGCAGATTTGGACACCATTGTCATAGTTCTACATATACCACAGTGGCTACAAGACTCTATTCAGTTAAAGTGTGTGATTTTTTCAGTGAGCATGACACCCCCAGGGCACAACACGACCAAGATACATGTAGCAGATGCCATCACCAGACACGGGTTAACAGTCTGAGAACACTTCCACTAGACTAGTACAGAATGATATTCCACAAAAAGCATAATAAGGAAAAACATGTACCTCTGTCTAAGCAGTATAGCATCTGGGTGGAAAAGTTCCTGCCATTCAACAACAGACCTCAGCTGAATGTCAAGTCTGTTGGCCAGCTGCATAGAAGACCTATAACAACAGCATCATGTTTACACTTAAAAACTTCAATGACAAACATACAAAAATAGATGCCAAAATATGCAACAACACTTGATGTCTGGTGTATTTAACCATAAACTTAAACTATAGTGTGTGTATGCACATTGTCAAGGTTACAGTAATGTACAGTAGATGTTGCGGGTCAAAATGAAACTCCTTCGTCGTTTAACCCTAATTATTCATGGCTTGTGAATATTATTAGGGTTAGAAGACAAAGAAATCAAACTAGGTAAATTTCATCTTAACCTGAATTTCATTTTTACATACACCATATACGCTATGTACAATTTGTCAACCCATTTTGCTCCAAATTTGAGTAGCTAAATGCTTGAATAAAAACCAGCTGATTTCAAAAAATCTGTTAGAGTGAAAGAGATTAACAAATTGGACCAATTTTCATTTTCAAAAATAAAATATAAAACAGCACATTTAGAAAACTTTATAAAATCTGAAAACTGCAAATAAATCATACCCTGACTTTGTTATGACTGTTTCAAACAGTATATTTCAGTGCTCATACAATGCTCATGCAGTGCTCTCATGGTGCTCATTCAGTTCACACAATGCTCATTTAACTCACTTCAAGACTGGCAAAAGTACAACTGCACTAGCAATCAGTAAATTTTATACAGACCCTTCAGCTATTGTGTGTGTGAATTGCTTCTCTATCTAAATTTGTATGTATGGATGATATGTTGCTATTGTAAGTTTGCCAGTAAGCGCAAATTTATCCGACACTGTATAAACCAAAATCAACCCCCCAAATCTTCATTAAAAGCTGAAATTAAAAACACTCCACTGATCCTACAAACAGTAAGGTAAAGTCTGCATATGAGCCAAGTGGCTCACCAGCCCAGAGCCTATCCCGGTTTCCGTAGCATGAAACGACTAGGAATATTTCTACTCCCCCCCAGATGGGATGCTAGCCAATCGCAGGGTTACCCTAAGCATTAAATTCGCCGGTACCCATTTAAACGCCTGGGTGGAGAGAGGCACTGTGAGAGTTAAGTGTCTTGCCCATGAACATAACGCAATGTCCCCGGCCAGGTCTCGAACTTGGACCACTCGATTTGGAGTCAAGTGCACTAACCATGAGGCCACCACGCCCTCCCAATTACTAAAAAAAAACTTAAAAACATTCCACTGATCCTACAAACAGTGAAGGAAAGTTATTCTCTCTGAAACCGACACCTTATTATCTTTAAAAATATTTGGCACTAATTACCTCACTGGAAATTAATTTGTTTGTTTAATTGCATACTTGTCATATCGATTAAAAGCACTCCGCTGATCAAAGGAAAGCCACAAAGCCTTCACCTATCACCTGTGTGACTTACTTACTTACTGTGTGACTATCCAAACTTGTATATATAGAGGATATGTTCTTATTATGAGTTTGCCAGTGAGAACAAATTTATCTGATCCTGTATAAACCAATATCAAACCCAAATCTAAAATTAAACGCTGTGGCTAAATGCCCAGCAGCTGTGCACAGTCTTAAATAGTATATGCCTGGCAGTCAGAAAATTTCACCAAATTTTCACTAAAAGCTTCTTCCAAGCTTCTTATAGTATTAAATGCTTCTCTAGAAATGGCAAGCGATCCTAAAAATTATTTGTTTTTTTAGTTAATGCAACACCTAAGCGTTGACCTATCTCAACACTCCAGAGCAAATTGAATAGTAAATATTCACTTTACAAATTCCAACTGAAAGACTCATTTAAACCTATTGAAAGTATTTGACGTTTCTTTAAAAATGTCAGGCAATCCCAAAAATTATTTTAGTTTTACATAAGATGAATTTGCCGAGCTGGTGTATAGCATCACATTGCTCAGTATCTGTGATATCAGACTGCCTGTCACGGTCTCAAATAGACTAAATGCCCAGAAGTCAGAAATATTCACCGAATTCCAACTGAAATCCTCAATCAAACCTATGGAAAGTATTTGATGTTTCTTTGGAAATGTCAAGCAATCCTAAAAATTATTTTGGTTTTATATTCAACAAATTTTACCGAGCTTGACTGCCGATCATTTAATGTATTTGAGACCATGACCGGCAGTCTATCCAAAGGAATTCATAAAGCGATGATGTCACACTGTAAGTCATCGCTTAAAAATGACACCATTGAATGAGTCTTTATTTGGTAAATTACCCACGCATTGAATGATTTTAATGTCATCTCCTAATATTTTGATACAGACTCTTATGTTTCAACCACAGTTCACTAGTCTTATATTATGCTTGGGTACCTGTGGTAATTTAAGCTTCTATGTGGTGACCTTCCTGAGAGAAAAAATAATCAACCCTTCCCATCACTCATGGGAAAACTTAGATGCAGTTTAAAACTAGAGCATATTTCTTGCTTGAAAAGAAAATTCAGTTATAATTGGTTTTGTGTAACATAGGCTTATTTATCCCTAATCAAGTTGTAAAAAATGATTTAAAGGCAAAGTTTTCTCAAATTAAGCAATGCAAATATCAATTATACGGAGACTTAACTAAGTATAAAGTAAATAACTTAACCTCAAGCTTATAATTGCATGGTGAGCGAGTGACAGGATGATTTTTAAGATGAAGTCGTTTTTAATAGCACGAGAAAGTAAAATAAATTATTTCAAAAAAAATAAATAAATCGTTACTCAATAAATAAACGTAATACACCAAGAATATCCGTTATTTTTAAACTGTCGCTAACCCGATCACGCAAGAAGCGTGGGATAACTTCTGAGCGAGCACTAATGATGAATTTCAATATTTTTGTCAGATTTGTGTAAGGATCATTCGCGCTTTATATTTTTGAAAAAATACTCTTGTTTGCAAGCTGCACGTTCCTTTTTAACTCGTAGTAACTTGAATATCCTTATAGAAGTTTAATAAAGGCGAAGAGAGAAACCTTGCCGTTATAAAACCGCATTTTTGTTAGCGTTTAATTAAGCAGAAGATTCGCTACAAATGCAAACTAACCATCGAAATCCTCACCTGTTAAGTCTGGTTCCCTCTTTTCCTTGGACATTTGCATTGTTATCCTCTGCCACCGAAGCTTTCTTCATCCTCAGTTAAGATAGGCATTGGTACTACTCCTTTGATAAAGCAATCATGGCCAAATCTTTACACAATTCTTCACGAAAATACAGAACTATCTCCTTCGCTACCGACATCTTTGCTTCCTGCCGAGGTTCGAAACCCGGGGAAACTGGGCTTCACCCACACTGCAGTTCGAGTTAACGAGAATCCAAGATGGCGAACAAGCGCATGGTGTACGTTGGTGGATTAGCAGAAGAGGTTGACGAAAAAGTCCTTCATGCTGCATTTATTCCGTTCGGAGACATAACAGATGTTCAGATACCAATGGACTACTCAAGTCAGAAGCATAGAGGGTTTGGATTTGTGGAATTTGAGCTCGCAGAAGACGCGGCAGCCGCCATTGATAACATGAACGAATCTGAGCTCTTTGGCCGTACAATACGAGTCAACATAGCCAAGCCAATGAAGATCAAAGAAGGCTACAGTCGTGCAGTATGGAGCGAAGATAGCTGGCTAAATAAGCACGCAGGGCAGACTTTGGAAGACGCTGACATGAAGAATGCAGAGGAAAGCGCCAAAGAATCCAGCGAGGAAGGAATGGCGAGGAAAAAAGGAAATCCAAGAGTTTTCTTTGATGTAACCATTGCCGGACGCCAGGCAGGAAGAATAACTATAGAACTAAGGCATGATGTCGTTCCTATGACTGTAGAAAACTTTCGCTCTCTTTGCACTCACGAGAAAGGTTTTGGTTACCGGGGGAGTATTTTCCACCGTGTGATACCACAATTTATGTTACAAGGGGGGGATTTTACAAAGCACGATGGCACAGGAGGAAAGTCAATATATGGTCAAAAATTTGCAGACGAAAACTTTGTGCTTAAGCACACTGGAGCTGGTGTGCTATCCATGGCGAACTCTGGGCCAAACACTAATGGTTCTCAATTTTTTATCACCACTGAAAAAACTGACTGGTTGGATGGAAAGCATGTTGTGTTTGGTCACGTTATTGATGGAATGGATGTTGTGAGGAAAGTGGAAGCAACTGGCTCTCAGAGTGGTAAAACAAGCAAAAAAATTGTGATCGAAGATTGTGGCGAGCTGTAGCAGAATTAAGTTCCCTTTTAGAACACTTCTTTTGTTTTAATGTAGCGGTATACTTGTATGTGTTTCTGAGCACAGCCTTGTTGAAATGTGGAGGCTTCTGGATGGTAAAGCTGAGAGGATATCTAAACATGCAATCATCTGAATAAATTTTTGATGTGGCATGAATTAGTTTGTGGACAAGGATGCTATCTTCCCTTGTAGAAAGGTTTTCCAGTGATGAAAAATTAACTTAGAGATGTAGAGTGTGTCACATCTGAACTGGCATGGGAGAGGCCAGCTGAGCAGGGGTGGTGCAGTGATCAGGGCTCTTGCCTTCCACAAATGTTACTTGGGTTTGAATCCTGGACCCCATGTTATAAGTAGGTTTCTTGTGCTGTCCTACCCTGAGTGCTTTTTTCTGGGTTCTCAAGTTCCTCTCCCTCCAAAAAATCAACACTCCAAATCTCAAATAAATGTAAAACATTTCCCTGATTTACATGTAATAGTAAGCCTGGCAGGCTAGCAAGAAGCCTGACACTAGGAAAGTTCTGTTGTTAATTTTTTTCTTTTTCATTAACTAACTGACCTAACACCTGAGTGCTTTAGTTAAGATGAGATGCATGCTTCTATTTCAATAATATTGAAGAACAGCTGTAGTGTCCCAGAAAGTGCTGTCCAGTAGCCTGAGACTGGTGGAATTTTCACTCAAGTAGGTGGCTTTTTCCCATCTTTCCTTGATTTTAGACTTTGAATCAAAGTTCACACAGCTGAAGTAAGACTATTGAGAAAAGCATTCAGGCTAACTCACATTGTTTCTAACTCTCCTGAATGGAAACCTGGAATATCTATTTCTTGTACCCTAAACACACACAGTCACAGACTTTAACAAAGCATTGATTATTATTTGTGACACTAAAAACTGAAGAACAAACTCATATGTAAGGAAAATGAAAACTTATCTGTCAGTGTATGTGAATCAAATGCAAGTGCAAGCAATGGTCGACAAGTTTTGGTTCACAAAATAGATTGCGCTATCCACTGAATAAATCACTGTCTAGTGGATAATTTAATAAAATAAACTGGGCTATAGTTTGACATTCATCCAGTGTGGAGTATAGTTGCCGCCCTCTGAACAATCAGGTCTAAATATATATACATCATAGCTGTACTTTTACATTGTGTATGCAAAGAGCAGTTTACATTGCACACCTAAACACTCTTCAGACTTAAAGTGCAACTATGATCAAATTCTCAATATTTATTTTTCTACATTTTCGTACACAATAAGTCTTTCCTAAAGATCTTCCCAAATTTCAATCTATTACGAATTAGAACTCACGTTTTTGGACCTTTATTTCTAAGAATTTACAGCTGCCATTAATTTTCCTTGTTCCAAGTCTTGGTTAAGAATTTGAGTAAGTGACGTCATTTTCTCGAAAGAACCACGCGGGTTGAAATTACAATAACAATTAGTACCGCAATTCTCATAAAGAATAAGAAAAATCTTTGGCTGTTAT
>OMLO01004714.1_pt1 | contig 11410 bp, 5 predicted proteins | sample 1674811 | NCBI WGS metagenome assembly OMLO01 (sample SAMN06265003, study PRJEB25207) | coral metagenome | isolation source: Coral host | place: Mexico:La Bocana,Puerto Morelos, Mexico | collected 2008-11-13 | reverse complement strand
GTAGCAGTAGCAGTAGCAGTAGCAGTAGCAGTAGCAGTAGCAGTAGCAGTAGCAGTAGCAGTAGCAGTAGCAGTAACAGTAGCAGTAGCAGTAGCAGTAGCAGCAGCAGTAGCAGTAGCAGTAGTAGTAGCAGTAGCAGTAGCAGTAGCAGTAGCACTAGCAGCAGCAGCAGTAGCAGTAGCAGTAGCAGTAATAGTCGCAGTAGCAGTAGTAGTAGTAGTAGCAGTAACAGTAGCAGCAGCAGTAGCAGTAGCAGTAACAGTAGCAGGAGAAGTAGCAGCAGCAGTAGCAGTAGCAGTAGTAGTAGCAGTAGCATTATGAGATGTCTATTTGTATAAAACGCGAGTTTAAACTTTGGCTGAAAATAAAGAAATGTTGCAATTGATATTTGATCGATATTATTAGTCAAACAATTATTCTAATTTTGGATTGTTTTTCCGTGTTTAGACTCCATCTCACAATATTGCAGAAGTGGACCAGTGGTGTCATGTAGTATCAGCTTATTGCTCGTCAAAACAGAGGAAGTTTTACTTAAGACAAGAATTTCTAACCTTCTTGAAGAAAATGAAAAAGTAATTCAACAGAAATAATAATAAACTTGTCACTGTTAATAATAAACTTGTCACTGATAATGTGGTATACTGGTTAGGTTGTAATTGTAAATATGTTGAACATTAGGTTCGGAACATGCCGTGTTACGTGCATTAGTATGGTCTATAACATCCGGTCCGATGAGCATGCGTCTCGACGACCATCAGAAGTGATTCCCAGTCCGAGAGGCCTGGGAGCGAATCTCTGGTAATCGATGTTTCCTTTGTAGCTAATATTCGACTCTTTCCACTGTGGTTGCCTCGGTAGCTCAATGGTTAGAGCACATTTCATGAGATCGGGGCATCTTAAGGCATGTCAGAGTTGACCTCTCTGATGATGAACATATATATGTTGATAGCGTGATTTTAAAATTTCCAAAATTAGCTCAGTATTTCACTTCCGTGCTGCACTGACAGGCTCTTTACATACCTCGACTAACAGTTTCTTTGCGGAAAAAAAGCAGCATTGGTCACGTCTTGTAAAAGTTGTCCCCTCAAGAAAAAAGGAGATCTCTTCATAAGCCAGGGCGTGACTTCATCCCCCCTAAATGACGAGTAAAAGAACGATTAAAAGATTCTTTATAGCTAGAAATATGCACTGTCGGATATTTTTGCAGCATTTAAAGTTGAATTGTTGATAGTTGTGATGGTGTGTCTTAAGCAAATGAAAGATCATATTCATGATAAATAATGTCTTGGTATGTCTTATCCTGTTGATGTATATCCCTCTCTTCTCTGGGCGTCGATAACACCAGGAACCCGGACCACATCTATTTATGCACAGTTTTCCTTTATCAGTAAGGTTTTACTGTTAGCATTAATACATAAAAGCCAAGAAGAAATAAATCAATTAGTTTGAGGTGGGTTCTGTGCTGGTTTGATCGTGGGTAGCTCCAGTCTTTTTTGTTCGCTCAAATTCCATCTCTATTTGACTGCAGTTAGTCCTGTTTTTTGTTAGAAAGTGCGACATCTTACGATCTTATGTTCTTGGTCAAGAGATCGTCAAAGAAAGAGAGTAAATTCTCCACATAGGCCTTTTACCCAAGGGAATTTTATGTTTTGGTTTGTTTCAAAGCAAAGGGAAACTTTCAACGCTGTGGGAATGCTTTCTTTGGCATGTTTATTACAAGCAATCTGAAATGAGGTTCGGTTCTCGTTATGTTTTAATCAAGACATTATCAAGGTAAGAGAGATAATCTCCCATATAGCAAAGTCCTCTAACTAAGATAATCCCTCTTAAGCTGTTTTTAGACATTGTACCCAGTTCTTCCGAGGATGCTACCCGCGCGATGCCTGGACAGCCGAAGCGACTTTCTCGAGACTACTTGAGACGAAAAGGCCGGAACGCCATTTTATGTTTTGATTTTGTTTGATAGCAGAGATGTTTTCTGCACTCTCAGCCGTCTTTTCGTTTGGCCGGGCTTTCGTTTCTTTTGTGCTCGTTTGGTTGTTCATTATTTGGTTTTAGGGAGTTTAACAAAGCATACTTAAACGGCAACGGCTGCGAGTACAATGGCTGTGTCAGCATGCGTTATATATCTTTGTTCATAGCTTTGCCTTTGTTTACAAAAGGTCACAAAACAACATTCTGCACATTCGATAGAACGTGAACTATACGACGGCCAATTTTCAATTTTTTTTCTTTCGAATTTTGACGTTGTCTTACTTATTCTGTTTGGAATACGCAGAATGTGGGCTTTTCATGCTGTTGTTGGCGAAGAAAGGCAAAGAAATGAGAAAAGAATAACGTACGCTTACAGCCATTGTACTCGTGGCCGTGGCCGTTGAGTTTGCATATATTAAACTTCCTAAAAACGAAGAAACGGCAAAATCACGAACAGCCAAAGGAGCACGAATGAAACGAAAGCCCAGCCGAACAAAAAGACGGTTAAAAGTGCAGAAAACATGTAAAATGACTTTTCACCGAATTTCCCGTCATTTCATCTCAGGCACTACTAGTTTTGCGGAAGTTGCTTGAGCTGTCCATGCATTGCGCGAGTAACATTCGCGGGATAACCTTGAGTATAAGGCAAATATGGGAGATTCACTCTCCTGCCTTGATAGTCTTTTGTCTTTGTATATATAGTTTTTAAATATGGCAATATGCTATGTTTCTTTGTTGTGTTAATTTCTGTGATAAGCTGGAGTGATATTAATCTCAGTTATCTGTGGTATGTTCTGCGACTTCTCAGATCTCCGCTTAAGTTGCAACCCATTTTCGCCGACGCCGACTTCAATTCCACTAACTGTACTGTTTCAATTACCTCCTCCGAGCACTGATCTCTGATTGTCATCTTCTCCACCACGTTCTTCTATTTCCCCATCAGCTTTTTGGCTAGAATATTACAATAATTCCCGAAAAAAAACCACGCAAATTTAGATTTTTTCTTGATACGAAGGTTACACAATACCTTCAGAGGGCGACTTTTGTCGAAATTTGTTTTGTTTTTTTTTTGACTAAACAAAAGGCCAGCTAAAAATCTATCATCTCCCCAAACTGAAAGCAAAATCTTGAAACGCGCGCGAGTTATTTTATAAAAAACTGTTTTTAAATATAATTTAATATAACAGTCAGGTGTCATAATCCTCGCTGGGTATTGACTCCTCGGCGAACTTTTCCCGCGAAACGGCGCCACATTAGCATTTTTTGTTCACATGTGATTTCGCTTCGACCCTCGCATGCTGTTTGTCGTGTGTTGAACGTCATGTTAACAACATGAAATGGATTAAGAGTCTCAAGAAGAAGAGCAAAGCCGACTTTTGCGATGACAATAAAAAAGGTTTGGTCGAGAATGAAAAAGGTTTATGGCACGATCAACCTAAGACACAAACGCACGAAACTCAAGAGGGCGCCAGCAGAGTGAAAATTGCAGGACCGAATGAGAAAGACAAGTTTGAAGTGGAGCTGGTCCTTAGTACAAGCGAAAACTCAGATTCCGACGATTCAAGATCTTCTTCCGATCGTGCTTCCTTCTAAGGGTTCGGCCTTTTTTGTCCGCTTATTTGTTTTAGTTTTCCCCATTTGTACGGCGCGCTGAACTTCAAAAAGGAGAACGTGACTGTGAAATTCCCGCGAAGATCGTATTGCTCGCTGTGAGCAGTCGGGGTGCCATCATTCATTTCATTGGCTGGCGGCATATCCTGTTGACTCTCAGGTGAAGGTGTGACATGTTTTACATGTTTAAATCTTCACATGCCGAAAACTCGCAATCGTTTTTCAATAATAGGTTATGTTGAGCCGACATATTCTAATAAAATTCGGCGAAAACATCCATCAAGCATCGAGAAACAAAAGTGTGCCAGAGATAAGCTTTAATTTAGATATTTCTCATTTTACGGCTACGAACGCAACAGGGTCAGGAAATTATTCGATGGCAAAACTTAACGTGTCTATAAAAAGATAACCAATAAGAAAACAGGAACAGCCTGACACACTTTTATAGATTGATGCTTCCTGATTAATACTGTGTAGTCATTTTGAAGAAACGTATGTGTTTGATACTGCCGATTAATTCGACGGAATGAGACTCGGTCGTTTTCTGTTTACCAGCTTCTAACTTCTTAACGAAGGCTCTGCGAATACAGTGACTATTTTTTTTTGGAATTTTACAGTTCATAACCTTTCTATTGATATATAGTTTGTTATAGCTCACTTTAAAACAACACGCGCACGAATATTTTTCCAAGTACGCCCGCGAAGGTATTGCATAACTTCTGTCACCGTCAAAGACAAAGTTGCAATTCGTTCTTCCCCTTTCAGTGAACTTTTCGTTTCTTTCGAAGGCTAGCCGTAGCTTTAAATCTTTGGTTTCAGTCCAAACCGTAATGGGCCTACTGATGAATGAAAATCTTACTTTTTATTTCAGTAGAATTAGAATATAGTTTCTATCTACCCGCAAGTGGAGATGCGCGTGGATTTTCCTTTTGTAAATGCACGGCAGAAAATTCGTATGTCGCGGATGTTGTGTTCCAGCGCAGTGCCTTTCTTAGAAGTAAATATTTTGGCTGAATCATACTGTATTCTAAGGAGTGTGCTCGTGCGTTTATTTCAGACTAGCAGTTCATTTTAGAACATCATAATCTGTTTGATAAGTAGACAAAAGAATGATGAATGAATCGTGATTATGACAGCTTTCATCCGCACGACTGCAAAATAATAGAACTAAATTTACAAACGCGTTGTCGAAAATCCTGCCAAAATCCAAACTATCGCTATTAGAGCAAGCTAGAAAATTCTGGAAATCTCTGCTGACCTTACGACTGCTGGTTGTGTAGGAATAAAAGTACATCAGTTATTTCTTCCGATAGCAGTGACAGAGTGTCTGGGGTACATTGATGCAAATCAAAAGAAAAGAAAATAAAAAGCAACGTTAGCAATTTTCTAGTTACCATTAACAAGAAATGGCACTGACCAAAAGGAAATTGTTTGACATCAAATTCCCACACATGTATATACATAAATAAACGGCCGCATTTGATTCCGATATTTAAATGGACGAATTCAGTCACCTCAGGTGCAATCTAGCGGACATAAATGATAATGGTGTTGGTAACGACGAAATAAGGAAATTCATGCTGAATGTCAAAGAAATAAAATATGAAAAAGGTTCATACCCGACTGGACAACTACATCGCCTTTCTGTAAACAAGACAATATTGTAGGGTTACTAGAACAAACTAAATTTCTACGTCCTCACACTTATAAATAAACAACGTTTTGGCTGTGCAAATAAATATAGATCCCAGCTGTGCGATAAACCTATTTTATCTGATTTTCCATTAATTTTAATCTAGCTCGCTATCAACATAAATTTATTTAATTACATAAGTTATCCGCAAGCCTCACGTGTACAGTAGTGTGAGCAGTAAGAGTAGTGACAGTTGCATAACTGTTTTCTTTACAGACTTAGAGAACCGCCAGCGTGGTTATTCCAGTCCTGTTGAGGTCAGAGCTCCAACAAACTGAATTCGAATCGAAGTGACTGAAAAACCACATTCTCGTTTCGTTCCCGCAAGGAAAGGGACTAGTTCGTTGTTGAGAATGACTGACCAACTGAAGATTGAAATCCAAGCAGATTCAAATTCTGACTTACTTTATGAATATGATTCCTTGAGCTCGAACTCGTCGAGGTGTGGTAGTCTGAAATACTTGTTAACCGCCGAAAAGGAGTCATTCTTCAAGGAAATTCTCTTTGCTCAAGCAATGTTCCCCGAGTTCTTTGTGAGAACGGCTTGGAAGGACGTCTGCACAGATATCAGCCAGACTTCGCTTCTACACGTCGTGAAGAGAGCAAGTACAGTGAAAAAGAGACCCTTTTCATTAGCTGATGAGGCAATCGAGACCTGGTACATCAAGGAATATGGATTGCTGACATCTTAACGAAATTATCTACCGCAGGTTATAACAGAAACACAGTTTCATAAAGACGCAGACTTGAAGATGAATTTTAAATTTTGTATTAGTTTAGTTGCTGTCATATAAAGCTAAGTATTTGGAAGCAAATTCATTAGTAGTAATCTTATTCATTAATTACTTTCATAACATCAGCTTTGTATTTATTCTGTATCACCTATTATGTAACCTATATTCTTTTATTACGGAGTCAGTCAGTCTGTTCTATACCCTTGTAATCAATTTTTATCGAATAGTTTTCTTTCCCTTTCTCTCATTTTACACTTCTTATTTGCATATTTAAGAGTTTTTGGGGTGATACTTGGAGAGAGGTTTTTTCCCCGCGTGTAGAAGAAGGTTGTAGGGCTGTTACGAGTGAGGTCGAACGTCCGGAAGGAAATCTTTGCTACTGAGAATTCATCAGTAAATCATTCCTAAGATCAAAGAATAAAGAACCATTTGCCGGGGAATGTAAATGCTTAAACACTAGCTGGACGAAACAATCACAAGAGAAGCGTTAAGTTCTGAGGAAGTCGGCCGTTATATAGCGGACAGCTTGGAGTAACTCGGAGAAGTTAACTTGAAGAATAACAGACTGAGTTAAGACGTAACCGGGAGAAGCAAGTAAAATTGCCATTGGTAAGTAGGATTTTGGTTCGTTATTAGTAAAATTTGTTGGTGGAACGTTGTTGGGTTCAACGACAAGGTGGTGAACGCAAGGTGGACGGACGCTTATTTTTGTTTTTAAGGAATATTCTTGTAAATAAATTAAGGTTAATTATTTACCTTATTGTATTGGTAGTGAGCCTTTTGAAAATATAATGTTATTTTAGTGTATTTATTGTAATCAATGCTTATAGATGGAGTTAGTTGTTGCGTGTTTTATCAGGTTTGTTTGGGGTTTTCTGTTGCTGTAGAGCGCCCACTTTTGTGGCGTGGTTTGATCACAGTTACGGAAGCGGCGATGAAATGACATTCAGTGCCAAAGACATTATTTTTGCCATTGTTGCTTGGTTTACTTATTGGTAAAACGATAGTAGCTACGTTATGGTGAGCGCAGTGTTTTGCAAAAGATAAATAGCAAATATACAGTTTGACGAGATATCGTACAAATCTTGCGCATTTATTGACTTTATTGGTAAAATAGGAATTTTGTACTAAGACAATGTCAGATTTGAAATAATTAATTAAGCTTTCTATTCACGAAACTACCGGTGGCAGATGTCTATTTTAAAAGAAGGTCAAAACAAAAAAATTAAAATACAAGAAATGACGCTTATCATATTGTCAAGGTATTTAATTGCACCTGTAACAGTGTTTTTTTTTTATCCCGCGTCACTGGCTTGGCTAGAAATAGACCATATCTTTGGCTTTTACTCTTAGTGTTTACCAACAACAAATTGTATTGATGATAATCTCTCTAGAGGCGTACCACGTTCAGTCTGTGGCGCAACCAACGTGTTGTCAAGCAATTATGTCTGATTATACGTTCTATTTTTTACTTTTTTTGTTATAAATCAGTATTTACACTAAACGTGAATTATCTGATCAACGCGCGACCAGCCAGCATACGCCATGGCGTGTTTATCCTTGCGAGTGATGACTGTTATATAACTGGTTTCTCTCAGTAGTTATAATAAATGGTTTCTCTGTTCCTGTCCTGTTGAGCTCCAAAAAGCTAAGTCTACTGTACAAAACAAAACTCTCGCTTCCTTATGTAAGGGCTTTCTTTACATAACAGATAGCATGCAGTCAATGTTTCTGTTCTTGTCTTGTTGAGGTGAAACTTTCAACAAACTGACTCTACAGGAAAACAAAACTCCCGTTTCCCTGGCGCTAGTGTAAGCTTAGGTTATTAGTTGCGGCTTACCAGCGTGGGACCGAATGTCATCGTGTGTCATCGCGTGTTTATGAAGGACACTGCCTTTTTATTGGGTATTTTCGGTATGGCGATTGCGGTTCCACCCACCACACCGCAGTTATACGAGACAGCACTTATCCAGGTGCCTCCTGTTCTAAGTTGCATTGGACCGAGTCTCTTACAATTTGACTGCTCTAAGTCATCCGCCAGCTACGACAGGTACTACTACTACACAGTCAAACCGGCTTTATAAACACTGCCAGTTGTCAAAGTCCCGAAATTGTTGTCAATGAAATACGGTCAATAAAATACCTATTAACCGTCCGCGACCACCTTCTGGTCGTGCCGATGAGGATCTGCTTTTGTCTTTGCCCCTGTTAAGGTGGCCCAAAACAGTTTCCAGCACTGTCCAAGACTTAGATTTCGGTTGGCTTCCTGTGAGCCTCCACTTGAACTTCCGTGCCGCGTCTTGATTTGATGGTGTCAAGGAAAGGTAAGCCATACCCGTTGGTGTCTTCACGTTCCAAAGTGAGCTGAATGTTAGCATTGATTGAGTTCAGATGTTGGTGAAATGCTCTTTATTCTTTTTGAGGCAAGCATGACTGTCGTCAACATAACGAAACCACGTACCATTTTGGAGGACCAAACTACTACTACTACCATTACGAGGTCGGCCAGCTGACAGGATTGATTGGTGAACCCATTGCACACCCAAAAATCTGCTTGTAACGGTGACCATCACCTTTGAAATAGTTGTTGGTTAGTACAAATTCTAGAAACTTGATAACGTTGGTAACAGACATGTTTGTAAGTTTGTTAGTTTCTCTTTGGTGATAGCAAGTGCTACTTGAATAGCGACTTCAATCAAAAGACAACATAACTTCATCATGGGCACTAGAATATTGTATAAATTGCAATATTGCAATTGATGTAATTGCAATATTGTATAGAATCACATAGGTAAAGGTAAACCCGCTGTCTGATTGGCTATCGAAAAGAGGCTATTTAGCGTGGAATTGCACTTGTGCATTGAGGGATATTGCTGACGTGAGTCGCGATCGAAAATTGTTGCTATCGTTCTAGAAAAAACACCTTGGAAATGAACGAATTAACAGAAAATGAATGTCTGCCAAATTTTGAATTGAAATTTTGTTTCAATTTGTTAAAAAGTTTTGTTAAAAAGTTCTGTATAAATTACTTGCCAGCCTATCACAGCTCGTGGAAAAGCTGACGTAACATTGGAACTGGAGGTCTCCAGTCTCCGTGGAAGGTTCCTCGGTTGTGAGCTTGATAACTACAAGGAGGAGATTTTATTGAAAGCCACCATAAGAGTTCACGGGAAGTCCGGGATAGCTCCCTGTGGCTTGATGATTGAAAAGTACCTCTAATAGACCATCGCATATGCGATAATGTGTTGGTTGAAAATTATTCTCCTGTAGAGGCCAGGTGCACGTTGGAATAACCTGCAAGACACCAGGTTCTAATTCCTATGAAAACGGAAGATGGAGATAGTAGAACTGGGCTTTACGAGCCAACGAGGACCCCAGGAGGGGTGCTGATGTCTAAAACTGTTGTCGATGGTGACAAGGAACGACGTTTTTGGGTGAAAACCTGTCTGATGAAAATGCGATGCTGTTTAAGACCCAGAAAGTTGGAATTCTGAGTAGCATTGATGACTGTTCAGAACCTCTTGACATTTGGTTTAGAAACTGATTTCCCAACAGTATCTTACATTTCGGATGAATTGCGAAAAGAAGACCTTGAAGAACTTGGCATTGATCTGTCAGAGAGTGCTCTGAGTGACATTCAGAAGAGACAGTCTGAAAACTTACATCTCTCTTATGCTGATGTGTTTTCAAAGGTTAAACGTGACATTGGCAAATGTTCGTGAGTGCAGCACCGTATCGCTTTGAAAGCCGGGGCTACTCCAGTTAAACAGCAGCTACGCAGTCCCTTTTGCCTATCAGGAAGTCTGATTTGAAAGTTATGTTGGAAGATGAGATTATCGAAACATCCAATACCGAATGGGCTAGTCCTTTAGTCATTGTAAGGAAGTCGGGTATCTGAGAATATGCCTGGATTACAGGAAATTAAATGACGCCACAAGGTTAGAAAGCTACCTTACCCTACCTTCTTCCGAACATGACTGAGACGCTGGACAGTTTGCCTATGGCTGATGCAAACTGTTCACGACCATGGACATGGTATCCGGTTACCACCAGATTGAGGTCGCCCCTGAGGATCGGCTCAAGATTGCCTTTGTCTCGCCATTTGGATTGTTTCATTACTGTAGGTTACCATTTGGACTGGCCGGGTCACCTGGAACATAACAAGCCGTGATCGAAGACATGCTGCGGATTTTAGACACTGAAGATGTTATGGCCTACCTGAACGGTTCAGCTACAGAGAAAGAATGCCTTGCAGTGATTGAAGCCCTGTAAGCCTATCGGCCATATTTGCTTGGACGTGAGTTTTAATTGTTCATTGACAGCGAATCTTTAAAGTGGCTACTTACTTGAACCAAGGAACTCAGTGGACGGTTTTGGAGATGGGCTGACAAAGTTAACCACGTTGCAGGCAGTAAGAATACAGCTACCGATGCCTTTGGTAGAGTTCAGGTAGTGAAAACGGATGAACAGGAAGCATGGTTAAAACTGTTGGAGCGATCTGTGCTCATAGTTTTTCAAAAAAAAAAACGTTTAAAACAGATCTAAAAAGTAAAATTGTCTCTAAATTTTCGACCGCCTTCTGGGGTCTTCTTCAGAGAAGAAGACTGTCATGTTCATGGTTAGGAGTGAGTGGCTAGGAAACGGTAAGGAGTGGTTCATAAAACAAAATGAAACAATTGGGAATACGATATATAAGATTTGTAACTTTTAAGTGTTTACATTTACTTGTTTATTCAGAGATGATTTCGCGCGATTCACAGAAGGTGTTGAAGTTTTTCACAGCCACTTAACGCGATAAACGCCAATATTCAGTTTACAGTGGAGATGCCTACAACAACTATGGGCAAGAAAAGCATAGTCTTGTTGGACACCAGCAACCCCGTTAATGAGGATGGTAAGTAAGATCGAGGTGGTGTATACCGAAAGGCCACACATACGAGCAAGCTAGTATTTAGACTTCCATTCACACAGCCCAGCGCAAAGTAAGAGAGCTGTCATTAAGACTCTAATGGACCGAGCGAATCATGTTGCAGCTCTCGTAACGTCTCACATGAATTGTGTGCAACCCTTTTAGAGGACAATAGAACAAACAAAAGAAACAATAACCCTAGCTCAATAACAGCTGCTGCAATGACGACAAATATAATTACAAGCTTAAAGGGACACAGTCAGCTTTACCGCCGCGCTGACCTGGACACGAGTTTCCCAACTTTGAAAAAAGTCCCCCGGAACCTGAAATCAAAGTTACGCGTCGAGTATCTCTCGAAATCTGCTTCAATCCTCGCAGTGTTTTGCTCAATTTTCAATCATTTACTGAAATGCTGTTTTTGAGTATGCTTTTGTTCATCTTATGATATTATTTTATCGTATTTGGTTAAAAACAGTATCGATCGCGTCT
>OMLO01004713.1_pt1:10000-11410 | contig 11410 bp, 8 predicted proteins | sample 1674811 | NCBI WGS metagenome assembly OMLO01 (sample SAMN06265003, study PRJEB25207) | coral metagenome | isolation source: Coral host | place: Mexico:La Bocana,Puerto Morelos, Mexico | collected 2008-11-13 | reverse complement strand
TAATTCAAGGCCCTTTTTAATACCCGAATGAAGATTTTCCTACCCTTTCATATTCCTAAACTTGTGAAATCCCTACCTTTTATATATCTGAAGCCTGAAAAAGGTACCCCTTTCGGGCGGAGCCTCCCCGTATAGGCCATTATAGGGAGTACCCCCCCGGGATAAATCAGAGACTTCACACCTGGATCTTGGTTCCTTTAAATCTATTTTTAGACCGCGGTAACTGTACTGTACTGTGATCAGTGTGCGGTTACTAGCAAGGATAAGATTTCTAATAATTTTCTCAGCTCACTGTATTGTTGAGCTTGTAACTAAGTGACCGTTTATATGGTCTCGGGTAAAACCCTCCCCTGTATGTTAGCCTGGCCTTGCTTTCTTTTTTACTTATTTCTTTCAGTTAAAAAGGGTTATGAACAATCATGCAGAGTCAACTTTGACTCGACCTGTAGGGAAACCGTTTCCACATATAAAAGCTCGATAAAGTTGACAGCATAAATAGGGCCTTATATATAATACCGTAACACACAGATCACGCATAAAGAGTCTATTACAGGGCATATATCAGGTTTGAGCTGTGAACTTAATCAGATTTAAATCTTACCTACCTTGGCTATTGTCAATTTTAGGTTATTTCAGTCGCTGGCGACAAAGAGAATGTCAACACTGTGCATTTTGTAACGCCTCCCTTAGGTAAATATTGTTATATAGAATGTGTGATGTTTTTTCTCTCTTCAAAGTAATGATAACACTGTCTCTTCCGCCAAAACCTCCTTATTACGACCAAATTTGCAACAAGTGGTCCTAGGAAAACTTTACGGCCGTCATGTTGGTACACGCCTGGATGGGCACCAACATGGCGTCTCCATACAAAGCTCTATAAATTTGAGTGAAACACTTTACTGAATAACGCGAGAATATATCTAAATCGTGGCGAGTTTTTTATATTTCAATCATCTTTCATATCCCAGCTTCTTGACTAAATTTACTGAATGGATTTTTATTTTTGATGGCGTGACACTGCAAGCCAACCATAATCTTACACGAAGTTAACCATTCCTTTGTGTTTTCAGATTTCCTTTTAGACTGCTTCAACGAAACTGGCTTTATCATCTGCGGTGAGTTTCACAGCTGATTGACATAACAGCAATAAAACTGAGTCAGTTCACATTTTACCCAAATTAAATCAGTAAGCGCACAGTCCATGATGGTTTGTGTTTCCTTACTACTAAGAAACCCTCTTGTTGACCGGGGGGGACTCCCATATAAACATGAGGGGGGTGCTCGTCATACCTTTGAGAGTTTAAAAACTCGAAAGGTCCAGGGCAGGAGGAGTTCCTGCGGTACGTTTAAAGCATCGAGACGAAAAATATATGACAGGAAATAATGTGTTATGTAACAATTGGTATCTCT
>OMLO01004713.1_pt1:0-5000 | contig 11410 bp, 8 predicted proteins | sample 1674811 | NCBI WGS metagenome assembly OMLO01 (sample SAMN06265003, study PRJEB25207) | coral metagenome | isolation source: Coral host | place: Mexico:La Bocana,Puerto Morelos, Mexico | collected 2008-11-13 | reverse complement strand
TCTGGCAGTTGTAGAATATGACGCCAAAACCCCCAAAAACCCAACGGTATCCTTTTCATCTCAATTTTAATTGTTTAAATTTTATTCGTCGACAGCAAGCTTTCTCTGCGAGCTGTCTACAGGTTCAAAATAGCGACGACGAGACCGTCCCGGAAAATACCGAGGGAACATTCAGTAAGTAAATCCAAGAAGTAACTCTAGTAAAATATCTACGTAAAATGGAAACCGAGTTTGCATGCGCCGTTTAGCTGACGTTGAACATGCGAGGGTTAAATCGATCATTTACTGTGATGTGCTTTTGTTTCAGTTTCAAACTACTGTTTAAAACCCCGACAAGCTGAAAGTAACAACAGCCTTTTATCGTCAATCAGGTAGGGATTGAATTGTGTGCATATTTTCAGGAGACCTCATGACAACAATAAATTGTTTTTTTAAAAAAAGGCTTTCAGCGATCTTCAATCGAGTATCGTAAACCCAAAACCAAAGTTATCACTTTGGCCAATGAGAACGTGGGTGAGTTTTATTAGCCAATTACAAAGCCGTGGCGATGGAAATCAAACCAAAGGAAATGGGAGTTACTTTTGATAACTGATTAAGTAAATGAGTAAAAAACGCTCCTGTGTTGAACAGCAATGAAGTTATATGTCATGCCTCCCCATCCTCATTTTTTTTCAGTTGCCTATGCAATGAGGCATGCAATTGCTCAGCCCACCAGGCAACATCCCCCGGAAGTGAATATGTGAACCGCCAGCGCAGCTGGAGCAACGGTTCTAGTCATTCCTTGCAAACGCCTAAGCCGAAAAGTTATCGAAAAGCCGGCACTTCAGCTCCTTCAACGCCACTGAATCTCTCCCCCAGTGTGACGCCAAATCTCTCAAGGAACGGAAGCAAGTTGAGCTCTATTCAGGGGGGTGACATCAACCAAGAGAAAAGCGATGACATCTGCATCGTTGTGACAGATGCAGAACCAAGTAAAAGCCCCTGTCCCTGGGGAGGCTCTGACAAAGGAGCAAGCGGCGACATGTGGACAGCAAATTTTATTCCAATTACCGAAGAAGAGCAGAACTCCCCAAAGAAAAAACATTCAACTCCAGGTATCTTAATCTACAAAAAGTCAGAGATGTTAAAAATGTTAAATTGCGTCAATAGATTGTCAAGATGACTTAATGAAAAGAAGCATTGTATTCTTAAACCTGCTTACTTGTCAATGAATACTCTCTTACGAGTGATAAGGTAGGTACGGTAAATCTGTGAATTTGATTGGCTCTTTAGGTATCTGGTGATAAAAAAAAGTTGTACACGTGATTTTTACTACACGCCGTGGTGCGTAGTCTTTTAAATTCCCCAAAACGTTTTTTTCCACATGTTACTAAACATCTCTTATGCAAAGAGACTACGGTAGAGTCATGCTTAAACAATTAGACTACTCGCCTTAGTTTTTTTTACAAGTGATTGTCAACTCAACTAAGGTTTTCAAGGACGTCCAACTCAAAAATACACCTAGAATACTCTAGAAAAGTCCACTCCCTAAGTTTCTATGGCGTCACAATCGCATGTTTGAGGATATCTGAAGTTGGAATGCTCTATATATGATGGTTGTGTGTTATTACGTTAGACATCATAATTAAAAATACCGAGTCAAAAATAGACAATCATCAGTGTCCTGCTTTATGTTAGAGGCTATAGGTATTAACCGTTTGGTAAAACCTGAATGGTTTAATTTTCTAGGTCAATGTAAAAGCGAGGAGCGATCATTGAATGACAGTAGGGAGAGGAGCCTGGAACAAGACACTCGACAGGAACTTACACAGAAAGTCCTGCTGTCATTTGCACGACAGATTGCTGTTGGCATGGTAACCAAATTCCACCATTTTATCTACAAGTTCTAGTCTCTAGAGGAGCAGACCCTCGTGGTATAGGATAATCGTATGCTCTTACAACTAGTGGACTAATGCAAATCCTGCATTTTGATTGGCTACGCTACCAGGGGACTATTAGCAATAGTCATCGAGTAGCGCAATTCCTTCGTTTTATTCCCCAAAAAAACCTTTCTTCAACTTGCATTTGCTAATTTTATTATTGCTTTTTCTGTCCGACTAGTTGGGTGATACTAAAACAATTAGACCCTTCGCCCTCAAGGGCCACGGGCAATAGCCCATGAGGCGAAGCCGAATGGGCTATTGACCCGTAGCCCTTGCGGGCGAAGGGTCTAATTGTTAATTAGACCCTACACTGCGCCACTCTTCTCTCAATTGTTGTACTGTAAGCGCAACTGCCAAGCGTAACTGCCAGTTCGGGGAGGACGATTACAAATCAGCGGTGTTACCTTTTTTGCTTCTGCTTTAAAACGAGGCCAGGTAAATTCCGGATCAAGGCCACATACTTAGCGTAGAAAACAGACTGACCTACATTCGATCTGACAAGTCTGCATATCACGTTATATAAGTCCCAAATTCAGGATATTTTTGGGCGGCCTGGGTTCTGTTGATTAACATGATTAGGTACAAAACGAAATGTTACCATTCAATAATGTACTTTGTGAAAATTTTTAACGCTTCTTTTCTTTTAGGAATACCTATCACAGAAAAAGTTCATTCACCGAGATCTCGCAGCTCGTAATATTCTCGTCTGCGATGACAACTTGGTGAAGATAACCGATTTTGGTTTGACGAGAGATGTGTACGAGAGTTGTGAATATCACAAAGCACAGAGTGCGGGAAAACTGCCCATCAAGTGGATGGCTATAGAATCACTCTTCGAGAACATATACACCACACAAAGTGACGTGTGAGTATAAAGATGTCTTCTTATAAAGTTTCTTTGCACGGTTTGTCCACTACACTTCACTCAGCAAAGAAACTTAGCGGTAGCTAGTTCTTTGATTTTTCCCAGTACAAATCACACAGCATGAAAGACAATTTTTGTCTGGATAATTTGAGATTTATAATATTTATGCTTTATTTTAGGTGGTCCTATGGGATTGTTCTGTGGGAGCTTGTTACACTTGGTACGTTATTACTTCTAAAATAATTGACCATTTTCGTATTCTCGGCGGTATAGGACTGGAACTAGCATGCAACTGAGGCACAAATGCAATTTGAAATAATCTCTTTTTAATGATATTCCTCCGCATGAGCCTCCATACATGTTAGGTGCATCGCAGTACCGAGAATATGAAACTGGTCTATTATCATTACAAATATACGCACCTTTTACAATAAGAACAAATAACAAAACTCTTTACTGATTCGTCAAATAATGGTACGTTATCCCTTGTCACGCTTTCTCTGAAAACCAGGTTATGTTAGCTAAAGGTCTTCCCACTTAATTCCGCGACATGAGAATGCATAGTAGATGTTGTTCAACTAAAACGGACAATAACTGTCAAATGATGTTTGTATTGAATACAGGAGGCTCACCATACCCCGGTATATCTGGTCGGGAAATACACAAGTTGCTTAAGAACGGATACAGAATGGAAAAACCAGAGACTTGCAGTCAGCAAATGTGAGTAGCAATTAAAGTTGCCCTATATAACAACAGCCGTATACATACAGTTTAAACTGACTTTCGATAGCTAATTTGTAATCGCGCACCATTTCGAACTTTTTCAGGGCCCCAGTCAGCCACGTCTTCAGTTTTATTCTCATGCGAGAGTTTGGCTATTATATCTTATTCGGAGCATGTTAATAATACCGTACATCACCGTGAAACTACTAAAGATAAGTAAACATACTTTCAGGAACACAACTTACGGTAATTAAGTAGTAAGATTTTCCCTTTAAGTCAATAATTTCGATGGTATCGAAAATGGCAGAGGCTGACTAGGGTCCTTTAACAAAGTTTCGTTCAGTTTTCTAGCACATTTTGTTTTGCCTATTTGCCCCCAATTCAGTAGATGGATGTATGCATGTTTTTTGAAGGACAACGCTCAAATAGTGGACAGCACAATGTTTGAAAGGACGGTGGCTAACTTGTTTTATCGATTAAGTGTCTGGTACGTAATACGCGAGAATTTTTATTAATTTTTTCTTCAGTTATCAAATCATGTTGTCTTGCTGGGCAGCTGATCCAGAAAGCAGACCAAGCTTCACAGATTTGAGAAACGACTTGGAGAAATTATTGGAAGAACAAGAAGACGAGCTCTACATTAGCGTGAATTGCGCTGAATTTGATGATTACTGCGCCCTTGTTGACAACCCTAGCAGCTCAAGCGAAGACGACGAGCTTGCCATGCTAAGGAATGAACAACAGTGTAATGCATGAACGAATGAGGAAAAATTGGAGCAAATCAGAAGAATGCCGACAACAAAAACAACAATAATCCTTTGTTTAAGCACGATTTGGTTTAACTTAGCAACAGATTTGCTTGTGGGGTGGTGTATCTAGCTCGCAGTAATTGTTCGACGCTGTAAAATTCTTTAAGTTCAGCACAGTTTACAAAACTCAAATGTAAACGATGCTCCCGTCGTTATCTCTCAACATTACGTCTCACAATTCTGAAATTAGAGTTAGTGCTGTACAATTATATCACTAACAGCGGCTGTAAAGTTAATTAATACTGATTTGTACGCCACATACGCATAGGCAAATTTAATAATTTTTATTGATCCACCTAGTTTTTTAGCTCATGACTTAATTGCTGCCCGTTTCTGGCTCGATTCTGGCGCTCTCTTCAAAATTTTCTGCTTATTTCGCTTCAAACTCACAAAGATCACAAAGATCGATACAACAAAAACGATGATACGTTGGATTTTTTGCGTTAGACCTTCTAAAAGGAAGGAAAATCATGCAGGCGCATTTGATGTTTTTGTCCAGTTGTGGCAAGTACAAGAAACCGAAACATTTTCCACTAGATTCCACAAGATTCCCTTGGTGCTTGCGCATATTTTAGCTTGTGTGTGTGAAGTGTTTGCGCTCACGGCCCGGGGGGTACTCCCTATAATGGCCTATACGGGGAGGCTCCGCCCGAAAGGGGTACCTTTTTCAGGCTTCAGGTA
>OMLO01004711.1_pt1 | contig 11415 bp, 11 predicted proteins | sample 1674811 | NCBI WGS metagenome assembly OMLO01 (sample SAMN06265003, study PRJEB25207) | coral metagenome | isolation source: Coral host | place: Mexico:La Bocana,Puerto Morelos, Mexico | collected 2008-11-13 | reverse complement strand
TGCAATGCAACTGAAATTAACCACTTCACTGAGATGCCTACCATATTTGTAGAACATGGTATAATGGCTCATAACCCATGATGGCCAAGCCAATGAGAACACTCGAATGGCATTACCCAAGGATCCAGTTTTTAATAATGTTAGATGTAATATTTGTACATTGCCGGTATACGTCTCTTTATGTGTTTTGGTTCTGGTTTGCTATTTTTCAACAGAGAGTCAGACAAGCGTCAAGCTGTGAATACACGGTTGTCATCACCTTCTGAGGCATCAGTTATCACTAAGCCACACCGGATGGTGAAAAAGAAGGTAATTAATTCCTATGGTGAACTGGGTTTCCCAGTCCTCCATGTTTGCTTTAGTTGTGATTTCAATGACAGAAGCAAAATTTATCCAATAAGATGTAGATTGTTATTTGGATCATTAAAAATTTTCGTTAAATGTGGAAAAAATGTCCTATAGAAATGGGTTGTTGGCTTCATTTGATATATTTTTATATAGTTAAATGGTATTTAACATAGTTAATGACTAGGAGCAAGAGTCTTGTCAGTAGTGTTTTTCTGGCATTTGTATGTCTTGGCCATTGCTTTAGCCTTTATGGCCTTTTTTGTGGCTGTTTGTAGCATTTTGTAGCATTTGCAGTGGTATTGTGGTTGATATATGGGGCACTGGGACCAACTATTCGGTATTCGGTATTCACTGTCAGCACATGAGTTATCTTCCCATGTGCTTGTGTTGTGTTTGCTGGCTTGATTGCGTCGCATTCTAAGCGTAGCAAATTTTTCGGTGTTCCCTCCCTCTTCTCCCCAGGTGCTGGGTTACTTCTCAGGGGGCTCTATTATTTGGTTACTTGTCTATTTATTTATTTTTGTTTCTTCCACTGAGCCATCAGTTTCGAGTGTGACGGGTGCTTTAGTGGAGTTTGGCATGGGGGGCTTGTGGCTGGGTGGTAGCCTTGTTGGGGCAGGCGAGTTGGGTGTTTGAGTGCCTTGAGGTGCGATTGCGGTTGCAGCTGCCTGGCCCCTTGGGCACCTGACCTCCACTTGCAGTGAGGGCATTAACTATACTTTTTTATAAGACTTTTAGGAAAAAATCTAATTGTTAGATGTGAGAATGTGTTTTCCATAAAATATCAATAATTCTTACTCCTCATCTCCCTCCCATAGAAGGTGTTTTGGTTTCAACTCCAATGCCCCTTTTGTAAATTCCAGTTTAGACTCATTTCATTTTATAATTTCGTAATAATTTCATGTTTGAAACCTTCTTAACCTTTCAATGACCTTCCTTTGAATGTGTAATATTGTTATAATGTTTTTGAATATTTTTTCTTTAACTTATGATTTCAGAGGAAACATGTGATAGGCCGAGCTCATGCCCGCTCACCCACTGAGGTATGGCTTTATCAGCTATTAAGCACCTATTCTATTACTCATGGTTACAACAACTGACCTGACTTTGTTTGTTTCTTAATTACGTCTAAGAAAAGAAGCATTTAGAGTAGTTTTCAACTGAGTGTCATAAAACCAAAACCAACTCAATTGCTCAGCAATTACCATAGACTACTCAGCCAATCTCAAAAGGTAGCAAAACCAAAATCAAAGTATTTTGATCATTTTAATCTTGAATCATGGTATCACATTTTCTCCTAATATGTGTGTGATGCTTTTGAAAATCTGATCAACCAGTGATTTTGTTACTTGATATTTTGTAGAGCTAATTGTTACTGTCTAGTAACTCTCGACTAATAAAAGCAATATGACTTCATTTAGAATTAAAGATTCAGTGTTTGTGAATGTACATTCATTTTCTTGGACTTAATTCCAAACCATTTGGCAACTTAGGGGATGATAATCGTTTTGATATCTATAGGATGCAGTGAAGAGTAACCAGGGCAGTTAATTTGTGGCTATGGTATTATATTTTCTTCATGGCAGTACCTTGCTTGGTTTAAGCCATTTTCTGTGTTAACATCAAGTTAAGGATACACAGCTCATTTTAGTTCCTTTAGTGATTTGATACTTTTTTTCCTTGTAGTCTTTTCTTCCAAAAGAAGAAGGTGAAGTGGCACATCAACAGCCATCTTTACCATCTCTAGGTGTCGGATACAAGCACACCACTTACGGCACAAGTCTACCCAAGATACCAGTTGCAACTACAATACAAACAACTACCTTTCCCACATCATTTCCTTCCATCATTCACCAAGAAAAAAATAAAGTCAAGGTACATGCTGTTGATTGTTATAAGTTATAATAATTTGCTGTCATGAAATCATATTTACATGTAAAATTTGAATGAATAAATTCAAGAGAGAGAGATGTCTGTAGCTGGACCTCTCAGTGAACAGAAGTTTACTTCGACAGCCTGGTTCAAAGGTTGCACCTGTGGGTTGTGTTTGATATAATTTGATCCATTTTAAGTGTTGATCTTTTTTCAAGGTTCGTTGGTTGTCATCATAATAAACTATTACTATTGACAGAAACCAAAATGCAGTTATTAGTTAGGTTGCAAACTGCATGAAGATTTAAATAGATTTAATGAGAAAAAAAATGAAATCAAATTTCACTTTTGTGTCCTGCAGAACCAAACCAGCCAGAAGTTTGCACATTATAAATTACCAGCCATCAATAACTCAAAACGAGGAGGTGCTCATGGTTTTTGACATTGAGTTCAGCTGTGTTCTGGAAGTACTCATATCCCTGTTGTTCGTGGTATTGATGAGTGCGATTGTACATAGAACAGCAGGACTGCAGGATTCTGAAAGATGGCACTGATGTTAAGGGCACCTCAAACAGTCCAGGAGCACTCGCTTTATTCACTAATCCTAATGGTCACTGTTCCGTCATTGGACCTTACAGCTCTTCAAAGAGACAAGGAATCAGCGTCATGCTTGGTCTTATGGGGAATCTTGGATTAAAGCAGGTTCCAGTGCATGGCTAATGGAGTCTTTAACTGATCGTAACTGATCTTAGCAAATGTTTTGAATATGGAGTGTTTGGCTTTCAGTTTAAATCACCTGGCTGGCAGCATGTTTACACTGTACTTCATGGTTATTTCTGTCATTGCACGGTCTCTAGATCCACAGAATTCTGTATTTTAATCTTACACACAATGACACGATAATTTCCCATCAAGCTTTTCAAAAACAAACATGAGGGCACACACAAAATTTAAAATCCTAAAATAGCGGAGACTATACGTTAGCATTCAAAGCAGGCTGAATAGCTTTTCATCAATTCTTAAACCAGAAGAAAAAGAAGATTGGGTCAGTGTTTTCTTTGCACAGTGTACCATAAAATGTTTGGGGCTGTTCCTTGATTGTCTCTGCGAGACATATTGTTCTTGCATATTGTTCTTCCTGAGGTATAATATTTTTATTAATATTTGTGTCTGACTGATGTCAATTAGTTTGGTTTCCTGTTTTGTTTTTAAAAGGTGCATGTTCTTACAACAGCTCACTATTTATTTTAATTACAAAAGAAAAACAAGCTGGTAGGAATATTTGTAAATGAATATTGTACATATTAAGATATTTTTTATACCTGTAGGAGGAAATATTTTTTCTAAATACAAACATAATTGGGTCATAACTTTGACAAATAATGAGTTTGAAATGATTATTAAATACAGCTGTTAGCTCTTACCTGAAACTTGTCATAGGCAAGTTGTTACAATTAAAACTATATGATAATTTTTATTTTTACAACTCAAATACTTGTTGCAGTAGCTGTCATGTTGAATGTCTGATCAACTCTTAGAAAGGAAATCACAGTCAGGCCCATAGCCAGAAAAAAATATCACTGAGGCAAATGTTCATTGTTAGTTTCTCCTCGTATTGTTTAGTGTTCATGATGACTTTAAACAACAACAATGAAAAATGATCGAGTCAAGTGGCTTGGTTCGCCTGTTACTGGCAGTGGCCCTGCAATTTCCTCTTGCAATCTTGGCAGATTGGAAGTGATTTGTTTTATTCATTGTATGACAGTTCTGTTTTTTTGCTTACCACTAGTGATTAAAAAGACCTAGATCCAAGTCACGTCGCTGTACATGTATCACTCACATCATGTTTCTAACATCTTCCAAGAATGTTCATTGTGATTACCTGTCAAATGTATTTTATATGGCTTGCTAAATTAGACAAGCCTTATGTCCTTGACTGCTTTTATATTCATAGACAGATTATATATTTTTTTAGGTTTTTTTTTTTTTTTCATTTCACACTCAGTGGTCTCGGGCTTTTAAATCACAGTGATAAAAAAGTTTTATTGAATAATATAAAAATTACAAGAGATTTGTTATAGGATAATTCCAGTTTATATTGAGGTAGTCTTATTTTTGAATTGAAGCATCACTGATGATCCTTAATGTAGAGCTGCAGCAATAGTGTGATTAACAGATGAAGAAATAAATGTGTGTATCATAATGCTTGCCTTTACTCTTGTATAATTCAACCCCGCCATTGCTGGACCTGTGCAACACCCAGGGGGTGGATAAATCAACCAAATCATGTGTGTCATGGTGCATTAATTTGATGTTACAAAGCCAATTTATTAATCCATGTTACACAAGACAACTTTTGCAGCAATGTTCCATTAGATAATTTTTAATGCAAAATGCAAACTTTGGCAAAAATGTTGCAGGTGTTTTAATAGTTTCAAAAACTTGCAACATGTTGCCAACAAGAGGCTCCCCTTAACATGACTGAGTTTGAACACACCAGTATCAGATTGTTGCCAATATTAGAAGGTCTGCTTTGGATCAAGTGGAGTTTATTGTGATTCAATAGCCATGATGGGATGCTAGTCATTTGCAGCTCTACCCCCCACAAATTCAATTTTCTGGTAAGTACATTTTAACCTGGGTGGAGAGGGCAATATGAGGGTAAAATAATGAAATACATTGTTATGACTTGCTATTTCACCTGAACTGAATTGACAGTCAATAAATTGGTAATTTTATATTAAAGCTACATAGCATTAAAAACAGCAGGCTTGAGAAATACAAGGATTAAACTTCCAGTAACAAGTATTGACTTATGGAAGTAAGTTCATTTTAATCAATGATTAATTGTACTGAGATTTAAAATTGTCAAGATTGCTGTACATCGGTATAATACCTCAAAGTAATTAGACGTTAAAAGGGGTACAATAAAAATTAAAAATATTATCACACATAGAAAAGAGCAAGCTGTAAATGAGAACTTGGACAAAAGTGGATTGAAATTGATTTACATCTTCAAGTTTGGCTGGATACTAAGCAAAATTACATAGATCTGAAATAAGTATAGTCTGTAGATTAAAGATCTAGACAACAAGATTTTCACTCATCAAATTTAAGAGACAGGCATGCAGTTCCACACAGCATAATTCAGTCTTTGTCAGTTTGTTTTAACATTACTTAATTTCAGGTTCATAGACTATACAGAATGGGTGAAATAGATGCATGAATGAAGAGAAAGAACATGCATCTGTTTTGCCCATCCCCTATAATATGGCATAACCTTCAATTGGCAATGGGAAAATTCACAGAGCTATGTATCAGCAGTTCCTCTTGGTTTTTGGACATTGAACATCAAGTGCACAGAAATGGCAATTTCCTCTCACATTTGTTGCCTCTTCTGTGGCACAGAAAGGAAAATAGGAACTAGGGAAATCAAATTCACCTTGTAGTGGTTGTTGTGTTTTTTTTTGCCAGACTATGGGTGGTTCAGTACTACCTGTTTGGAATATTTCCAAAGATTTTAAAAACAAACCAAGAAATCAGACAGAATCTGGGAGGCTCCTAGGCTTAGTGTCCAGCCATAGGTTGAACACAACAAAATAACACGGCTGGAGACTGAGCCTAAGAGCGTTTATGGGAGAGCTATTGAATGTTTGTGCCAGTTTAACTGTCAATCATATGAATTTTGCACCAGTGCTACTTTGGTAAAAGGTGCTTGGATCCTTCATTAATGTAATTGCTGTCAGGAAAGATTCCCAATGTGAGCATATTGTTTAAAATAAAATCCTACAGTGTTAAAATTTTATACTAGGGGCCGACACCGGTTCTGTGCCTGTAGCCCCTGATAACAACTGGAGCCTGAAACCATAACCACTCATCATCCATGCTATGTTCAGAGGGTTCGCCCTCACTGGCAGCCAGTTGCTCGTTGTAGCTGGTAGTCCTGACGCTTATTTTGCAGGCTTGACCTCGGTGAGGTGGCTTGAAAGTCGGCTTTGGTTGAAACCACTCAATATCGGACGATCTGCTAACCTGAATGAAAACCAACATCGAAGTAGGAGAAATCTCCTTGAAAGAACCAAGTTCTCGATTCGAAATTAAGCTCCGTATCAGTTTTCGACAAGCTGAATTGCACACTCTGGCCGAGCTGTCCACAGGATTACCCTCCTTAGCGTTTTGAAAATCAACAAAGTAGTGTTCTTTTGGACTGACGGGGGTTGACCCTAACAGAACCATAGCAGCATTGACTTTTGTCGACAAGAACAGTTTGTTGATGTGATCAAACAAGCATTCCACGTCTTCATACACTTTCTTAGCTTTCTTGTATTCAGTATTCAAGGATCGCCGGGCCAATACGCCTGCTCCTAAGCCGTCACACGACTTTTCTTGATCTTCTACCAATTTAATTAGCTCGTGGTAAGGTATCGGAAGTTGTTGCCGTTGATACAGAAGGTATTCGATGCAGCCCCTCAACAGTCGTGAATTTATAAATTGACCAACTCCTTCGTTGAAAGCCACTTGAATTTCAACCTCTTTTGCCATAAATAAAAATCGAAAACAGAAAAACTTGTCCGCTTGACTAGGATTTCGAATGTGCCGCTTTGAAGCAATATTTACTAGAGCCCACTTTTCAGATCTTTTGATGTGCCTTCACTGTGGGCCTCAGAGGGAAGTAATGCCTGGGACTTTAATGTGATGAGTTGGAACAAAATGGCGGACTCACTGGAAGAAATCGTTCCCCGAGAACCAAGCTCAGCTATCTTTTCTAGAGCAGATTTCATGAAAGAATCTTTTAGCGTGGACAGCTTTGTTGGAAGCTGCAAAGGGAGCGTTCCTCTGGATGCTCTGAAAGCAAATTTGGATGATTATTTGAAGTCGTTAAAACATGCCCTGATTGAGTTGATCAACGAGGATTATGCCGACTTCGTGAATTTGTCCACAAACCTAGTGAGTACTTGGTTTGCTCGACGAGCAATAAAGCAATTAAATTCTTGACATTATGTGTTACTGTAATCAATAAGCTTAAATGAACAAATATTAAGCCTACAGACTGCGACAGTTGTGTTGAATTGAGGTTTTTATGAACAATTATTGGATGAGGTTTTTGTGATATCCAGAATTATCAAGGTCGAGGGAGGGGTTATGAACCGAAGAGGAAAGCTGAGACTTATAACCCTTACCAAGGCCTTGATTATTTGGATATCACAAAAGCTGAATCTAATAATTGTTTTACTACTCAGTAAATGCAAAAAAGAGGAAGTTGCATTTTTGCCTCTTCATTGATGGCAAACAAGACCAAGCACACAAACTTGATGTGATGTACTTAGAAATCATGCATGCAGTCATACATGACATGATTACCTGTGACCTTGAGTGTCCTTGGCATGGTTATTGTATAATTTGTAGCTAGATGACATCACAGGCGCTGTTTTCAAAAATTCAACTGTATGCTTTTTACCAATCAGAAAAGAGATAGTGAGTTCAATGTATAATAATATTTAATATACATAGGTGTTTAAGGTCTGAATACAAGCCAAGGAGCCCATTAGTGCAGTGCTTATCTCTAGTTTCTGTAGCATGAAGTGACTAGGAGTTTTTCTACTCCCCCCTGGATGGGATGTTAATCCATCGTGAGGTTACCCCAGTATGAAATATTTATACACCTGGGGTAGATAGATAGAGGTACTATGAGAGTTAACTGTCTTATCCAAGAACACTACACAATGTTTCTGGCTAGGGCTCAAACCTATGCTACTCAATCTGAAGCGCACTAAACACAAGGCCACTGTGCTTACTGTTTTATTGCAGGTTGGTATGGACAAGAACATTGCCAGTTTGTCAGTTCCTTTAGGACAACTGAAAGAAGAAGTATTGGTAAGAGTTTTTGTATGGAGTCGCAGACCATCACAGTCATTTCAGTGGAATAAGTTTTGCAGTTTAGTTGCCAACAAATACTCTATATACAGTTCAGACTCTAAACTTCTCATGAACCAAACCCAATGTGCTACCGGTGTGTACTTGTGCAAGGAAAGTTCAGTGTCTGAATCAATAAATGACAACTATTTGAATTTAGAATGGCTCAGCCATTCTTCCCACATAGCTCAGCTGGGAATTTTGGTATTGGAAATAGCTTTCAGACGTTGAACTTTTCATGTGCTGGACAAAATGCATAAATCATTATAACATATTTTACAAGCAGGTTACACTAATTTGCCTGAAAACCACTGACATTTTGTTGTGCTTTGGTTAAAACTAAATTCAGTTTGGCAAATTGAGATCAGCGTCTGAATTGAAAGGCATACTTTTGATATTTTTCCAAATTCAAATTAAACTGGGCTCATGAAAAGTTCAGCGTCTGAACTGAGCCTAATTCTTTTCCTATTTTTAAGACCAACTCAATTAATATTCTTTTATCAAAGCGAGGAACTTATAGTCCTATAGGCTAGAAAGTAATAACGTTCTATACTGATAGACTTTTTTTGTATTTATCACATTTTTATTTGCTTGCATTTATTTTCAGTGTATATATAGGTATTTCATTTTCACCTACAACATATATTTATTAGTGTCTGTTGAGTGTAGTGGGGAGTTAGTTCTCAGTAATTGGGAAGTAAGTTGTATTTCTTTCCCCCATCACATCCCATACTGTTTTAAATTTATTTGCCTATTTAAAGTTAGTTGTTTTTAAAGAGTGAACTAAAACTTTCTCAGGACAACAAAATTCAAGAGCTATTTGTCCCAAGAATTTTTGTACCCTGAGCTTGACTTGCACTACTTTAAAGCCCCTAATTCTTGTTAATCTGTAGCTCTTCTAATCCTAGGACTAGGGGCATTGGTTGTGTTCTTTATCTATTTTCTGGCCAATTAATTATTAAGAGTCTTGCAGACCTTGTAAATAGTACAGGCACCCCTTTGCTATAGTCACTCTCCAGTCAGAACTGGAGAACCTAGTGACTGATGGACTGATTGACTTATTGACTGACTGGGTAAGTGATTATCAACCCACTCTTGATACTTCTTCATGTAAACCACATTACGTGTTGAAAATCACATGTTTTTATTTTCAGCTCATTAAGTCTGATCTTGATGGAACAATTGATGCAATACAAAACAAACTAGATGAGAGAGCACTGCTGAGACAGAAAAAGGTATTATCATTAAATTAAAATGCTCCATGAGCAAAGCCATAGAGTTCCCAGTGAGCAACGATTGACCTTTATGTAAAATAGAATTACTCTTTTCAGGGAAAATTAGGTCTACATTGCAGACAATAATTATTATTATTGACTTCTGGCAATACAGTACATGTTACAACAGTAATTCTTTTTAAAGAAGAAAGAAAAATGGAAAACCAATTGAAATGCTCCTTATTTTCAGTTCTTAGGAGATTTATCTACTTTTCAGCAGTATTACTTCAAATACTTTTAGAGATTATGGAAGGATATTATTTGCATAGTCTACATCACAACCAAAACCCTGTAAATTGCTTGTAAAATGCAATGTCCGAGTTAAAAATGTTGTTTTAATAGCTCTTAAAATCTAAGTCTTTTTAAACTAACTTCCTTGAATTAAAGCGGAAGTGAGAATCTTATTTTCCTGATTATATGGTCATTATTGACTGCACCAAAGAGTAGCCAATTTTGTTTCACAAGAATCTTAGTGTTTCTTGAGGTAGAGCCAAGGGAAAAATTGAAGGCAGTAAATGTACATTGAGTAAGGGCAGTAAGGCTATTTGAGCTTGAGGTTTGTATGGTTGGGTTATTTATTGTGCAGTGCTAAGGAGTTTGACTTCTTCTTATCATCAGGGGTGGTCATGTACAAGCCTTATTATGCTTGTTTATAAGCATTGCTATAAGTGATAAATCATCATAGCGCTAATTAGTTGTAAGTCTAAAGTTAAAGCATTGGGTGTTATTAATCTTTGTAAAGAAAAGAAGTCTTTTTTTTTGGGAAATGTCTTTTTCCTTCCCAGATGTGTATGCAACATTTATTAAATATCACAAAGTCACTGGAGAAGATTGAGAGACTATTACAAGGATCAAGGCTAACTCAGGATGTATCTTCCAAAGAACCTGAAGGGTGAGCAAACACGGCAGCTATGGTCTTCAGTTCAGTGTTGTTTCAGTTGTTACAAGCAGCACTTGCATAGATTAAAGTTTTGTCTTGTAGGGATGATGACTCACACCTGATTGAGAGAGTGGCCAGTGAGTTTAATCAGCTGCAATTCTATGTTACTCAGAGCCAAGGTCATCCACTGGTGGAAAGTATCAGAGGGGTTAGTCACAGTCTTCTTCATTTATTCTTGTGTTTCAGACTCCTCTCTTGTATTAAGTTTTATTATTATTTTATTTTTATCCCAAGAAAATCCAAAAGAGACTTGTCTGTACACATTCAGGGTATTCCTTTGCTTCTAAGAGATAATTATAACTATAATTATCACAAACTATTTCAATTCAACTTGAAGTGGAGAAATGATATTAAAGAAAATGAAAAGTTTTTGGACTGGGCTCTACCCAGGTGGCTACTCAGTGAACTGATGATTTTGATGTTAATTTTTTGGGGTCCTGAAATTCCCTCCAGTATTTTGTTCCGTAAGTGATTATGTTGTTTTGGGTTTTTAATGATGATATCATTTACATCATAAATTGACAGCCTCATTTCCATGTAGCAGCCCTTCAGGCTGTTTTTCAAGTTTTCACTTACATGTATCACTTCCTGTGTGCAAGTAGCAAGCAACTAATTTAAAATACTACAGTCATATTATTTTGACGTCTAGTACATAATGATCTAGTTATGCTAGGTAGGCCCAGAAAAACAATGAAAATAGGCAATTCAATGCTGTCATGACATCTTTTATTTTTGTGAGACTAAGACCGATAGTGTTCAATAAATGTGCATAATTAAGTATGGGAATGTTTAATAACATGTCTCCAATACTATTGCATAAATTAAGTTGAATTGAACATTTAGAGTTATGTTTCAGTTATTTATAAGTGTTACAAATGGCATCTCTATTTCATCTGATATACAGGAGTGGCAAACTTGAAAGAAAAATTCCTTCAATACTAGTAGTAACTTTGTGTATATACACTTTTGGATAAATGATAAACTGAAATTGAAGCAGTAGATAAATTGGCTATGAAAACTTAACTGCTAGGCATGACAAACTGAAAGATCAGACTCGCAGGATAAATC
>OMLO01004710.1_pt1 | contig 11415 bp, 8 predicted proteins | sample 1674811 | NCBI WGS metagenome assembly OMLO01 (sample SAMN06265003, study PRJEB25207) | coral metagenome | isolation source: Coral host | place: Mexico:La Bocana,Puerto Morelos, Mexico | collected 2008-11-13 | reverse complement strand
GCCGAGGGAGTAGGGGTTAAGTGGAGAAAATGGGTAAGGGGGGAGGGGGAGGGGAAGAAAAAAATACGCCTGCCCGCTTGGCTTGAAGGGCACTTTGCAAAGGAAAGAACACATTCTTCGACTATTGGTCAATGGACGCGCCAGAAATTTCTCAACTGCATTTGTAAAGAGCCATGTCAAATTTAGTGGACCAAATTTAAAAAATCCACTCTCTACCCACCGTTGTTCTTCAATCCTTCGAGTTTCTTCGCGATACTGGCGCTCCAGCTCCAAACTAAGACAGAAAAAGATTGATGAGGAGAAGAGACATGACATAGATTAATAGATTCCTCGTAAATATAGTAATGAAATGAGCGTGCCGCTTTAGAACAACCCGTTAACATTATGTAGACAATGCTATAATTCTAAAGCATTAGTTTATCGAGAAGCAAATAATACAATGGAGGGGGGGCAGGGGAGGGAAAAGGAGCAGGGGCACAGAGGGCAGGGGAACAAGGGAACAGAGAAGTAGGAATGGGGACTGGGAGAGAGGTATAACGTAGGCGTTCCTTCCCCTTTGTCCTCGCGTTCTTCAGTTTAGGCTGCAGCGTAGGCTGGTACTCTGGTACTCACCCGGCATTGTAGAACATATAAGATGGTTCTCTCTCTGGTTCTGACCCAATGTCCGCCAGATTTTCCATCGATTCATACTACGATGAACGAGAAAGCAGTGTAAATCAATTTTGTAATTTCCTTGAAATTCAAATGACAACAAACCAACTCACGTATCTCTTTTTCCTGAGTTTAGCCGCTTCTTGAGGATGGTTAAACCGAAGCATGTTAGTCTTTCCAAGTAAAATTACATCTCCTGCAACATTAACAAATTATTTGATAGTAAATATGAAACAAAATAAAATTAAAAACCGCTAAAAAAATGATACCAAACAAGCCAAACGTGACAAACAAAGCAAAACATGCGTGACGTCTGGTGTTTATTCATTGCGCCATACTGGCGTGACAACTTTGAGAGTCCTGAAGAGTTTTCGCTCTTTGTTTTGATAGGAAAAAACTAAATCGCACGCTCTTTGCATGCTTTAAAAAAGCACATACCCTGACTGATCCGCTGTGACTTGCCCACGGGGAGCCCATTCACCTGGCACAGGGAGGCAATGGGATGAAGGATAACAGTCCCTTCGATACTCTCCATAATGCAATGTTCTGCTTCAATACCAGGCCCTGACAACACTGTAAATCAACCGGAAAACACAATAATCAACATCGAAGTTCTCCCTACTAACATTAAGACACTTCATATAAGTTAGGTATGGATAAATAACGTTTTGATCTCTCCTGAGCAAGATATCACAGCAACATTTTGAAATTCAAAGGAAAGTTGCTTACTAGTGTTTTTAATAAGAACTAGAGTCTATGCAAACCTATATCAGGGTTAAAATTCACATCCTCTTTTCCAATGTACGTCATGCCATCCTAAGAAATGAAAATATAAAAAGTAGTTTTTAGCAATAAAGGCTTGAGCTCACCATTTGATGAACAAAGAACTAATCACTCAGTCACTCGACAATTTGTAACTACAACCAGGTTTTCTCATAGCTGCCACATGACCAAAGGCGAAGTATTACACCTGACCAATCAGAATAAATGGAAATAACAATATGAAACCAATCAGAACTCGAAACCAAAACACGTAACCGCCGCCAAGCGCTGGAAAAATGGCGCGTTTTACCAAGTCACCACTGGCTTGGTTTTGTTCCAGTTTGGTTTGAACTAATTTAATCGCGTGGTACTCTTAGCACCTCTTTACCCACTCTTATGTTTATCAAGGTTTCCACCATGTAGAATTTTCCCCCTTTTTTTCACCGCAAATAATTTTTGATTTTTCCTGATTGATTCGTTCCTCTAAAGGTAACCGCCCAAGGCGCAGGCGACTGAGCTCTTTAGAATTGCACACTTAACGCAAAACACAACTCACCTGAGTACACCAATGATCCGTGTGTTCAATGTCTCGGTTAATTTCATTCATTTTAATATTGTTGAAAAAACGGTCAGAATTAAGCCTATTACAATATTATTGCTGTTGTACAGCTGTAGCTAGAATTGATCGAGGCAAATCATTACACTTGCCTTTAAATGATAAAGAGTGACTCCTGTACTGAGTACATCGTCATCAATGCAGACCAAGTGGGGCAGCTCCGACTCCATTTTAATACCAGCACCTTCATATCTGAACCCAAGAGCTCGCTCCTGTAAAAAAAAAAAGAGTAAAAGCACTTAGTGAATAATTCAATCTTCAATTTTAATCTTGCCAGCATTGTGCAAAAACCCAAGTTATTTGGCTATGCGCATTCGCCTAGATAACAATATTTGTCTCCAGAATTTTAACTTCATTCAATAAGCTTTTAACATTTTTTTACCTCGATAATTTTCTGAGTCTCCCGCCATTTGCTGGTCCAGTTCTTTGTGAGTTCTTCGACTCTTGCTTCATTCTCGTGAAGTCTCTCAGTCATCTGTGATTCTTCAGCAGCCCCAAGTCCTCCAATTCCATCCTAAAACAACAAGAGATTTTACGAAACTCAACAAATATCAAAAGGTTCACTGACCAAAAGGAGCTGTGCATAAATGATTCAAGAACTATTTCAGAAAGTATTCTTAAAATATATATAAAAAATATCCCATTACACCGTGCACATGGAATTTGAAATCATGAAATTTGGAAACATGGGAACATCGCTAGATGCACTTGAATTTGGAGAAGCTTTACTGCTTGTGTCATGTCATGGATAGTAGTAGCAGAAAATGTGAGGTTATGCGCCCTTACAAGCCTTTCTGAACACTGTCACATCAAGGTTCCTCAAGCCTCTCACAAACATTCAATCACATACCTGGCCATGTGCCTGCAGGAGCACTTTAAGTCGATCTATCTCAGCCCTGAGCTCTCTGATGAGTTTCACATTAGGATCCTAAAGAACATAAATCAAGATTTAAGATATCACACACGTGCACATAGATCAATAAGAACTTTTAGAGAAAGCATAATATGTTCCCTTTAAATCACCTTTTATCAACTGAAAAATTGTTGCACTTAATAACGTCAGTGTCACCTTTATTTTTTATTGTATTTTCTTCAAAAAACAACAAAAATAAATTCTTCTAGCTGTACATCTTAGCAACTTTGGAAAAGCTACCATTGACTTTTTTTTGTACAGTCAAGCAGCTAATAAAAAATGTAAATTGTTGGCTTGAAGTTCTCTCATTTACCAACCTCATTGATGGTGGGTTTGTTAATGATGTTCTTGGCTCTGTTGGCATATCGCAGAGTGCTGAGGGTCTCTGAATAGTTCACGTCAGCTGGCGATATAGCTACAAAGAAATGAAAAAAGAGACTTTTACCCATTCTTGCATCTTACAACAATGACATAATGAGAACCACAAGAGTAGAGACAACTACCAAATGAAAAAGGCTGACTATTGATCTACCACCTAAATCTCAGACTAAATTTAAGTAAAAAAGTGTCAATCAGTATGGAGAATAACTATTGCAATCTAATTCCTTACCTGCTATCATAATAGTCTTGGCATTTCCTCCTAAACTGTCTTTAAGTAGCCACGTCAAGACCGAGTTGCGATATGGTATAAACAACTTCTTCTTGGGATCCTTGTTGATAGCATTTTCACTTGCTTCAGCTACAACGAAATACAAACATTCAATCAATTGTCACACAATATTTTGATTTTCCCCAAAAACTGAACCAGCCTTGTCAACTGTTTGGTTAGCTGGGGAAATGCAAAAAGAATGACAAGTGGAAGAGAAGGCAAGGGTATCAACATTAATAAATCTTTGTACTTTTTCACGCACTCGCTTCTCCTGTTGAAAAAGCACCGAGATATTTTCTGCCTAGTTGTTTCGCTGATAGATTGACAATTCATTATATACATGCAAGTTAGAACCCATGAAGAGGGTTATTTAATCATTTTTACCTAATGCTGAAATAACTGTTCCCAGAGTGACAAGAGATTTGTTGATGTTTGCTCCTTCTTTCAACCTGCTTCCTGTAGCACCAGTTGAGTTTGCTCTCTCACTGCAAGACAAAGCAAAGATGTTAGCACAAGAGACTTACACACATTACCGTACTTCCACTTTGGTCCCTTGCAAAACGTCACTAACTAAACTGTTAATTATTATTATAGCAGAGACAGGGCTACAACAAACTTGAACTCAAGCTTTCCCCTACGACAAGCAGCTCCCAAACTACCTCCTATGGTGTTGAGCCTCAAAAGGTCCACAGTGGGAGCTCTTGCAGGACCTTTTAGGGTATTGAGTTGAGAAAAGTCAGTGTCACTGGTTAGCATGTAGTTTTAGAATTGGTACCTCTAAGGGGTGAAAGAAATTTCAAGCCACACCCAGAAAACATTCTCTCGGTACCTTTTAGGATTCTTTATAAAATTTCCAACAAGCACCCCATCATTTTGATAAGAGAGTTCCCAAGGGCCTTGCCCAATAGGCAAGTGAGATTGACATCACATGCCCAGCAGAAAAATCTACTTGTCCAGGACAACCTGATGGCACTTTTTTGGGGTCCTGAGAGGGCTAACAGAAAGTACCCAGCTCTTCACTGACCTTCCTGCTAAGTCAACCAGGTGAATTTTACTGACTGTTTCACTTGGCATATCTGTATAGAACTTGGCCTGCAATACAATAAAACAACATTTAAATTCTAATCTTCAAATGATCAATGACCATCAGTAAACTCTCTCTTAATATGCTCTTAATCCCTCACTGGATAGACTCGCAGAATTAACCAGAAAATTATATATACACTGTGACTGCAGTAAGGCTATTTCTCCTTAGTGTATTATGATCTAGTATTGCTCTCTGGGTCGAGGTGTTCCTGAGCTTTACCAACCTGAGTAAATAATATGGTGAATATTGCATGTGATCTGCTGCTCACATCATTCATGTTGGTTGATGCTACAGTCCTGCAATATTAACAAACCTTAACATAAACAACTGCTCTAGCTAAATTCATTTGGTTAGCTGCTTTGTGTCAGGAATAAAAAATCAGGACCAACGATCTTCTCTTCTCTTATCTATGTTGTAGGTCAAAATGACATTCAGGTTAAAATGAAATTCTTTTCTCTCTTAACCCTTTACTTCCAAAGAATGACTTAGCTGTCTAGCACCAGATGATTTTTCTCCTCAAAGGAAGACCCCTTAAGGGTTAGAGGGTTAAAAAGCTATCTCCCTTAACCCTTTACTCCCCAAGACTGATTTTTAGATTTTACTCTGTCTAACACAAGTCAGACAATTTTACTGGTCAAAGGGAGACCCCTTAGGGGTTAAAGAGTTAACCTAATAATTCATGGAAGTTTGGGAGACATGGATGATTCCAACTAACAAACATTTGCTAGTGGATATTTTTCTCACTCACACATTACTAAAGTCACTTGCACATTGCAAGTTTGCAAGCATTATTTTTGAGCCCTGATTAATGAGTTGTTAAAGAAGTTAATTCACTTTTACCTGTTTGTGTTTCCTTCATCCATTAAATTCTCTATTCCCTCGTAATCTTTCACGACATGTTTTGTCAAATCTACAACACAAAAAATGTTGCACGAAATACGAACTTGATTGAAACTTTAAATAATTGTTTGTCTCATTACAAACATAAAGGAGATAGAAAAAGACATAGATTTCCATAGTTAGAACAAGAGTATTACAGCCAGAGCTGTATGTTCATCTGACTGGCAACTGAAGATCACCAATTAATTACTTAGAAAGAAAACCAGCAATGGAACATACCTTGTACATAAGGACCTTCCTTGGGATGTTCTCGCACTTTTAGATTGTACTTTTCTCTTCCTTTTGCTGGTCGTAGGAGATCACCAACTCTCTCATTGTATATTTCAAGATAACTGACAATTAGAAAGAGCAATAATAAATTAAAATGACAAGTGAATAAAGATAGTACATTTTACTGCCAGGATCAGTACTGTTGAACTCATCATGAGAAGTGATAAGTGAATCAAGATGGTGAAAGGTGAATTGATCAACATGACATCAGCACCCTGGTGTTCAGCAGGTCATGGGTTTGTTTCCTGCCCGGGACTCAGATGTCCCACGCTCGTGTCATGTTGACTGACCTACTGACTTACCAACCATAGATTTACATGTAGTTACTAGTCGTCAGCCATGGGCAATTACTGTACCTGACTTCGGTCCTGAATTCAGTTTTATCATCACCACTGGATTCCATTCGTGTGTACAAACCCTGTAGAACAAAAATGTATCAAATAATAGTTTTTACTCTTTCAGTGACCAAAATTACCTATAAATTGACAGAAACTCAGGAACAATAGCTTAGCAACTGAAGGTAGAGTTTTACAAAAAAAGAACCAAAGGCTGGTTAAGATAAGGTACATATAAGATCCATTAAATTGCAAATCAGTGATGATTTGAAACATCTACTGCTCTAAATTTTATTAGATATCTCTTCTACAACTTACTGTTCCTTTAAACCCTATGGTCTTTAGTACATAACTGTACAATTCTGGACAACACCTATAAGTTGATCATAACCTGTCTGACCAAAACGTCTTGTCGGAGGTAAGTCATTTTACTGTCAATATATGTACCATACAGAACTTGACAGGTACATGTACGAGAAGATTCTAATTCATTTCAGGAGATAATAATTTGACATGTACCTGACATATTCTTGGTATCAATCCTGGTGCAGACTGCAAAATAATGGCAACAAATTAATAACAGCATAGATATGAACACTTGTTCCATTATCTGATGAAACAAAAACTCAGTCAAGTGACACCAGAGGTAGAGAGGGATTTAAGGGCAGAGAAAATGGTACATGTCATTGCTTGATCAACAGATTTTCCACATAATATCTATTGGCCATTAACAAATTTTTTAAAGAGTTCAACAATAATGACTGCTTACATCTTGTCCCATCATACTGTATGACTTTCCAGCACCAGTCTGTCCATAAGCAAAAATGCAAGCATTGTAACCTTCAAATGCTGACCTGATAACATCAGTTCCCAGGTCTTCAAAAACCTATCAAGGAAGGGCAATCAGTGTTTTGTTGTGTGTAAATATATATTACTATATTAATAAGTTACAATATTTTTAAAACAAACTTTAAGTTTTAATTAAGTTTTGCAGTATGTGGTTGATACTGCCGACAATATCTGAAGAATCAAACAAATACCAAGGCAGAGCAGCTGGCAACAATTGTGAGGTACATGATAGTAATCTTCACCAACAGCCGCCTACATCTCTTAAAGTACAGAGATCTACATTGAGATTCTGAATGAGAAGTAGCCTACACGGATGTGCTTGTCAATACACATGGTGTTGTAGATCAAAATGAAATTCAGGTTAAAATGAAATTCCATCATTTCTTAAACCAATATTATTCATGGATCATGAATAATTAGGGTCAAAAGACAAAGGAAATTGAGAATCAAACTATTTTGAAATCATTTTAACTGGAATTTCATTTTGACCTACAACAGCTATGATAATAAAGAACCTTTGAAATATGCAACATCAATATACTGTTATAAACAAATTTGACCTTGGATATTCTGAGCACACCCAATTTTGTTTCTAAAAATTGTGTGAAAATCTCATGTTTTTTGTCTTCCAGTGTCATACAGTACTATATCACTTGCAGTTTCCACAATAAGACTTTTTGGTATGTGTGATTTCTATCGTTTACAAATTGAAGTGAACAGGCAGAAGTAAACACACCAGCACATGATTGTAAATCTAATGACTTTGTTTGAGATGATAAACTTAATACATAAAAATCAGCTTATTATAAGTTTAAAGTCGCAGATTTGTTTTCAAATGAAATGTTTTGCTGTACACCTCTTCAGAAAAACTGACTCTGTAATCACTGAATTGAGTTTGACAAGGCCCAGAACCAAGAACAAAACACAAAGGTTCTATAAGCTACAAAGATGACTGAAAACTCCAAAAAAATACTTACTAGATAACCTACATTTTAATTTTATTCAGTCACACTTTCACATCTTATTTATTTTTTGATTCATACTTCTACATATACAGTGTACAAGGACATGATCTCACTTTTATTATTTGTACATTTATGAACATTCATGTTGTAGTGACTATCTGTATTTATTTTAGATTGAAATGATTAGCGAAAAAAAATATTTAAAATCCTTGAGCTCAGTTGTTTCCACCATCCCTTAGGGAAAAACATTTGATGATTTTCAAAAGACAAACAAAACCATTGAAAAAATTCTAAATACTAAATATGTTATAAATATGTTATAAATTTAACCAGGTTTGTGAAACTGAATAATCTTTAAAATGTGGACTTAATAAAAAATTTGGTTAAATCTGAACAAATTTTCATCTGGACAATAGAGTCAATTTCATAATGCAGAATTTCTTAAGCTAATTTTAAACTATCCATTCATTAAAAGCACAACATAATCTAATCCAAGATGCCATTTTTAAGTGGGTTTTGTGTAATTCAATCACCGCAGTCTGATCCTTTTCCTAATTGGAATGATGGTTAACTATATAAAATATTGATTATCACCTTTATTTACATTGTGCATTCTCTTGATTTGTTGATGTCAATATACACATCTTACAGTATGTGAGACACTATTCATAATAATGAAATCAAAGCATGTTTCTATTTTCATGATTGCTGTTTTTATACAATAATCAAAAATAAATATTATTTGTTACATTGTAAAAGAAAACACTTTGATAGGGAATGGATAATTTCAGGACATAAATTTGCCTGCAGATACAAATTCACAGCCACTATAATTTGATCCCTACTAGCTCAGGGTTTCAATTTTGATTTTGATTTTTAAATTTTTTATTTTATCTTCTAATACCTACAGCCTTTTTTTAAAAAAAATGAAACCCACATAACACTAAAGAGCTTTTCTTAATAAGGTTATATCCTTTTTTGTACTTTTTTTTTTTTGACTTGCAAAACAGGCGAATATCCAAACATTCAGACAAATCAAAATTTACAGAACCATAAAATGATGGAGCACAAGGACTTCAAAAGTTAGGGTAAAAAATATTGGAACTGCGTACCGACAGATTAATTCAAAAGATCCTTTTAAAAACGCAACTACTGCATATGTACCACTGTCATCTAAATTACGTGAGTGACGATACCATATTTCATTATACATGCAAAATGACGTTCGAAATTCACAAAATCTCTAAGCACGAACATTCCCTTCGGCTGGGTTTAAATGTAAATTTAAAGTGCAGTCATTCTAAGTGATTTACCTGCTCTTGTGAGGCAAAATGCCGGTCTGAACTGTCGGCAGACCAGTAGGAAAAATCGTATGAAAAGTCCTTGTCTTCACCCTGAAAGCAAAGTTGAAACTCAAGTTAAATTTCAGCAAAACCTGGCAGCAACCGCAGCAAACGGTAAACAGCTTGCTAAAGCCAAGGAAAATTAAAATAGAACATTTCACTTACAGCAGGATTGGAGATTGTAGTTTTCTTGCCCTCCATATGGATGCAAATTTTTGCCGCCATGTCTCGTTCCCTTACGAAATTAAAAAGAAGACATTTAAACGGATATTTGCACTACATGTAGCAATCATTGGGAATTTTATATACCGGTGTTTTCATGAACGGTTAAATGAAACTCCTTCGTATCGATATATTTCCTTACCTTTTGTTAAGGGGCCTCACTCTAACAGCTACCTTGACCGAAGCCATGTTGAGTCGCGTTGTTTCCTTCCTCTAGGTCATTTTATAAAGGGTATGATCGCCAAATCAAAGCTTCCAAGGTGTACATTTTATTCGGAATCATTCTAACACTCTAATTCTTCGATTCTCCCACTCGCGAGCCTGCGCACACTTTACTGACCGCTTTGATGTCATTGGTTCCCGGATTCCCGCAACTTATTTATTGAGGTAGCAGACTGGGCACTAATCGAAACTGCGCAGACGCTGCCTCGAGAGTTTCTCTTCTTCCCGCCCGTTGATGAAGAAGCTTTTTGGCTCGTAACGTGGGAAAGAACCCTAACCCAACGTCGAAACGACGGGGTACTTCCAGGGAAACTACAATCTTAGCTTGGACAAAACAAATGGAATGTCTGGACCACCCCTCCCCCCCATTTCAATGATGCCAAAATGGCGCGTCTTTGCTCCTTCGCGCCTTCATCATTGCTTTGAGGGGGAAGAAGGTGATTGTAGGTAGCCGGCGGTGTGCTACTAAGCCCTCCACTACCCCCTGTCTCTATCGCGCGTAAAGACCCGGCCTGGCTGGATAACATCCACCGGATAAATCGCTATCCAGTGGATAAGTGTTAACAAAACAAACCGCGCTATCCGCTGGATAGTGAACAACCCGGCCCAGCTTTTTTATATCCCCAAGACGTTTTAGTCAGAACTCTGCCTTTGCTTCAGGCTACCCACTCAGGTGTATTAAGAATTGTTAGGTAATGATTTCACGTTGTTATTCAAATGATTAATATGACAGGATCGGGAAAATTACACATAAAATGGTCTCTTAATAAGGCCTCATAACTTTTAAAGATCGACCTTAGTGTTGCCTACTGACAAGCCGGAAGCTTGAGTTTAGGTAGACTACGAGTAGTCGGTTCTTCTTCCTGAAATCCTCCACGAGCTTTAAACTCAGTTAATATTATTCAAAAAGGGTGAAAGTTTCTAAAGAAACTGTGGTGCTGCGTCCGTGGGTGTAACAAGGTAATTTGGTTATATCAACTAAGATGAAATTGTAAATTGGCCACCGTAACGAGTTAAAAAGCTGACGTTTCGAGCGTTAGCTAGGCCAATTTACAATTTCAACTTAGTTGATATAACCAAATTATAAAATTATGCAAATTAGGAAAAGAAACCAGGAAGGAACATGGAGAGGCAGGAAAAAAAATGACTTTTTCGTTTTCCTCTTTGTCCGCGGCCGAGCTTCTCGCGGCTCTCGATCGCATGTGACAGTAATTTCTCGCGGGCTAGAAAAAGAAAGAGACTGCTCGCGGCTAGGTTTGGGCTGCTTGTGATCAAACAATTACAAATAGGCGAACCTTGTCGAGCAAAAACTTTGCAAAACGTCAAGTTCCTGGCGAGTCATATGACATGAAACTGAAACCTTAAAAGGGCGGGTAATTTTTAATTTTGAACTCAGTGACTCACATGATACCTGGTCATATTTCAAAATTATATCGATTTTGTTTTCCTGTTGAATCAAGTATAATACATTGTTTTTCTAAGGATATTGTTTTTCCGGTCCAGGCTGAATATTCTTCCCGATTTCAGTTACGCTGAAAATGTGAATTGTCCTAGATAATAATAATAATAATAATAATTACTTTATTTAAGTGTCAAGGCCTTCTAGCGCTCTCGCACTAATCAGGGGACAC
>OMLO01004709.1_pt1 | contig 11416 bp, 10 predicted proteins | sample 1674811 | NCBI WGS metagenome assembly OMLO01 (sample SAMN06265003, study PRJEB25207) | coral metagenome | isolation source: Coral host | place: Mexico:La Bocana,Puerto Morelos, Mexico | collected 2008-11-13 | reverse complement strand
GAGATAATTTTTTTTCCACCAAAATTTCCAATACTAAAAATGTATCCGACAGACCTGCCGCATCTGGCACCCCTGAATTTTTTTGCAAAAATTTGCAAAAAAAATGCACTTTTGAGAAAATTTGAGAAAATTTGAGATAATTTTTCTCAAACATACCGCCAATACAAAAAATGTATTCCGCAATACAAAAATGTATCCAAATGTATCCGACAGACCCGCCGCATCTGGCCCCTCCGCCGCATCTGCCCCCCCCCCATCCGATCTGGACACCACATCTGTGAGTTTGTTACATTTGAAAACTAAAATGTTTCAGAGGGGACAAATGAATCAGTTGTTTAAAATGGCAAGATAATGTTGTTTTCTGGGGTGGAACCTTCTGATATTCAAAAGGGTAACAGTTGCAGAAGTATATCTTTAATGGAACTGCACATTGTGGTTTTTAGTGAGAAAATGGGACACATACACATTCATGTTCATGTGGGGCATGTACTTGCAGTTTATCCAATCACTCTAGCCGTTTTTGTCCAAATGGTGGTGGGATGGATATGTTTTGTTCTAGTGAAAAGACATGTCTAGCATCTATGAAAATCAACACAACAAAACACTGACATGAAAGCAATTTAAGTTGCACAACATAACAAAATCATAATCACATGAAGGTTTGAGGACCACACCAGGGCCCATGCACACCCACCATCATCGTCACATGAAAGGACTCTCACACCTCATCCAACATGATACAAGCCACTCAGATATTTGAAAGTGATTTACATTCTTTACATTACTAGCCGAATTTCCCCCATGATGTCAAATGACAGAAGGGTCATACCACAGCAGCATAGTGAAAAGAAATTCCAACTGGGACTAAAACATTCCTACATTCACATGAATAATTGAATTGCAACATTCCACATTCTCCGAATTACAACCTTCAAGCACCAGCCCAAACAACTCACATGAAAGGTGGTGATCACATTGTGTGTGTGTGCACTAAAACTTTTTCCAGGTGTTGAGATCCAAGCAGGGCAAGCAAGCACTTCCAAAGCCTGTGCAGGGAATACACAACAAAACTCAAGCCAATTGAACATACAGCAACAAGCTACAGATGCAATCTCATCGCAATGCATTAACCACTCTCTCAAAGCTTGCAAGACTGACAGGCATTGGTTTTTCCATTCATAGTGAATGCCATAGCGCCGAACATTCAGCGACGCTCAGTCACATTGGGCCAGGAGTCTCTACATCATGTGACTCACTTGACAGTAGTGGACTTTGATCATATGTAACATGAAAAGATTTCTTGAAAGAACTGTTCAATTGGAGCAAAATGTGCAGAAGTGACTAGGTCCACCATAACATGAGTCACACAATTGCAAAGAAAACTTGCCACATGATAAAGTGCCCTTATTGTCACATGATGCGTGCAAAACTTCACATGACACCTCCCTGGGACTGGCTAGCACATGAAGCACATGACACAGCTCACTCCGAATCCGTCGAAGAATCGGGCACGGGGTCTGGTGGATTGCCCAAGTCCATGCTGTGTCTCCTTAAATTCCATTACACAGATTGTTGGATTTCATGTATTATGCAAGCAACATTGAAGATATCATCAGACACTTGCACAAGGAAAAGCAAAATATAACACACATGAAACAGCCATAATGAGACTAAGGTTCTCCATGGCTCTCCACAGCCAGCCATCAAATGAGGTACCATCGTTGGGTTTGTGCAGCAAGCGTACCCTTAGGATACCAGTGAAGTGCATAAGCTCTTTGGATCAGTAAAGTAAACTCATTGCTGAAGTCACTGCACAAATGATAAGGGGAATCCATCCCTTCCACAATTAGGGAGAATCAAACATCATACACTATATGTAGCTGATGAACCCCTTCATTCAGCCAAGCCACATGAAGCATGCTTGCTCCCATTTTGAGTAGCAAATGCCCAATTGATTTCCAACCTCACGTGAAATGTGGTAGTCACGCAAGATCTCTGTCCTGAGTTCACAGCAGCACAACCACTCCATGATGGTGAAGAAAGTACTGACAGCTTGTCTAAAATTACAAAACACAAAATCACAAAATACAAACCACAGGCAGTGACTCCTTTCACATAAAAACTATTTGAGTCAAGACACAGCACTGGACACTGCACATAACGATAGTACCTCTGATCACGTGAGAGAGGTTCCAACGGAGCCATATCCATGAATGGAGGCAGCGTTGGCGGAGCGGGTGGGGCCCTCTCACGTGACCTCTCCCTCTCATGATCTCTCCCACGTGAACTTGAAGCCCTTCCACCAGCAGCACGTGAATCATCTTCACGTGAGAAGGACCATCGAGCCCCAGAGCGTTCGATTGTGGGACCAACGAAGCCAGGCATTTGATCATCACGCACTGGCATCACCACATTGCGAAGAACAACTCGGTTTCCTTGACGGACCTTCCAGGGGAAGAGTGAATCACGTGAATGAATAAACCACACAAACAAACAGTTGTGAAAGCTAAACATTTTTAATTTGCAAATTGCAGCAAACAGATGGAGTGTTGCATGAACTTTCAACAACTCCAACCCTCACTTGATGTGGGCGTTCACGTGAAGGCGGCTGTGGAAAGTGAAAGCTCAGGACCATGAAGACCACATGACTCAGTTCACACAAATTAAAGAGATAATACTGTATCCAAACAGTGAAACAGTGGGTTGAAGTCCAGTGTCAAGCTTAAATGAGGTAGGGTTACAACTAAATATGTTTGGTCCAGGGCTTTAAAAAAAATACACTTCCCAACAATAAACACATCCACAAAAACAGAAGAAAGATATGCCACATGTTGAGCCCAAGACACGATTCCACATGATTCTCCCTCATGAGGTCTCGGAACATCCCAAGTGAAACTTGTTCCCAGCGCTCCATTGCCCCCATGGTATAATCCAAGATGTCATTTGGCAACACCATCTGCTGCCACCCATACCTCACATGAAAACAGAGATTGTTCACATGAACAAAAAAGACACCAGACAAGAAGAGTCTATTGGAGACAAGAAAAACAACTTCTCAAACCTGTAAAAAGCCCACACGCTTAAGGTTAGTAAAGGAACTGAAAACCTTTCACTTAAATGTGGGCAATCAAGTGTCATCATGGATTTGGTCATTGAGGGTCTTGCACGCAGGAAGTCCACACAGGGATTAATCAGGTCTTGCCAACGATCACGTGTGTTTTGGCAGGCGAAGATGCACTTGACACCAAATGCCTGGAAGTGACAAAGGTTTTTAATGAGTTGCACTTGGAAACTAAAAACCAAAACACATATAAATTATATTTACTTCATATACAAGAAGTAAGAACTTCTTCAAATGACAGTTTCTTCAGTACACTTGTTGATTGTTGAAAGCCTTGACCTTCTCCACTGAACAAAAGGAGCAACCAAAATCTGACAAACTGAGCAAAGGCACATTCAAAAGCAACCACGTGAGAGTTCCCACCACTGGTGTGCGATGCCAAGCGCTCATACACGTGATCCTGGGAGCTACTGTAATGGGAAAAACAAAGAAAAAGATGCTCCTAAGAAGGCTTAAACCTTGTAGTATTGGTATTGTTGCTGAAAAACTCAAAACAAAAACTTCAACTGTTCAAGGTTAAACAAGCACCAAGTGGCCTGACCAATTGATCGGGGCGACGGAGAATCCTTTCAATGCATTCCATGATGCGAGGATGATCAACCACTGTGTTCCACACATGTTCGTTGAATCCAGATGCTGCTTCATGTGAATGCTCCCCTGTACGCTCCCTCGGATTCGTTGCTTTGATGAATGCAACCAGCATAATAAGCTTTTGATATTTCCCAATTGATGCTTTGTGGGCTTAAAAAAACAAAAACTCAAAGCTCTTTCCAAAGTTAATTCCTAGACACCAACTTGGCAGTAGCTGAGTCAATCTGTGCTCAAATGACGTCAAATGAAGATCTGGAACCAACTTCTCAATCTCCATGAGCCCATTGTTGAGCCAGACCTCCTCTTCGCCACGTGAGAAACATTCCTCAGGAGAGAGTCAGTGGATGTGACATCATAATCATGGCTGGAATGGCTGCAGCAACAGAGTAAGCTGGCTAACACTTGCCAACAGAAGTACAACTACTCTTGAACATTGATCATGACTTGACTAATCAAAACAAACACATGACGAGGAAAGCGTGACATGTTCTTTTGCTGCTCCAATCAAGTCAAGGGACCCAGCCCTTCTGCCTGTTTGGCCCACTTCCAGCCGCGTACCCCACAATGAGGACAACCGGAGGCCACATGACATTGAAGCCACCAGGAGTCCTGAATTGGACACAAGCCTCAGCAAAACCAGGTGGCAGCTGCAACAAGATCACTTTGAACTTTCTTACTCTCAACACATTACACACATCTCTAAGTCTCCAATGTACACACATGAAAGTTCATTTGGTCAAAGGTTCAACACTGTGGTGTTCACATGATTTCAGACCAAGAAGCATAGTCCTCCTCGGCATTCACATGATGTACCCCTGCATCATCCGTCATGCCACAAATGAGGAGCTGCCCTTGGATGCACACGATGAAAAGAGTCAGGGATGGTGTTGGAGGCTAGTGACTATAATGTCTTCAAAACAACATATGATGATGATAACTAACAAAGCCTGAGCACTTCTTCAATTCGTTCTGCACTCCGTTCAGGACGTAAGGCACCGGTTTGTGCACGTGAACTGAATCGAATTTGTCCTGGAGACGCTTCCTGAGAGCAACCACAAACAGAACAAAGGGCAGCAAAGCCAAATGCATCACAAACCAGAGACATATCTTGATGTGCATACAAGGGGCCCAAGTTCCGTGGCGGAACTTTTAGAAGCCCTCCACAGGAGATAGAAGGCCTTGTGACCATTCCAGATACCAATGGGGAATATCACATGAACATTTCTGAATTGGCTGACTGCAAGTATCCTTTTAGTGCTGGTGTGAACACATCCAAATAAATCAAACCAGCCAAGGTTGGATCACCACATGCATGGTGCACACACACAACTCTTTTCCAAATGCAATCCAGTTACTTGTTGCCCGGTCCTTGGTGAGCTGCAAGTTTGAACAACCATGCAGCATGACATCATAGTTTTAGAACTACCATATCAGCAGGTTTGTCCCTTTCTTCATGTGATGCAATGGTAGCAGTCATGTGTCCTTTTGGTTTGCTCCCAAATATCTATTGATTTTCTTTTTCAGCAAAATAGTCACAACCATAATCATCAACATCTTCATCATCACCACCAACATTGTGACATCACAGTGGGAGCAATAAATTTGATAACTGTTGCTCTTATTATTGCAATCTCAGTATGCCTCATCATGCCATACAACCCCACCATCATCACCACATTCAGACTGCAAACCCGAAAAAGCAACAAGCAGTGAGTCCACACACACACACACACTGCACACACATACCTATTACCAGTGAAAGAACGGCACAAAAACCACGAACCACATGATTCTGCTACCAAGATGACCTTCTTTGTCAACATCTATGTGTGACTGACTGTGTGTGAATCCAAGCTAAGATAAGCGTCCTCCCGCTTGGCTCCAAAAAACCCGGGTTGCCACCACTCCACTGGCGCACTTGAGGCGATTCCCAGCTGTTGCTCATGTGAAGAAACAAATTAGAGCAGCAAAAGTATATACCTATATTGAAATACATATACGTATACCTATATCACAAGAAACAAACGTTTGTAACACATGAATCACAAGAATCCTATATCGCAAGAACCCTTTTGCAACGATGTTCACATGTGTGCGACAAATGATTTGATTATCATGTGTGCTGCTTTGACTTGGATATTGAGCCAAAATTTTGAACAAGAGACAGATCAGATCCAGCAAAGAACTCTCAGAGTTGCTTGCAGCAACAACAGGCTGTGGACACATTAACCAGTAACTTGCCCTGGTGGCCTCCTCGCGAGTGAATGGTGAAGGTGGACATCTCACCTCATGTGCAAGCTCTTTATGAAACCTCCACCCTCCAAAGAAAAAGGGCCACATGATCACCAACACACCTACAGAATCATCAACATCACATGATCGACTTGAAGAATCACATGATCCAACTGTACCCTAAGTGACTTGTCACATGACAATTGTTTGTAAACTTCATGTGACAGATTCAGCAAATCATGTCCAAGTTGGTTAAGGGCTTCATGCTCAAAGAACTTGGGACACACACTTGAGGCAGACCAGTCCTGAAGTCACATGAGAGTTCACATCTGAAATGAAGTACTGGGTTCTGTCTGTACTCTTCAGCTGCTAGCAGTATTTAATTCATTCACATGAGAATTACACAGCAGTTTCAGGCTCAAGGCTTCAAGGTGCTTGGTGGAGCCATGTCCTGCACAAATGCAATTTCAACTCTTTTGTCAAATCACAACATCAACAAGTGTTTCTCCATGGCCCATATCGAAACCCTTAGAATTACCATGTCATTCAAGGTTTGGCGCAAAGTTGAAAGAAAAGAATGACAAGTAAAACCATTATATAATAATTAAAGCTCTTAACAGCACAATCATGAAAACAGCTGCCAGTCTTTTTCTAAGGGCAACTTAACACCAAAGAAGGGGCCTTACACACAAGGATTGTTCTTACATGACATAGTCTCAACAAGGTCAGACTGGTTCAATCGACACTTTTCGATTCGAAGGCGAAGATCATTACCATCAGCCACACAATTTGCGACAGTGAATCTGGAAAAGCATGTGAGTTACTCCCATTCCTCAAAAATTGTTTTGTTTGTTTCGTTTTATTTTTTAAAACAACAGTGCTCTGTCACAGGAGATGAACTCACAGAAAGGAACATCATAAATCTGACGCAAAAAGGCAAAACGTGGCTGATCAAGTTCTGCAAATGTGAGCTGATCATCGAAATCAAACATCTCACGTGAAGGCAATAAGAAAGAAATCCAGTGCCTAATGAAATGCATTATGTGAATTGCAGTTTGAAACATTGCTTTTATTTTCCTTCACGTGAAAGCTTCAATGATCAAGGGGAAGCTACCATCCCACACCCAAGTGACCAAGTGATGACTCGCGGTACTTAGCTCACATGATTAATGATCAGGTGATCCACGTGATCCACGTGATCCTTTTGATCCACGTGATGACTTCTTGCCTGGCTTCTTCCTGTTGTTCGCTGGCTTTGGCTTTCCCTCTTCACTTGGCGAGGAAGGAGCAACCAGCACAAGATCAGGAGTGTGCACATCAAGCACATGATCGCCAGGTTCCTGCATGCTGATGAACGCAAAGTAGGTGCTCAAATCAGTTTACGCCAAAACACTGTTAAGAATTTTTACCAATCAAGTCCACTTGAAGGCATGAATCATGGACAGGGCAACCATTTTCCCTGTTGGGTTGTTTATCCCACCTCAATTTCTTTGAAGAAGAAGCCACTGGAAGCACACTGGATTTCACCTGAATCACCTTAGCCCAAGTCTTCAAACACATAGGGACCACATGAACACAAACAGTTGATGGTCGCAAAAGCAAAAAAAGTGCAGTAAAGAGATCGCCAATAATTCTAACAGTCCCAACATGTCACATGACATTGCAGCCAAACTGACTGATCCTCCACGGGTCACCCTGGTCATCGTTGACCGATACTGTCACGTGATAGACCTTCCCCCCGAAGGGGAGCCTCCAGCCCCTGGACAACTCGTCCTCAACACCAAAGGTTTGAAACAGCTGCAGTACACAACATTTGGAAACAACCACAGTACACAAATTCCGAGCAATTGAGGTGAAATGAAGCTGATAGGTCTAAAGGGCAACATGTGATTCACACAATATTCTGCCCAGATGAACAGCATGCCAATGACAATCGAATTGTAGCATCAAAATTAATTCTGTCCCTAGGCCCTGGCCTTGTTCATGATGTCAAGGAACGCCTCCCTGCCCAGGTTATGCCTGTTGCAAAAGGTCATCACGTGATTCGCCAACGACTCGTTGTATGCGTTCATGGAGTTCATCAGCATCCTTGGCTACAAGCGCTAGCTAGCTCTTGCCAACTTTCAACTGCATCCTCTCAAATGCTACGCAAGGCCAATTCAAAAGATTACTTATTATTGTAGCCTGTCTCATAGCTTTTCAGAATACAAGACACTTCATGATGGGATGATCGTTCACGTGATCGAGGGTAACCTTGATGCCGCCATCTGGAAGCCTAAGCCAAACCAAATGAATCGAAATATCAAAGAGCTAAACAAGCAACAATTAACACAACAACACAAAACAAAGACACTTGGGGAAAACCAATCTGTTTCTTGAGTCAATCAACTTTAGTTTTATTTTTGTGTTTGCTTCGCTGGTCAGGTTGAATACAATCAGCACTAGCAGTTTGCTCGTCCATACCATGGTGTACATCAATCTCTGAGACATGACTTCACCACATAGCACATGTCCCTGCTGAGATTCCTGCTTCACATGAGGAGGAAGGGGTACCTCTTTTGAAGCTTTGAGCAAGAGAGACGACATCCTTGGATCAGGAAGTGAAAGCTCTAGCCATAATTTCACATGAACAAAGGCTGAAACAATATCTAGTTACAGCAACTTTGTGCTTCCATGATTCAACTCGGCCTTCTGACGCTCAGACTGGTCCTTCATGTACTCATCGAAGAGCTCTAGGCCAAAGTTACCAATTTCCCGAAGTTGGTCTTCATTGAGATCAGAAAGCATCTCACGAGTCTCACAAGAATTCGACTCCATGTCACTTGACATCTCACGTGAAGATCAAATGACAAAGCGAGCTTTTGGGCTGGGACAAATTCGGCTACAGAAAATGCATTTTCTTGCCAAGTCAAGTCACATTCAAACATATGAACAACTCACTGAAGACTGAAGGACACTGACACTGACACATGAAATCCGAGAAGGTCCTCATGCAAGGTGGATTTGCACATTGGGCCTCAGGGCCATGTCTCAAACACATTTGCAAAGGGAGCTTGAAAGCAACTTGTGACTCAGTTTAGAAACGATTGCAATGAAGAACCTTTGGAAACTGTTGAACTGACAGATAATTTGTTTGAGCATTCACAAGCCTAGGTCCTCCTTTTTCACATGAATGAATTTTGAAGATTAATGGCATTTACAAGCATCTTCTAGTTTAGCCAATTATCAGACCTGGCATATCACCAAATTCAGTTCCAACTACAAGGAAGCCACCAACTAGTTAAATAAATGTTACTTCAAGTGTCATAAAACAAAGAGGGGATTACCTGGACAGCGAACTCTCTCTACCTCTAAAGGACATATGAATATGTTGCTTAGCATTGCTTTCCCCAGTCAATACTGGAGAAAGCTCTTGCAAAATACAAAACCACAGCATGTCACCAAACAAATGCGACCCCCCCCAACACACACACACACTTCTGATGAGCAAAAACTAGGAATGGACTTGCAAAATGTGTTTTTGGATTTACAAAGCAAATTGCCACTTGACAAAGTTGCTGGAAGACAGGCAGCAGTTTTTCCACCGATCAAATGCCACCTGAAACTTCTCCCTTGCAAAACTTGAATGGCCCTTGCCATTACATCGTCAAGTGATCAAGCCACCACTGTCTCATGTGATACCCAAAGATGCACACAAAATCTTTTGAAAGCAATGAAGTCAATGTTCAAATGAATGAAATGAAACTCAGAATCTCACATGAGAGCATTGTGCAGGCTTTTTAATCAGATGAAGAAGAACCTTCCTCTAATACGGCCATGTCCGTGATCTCGATGAAGAAGAAACCAATTGTAGACCACGTGATATCGTTGGTGATGGGATCTCAGTGACTTACAAGGTCATAGTTGTGTCTGAACCGAGTCAAAAAATAGAAAAAAATCTTTGGCCTAACTATCAGCCAACAGACAGGCTGAAACATCTCAGAGTCTGAATCTCTTGCCACTTGAGGGCCAGGCCATGTGACCACACGACGGGGTTGTCGATGTCAAGTGACATGCAAGTCAGATACATTTTGCCATCTATTTGGCAAACGACCTTCCACGCCAAAGCCTCCAATGCCGAATGCTAAAACACATACTGTACCACTTGGAATCACCACATGATGGACAAATAAGAATTTGATTGGTTAAAATCAATCCCAGGTTGGCCACATACCTGACTTTATTTTTCCAGTCTCACGCCTAACCGTTTTAACCCCTTTTATATACATGAATCTCAGAGAAGCCTTCTTGTTCAACTCATCAATCAGCTGACTCGGCGTCATGTCAGTGACATAGTACCGAACGCCCAGTGGCTCGAACACTTTAAGCATCCAGTCTTCCAAGTGGTCGTAAGCACGCCTGCACTTTGGACAAGGAAATGGCAAAGACAAAATTAATGGGGTTTCATCTCACATGTCATGAAGCCAGCTAGCTGGTATTGCAAGGGCAACATCACACCATTAATGTTTTGCATATTCCAAATTGAATGACAAGAAACTTCATCACATGATGATCCTCCATATGATCACATATGACTTTGAAGCCGCCATCCATCCTGAGAATTTGCATACCATGTGGCATTCCCATGTTGCAAAATCAGGAACATCCCAAACTAAGAAAGCAAAAGCTACCAAACAATTCATTGAGGGCCACACTCAACATGTTCCGGGAACTCTTGTCGGAAGTCCTGGATTCAGAATCCATTGTTTTTTTACTGAAGCCTTGATCACACATAAATCTTCAAAGCCAAAAGAATATCTTGAAAAATTCCTCCATTCTTATGTTCACTTTTTCAAATTGATTCTTAAATATCCAATCACTTGGCCAACCCTCTGACTCTGACCCACTCCTCAAGAAACACTTGGAACCCACCAAACTCCATTCCATAGCCAGGCATGATTCGATAATCGATCACTTGATAAGGGAGGCTGGCTTTTAAAAGAAAACTCCTTGAGAAATGGTTGGCACAAACAGCTGGCTGAATTGAATAAAAATCAAAACCAAAGTAAACAATTTCAGATGGAGAGATGGATCTTTGCATGTCTTTGCACATTTGCTTTGTGAGTCACTGAGGGGCGAGCACAGCATCCAATGAAACACACCTTGGCATGGTGGGCACCAGTAGTCTACCACCATCATCTCAAAAACCCAAACCATTTGGTTGCAGCACTTAGAAATGAGTGTCAGACCACATCACTGGATGAGGAGCCAAAAGGAAACACTAACACTTGAAGTGTGCTGATGATGAGCAAGAAACGCTATCTGTGGCAGGTTTCTTGATCTGTCAGTTTGGCTTAAACCAGAAGTTGGTGTCTTGAAACCGCATTGACGCATCTTAGCACTGGCAACTTCATTATTTTCATTCCCTTTGTTGGATGAAATGATGCTCAAGCGTCAAGTGAAGCAAATGAGACCAAAAGTGTTCTCGCAACA
>OMLO01004706.1_pt1 | contig 11419 bp, 14 predicted proteins | sample 1674811 | NCBI WGS metagenome assembly OMLO01 (sample SAMN06265003, study PRJEB25207) | coral metagenome | isolation source: Coral host | place: Mexico:La Bocana,Puerto Morelos, Mexico | collected 2008-11-13 | reverse complement strand
TCCATGGTTCCCTGCATCATCCATGCCTTTCCCAGGCAAGCCCTCCTACGAAAGCGCCTTCGGACCGAAGAGCTCCGGGTCGAGGAAGATGCCAAGATTGCTGTTGAAGCCTGTCAAGGTGATCAAAGTGTGCAACAAACACTCCCTTATGAAGGGGACTTGGCAGCTGCCATGTATGTCGAGCCAAAGATTGTTGCTTGGGATGATTCTCGAAATGGTTTCTCTAAGGGGATTGGGTCGAAAACACTGGAACTTCCGGGTCACAGCCAAGATGAAGAGCACTTTGTAGAATCACAATGGAGGCTTTGTGATTCACAACCGACAGCATCAACAGTCCCAGATTCCCAAGGGTCCCAAGAGGACATGACTGATGAGAACCTTGCTGAAAAAATGGCTGCCCTTCAGGTAGTTCAATCCGAACAGCCTACTCCAGCCTTGGGTGAGTCTGTTGAGCATGCTCCAACCTTGGATGAGCCTACTGGTCCATCTGAACCTCAAGAGCTGCCCCCAACACCTGCTGATCCAGTTGAACCTCAAGAGCCGCCCCCAACACCTGCTGATCCAGTTGAACCTCAAGATACGCCTGAGGGTCGAGTTGATCCCAAAGAGCTTGCTCCAACCTTGCTTCCGCCTGAGGGTCCAGTTGATCCCAAAGAGCCTGCTCCAACCTTGCTTCCTGAGGATCCAGTTGATCCCAAAGAAACTGAGGTGGAGGAGGTGCCTGCTGATCCAGAGCATTCTCATCCAACCAAGGGTGAAGAATCTGAACCTGAAGAGCCTGCTCCAAGAAAGGTTCCTGCTGATCAACGCGAACCTGAAGAAATTGAAGTTGATTCTGATTTGGAAGTGGTTGGAGCCACAGTGGCCAAGAGTTTGGTGCTGAGCAAGTTGGAGAACATGCATCAGCAGGGCCTAGACCTTGAAGCAGCCATTGGCCAACTGCGTTCCGAGAATTGGGAGAAGACTGGCCCTGCTCCTGTTGTGCCACGAACTGACCAGTTTAAAATGAAAGATGGATTGCCTGTCTCAAAGGGAAAGGGTAAGGGCAAGGGAAGAGGAAAGGGAAAAGGAAATGGAAAAGGAAAGGGAAAAGGAAAGCCTGCCAAGGCAAAGGCGAAAGCAAAGGCCTCAGCAAAGGCCAAAGCAAAGGCCAAAGCAAGGGCCAACAGGAAGAGACCTGAAGTTGAACAACCTGAAGGTGAAGAAGGCCTTGAAGATCACCCAGAGGTCCCGGAAGCTGAGGAACCTGTGGAAGGTGAGAAACCTGTGGAAGAGAAACCTGTCAAAAAGAAGAGGAAGACACCGCCCAAGGCGAAGGTTTCTGAGGATGGAGAAGCTCAAGTGGATGCGGCTCCCGAGACAAATGAGCCAAAGTTGAAGTCTTTTGCTCGCCGACCTTGCCCTGTGACCTCCCCAGCCAAAGACAAGTGGCATGCCATCAGGAGCACCTACAAGTCCGAGATCTACCAGAAAGTCAAAGATGCGAATGGGACACCTCATGCTTGGGAGGACTGAAGTTAAGGGTTGAACAACTAAAGATTGTAAGTCCCAAAGCACGAACCTATCTTCCACGTGTTGGAATTTGAATTCATTCTTAGCCATTCCTCTGCCTACATTACTTTTTCTTTCTCCCCTCTCTTGCAGGAACCTTTCTGGAAGGTCGTGACCGCACTTTTCAAGGAAAAGGAGAAGGAGAATAAGGGTGCTTTGGGCAGACGGGAGTATGAGAAGCTATCTTTGTCTTGTGTCCCGTCCTTTTTGATGACTGCTCTTGCTAACGATCAGTCTTGAGTATGGGAACCCATTCGTGGCTTTTTGAGCTTTGGAGGCATGTGCACTTCCACTTGCTTTTGTGTCCAGTTTGTGTCCTTAAAGCAGTTACAAAAACAAATCATATACAGTATACCTTCTGAGACTCTGAGATCAATTCTTGTTCCATTTTTGGAAGTGCACTGCCAAAGATATTTCAATGTGCGAATCACATTGGTTGGCTGCCATTTCTGGGTTGGTGTGTTCTGTAAACACACTATATAAGCTTATCACGAAAGACCAATCGTGAACCAAAACTCTCTCAGGATGCGTGATGGAAAACAAAGTTTCTGCGCGTAGCTTCTTGGAATTTTTGATCCAGATTGCATTGGTACATATATATCGATTGGGTATCCATTTCCAAATCCAAAAGAAGTGTTTTTCCATGCCACTCCCCACACGGGGAATTGCCTCCTGCTAGCACCGCATTGTTGGCCAGGTGAATGTACGGCCTGCGTCGAGGCCAGATCGGTCTGGCGAAACTTGGTGTGGGGGGCTCCTATGAACCACCAGGTATCCCTGACTAGTTTAAAACAATTGGTGCCATCTTTGCCTGGTTCATGTTGAAACGTCCGTTATATAATATGCATTTGCAATGCATCCATTACTAAACGTTTGATCCCTGCAGCCACTTGTTACTCCATAAATTCCGCTTATTGTATTTCTTTTGGTGGGCTTCTTGCCATGGACCCTGCTGCACGCGAGATCTTTTTCAAACGTATGTTTGCTTTGAAAATCCCGAAGGTCCCTTGGCATTTGGAAATCAATGGCTATAATGCCTCATCCAAGCACCCAAAAAACCAAGAACTGAGTCCACCTTTTTTTTCAAAAATCATGGGAGTCAGCTTAAAGCATTATTATAATAATATATGTCCATCATATATGTTGTATACATATGTTACATATATGACGTTTGATCTTTTTATGAAACACACGTTATATAATAGCACTATTATGAAAATATCGATATATGATTTAAAGATATGGTCAACATGTTGAATGCATGCTTTTGTGGAAATAAGTCTGCTATTTCCATATTGCATCCAAGGTCATCATTCTGTTGACCCTTTTGATCTCTTGGATGGAAGATGAGGGGCCCGTCACAAAAGAGATTGAGGTGATAGAATACTTTGCGGGGGTGGGAAGGATAGCCCAGCTGGCTCGCTATGCAGGTTACGAATCCATAGCTTTTGACATGGCGTATGGGGCCAAACAATCAAAGAAAAAGGGGAAACGCAATAGTTTGGATCTTAATTCCAATGCTGGACTGGTCTTAGCAATCAAATTGGTTTTGAGATCACGAATGGATATGCTGGTGGCAATCTTTGCGGTTTGCTGTTCATCTTTTGTACCAGTAAATCGTGGAACTGGATCTCGATCTATCTTAGTCCCAGAAGGTGATGAGAACGTAGTCAGTGTTCGGAAGAGTAATAAACTCCTTTCCCGGAAACTTGGACTAGAGTTGAAGCATAATTTTATTTTGAAATAAGCTTGTTGCCACAGCCCATGGCCTGTCCCTTCCTTCCCACTTTTTTCGGATAAACTGACCTGCCTTGCACCCAGGACTTGCATCCTCATGTTGCTGGTGATTTGCGCAGGTGGGACGGTGTGCATGGAAAACCCAGCCAACTCACTGGTGGCAATGCAAAGTCGATTTGTTTGGCTGGTCCGGTTGCTACAAAGTCATGGCATAAACGCCCCTTGTTTGAAATTATAATATGGTCTTCTTGAAGGATCGTTTGAGAAAAATGATTTTCAAAAAAACAAATCATGCATATATCGGTTCTGAATGGTTTTGAGCTCTATACCTTTTGAGCCTGCATGAATACTAAGATGTTCAAGATCGCCTTTTGGATGAAAAAACATTTGGCTATGACATGGAAAAGAACATGGATGTGGTCAACCTCACCCCGGGTGTCGCGACTTGACCTGGGACCCCTCCTGCCTTCAGAGAAGGTTTCAACCGTTCAAACCACAAAGCGGAAGAAAACCCAGGATGGAAAGGTGAAGTGGCAGGGGACGAAAGATCTCAAAGGCACCCAGTTCTTTGATCGCAATTTATATCATAGTCATAGAGTGTTGTTTAGAATTAGAATCATGTATGCACCAACCAGCACAATAGTGTTGGACAAAAAACCTTGCTTGCAGGGTATATACTTATCGATTTGCTCGCAACGTGGTGCAGTTATTCCCTGACTTTGTTGGAGATGAACCCCAAAACAAATTGCCTCCTGTACTTGGTGGCATTCGGTTGTTTTTTTTTTGAACTTCCTTTTCTTTTCCAGGTTAATTAAAAAAGATGGGGTTGATGGACAAAATACTATGGCACCAACTTTGGGGATATGATATATATAAATTGTGTGGTGCAGGATTTTGTTCATCAACACGGCGAGTTTTATCAACCCACAACAATTCACAATGAGGTATCAGCAACCAAAACGCTAGTGGAGCTTTTCCAAGAATCTACGTATGATGAATCTTGGGATGAGTGTAGTGATTTACAGGATGTTCTTATTTATTGCCGGGGGAGCAAAAAGCTCAAGATACCTGACGAATGGCGACCATTGTTGCCCCGTGAGCTGTGACCCCTGTCCTGCTGATGGCTTTGCGGCTTTTACCTGAAAGGTGAAACGTGGCCGGTGCTTTGATGATCAAACTTGTTGACCCCATACTCCAAAAACTGTGGCTGGTTCTGGTGGTCTTGGGTTTAATAGACTTGTGATGAGAATTTAAAGCTGTTTGGATGGACTTCAATTGTTTTTTTCGGAATACTCAAGATGATTCAAGATGAACTATATTTATACTTCATCAACGCTTAAGATATATAACTTTTTTTAGAGACTTCATGACATCCATGAGCCCTTTTTTAAAGACTTCATGATCTGTTTTCGCAAACTTCATAAATTCCATGAGCTGTTTGTTTGGGGAGACTTCATGAAACCCATGAATTATTCATGAGCCTTTTTTGGGAGACTTCATAAAATACATGAAGTATTTGTTTTTGAAATCCATTATAGGATTTGGAGGGAGTTCATGAATTTCATGAAGTCTCTGTTTTTTTTGGGGGGGGACTTCATAAAACCCCTGAAGTGTGCCTGACGGGAGACTTCATGAAATCCATGAGCTGTTTGTTTGGGGAGACTTCATGAAATCCATGAGTTCAAAAAAAGAACAAAAAGGAACACTTCATGAAATCAATGAAGTCTTTGGAGATGTTATATCTAAAAATGATCAAAAACTGGCGGCGGAAATTCCCAGGTTTGCGGCAGGAATTCCCAGGTTAGCGGCAGAACTTCCCGGAAGCCATTTTTTGGTCAAAAATGTTTGGGATTTCATTTTGTTCACGGCAATTTAGCTCGTCAACTCTAATGGATGGTGAACAGATCCTTGCCTCACACCAATATGAACTTGATGATCTGAGTGAAGAACAGTTGCAAGCTGAACTCAAACACCTACAGGACAGATATTTTGATTTCAAGTTTAGATTGAACCCTTTAGAGTAAATTCTTGAACTATCAGCCATTTTAGTTGGAATGCTTGTATATCAAAACTATGCTGTTGAAGTTTTGTTTTAACCAAGCCTTCCTTTCCCCGCAGGACCTCAAAGCTGGAAAATCATCCAAGCCAGTTGCAGCTCCTCTTCGTGGGTGTCTGAGGGATCACGGTGGCACTAAGCCAGATGGGAATGATTCCAACTCTGCAGTGCCTGGTGTTGTTTGGCTTAAAAATGATTTACAGTATTCTGAATCCATGGGACTTTTTAAAATGAATTGCTCTCTAGAACAATGATTTTTGATATTCTTTGTTAGTTTTAACTGTACTGTGACATGCATATATTATATCTTTCAATTTTTGTTGGCCTTAGGCTACTGGTGCTGATGACCCCTATCTTGCAATGCTTAATGTCTCGGATGAGTTGGAAACGGATGACACCCCACAAGTGTCTCGCAAACTCTCCTTCTCCGCTGCTGCTTCTCCTGTGTCTCGGGGAGTTTCTGTGATGCCAATCCCAGATTTGGTAAACTCATTGAGTAAATCAGCTATCAAAAAAAGGGTGGAACGCTTGATGACCCCAAAGCAAGATGGTTCTCACAAAGTTCCCGCTGAACTAATTGCAGAATGGCGTAGTGGTGATCAGAACCGGTTGATCGATGAATTCCAAAAAGCTGGCTTAGACAAGGACCAGATTTGGACTTCTCAAAATGTTCTTTTCAACCCGAATTTCAGGTATATCCAGAACTATGGTCTTATGGTGAATTACCCCTATACCCCCAAAACAGCTTTACACTGTACAAAACCTTAGGCATTTGAAATATGTTTTTTCCAAAAGCCATTTGACCATATAATGTTTATAAAGTTTGTTGGGGTATACTACTTACAGTTGTGTCAGCTGGTGGAAAACAGTAGTCAACTTCACTACAAGAAATCAGATTGAAATAGGATAGAATACTTATAAATCTATGGACTAAACTAGTCCTTCAGCTGTTTACGCCCCAATTGTGCACGCAGGACATATTCTTGAAAAAGTCTTTGAAACGGATCCGGGAAAAGACCTCTGAGAAAGAGATGTGGGTGGAGGGTGAGTTTGCCTCAGAGGATCATATGCGTGACAAGATGAAGCTAAAGGAGTACCTTGGGTGTAAATAACATGTTTCGGGCACATCTCTTTCAAATTCAACTTCAGAATATTGAATGCTGGATTTCCATAGTTCTGTTGACTCAAATGACCAACTGGTGATATAATATGTATTTTAAAAGCTAATATATGTTTTAGGTTTCTGCGAAATTCCCGAACTATATATGTCTTTAGTCTCCTGGGTGGTGGAGCTGCGAGGTCTCGAATCAAACAGATCAAAGCCACATGCCAAAAGAACAAAGGGTGGATCAGGCACCCCTTCATTGCTGCTATAAAATGATCTTGCTTTGACCCCTAGTAAACAACACGAAACTTTTTGTTGATCCCTCACCAGGCGAGACCAATATGAACGTGATGTCAAGCTGTATTGGGTAGAGGGCAACTTGACTGGCCGCAAATTGATCTTCGGATTGAACATTGATTATCACATTTTTTTGGCTTGTGGATTTCCCCGAATCTAGGCAACTCAGGGGTCATATGATTGTTTTTTTTTGGGCTGATGAATGCATCCTGGCTTTCCTCGGTACTAGTTACTAGCCTGCCCGCCTCGCTAAGGAAGAGGAGCAGAACATCTGTTCAGGAGGAAACCTCAGATGTTGATGACAATGAGTTGGACAGCGATACGGATCTGGGACCTGGGGATCTTCGGGGTCACAAAGAGGAACAAATGACTTCAGGCTCATGTTCACAAAATGCTGTTCAAGTCATCTATGATATTCAGTACGATACGGATTCCCCTGTAATGCCGTAATTTTTGAACATGTTTGTTTTGCAGCTTCAAACAAATCAGTTGTTTTTTAAAAAACGTGTCTTGGCTTCTGTGATTTAGGATTACTATATGATGTGTGGCTATGTTCCATGAAATTCCATCTTTCATCTTACCCTGCTAGATCTAGATGAGAAAACGGAGCACGCTGAGAACCTGGCCACAGAGGCCAAGGCATTGAAGCAAATCACCTTCCCCGAAATGGATGATGATGGGTTGCCAAGTGCATACCTCCCTAAAGTATTGGGGTGCTTGGGGAAGTGGCAAATGAAGATGCACGATCTCAGTGGTTTGATGGGCGAAAGTTCAGAAGCAACAATGAAGCCGTTACTAGGCTGGTTTTCCGTTATGATAATTCCAGTCTGCCAAGTGTATTTGAGTAAAAAGTGGCACCTGCACATGCGCCCACACTTCTACGTACCATCTTTTGATTTATCTAAGGTTGGTTGCTAAAGCTGATGAGTGGGCCCAGAAACTAGCATCCGCAGCAGAAGATCTAGCGAAGGTGAGTTCCTCTGGTATTGCTGATGGGTATACCAAATCGCAGCTTGCCTACTTTAATGCTGTTCTGTAAAACCCTTCAAACCCGATTGTTTGGGGCACCCCTTGGGGCTTCCATATTGAGGCATCAGGAACAACTTCGAGGTCTTTATTCCTCAAGCAAGCGAATGTGCCCTGGCAATATATCATGTGTTCTTTTGAGGTCGCAAATCAAAGAAGTTGATCCCGCAGTTTAGGATTTCAATTAAATATCTTATAGTCTTCCTTTTTCAACGTCATTTCAAGATAACATGCACGTACCACCAACGAGCCCAAAACAGTGGATGATAAAATGAAAATGGTTGAAGACCACATGATTGTCATAAACAGGCTGTAAAATATTTTCTTTTTGCGATATATTATATATACCATCCCCGGGGTATATATATTGTTTTTAGAATCCACGCCGATGCTGAGGTGCCGTGAAGCCTTGAACCTGCAGAGCCGTTCGCAGATTCTTTGGTTCATAGTGTGGATGGCTGGGAGATGCTGGGAGAAGCTGGAGGGGTGCTACTTTCTGGTGATCTTGTTGATTACCAACTTCCAAGTGAGGCCTTCTTCTTCAAAAAATGTTGACCGAAGCCATCTAAAATAGATCTGTAATGAAGATGATGATCGAAATGCAGTGCACTATATATGGTATTTTTATGATCCCTTTTTCAGAGTGTATGGTACAACGCAAGCAATGGGGCGTGAAAGGAATGCGAAAAGAATAGAAGTAAATCATGGGTCTACATTCTTGTTGAATAAAACATTTTATTGTAGCTTACCCAACATTCAGCGCCCAATAAAGGCAGAGTGCATTTTTGGAAAATCAAATATCATGCGGTATCCATCGTGCTCCAGTATGGCTTCTTGCCTAGATTTTTGGGTTGTGTCCAACTTTGTGGTGGATCCCACTTTAAAGGTGGAACTAGGACGAAGGGGGGTTGCAAAATATTGGTTCATGTTTGAAATCCTGCACCAGTCGATGGATATAATTATTGTACAATAATATCATTTTGACCTTATATAGAAGTTTTATAGCGCCTTTAAAAACTGCCACGAAATAGCATATACCAGGAACTATGTTTTTCATGCTTTTCCCATTCTATTGAGCCCTGCACTTATACGAGTTCACCAACTGAACACATTATTCCCTTGCTCAGGCCGTTTCTTGTGCACCTGAAGCAGAAGAAGCGGTTGAAAGCCAAAGCCGCTCCTGCGACTCCCGTGGAACCAGCAAAACGGGAACAGTGATCAGTTGCAGTAACCCTGAATCATATCAATTTAGATCCCTGTAAACCTGCTACAACCCTTAAAGAATTTCAATATACCTTTTAAGGGGAGGTAATATAGATCATCATCAATTTGTTGTCAGGATTTTCAGGGCTACTTTTTGGGGTCATCCTGCCACTCCTTTGCCGTGGGGTCAGTTCTGGAACAAAACAAGTTCCTACAGAGCTTTGAGTAAGGCAAGGCTGGTGGGCCCAGTAAGTGAATGGCGTTTTCTATCAAAACGCCTCTTAGAGAGTCCGTGCGAACACAAACCGAAAAGAAACAAAAAGATCACCACCGACCGATGTGCATTATTTGCATATACATATAAGATATACATCTTGCATTGGAATTGAAAATCAAATGCCATTTTAATAAATATAACGAACATACGATATTAAGCAATTTGTTGGCAAAAAAATGCCAGGTTCTTCCGAAGCTGGGCCTCTTCTTCGTCATGCAATCGAAGTGGTAGCTGATGGGGTTCCCCGGTTGAATAGTGATCATATACTGTATCTGAAATGTTTGGTTTCTTCGAGCAACAATGCAGCGTGTAACCCACAATATGCTTTGTGGGTTTTCCATCGTTTTCCTAAACAAGGGCCATTCCACCCAGCTTCCGGTTGAATGAGGCCCCAGCGAAGACACTGGCAGAGCAAACAGCTGCTCTAGGACAGCAACATGGCAAGACCTTCGCCAAGAATACGATGAGCTCATTTGGTGTGAGTACAAACAATGCTTCTTGATGACATATCATAGTGTTGTGAGAACTGAAATTCAAAACCAGTATCTGGTTTCCAAAAGAAAAAAATTGACCTCAAGGGGATCCCTATAATATATGCTAATTCCCTTTCATGCACCCCTTTGGTAGCAAATCATTTGAATGTCTGAGGCCAAGAGGCTTCACGACCGTTTGGTTTGCAAGTTTGGGCTTTCTCTCAAAGTGCCTCTGTCTACTTATGTGCATCAAGAGGGGCCCGATTGCGTTAGCCTCCCCTATTTGAAGCCTACTCATCTCCTACATGTACTCTTGACGAAGCATCCGTGGATTCTGTTTGGTGGTTTTGATGGACCCCATCCTGAAGCTCTCCTGAAATCCTTTTGGTCATGCTATCAAAAAGAACACCCAGAGCACGAAGTCTTCAAAAATCCAGAGCGTTTGGGGAGCACATTCCCAATCACAGTGCATGGGGATGGTGGAAGAACTCAGAAGAAACAGCCCCTGGCAATTTTTTCCTTCCAACCAGTTCTCGGATTGAACACTGCCTCCCAGCGATCCATGAGCTGCAAGTGTCCCACCTCAGCGAGCTTTGGGGGCAGCGATCTGCAGAATCCTGCTGTGCAATGTCTCAACAGCAAGCACAGCACATACCTGACTCACTTTCTGTTGTTTGCCTTCCCTTCAAAAAAATACAGTTCGTTCGACAACCTTCTGACTAGCTTCCTCAAGGAAGTTATGGATGATTTGGCACGTGCCTGTGAGGAAGGCATTACTTTGGATTCGGGGACGGTTTACTATGCAGCTTGCATAGGTTTCAAACTGGACATGGAATGGATGGTAAAGGTTGGATCGCTCACTCGGAGTTACCAAAACGTGGGGCATGTTACTTCGCATCCATGCTGCCACGAATGCGACGCTGGTCAAGCAATGGTGCCTTTTGAGGATGTGAACCCATCAGCAGCTTGGATGAACACGCGATTCAACACCATCCCTTGGACAGATCAGCCACCGTGGGATAAAATTCCTTTTGACGACAGCAAGCCTGCCAAGTTCCTCCGACGGGATGCATTTCACATCTTTCGATTAGGAATCTGCCGGAACTTTTTGGGAAGCAGCATATACCTACTGATCTACATGGGATGTTTCTTGATCTTACTTGGTTTGCACGTACTATGTTTTTTGTAGTTTTTGTTTGGTGGGGCATGATATATTATTCTTTTTTGCCTCTACATATATCTGCAGGCTTCAAGCCCCCAGGAGAGGGCGGGTCCATTCCTGAGTGTTTGGCGAGGGCTTTTGCTACTCTGAAACTTTTCTGCTTGGCGAACAAGTTGAACGTTTATGGGATTAAACACTTCACCACGCAAAACATGCATGCAGGAAAAAATGCATTTCCGTGGCTGGGGTGCAAAGGGTCGGACAGCATAGTGATCTTGAAATTTCTGAGATTCTACGCTGCTTTGATTCTGCGAGAAGATGGCTGGTCTGCTCAAGAGCAGCAGCTCTTAAAATGGATGATTGGAGGGGCAGAGGCCGGACTTTCATTCTCCCAAGGAATTCACGGTCATGGCATCTGGCTGACTCGATCTTGCGTTTTGCATCTCCGACGTTGTGTCCAACGATTTGGCAATTTTTACGCATGTTTGGCCAACTACAGTTTGCAACACCGTTACAGTTTGTATGCCATGGT
>OMLO01004705.1_pt1 | contig 11419 bp, 4 predicted proteins | sample 1674811 | NCBI WGS metagenome assembly OMLO01 (sample SAMN06265003, study PRJEB25207) | coral metagenome | isolation source: Coral host | place: Mexico:La Bocana,Puerto Morelos, Mexico | collected 2008-11-13 | reverse complement strand
CATAAGAAGCTTATGTTTATGTTTAGGATTATGATTATGCTTACGATCCTTATGTCGCTAGTGGGAACTAAGCTTTAATATTGACTAAAGTTCACCAAAACAAGCAAGCAACAGGCGTGAAAGACAAAAATACAGATATTTCCCTGGATGTTTTGAGTCCAAATATTCCGTATTTTCGCGATTAAACGCCCGGTCTCTAAGTTAGAGGTTTATGGCTTTCATGACGAGACAGTGAGCGCGACTCGACCGCCACAGTGGCAAGCTTTTCTCCGAGAAGAGACTTTTAAAACACTTAAGGCTTAAGTCCTTGCAACGATGTGAATTAAGCCTTAATCTGGGAGCTTTAAAATGCATTCACGAGGTAATTAAGGAGAAAACCTGGCTCCTTATTCTAATTTCCTCAACTTACTACAGTGTAATATGCTTCCACTGTGGTCAATCTTGGACATCTCAATTCGACCCTCTTCACATGGCATATTTGGGTCCTTCTTCACAGACTCTAGAAATAACACGACAACAACAGTCTTTTAAACATACCGTCATAACCTTGGATATAGCATTTCCCTGCTTACTATCCCCCCCCCCCCACAACTTTTCTCTGCGGTGAGCGGGTGACTCACTTGATGAAAGATTTCGGGCTCGCGCCTCGATGGAGCCGTTGAGTTGTTCTTAGGGCATCTTGTCCAAGGAAGGAAGGGGCAGGAGGTAGATGTACTCCAGCTTAACTCGATACAAGCTTATGTAGTGTTACGTCCCGCCCTGGGGACGATGAAGTCTTAAGCGACCCAAGTCTATAACTTACTGCTTCAGACGTGGGCGTTTATAAATCAGTGGTCTCTATCGTCTCCTAATATTCAGAAGTAAATGGAAGGAATCTGCGTTAACAATTAGTGACACTCAACATTTTTTGTAAATATTTTAGTGACTCTAGAATGAGCCTGAATTAGCGTTGTTACGCCTAAAAATTGCTAATCGTCGTGTGCATTATATGAAGAGCCTTTAAGAACAACTGTGTTCTGGCCTTACCGACACAATCAGGTATTGTTTCAGTAGGTTGCCACACTCCATTGTTGTCACATTGCCAATACCAAGCTGTCGCTTTGTACATCTCACTTCCACTGGGACACTGGACTTGACAGAAGTTGACGCCACCGAAATGACTGCATGTCTTGGAACCATCGAGGGGCCCATCAGGATCGTGGCATGGCGGACCTACAAAACTACAGGCTCAGTAGCGTTCATTTGAATGAATTAACTACATGAAAGTATTGCTCAATAGCCTTCATTTGATTGGACACACACTTAACATGAGAGTTAGAACCACCTTGTACAACGTAATAAAAAGTACCACATGAAAGTAGTGCTTGATAGCTTTCATTAGAAGGGTTACACAATAGGGTTCCAAACGGAATTTTCGTACCCTACTTTATTCGCTTATATCTAGTCCCAAACTTGCTTATAACTATGGTGAACCTTATTTTTGTCAAATCCTAACGGAAAGTGCTGTTTTTAGCTGCCGAAATCCACTTTTTGGAGCAAAACTGTGTCCGGTCTGTGGAACCGAGTTTAAGGACCTTCTGACGTCACTGGTGGTATTCACGCAGGAAGCGCAATAGTCTCCATCAGATATTGACTTTATTTATTGGAGTTTATTCTTCATATTGTCGTAAACCACTGGTTTTCTACCTCGTAATTTCTGTACAGCCTTGACAGTAAAAGAAAAACACATTATAGACGTTGGAGGGAACCAAAGAGTTTAAATTCACCAGAATGATTGCGCGGCGGACAGATTACAACAGCTTAGTACACCTTTCGAATATGTTGACTACACGATTGGAGACCTCGAAGACGAGAGTGGCATCTTTTATATCAAGACTTGAAGCATAAACACGATATACCGTCGCTTATTTTCTGTCTGGATCTGAAATTTCGTTTCCCGGGTTTGAATTTGTTCTCGGAACTCTTTACCAGCACGCATCAGCCATCCGCACAATCACGAAGTTATTTACGGTCCACAAGATTTGAGTCGAGTCCTCGAGTGCATTAAAAAGGCATCATTTTATGATACCATTAAGAGAAAGTTGTTGTGGTAGACGAACGAATTTAGGGGTCAATATCTGGAAATTGTGACCTGTAGTAGGGTTTACTTTACCGCCGCACGTGTACAAAGTAGGAACTCCGCTTCTTTTATGGGTATCTAGCAATGTTTCACGGCGATGGATTGCTGAGTTTTTTTAACATTAACATGTGTCCATTTACTTTATTTAGAATTATCCAAGTTCAAAGTAGTTCATAACAACTAGACTCCTTTCCAAATTTTATGATTTGAACTAATTTACATGTCCTCTTTCGCGACCAACAATGCCAAAATAAGTTTTCAGAATTTAGCAGATACAACTGGACGAACAGCTGACATCTGTATTGGAATCTTATGTCCACGGTGAAATTCACAAAGCGTCCGGTTTCCTGTCGATTTTAGTATCGAGAACTAAGTCGGTCACTGAGGGGCGCCTTGAATTTTTGATTGAATTCTATAGTGAAGCTGCATGCGACTTCGACTTTTATGAGTGTAGATATTGTTTAATTGATTGCTTCCCATTTGAGTAAGTGTCCTGGTCATTTACAGTGGGATTTAAGAACTCAAACTGTTTCATGAAGACATCGCACCCTGTTTGCTTGCTCTTATATAATTTACCCCTATTTTAGGCCACGATGTTTTCCGGGGCTCTGAACAATAGTCTCTTCCCAATGTCGTTCCCATGGTCTCTCATCTTTGCGCCCTACTCTCTCGCTCCAGGAGGCGGGAAGATAATAGACCCTGGGAACGAGGTTGGTCTTTTCTCCCATCACTCTAAATTTTCAGCGCGGCTTGACAGGGTTGTGACTATAATGGATACCTTAAAATCAGGTTGGACACATTATGTTTGTTACACAACACATCTGTTTTCCTCTATTTTCTGTCTTATCTTATGACTCCCATCATGTATTTTGAGTGAGGATGATAACCTTATTTGGAGTGTCCATTCTAGTCACAACGCTTCAACACATTTACTCTGAATATTGAACCAGACTCAATCGAGAGTAGGCCCAAGAAGGACAAAAAAAGTACAATTACTTACGCTTGATTGTCACTTTAAACTGACAAGAATTTCTGTTTCCTTTTGCGTCCTGGACTTCGTATCTGACGTTAGTTTCAAGCAGTTGAAATGTGTCACCACTGTTGTGTGACTTGTCCACTTTTGTGACTTTTACATTGTCACTGAATGTTGGCTCGACCCAGGTCACCGCCTTGGGAGTGTCGCTGGTATCATAAATGTCTTTAGGACAGTTGTGAATTGTAGGAGGTGTCACGTCTGAAGAAAAGAAAAATAATTAATAAGTTGTGTGACCCAAAAGCTAAGGCACTGAAGGTTTTTGAGCTGTCTTGGGAAAATTGGTCACGAGACAGTACCACTTCTAAACATGGGGGGCGGGGCTTATCTGTCTGCTATGTGTTAGTTATTCAACGAAAAACACGTGGTTATTTATTTGTCTCTTTCCGTGGCTATTTCATATTAAACTGAAAGAGAGGACGTTAATTTCTACCACTTAGCAGCCAGGCCTGATGGTAAGAATGTAAAGTATGCTTCGTAAACGGATTTGAAACACTATGGGACAGAACCCGAGGAGCATCCATAGCTGGCTCGATATACGCACAGCTAAAAGCACGAACCAGCTGAACGAGAACGCATAACTTGGATTCTAAATTGTCAATAAAAATTAGTTTCTTCTAATTAATTATAATGAAAATGTAGGCAAACCCTGAAGTCAAAAAACTCGATGAAAATGAGCGGCCGTGCGTATATAGAGATTTTTTTCATGATGGTGATGGTTATTAGGAATTAGGTAGCCGGCACTAGCGCGCGCGCTATGTTATAATTAACGCTTGACAAGGGGAAAGGGGATAAAATTTCAAGACCGAACCAATGCTTCTACCCGCTAAATGGCTAAACAGCATGGAATAAGCTATTTATTCACCTTCTATCGTGACATAAATCGTACAGCTTGCCGATCCTGCGGAGGTAGTCGCAGTCCACTCCACCTTCGTTTCACCCACCGGAAACTGATAACTAGAGGAGATTTCAGGCGGGTTGATTGTGAACTGTTTAACGTTTGATGTGGGCTCCTTCCATTTGCTGCTGACGTCAGCAGTGCTCTTGTCTGGCTCTAAATCTTGTTTTATGTTATCCGGACACACAATCCATGGCTTCGCAACAACTGAATAAAAAAGGTGAATTATGTTAATCCAGTCGAACCTCTATTCAGCAGTTACGACCCTTGGGGAGATGGGTAAGGTGACCAACCCAGCAAAATCCGGGACAATTGGTTCCAAAAAATGTTTACGCAAGAGTGGTTCGATGAACATCTTATGTCATATGAACTTCAGCTAAACTTCCAAACGTTTTTATATCAATCATCCGTTAAGTCAAATTACAGTCGGTGGGCAATGGTTAACAGCCGGCGCAAATGTTGCCATTAAGACTCAAAAGTGGTTTGTTCAGCATCTTGTATCAAGGGATTTATTTATGGAAGAGTTTTCGTTTCCAGGAATTACAAATGCGTTGTGTGGACAAATAAACGTTAGTTAATGTTGTCGGATGAAAGCATCAAGCCTGCGTGATAAAGACCGAATGGTTATCTGGGTATCCATAGGAATTTTGCTTATCGGCGTAGAAGAGATTTACAAATTTGCATTTTTGCACGTGAAGTCTTTGTAAGGATTCACTGGATTTTCCAGTTATGGAAACATTTTTCTGTGGGTTTTCTTTCTGTGTTATTCAGTGTGGCGAAAAGAGTGTTTCAACAAGTCTGAAGAAAAAGAAAATGTTGTAAATGATGTTTGCCGTGTTGTTATATTTGATTAGTATTCGTTAAGCAGATGCAGCAGTTTCTCTATTTCTACCCATACTGAATTTCGGTCTTGTAGCGCGCCTAAGCCTTTGATCTGACAACATTAACCCTACGTAGGAAAAAAAGACGGCGACTGTAATTTCACCCATAACTTTTAGCGCAGGAAAACTTTAACAAAGCTCATAGAAACGTACAAAAAAGTTTTAAAATCTTAAAACCTAGCACACGCATACGCAACGTCGTCAGCGCATGGACAAATATTGCAAAAAATAGTTTTCCTTGTACTTTAAGGGCTGTGTAAGGCTTGTATAGTATTTTGGTAAAATGTACAGCCGCCATGTTTTTTCCTACGGTGGATTGAAATAGTTGTGTTACTCAATGAATACGCCGGCCCAGTGCAATACAAAACGAACTATTTGATACTTTTTTTGCAAGAAGGTTGAACTCCATCCCAAGTGCCGCCCGCTAAGCACTCTCTGCTCGACCGACCCTCCAGCAGGTAACCGCCGTCACAGCTGTATACACACGTTTCTTTGTATGTTCCTCCAGTTGACAAACATGTCGGCGGGAAGATTCTTCCATCTGAAATAACAGGCAGGGCTGGGCAGGATACCGCTGTTGACAGACAAAAAAAATTGACAACAAACGACAACCTCAGGGCGCTTCGGCTTCTTTAAACAAAATGAAAGTATGTTAAATTTGATAAAATTTGATTTAAATAATGTCGTCTGTTAAATAATAATTATAATAATAATAATAATAATAATAATAATATTTTTTTTAATTTACTTTAAGGACTTACAATAAAAATAATAATAATTAAAGAGTGGTAATAATTGAAAGCGCTGTAAAAATATTATCTATACAATATTATTCTCAAAAAAAAAAGTAAAAAATAAAAACGCTCCTTGACTGGTGTATAATAAATTTGAGAGTCTGACTATTATAAAATAAAAAAACAAAACAAAACAATAATAATAATAATAACAATAATAGCAATAATAATAATAATAATAACAATAATAGCAATAATAATAATAATAATAACAATAATAATGGTTTATTAAACTGGCTCTTCATCTGCTGCTTACTAACAAACAGCAAATCCCTCTAAAACTAAACAGAAACATTGATACGTGAAAAAAAAAAATTTCGGTTGGTTTGGTTGATCAACTTTTCGACCTTCCTCAAACCAGGTTGAAATGGTTGAAAAGCACTTGCGTGATAATGTCACGTGACTGTAGCTCGCCAACGGCGAACCGCTGAGTCATGTGACCAAAGCCATACGTCACGTTTGATGTTTAATTGTCAGGAGGTGTGTTTTCACCTAAGCTATTTTACCTCAAGCTTTGTTGCATTAAATTGTATTTTATACCTCGTGCAAATGCGTCTTCTACAAATTGGCTGTAAATGTTTAGGCAAGCTGTTACTTCGAATGTCGAATGTGAATGTCGAATGTAATGCCCTTTTTCTTTAGAAAGCTACATATATACTAGAAAACATACTACTTTTTTCAGTTTCCAAGGCCTTGTCAGGATGATTTCTTTTCGCTCCAATTTACTCCAATCTAAATCGACTAGCGTAAGAACGGCACACGTCTAGTCTCAAACTTCAGTTAAACGTTTGCGACAAATGCGGATCTAAAGGTCTCCAATGACGTCGGCAAAGATTCCTCTTTAAAACAAGAAGTGAAGTCACTTACGATTACATACGCCAATGTTTCCTTTCCACTTTGAACCACTTCCGCAAGTAAGAACTCCGTGCTGAATGTCATCGATAACATAACCCACTTTACATTTCATGACACATTTGTCGCCATAGATATTGGCGTTGGATTGAGTGCATCGTGCTGGCTCTAAAGTGCTGCCAGCTGGGGTGCTCAAAGGATAGCAGGCAACGGCTGTTTAATAAAGAAACAGGTGTTATGTATATATATGGGTTATTGACCAAGTGTGAGGTCAAGATGGCTGCATTTTGGCCAAGTTCTTTTTCTGCGTGTTTGTGGACTGAGACGAAGTCGAGGTCCATACCCGTGTAAAAAAACGAGGCTAATATCCAGCCATATTGACTTCCTCTCTAAGTCAATGAAAAAAGTTACGAGAAGAAGTAGATAGAATAGAAGAGAACACTTTTTTCTTTTGGGACACAGTGGGTAGTCCCGAGCGGGCAGGATAGCACCATCTTGCCCCTTCGGTTAGCCAATAACAGCGCAGGATTGTATTCATCTTTTCCGCTCACGGAGCTAGCAGAATAAAAATAGCAACAGAAAGAACGTTTTAGCTTTTGAATATTTTTCAAAGGGGTTGTTCAGGTTATTTCTGACAATTAGCTGACAATTCTTTAAGCAATGGGTATATTTTCTCTCCCCTTGCCTGAATTGCCTTCTCGTTGTCGTTTGCTGTTAACTTAGCTATATAATCTTGTACGTTACCCACATTGAGAAGATCTAATCAAGTGTAGATAAACTATATTTCAACTCTCGTTTAGTTCGTAATAACTCTGTAAAAATACCAAGACTAAATTTGGTACATTAGGCAGTTTATTTTAAAAAGCACATATCGGAATAGGGGCGCTTATTTCTTGATATCTTCGTCTTCTTCGTCTCTGTCTACAAAGGTAAAAGATGGGTAAAGTCTGCATACGAGCCTAAGTGGTCCATTAGGCCGAAGCTTATCCTGGTTTCTGTAGCATTAAGCGACTAGGAATATTTCTACTCCCCCTCTGGATGGGATGCTAGTCCATCGCAGGGTAACCACCAGCATTAAATTTGCCGGTACCCATTTATACACCTGGGTGGAGAGAGGCACTGTGAGAGTCAAGTGTCTTGCCCAAGAGCACAACACAATGTCCCCGGCCAGGGCTCGAACCGGATCCGGATCCGGAGTCGAGCTAACTAACCATAAAGAGGGACGTTTAATTCAGGGGAGCTTCTTCTAACAGCATGTGAAAGAAGCGAATTGTTACGTACCATCACAGATCTTGTTATTAATTCCCTGAGTAAAGCCATCTTTACAGCGGCAATAAAAGTCTCCTTCAGTGTCCACACATCGCGAAGATGTCTTGTTACAAGTGTCAGTACCCAGGTTACACTCATTTGCATCTGATGATGAGAGATCAAGTCATTTACTAAAAGAACTTATATTTATGCCGACACATTCAAAACGCGTACTCGGGTTTGTTAAGGCCAGATACTTTATTCACTCATTAGGCAGGCTTAATATGCTCTGAGGAATTGCTGTAAGGTGAAGAAACATTTCGCTCGATCGTGATCTTTCGTTTATCGTCAATCAAGTTTGTAGGGAAAGATCATTAAGTTTTTTTAAATATATGAAAGATCATATATTTGAGCTGCGGTGAAAAAATATGAAGACATTATTGATAATCACAGTTATACACACAACTTCATGATCTTGCATATCTTCACTTGTATTCTGCACTATCTCAGACGGGTATATTACGAACTCAGTTTGATAGCTCAGTTGCCGGGTAGAGCACTGCACCGGTATCACCGAGGTCATGGGTTCGAATCCCATTCAGGACTGAATCTTTTTCAGGCTTTAATTTCACAACTGGTCAAGTTGTGTGTATAACTGCGATGATCAATCATGTCTTCATATCTTTCTCCGTAGTTCAAATATATGATCTTTCATATATTCACTTGTATAAGAGCTATCTTTTCATTACATTTGCTTAATCAAAATTTTTCACTTGGTGTATGTCGTTAATAGTATTTTTGTAATAGCACATGCCTCATTCCTTCAGAAATAAACTGGTTTGGCCCACCCACCCCTTGCTGATAAGTTAGGATTTCCAAGAGTTACTAACGAGAACAATACTCAAGACATGGGCGATTTTTACAGCACAAGGCGAATCAGTATTGACTTACTTATACACTGCTTCGCATCCAGATTCTGGTAACCTTTTGTGCAATTGCACCTATAGCTTCCAACCAGGTTCTCACATGTCGACTTGAGAGAGTCGCAAGCATAATTTTTGCATTCGTCGATGTCTGAAATACGAAAACATAATTTGTTTTACTACAGATTTAAAATCGACGTTCAGTCCCACTTAAACGCTTTGTGTGAACGGCAGAGAACACGGTCCCCTTGAATGGTTGGCTCCTTGGGGTCTGGTTCGAGCGGTCAAGGGTTTCCTCTTTAACTGCGTTTCCCCTGTGTTTTAAAGCAAGACTCTATACTCTTGCAATTCCTCACTCTCCGTTCTACCCAGAAGTAAAAATGGCTAACGGCGAATGATATGTTAGAAAAACGTGAATAAATGTTTCGTTGTCTCATTAGCTCAGCGAAGGAAAATGATCGAGTTTACAGTGGTAAAGGACAGTATAATATCTAAAACGAAAATACATTGCATAGAAGAACTATTGCAATTTCAAAACAAAATAAGCCCCTCAAGAAAGTCCTTTGAAAACTATAAGCCGGAGCTCAGTTTGGAAATTTTATGGTTCCCCAAAACCTGTACAAAACTCCTCAAGCCCGTGGATTACAAAAGGGATTTCATGTTACCTTCGCATTCGTCCAAGGTTCCTGGTTTCAATGTGTAACCGCTGGGACATTTGCAATAAAACGAGCCCTCGGAATTCATGCACTGAGATGGAGAGGTACATCTGGAGGGATCCGTCTGACACTCGTTAACATCTCAAACAAAGAGGATTCAAACTCTAAGCATTATCTCTCAATTCAAAATAAAATCTTCTAGATTATTGATTGACTATTTGACTACATAAACAAACGCTTCAAACTCCACGGCACGTTGTAATTTCAACTCTTTTCTCGGCAATTGGATATTTTTGTTTTTAAACACGGTCTTTCGTGTTTTATATCATTATTACCTATTGCATCCGGACGCCTTGAATTCCAATTTAAATTTACGGATTTTTCCCGAGGCAAATGGAAAAGAGAACCATGCATTATTTGAATTTTTCATTTATTTCATTCCAAAAATATTTGGCTGAATGGTTCGGAAAATCAAAAACTCACATAGTTACTAAGTTGGGTTATTTAATCTAGCAGGAAACAAAACCGACACTTAAGGTCTTTGTTCTTTCTGAGAAGACGAGAGACCCCGGAAACGAGTTTCGTTGGCATCAGTAATACCTTCACACTCTTTACTTGATCCTGCCTTGAAGACGTAACCATTGGGGCACTCACAAAAATATGAGCCGTCAGTATTTTTGCACGTGGCTGGAAAGATACAAGATGATGGATTCTGGCACTCATCTACATCCAGTGCTAAAATCAAAACATAGAAAAGTGAATAAAGTTTCAGCGAAAAGTGCTCTCATTTCCTCTGAGAGAGCAAATTATATTTTTACCTCTTTTCATGTGATGTCATCGTATTCCAAAAATGAAACATTTCCTATCCATATGAGATTTTTGTTTCTTCAGATATAAGAACCTTTAGGAACTTGACGTTTTATGAAGTTTTGGATCGACAGGGTTCGTGGTTTTGTAATAGAGTACATTGAAATTTGCAAGCTTTTCCAGTTTTTTATTTGGCTACCGAAGCATAGGAAAATGGTTTGTTCATGATCATTAGTTGATGAAATGCCACAAATTAATTAAAGCAGCTTACTATCACAGTGTTGATTGTTGACACGATAGCCATCCGGGCAAGAAACTGAAAAAAAAAATAACAGAAAAAAATCCGGTCAGTCACTTACCCCTGGGAACAGTTCATAAACACAACAGACAAAACCAGGAGAGGATGAAGAGTAAGGTAGATTATCCCCCATATAGGGCTAGGTTATCCCTTCAGAAATCCCAGACGCGTCTGGAAATAAAGAATCCTGTGACGCGAGTTTCACCAATTAACGTAGACAGGTCGAGCGTTCTCGCACGCATTTTGCAACCTACACGTTCCTCCACGTTCCTCCACGTAGGCATCCATGCAACGTGCGTGATCATCCGCGAGGGAACTGGGTACCATGTCTAAAAAGAACTCGAGTGGGTTGCATTGAGAATAAGGCCATATTAGGGAATGACTCTCTCACTCTGCATACTTTTTTGAAAATATTTAATACAGGAACAAGACATGGTCACTTCTTTATTGTATATTTTATTTGCTTTGCAACGTCGGAAAATTACGTAAGCAAGTACAAAAAAACAAACAAAAAATATGGAAGCGTTCAAGCATAAAGCCAAAGAAACAAGCAATCAGTTGGAATGCAGCCCCCACTAAAAAAACACAAGACTGATTAAAAGCAACTTGTCTTTGTATCTATTTTAAAAAAAAAACAAATATAATTTGTAAATAAAAGTATCAAAAACGGAACATGTCTTAAACGATTAGATTGGTGAGATGGCCTGCTTCTTCGTAAACTCTCACACGATAGAAACTTCGAGCTCATATAACTGTTTATAGGGGGATCCTTGCTGACGTCATTGTTTACATTTTTGCTCATTTGCATAGGGCTTTACGTGCAGAAGGAAACATGTTAGATATAAATTGACTCCAGGCAGCTAAAGAGCTAGTGGAATTTAACACATGGTGAAATTTTTAGCTCTTTGTG